>Ga0310810_10000132_pt1 | contig 77104 bp, 65 predicted proteins | sample NCmetagenome_FD_207641 | JGI IMG/M metagenome (GOLD analysis project Ga0310810, IMG submission 207641) | Soil microbial communities from experimental microcosm in Duke University, North Carolina, United States - NC | ecosystem: Engineered > Artificial ecosystem > Soil microcosm > Unclassified ... | reverse complement strand
TCGCCCGCGCCGAGGCGCTGCTGGCGTCCGCCGAAGCGGGCCTCCCCGACGTCGAGGCCGCCATCAAGCAGGGCATTCACCGGCTGAGCGTGCTGATCGGCCATCCGCCGGAGGCCCTCACGCCGGAACTCGCCGTCGAGGCGCCGATCCCGGCGGCGCCGGCGCGCGTGGTCGTGGGGCTTCCGTCCGAGTTGCTGCTCCGACGGCCCGACGTGCGGCAGGCCGAGCGGCGACTCGCATCGGCGACCGCGACGATCGGATCCGCGGTGGCCCAGCTCTATCCCCGCTTCTCGTTGACCGGCGCATTCGGGCTGGATAGCCTCAGTTCGGCCGACTTCCTGAAATGGCAGAGCCGGGCCTGGTCGCTGGGCCCCACGATCCGCTGGCCCATCTTCGCCGGCGGTCGGCTGCGCGCGCAGGTGGCCGTCGAGGAAGCGCGCACGGAGCAGGCCCTGGCGGCCTACGAGAAGTCGATCCTCGTGGCCCTCGAGGACGTCGAGAACGCGCTCGTCGACTACCTGCGCGAGGGCGAGCGGCGCTCGCGGCTCGACGCGGCCGTGACGGCGAACCGGAAGGCGGTGGAGCTGGCGGACGACCTCTACCGCAAGGGGCTGACGAGCTTCATCGACGTGCTGGACGCGCAGCGGGCGCTCTACGTCTCCCAGGCGGAGCTGGCGCGGAGCCAGTCCCAGGTGACCCTGGACCTGGTGGCGCTCTACAAGGCGCTGGGGGGAGGATGGGAATCGAAGGACAAATGAAGTTCTGGCGCACGGTGGGGCGGGGCCTCCGGCTCCGCTGCCCGAAGTGCGGCGAGGGGCGCCTCTTCGAGGGCTTCTTCAAGATGCCGTTCGCGTGCTCGTCCTGCGGGCTGGACCTCCGCCGCGAGCACGGGTACTACGTGGGCGCCATGTACGTCAACTACGGCGTCACGGCGGCGGTGGAGCTGGCGGTGGGGATCCCGCTGGCCGACAAGGTCCCGATGGCGACGCTGAGCTGGCCGCTGGGCGCGTTCGCGCTGCTCTTCCCCCTCTGGTTCTTCCGCTACTCGCGCAGCCTCTGGCTGGGCTTCGACCTGTATTTCACCTCTCTCGTTCCCAAGTAGTTCCCCCCTCCCTTGGGGAGGGGCAGGGGGGTGGGGACCCCCTTTTCTGCTTCCTGCTTCCCGTTTCCTGTTTCCTCTTTGGGACTTGAAAACTCGTCACCCATAAGGCATTCTTAGCGGTCCACAAATGGCGAAACCGACTCACGCAACGAAGTCCACTCACCACTGGCTTCTTCCCCAGGCGCCGTACGAGACGTACGCCGCCTACGCGAAGGCCACCGGCGAGTCCGCGATCACGAAGGCCCGCAAGGCGACGCCCGACCACATCCTGGCGGAGGTCGAGCGCTCCGGCCTCCGGGGCCGCGGGGGCGGCGGCTTCCACACGGGCACGAAGTGGGGCACGATCCGCAAGCATCCCTGCGCGAAGCGGACGGTGATCTGCAACGCCGCCGAGGGCGAGCCCGGCACCTTCAAGGACCGCTGGCTGATCCGCAGGAATCCCTACGCGGTCCTGGAAGGGATGCTGATCGCGGCCCACGTGGTCGGCACCCACGAGCTCTACATCGCCATCAAGGAGTCGTTCCGCAAGGAGATCGAGCGTCTCCACCAGGTCATCGAAGAACTGAAGTCGGCCGGCGTGCTGGACGGCTATACCGTGAAGATCGTCCCGGGCCCCGAGGAATACCTCTTCGGCGAGGAGAAGGCGCTGCTCAACGTGCTCGAGGGCCAGGGCCCGCTGCCCCGCGAGGCGCATTACCCGCCCTACGAGCGGGGCCTGAAGGGGACGGCCGAATCGCCGAATCCGGCGCTCGTGAACAACGTCGAGACCTTCGCGCACGTGCCGAGCATCGTCCGGCACGGAGCCGATTCGTTCCGGAAGCTGGGCACCAGCGACACGCCCGGCACGCTGCTGTTCACGCTCTGCGGCGACGTGGAAAAGCCGGGCGTCTACGAGGCGGAGGCGGGGATCCCGCTGCGCGAGCTCTTCTTCCGCCTGGGCGGCGGCCCGCGCGGGCCGCGCTCCTTCAAGGCCGCGCTCTGCGGCGTCTCGGCGGCCGTCATCGGGCCGGAGAAGTTCGAGACGCGCGCCGACTTCGGCTCGCTGCGGATGATCAACGCCGGCCTCGGGTCCGGCGGCTTCATGCTCATCGACGATGAGACCAGCGTCCCCCGCGTGGCCCAGGCGGTGGCGCGCTTCCTCTACGTGGAGTCGTGCAACCAGTGCACGGCCTGCAAGCACGGCCTCCGGACGGCCTCGAGCGCGATCGACGAGCTCTTCGACGCCAAGACGGCGACGCCCGACGACTACGAGCGGGCGCTCTTCGGCGCGCGCTCGGCCCCGCAGGGCAACCGCTGCTTCCTGCCCCAGGGCGGCTCGCTGATCATCTCCAGCCTCCTGACCCGCTTCAAGGCCGAGTTCGACGGCCAGCTGGCGCGTCCCAAGGGGGGGCCCGGTCGCTGGAGGCTGCCCAAGATCGCCGACTACGACGAGGCTTCGAAGAAATTCCTCTACGACGTGCGGCAGGATTCCAAGAACCCCGACTGGACGTACAAGGAGGCTCAGAACTCGCCGTCCACCGGCCGCTTCTCGCCCGCGGCCCCCACGCCGGAAGGCGAGGCCGGCGTCCGCCTGGCCCACGACGTCTGGGAGTCGATGCAGGCCCTGGCCGACGCCAAGGGGCTGGACCTCGACCGCCAGGTCAACGACGCTCTCCGCGAGTGGCTCAAGCGGGGTCGGAAGTAGATTTCGGGCCGCCGGTGATCAGCCGCGCGCCCCGCTGCCAGGTCAGGTAGGCCCAGGCCCACTCCAACAGCACCAGCACCCGGTTGCGGAATCCGATCAGATAGAAGATGTGGACCAGCAGCCAGGCCCACCACGCGATCCGGCCCGACCAGTTGGACTTCGGAAAGGCCGCGACGCCGGCGCCGCGTCCGATTACCGCGAGGTTCCCCTTGTCGTGGTAGCGGAACGGTAGGAGCGGCTCTCCCCGGACCGCGCGACGCAGATTCTCCGCCGTGTGGCGGCCTTCCTGCATGGCCGTGGGGGCGACCCCCGGCAACGGCTTGCCGTCCTGCATCAGGGTCGAGAGGTCGCCGATCACGAAAATCTCCGGGTGCCCCGGCAGCGTCAACTCGGGGGTCACCGCCACGCGGCCCGCGCGATCCAGCGGGACGCCGAGCGACTTCGCGAGGGGCGACGCGGCCACGCCCGCAGCCCAGAGGACGGTGCGGGTCTTGATCCGCTCCGGCCCGACGGAAACGCCTTCGGCGTCGATCCCCGTGACCTGCGAGCCGCCCCGGACCTCGACGCCCAGACGCTGGAGCTGCTCCCTGGCCTTCTCGGACAGCTCGGGCGGGAAGGGGGGAAGGATGCGGGGGCCCCCTTCCAGCAGCAGGACGCGCGCGCGGGTCGGGTCGATGTTCCGGAAATCCCGCGCCAGCGCGTGGTGGGCCACTTCCACGAGGGCGCCGGCGAGCTCCGCGCCGGTGGGCCCGCCGCCGACAATGACGAAGGTGAGCCACTCCTGCTGCCGCTCCGGGTCCGACTCCCGCTCGGCGCGCTCGAACGCGATCAGCACGCGGCGGCGGATCTCGATCGCGTCCTCGATGGTCTTGAGGCCCGCGGCGTAGGGCGCCCAGTCGTCGTGCCCGAAGTACGAGTGGGTCGCGCCCGTGGCGATGACCAGGTAGTCGTAACTCAACTCCCCGTCGCTCAGAATCACCTTGCGGTTCGGGACGTCGATTGACGTCGCCTCGCCCATCAGCACCGTCGCATTCATCTGGCGTTGGAGGATGTGGCGGATGGGGACGGCGATGTCGCTCGGGTTGAGCGCGGCGGTCGCCACCTGGTAGAGCAGCGGCTGGAAGAGGTGGTGGTTGCGCCGATCGAGCAGCGTCAGCCGCAGGGGCGCCTTGCGGAGCGCCTTCGCGGCGGTCAGGCCGCCGAAGCCGCCGCCGATGATGACCACGTGGGGCGTTCTGTCCATGAGATAGATTAACTGCGCCACCCCGAGCCATGAAAGGGGGTTCACATTACCAGGAGGGCGTCACCATGACGGCACGGTGCCTCGGGATCGCGACGGCGGCGCTGCTGATGGTCGGCGCGCGGGGACAATGGTTCGACGCCGCTCACCACAGGTCCAAGCTCAACGTCCTCTTCATCGCCGTCGACGACATGAATGCCGACCTGGCCTGCTACGGCCACCCGCTGGTGAAGTCGCCGAACATCGACCGGCTCGCGCGGATGGGCGTCCGCTTCGAGCGCTCGTACTGCCAGTTCCCGCTCTGCAGCCCGAGCCGCTCCTCGCTCATGACGGGCCTCCGCCCCGACGCGACGCGGGTCTTCGACCTCTCCTACCATTTCCGAAGCGGGCTCCCGGAGGTCGTCACGCTGTCGCAGCTGTTCTTGAACAACGGCTACTACGCGGCCCGCGTCGGCAAGATCTACCACTACGGGAATCCCGGGGACATCGGGACGAGCGGCCTCGACGACAAACCGTCGTGGGCCCACGTCGTCAACCCGGCGGGTCGGGACAAGACCGCGCTGGAGCCCGAGATCCTGAACTACACTCCGAAGCGCGGCCTGGGCAGCGCCATGTGCTTCCTGTCGGACAAGACGGGGAAGGACGAGGAACACACGGACGGAAAAGTCGCCACGGAGGCCATCAAGCTTCTGGAAGAACACAAGGACAAGCCCTTCTTCCTGGCCGCGGGCTTCTACAAACCTCACACGCCGTACGTCGCGCCGCAGAAGTACTTCGACCTCTATCCGATGGACAAGATTCGTCTGCCGGAGGAGCCGGCGGACGCGATCAAGTCCGTCCCCAAGGCGGCGCTGGCCTCGACGGCTCCCTGGCCGTACTTCGGCGTGACGGGCGAGCAGGCCCGCGAATGCAAGCAGGCATACTACGCCGCCATCTCCTTCGTGGACGCCCAGATCGGGCGCCTTCTGGACGCGATGGACCGGCTGAAGCTCTGGGACAACACCGTCGTCGTCTTCTGGAGCGATCACGGCTACCACCTGGGCGAGCACGGCCTCTGGATGAAGCAGAGCCTCTTCGACGAGTCCGCGCGGGTGCCGATGATCGTCGTGGCCCCGGGCGCAAAGGGGAACGGCAAGGCGTCGCCCCGCACGGTGGAGCTCCTCGACCTCTACCCGACGCTCGCGGACCTGGCCGGGATCACGCCGCCGAGCAACTTGGCGGGTGCGAGCCTCCGGCCCCTTCTCGAGGATCCCTCGAGAGCGTGGGACCGTCCGGCCTTCACGCAGGTGCAGCGCGGCGGCTTCCCGGGATACGCGGTCACCACGGAGCGCTGGCGCTACATCGAGTGGGACGACGGCAAGCAGGGCGTCCAGCTCTTCGACCGGGAGAACGACCCTCACGAATACGTCAACCTCGCCGCCGACCCGAAGCACGAGGCGGTCGTCGAGGAGATGAAGGCGCGGATGAAGAAGAACTGGCCCGTGCGAGTGGTCGGCGGAAGCGCGAAGAAGAAGGGCAACTGAACTTTCCGGTAAGACGAGGGTGGGGCTCCAGGAGAGCCCCACCCTCTGGTACCGGGATAGGAACTGCGCGCTCCCGGACGGGAGCACGAGGTTCGTCAGGTTTATCCGGGCGCCAGGAGGACCGCGTTCCTCCAGTTCCGTTCCAATGCCAGCCGGTAGCAGGCCGTCCCATCGGCTCCCAGGGAGGCGCCCTTCCGGCTCACCTCTCGGGCGTCGGGCTCGGCGTGCAGCAGGAGATCCGCGACGTCGGCGGCCGGCAGCGGGTCCAATCCCAGGACCACGCCGACGGTCGTAATGTCGGGGAAGGCCTGTTTCAGGCGCCGTCCGACCACCCGCACCAGGGTTCCGCGGACCACCGGGCAGACAAAGTATCGAGGCATCTGGCCGCTCCGGTAGAGCTGGATCACCAGCTCCTGGCCGAGCGCCTCGTACGCCTCGTTGAAGGACGCGGGGTCGCCCGGATCGAGGAACCAGTGTCCGTAGCGATGGGAGCGCCAGCGGATCTGATCGAGGAGATGCTCGGCCGACTTGGCCGAGGGATGGACCACGATCTGGGCCCCCGTCGACTCCAGGCGCCGGCGAAGGAAGGGCGGCGTCGTCGCGGAGGCGTGGAGCTCGACTTTCAGGCCCAGGCGCCGGCCGGCCTCCACGAGCGCCCGTCCGGTGGCATCGCAGCCGACTCCTGTCAGGATCGTTCCCGGGTGGATCTGTCCGTCGTTGATGGCGGAGACCAGCCGCGTGTGGACGGCCCGATACATGGCCGAGCCGGAAATCTGGAGCGTCTCGAGCTTGAGGCGGAGCGGGCCCTCTTCGGTCAGTGGCGTGATGACCGGCAAGGGCAGCGCCCAGGCGGCGAACTGGTTGACCCAGTCCAGAGTCGGATCAGCGGTGAAGTCCACAGTTGCAGTCCTATCCCGGTATCAGGACCGCCTATAAGCAAGGGACGTGCCAATCAGGATCGGATATGTAGGGGAAAACCCTAGAAACGGCGGGTCAGGACGGACCCGTTGCGGTCCTTGAGGACCCGGTGCATGGCCTGGAGGATCTGGACCCGTCCGGCAGGCTTCTGGAGGAACTCCGAGACGCCGGCGGCTTGAAGTTTTTCGCAGTCCTCGGAGGTCCGGTAGCTGGAGTGCGTAATAACCCGCAGTCCCGGACGCAAATGGAGGGCCCCGAGGAAGGTTTCCAGCCCCGTCATGCCCGGAAGATTCAAGTCGAGCAGCGCGACCTCGATTTCGTGAAACTGAAGCACGCGGATCGCCTGGGGTCCGTCCCCCGCGGCGAGCACGCTGTACCCCGCGTTTTCAAGGAGCGCGGACGTGGATTCCCGGACCGCCTTGTCGTCATCGATGACAAGCACTGTCGCGGTTCCCGACAAGGCCGCCTCGTCGACGACGGCGTCCGGAGCCGCAATGGCGGGGAAGTGGAGCGTGAAGCAGGTCCGGCCGGGCCGCGTTTCGAGATCGAGGACGCCCCGATGATCGTCGACGACGGCGGAAACGATCGTCAGGCCCAGGCCGCTTCCCGACTTCTGGCGCCCGTTCTTGGACGAGAAGAACGGTTCGAAAACCTTGTCGACGATCTCGGGCGCGATGCCCTGTCCGTCGTCCTCCACCTGGATCCAGGAATAGCGTCCCGGCTTGAGGAAGCCCAGGTGGCAGCGGCGGGGTTCCTGGACGGCGCTGCCGCCGTAGCGTACGGTCACCGATGCGGCGCCGCCCGTTTTCGCCTCGAGTCCGTTGGCGATGAGGTTTGAGACCGCGCGGAAGAGCTGCGACCAGGATCCGTCGATCCAGACGTCCTCGCCTGCCTCGATCCGGACGGGCTGGCCCGGGAAGGCGTCCTTCGCTTCGGCGATCAGCTCCCGCAGGCGGACCGGGTGGAACTCGCCGCGGCCGCGTCGCGAGAGCGAGAGCATCTGGCCGTTCAGGTCGAGCAGGCGCCGCACCTGCTGGCGCATGCGCTGCACGCTGTCCTGGACCTGCGGGCCGGCGGGGGAGCGTTCCAGCTCGTCGAGCCGCGCGAGGACCGGGGAAATGGCGTTCTGGATGTCGTGGGCGGCCTGGCCGGCCGTCTGGGCCGCCAGCTCCAGCCTCCGCTGCCGCTCGATGACCTCCGCCTTGATGCGGAGGTCCTTGTCCTGCTCGGTCAGCAGCTCCGCCTGGATCGCGTTGCGCTTCGCCAGTTCCTCCTGGGCCTTGCGGAGCGCGGAGGTCCGCTCCTCGAGCAGCAGGCCGATGTTATCCGCGTGGATGACGAGCTGGTGACGGCGATGGAAGTAGACCACCAGGGTCGCGGCGATCTGGAACGCGATGGCCCCGAGGAGCAGGGCGGGAACGCCCTCGGGAAGCCGGAACAGGCTGATGCCGACGGCCGCCTGGGCGCCGAGGACCGAGAGGAAGAGGCCGGCCGCCAGGGGGAGCGGCGTGCGGACCGGGGAGCGCCCCCGGAGCTCGCGCGGCAGGTGGACCCATCCGAAGAGCACGACCATGAAGCAGGCTTCGGCATACTGCCCGTAGCCCAGGATCAGGGCCCTGGGATTTCCAACGGAGACGATCTTGTAGTAGCTCGCGCAGCACAACGCGAGTGCCGCCGAGTAGGCCGACAGAATGGCGGACCCGTACCCTCGGGATTTCATGTAGCAGCGGGCGTGGGCCAGGCTCACCACGCCGTAGCCGACCGGAAACATGATCGTGGTCGCCATCAGCGGATTGATCCCGTAGTAGCTGCCGAAGCCGATCACGAGGAGGCCGATCGCGGCCGCCGCGATGATCTTCACCGGGACGTCCAGGAGGTACAGCACGGAGCCGGCGTACGCGACCATCCAGAGCAGCCGCAGCCACTCGTACGTGAGATGGTTGAAGTTGGTCGCGCTGTGGATGAAGTCGAGGAGGGCCAGGTAGCCCATCACCCCCGCGAAGAGCAGGAAGCGGCGACGGCGCGGAGGGTCCGTGACGGCCTGGACCAGGAGGTACGCGCCCAGGACGACGGCCGCCGAAATCGAACCCCAGACTCCGAACGCCAGGACGCTACGGAGCGAGTCGTCCATTACTCGACCCAGCCGCGGGCCCGGTAGTCCTTAAGCAGTTGGTTGAGCGTCTGCCGCGCGATGCCGAGCTTCTCGGCCGCGCGGGTCTGGTTCCCCCCGCATTCCGCGAGGACGCCGACGATCGTGCGGTAGCGCGCCTTCTCGAGGTCGCTGACCTCGTCGTCCGAGATGCGGCAATGCCTCGGGAGGCTGCCGCCCTGGACCAGCTCGCTCTGCTCGAGGAGCACGGCCGCGCTGATGATGCCTTCGAGCTCCCGGACGTTGCCGGGGAAGGGGTAGCGATTGAGCACCGCCAGGGCCTCGTCCGAGAAGTCGCGGACCGGCCGGTCGAACTGCGTCGCGTACTTCCGGAGGAAGTACCGCGCGAGCAGCTCGATGTCGTTCCTCCGCTCGCGCAGCGGCGGGAGCTCGACGGAGTGGCTGGAGATGCGGTAGTAGAGGTCCTCGCGGAAGCGCCCGCTCTTGAGCAGGCGTCGGAGGTCGGCGTTCGTGGCGAGCACGAGGCGGGCCTCGAGGGGGCGTTCGACCGATTCGCCGACGCGCGTGAAGGTCCGGTTCTGCAGGAGCCGCAGGAGCTTCGTCTGGTGGTCCGGGCTCAGCTCGCCGATTTCGTCGAGGAGCAGCGTGCCTTGACCGGCCTCCTCGAGGTGGCCGGCGCGGTCCCCCGTCGCCCCGGTGAAGGAGCCGCGGACGTGGCCGAAGAGCTCCGACTCGAAGAGCGTGGACGAGAGGGCCGCGAGGTTGACCACGCGGAAGCCCTGGTCCCGCCGGGGGCTGAGCGAATGGATGATCTGGGCGATCATTTCCTTGCCGGTGCCGGTCTCTCCCGACACGAGGACGTGCACGTCCGACTGGGCGAAGGACTTGATCCGGTGGAAGGTATCCAGGAAGCCCGGATAGCAGGTCACGAAAGGCCGGAAGCAGGCGTCCTGGTCGAGTCGCGAGGGCTGATTCGAGAAGTACGACTCGACCACGCGCTGGAGCTTGCCGGGCTGGATCGGCTTGAGGAGGTAGTTGTACGCGCCGCCCTTGATGGCCTTCACGGCCAGTTCGAGATCGTTCAGCACGGTCGCCATGATGACCCCGACGTCGGGCCGCCGCACCCTCAGGCGCTGAAGGAGGTCCAGCCCGCTCATGCCGGGCATCTGGATGTCGAGCAGCACGAGGTCGACCGGTCCCGGGCGGGCCAGGCGGGGCTCGACCTGTTCCGGGACGTTCTCGATCAGCGGGGTGCAGCCGAAACCCTGGAGCATCTTCGCATGGGATTCGGCGACCTCGCGGTCGTCATCGACAACCAGTACGGTAGGCATCGGGATCAGGCGCCGGCGAAAGTCCTGCGGGGCTCGGAGCTCATCATGGCGTCGACCTCCTAGGAGCCAGCTTAGAGGTTTATCTTACATGGAACAACCGAATCAGAAAAGGCCTGATCGACCTTCTGGTAGATAGGACGCGGGGCCGCGGCTACTTGCCCTCCTTGAACTCCGTGAGCTCGAAGCGGTTCGTCCCTCCGTCCTTGGCGAAGATCTCGATCTTGACGAGCCCGACCTTGGGGGCGAGATAGAAGTCGATCTTCACGCCGCTGCCTTCCTCGCCGGTCTTGAACTGCGTCCACACGACGTCCTTGTAGCTGCCCGCCGGAACCGTCACGTCCTTCTTCCCCTGATGGGTGAACTCTCCGCCCGGGCTCGGCCATTTGTCGTCCTTCTTGGATCCCGCCTTCAGGACCGCGAATCCCAGCCCCCCGGCCTCGCCTTCCTTGCGGGCCTCGACCGTCAGGACGCCGTCCGCCACGGACCAGGTCACCGCGGAAGTCCCGTCCTTGTCGGGGTCCTTCCAGTCCACGCGGACCTTGCCGTCCTCCTCGCCGATGACCGTCCCGGTCAGCTTCCGCTCCTGATTGTCCTCGAGGCGCTTATAAGTCCAGGAGGTCCCCGCCTTGAACTTGTAAAACTCCTCGAGCGGAGAGGCCTGCAGAGACAGGAACAGCGCGAGCGCGAGGACGGTCTTCACGAAGATACCCCCGGAACCGATACCAACTTAACGATGCTGGACCGCTGAAAGGCTTAGTCGATCGCCTTGCGGAGGCTGGCCACGAAGGATTCGACGTCCTTGGCGGTGCCGCCGTTCTCGACGATCTTGAGCAGCGCGCTGCCGACGATGATGCCGTCGGCGAATTCCGCGACGCGGGCGGCGTCTTCCGGCGTCTGGATGCCGAAGCCCACGTAGAGGGGGTGCTTCGTCTGCTTGCGCACGCGGCGCACGAAGGCGGGGACGTCCGACTTCATCGCGGCGCCCGTGACGCCTTTCAGCGAGACGAGGTAGATCCAGCTTTTGCTGAGCTTGTCGATCTTCCGGATCCGCTCGTCCGTGCAGGTGGGCGAGATGAGGAAGACGACCGGCACGCCGCTGGCGTCGGAGGCGGCGGTCACCGCGTCGGCCTCCTCGGGGGGCACGTCGGGCAGGATGACGCCCTGGATGCCCGCCTTGGCGGCGCGCTCGAAGAACCTCTTCTCCCCGTACTGCATCACGGGGTTGATGTAGGTCATGAAGAGCAGGGGAGCGGCCTTGAAGCGCTCGGCGATGCCCAGCAGGTCGTCCGTGGTCACGCCGCCCATGAGGGCCTTGTGGGACGTGGCCTGGATCACCGGCCCGTCCGCCAGCGGGTCGCTGAACGGGATCCCGAGCTCGATCTGGTCCGCGCCGCCCGCCGCGCAGGCGTCGAGGAGTCCGACGCAGCCCTCCTTGGTGGGGTAGCCGCCGGTGACGTAGGGGATCAGCTGCTTACGCATGGCCGTTCCCCGACGATTCCTTCTCGTAGTCCTGGATGATCCCGAGGTCCTTGTCGCCGCGGCCGGAGATGTTTACGACGAGGATCTGCCCCTTCTTCATCGTCGGAGCGAGCTTCTCGGCGAAGGCGACGGCGTGCGACGACTCGAGGGCGGGCATGATCCCTTCCTCGCGCGAGAGCCGATGGAAGGCGGCGACCACCTCTTTGTCCGTGGCGGCCGCGTAGGTGACGCGTCCGGCGTCCTTCAGCATCGAGTGTTCGGGCCCGACGCCCGGATAGTCCAGGCCCGCCGAAATCGAGTGGGTCGGCACGATCTGACCGAACTTGTCCTGGAGCAGATAACTGAGCGCTCCGTGGAGCACGCCGGGGCGGCCTCCCGTGAGCGTCGCGGCGTGCATCGGGCCGTCGAGCCCGTGGCCGCCCGCCTCCACGCCGTAGAGCTTGACCTTTTTCTCGCGGATGAAGTCATAGAAGATGCCGATCGCGTTCGAGCCGCCGCCCACGCAGGCCACGACGGCGTCGGGGAGCCGCGGCTTGAGCTGCGCGCGGACCTCCTTGCCGATGATGGATTGGAAATCGCGCACCATCATGGGGTAGGGGTGCGGGCCCACCACGGAGCCGATGATGTAGTGCGTGCTGTCGACGTTGGTGACCCAGTCGCGGATCGCCTCGTTGGTCGCATCCTTGAGCGTCCGCGTCCCGCTCGTCACGGGGACGACCTTCGCGCCCAGGGTCCTCATCCGGTAGACGTTGAGGGCCTGCCGTCGGCAGTCCTCCTCGCCCATGTAGACGACGCACTCGAGTCCGAAGAGGGCGCAGACCGTGGCCGTCGCCACGCCGTGCATCCCGGCGCCGGTCTCGGCGATGATGCGGCTTTTCTTGAGGCGCCGCGCCAGGAGAATCTGCCCCAGGCCGTTGTTGAGCTTGTGCGAGCCCGTGTGGTTCAGATCCTCGCGCTTGAGGTAGATGCTCGGGCGGCCGATCCGCTTCGTCCAGCGCTCCGCGAGGAAGAGGGGCGTGGGGCGCCCCGCGAAGGTGTCGTTGTAGTGCTGGAACTCCTTCCAGAACGAGCGATCGCGGCGGGCCTTGTCATAGGCCTTCTCGAGCTCGGCGCAGGCCGCCATGAGCGTGTCGGGGACGAAGCGACCGCCGTAGGGGCCGAATTTGCCTTTAGCGTCCGGGTAGGACCATTTCACGGATGGGCTCTTATCGTGTCCTGACTTTGATGCGGGTCGTTTCCTTGAACGCTTCGCGCGACGCCTGGACGAACGCGCGGATCTTCGAGCGGTCCTTCACGCCGGGCGCCTTCTCGGTGGCGCTGCAGACGTCGACGCCCCAGGGGCGGACCTTGCGGATCATGTCGCCGACCGAGTCGGCCGTGAGCTTGCCCGCCAGGAGCACCTTCCCGTGCCGTTTGGCGAGCTTGGCCCATTCGGAGTCGATCTGCGCCCGCGCGCCCGCCCCGCCGCCCTTCGGCAGGTCCAGCAGGAACGCGAAGGCGTCGAACTTCTTGAGCTTGTCCAGCGAGCCGTCGTTGAACGTGTCGAAGGTCTTGATGACCGGAACGCCCAGCTCCTTGCAGTAGCGGGCCGATTCGTCCCCGTGAAGCTGGGCGATCTTGAGGCCCGTCGCATCCAGGATCCGGCGGACCTCGTCCAGGGGCTGGTTCATGAAGACCCCGACGGGCTCCACCCCTTTGGGGAGGTGCCAGAGGATGTCCTGGGCGGTCTTGACGTCGATCTTCCGGGCGGACTTGGCGAAGATCAGGCCGATGTAGTCGGCGCCCTCCTGGGCCGCAGCCGTCGCATCGGCGACGCTGGTAATCCCGCAGATCTTGACCTTCAGCATGGGGTGTGGATTCTACGGGCCACGGCCCCTCGAAGGCAAGACCGAATCCCGTCGCCCGTAGTCCGGAACCCGGGAAAACCAGTACCCAGTACTGGGTACTGGTTCGAGGTTAGGGGAGAGTCTTCAGCCGGATGTCTTTGTACTGGACCCGCATGGGTTCGGGAATGATCGGCATCGCCAGCACGCCCTCGGACGCCGCCTTGCCGCGCTCCCGGTCCACGAGCTCGCACATCTTGCGGCCGTTGATCTCCAGGAGGATGTGCGGGCCCTCGGCGAGGACCCGGTAGTCCGTCCACTGGGAGATGTCGACGCCCTGGACGATGTCGTTGGGGTCGGCGAACTTGATGATCTTGCGCTTGCCGTCCTCGTCGATCTCGACGCTTTCCCCACGGGCGGCCAGGGACTTGCGCGGACCGTACTCGTCCCAGATGCCTCCAAGGTAGGGGCCGTTGAGGGCGATGTCGGCCTGGTAGCCGTGGACCAGGCCCTTGTCTTTCACGGCGCTGCGGAACTGCATGCCGGAATTGGCCTTGGGGCCCGTGATCCGGAAGCGGAAGCGCAGGTCGAAGTTCTTCACCGTCCCGCCCTGCCAGACGATGAACTGGTTGTAGGGCGGCAGGTGCTTGGGCGTCGCCTCCCCGGTGATGGCCCCGTCCGCCACCGAGAAGTAGCTCATGTCGGGGGCCTTCCAGCCCTCGAGGGTCTTGCCGTCGAAGAGGGACTGGAAGCCGTCGGAATCCGTCGATCCCGAGCCGGCGCAGGACAGGATCAGGAGCGGGAGCAGCGCGAGAAATCTCATAGGGGGAATCTGACACTCCGGGGCGGCCGGAGTCAAGCAAACGGGGCCCGAAGCCGGAATCCGCGGGGTAAGATCAACGGGTGAGCAGGGACGAATCGTCCAAGCCGCCCGGGCCTTCGAAGGTCCCGGCGGCGAAGGTGCCCGCGCCGTTCGGGAAGTACCGAATCCTCCGGGAACTCGGGCGCGGCGGGATGGGCATCGTCTACGAGGCCGTCGAGACCGGCCTGGACCGAAAGGTCGCGCTCAAGACGATGATCGTCCATCCCTTCGCGAACCCCAAGGACGCGGCGCTGGACGAGGAGCGCTTCCTGCGCGAGGCCCAGCTCTGCGCGCGGCTCCCCAAGCACCCCCACATCGTCGGCGTCTACGAAGCCGGAATCATCGACGGCCGCCGCTTCCTCTCCATGGAACTCATTGAGGGGACGCCGATGGCCGCCTGGCGGGACGACCCGCAGATCACCTTCCGTCAGGAGATCGAGGTCCTCCGCCTGGTGGCGCTGGCGGTCCACCACGCCCACGAGCAGGGCATCATCCACCGGGACCTCAAGCCCGCGAACATCCTGATCGACGCGAGGCACGAGCCGCACGTCATGGACTTCGGGCTGGCCAAGATGGTCGGCGAGAACCTGAGCCTCTCGCTCACGGGGGCCGGGATGGTGGTCGGGACGCCCGCCTATATGAGCCCCGAGCAGGCCCAAGGGCTCAAGACGACGGACCGGCGGACGGACGTCTATGCGCTTGGCGTGATGCTCTTCGAGACCCTGACGGGCCATCCGCCCTTCGAGGGCGCGACGGCGGTGGAACTCCTGATGAAGGCCGCAAAGAATCCGGTGCCGTCGGCCTCGGTCCAGATGAAGGTCAAGCTCTCGCCCGCTCAGGCGAAGGGCCTGGACGACATCTGCCACAAGGCGCTCGCCAAGAAGCCGGCCGAGCGCTATCGGGACGCCTCCGTTTTCGCGGCGGACTTGGGCCGCTGGCTCAAGGGCGAGGAGGTCCGGGTCGTCGTCATGTCGACGCGGCGCATGCGGAGGTCCCCACGGGTGAATTGGGGGCTGATCGCCGGCGTCGCGGTCGTGGCCGTCGTGGCGGGGCTGGTCTTCCTCAACGGCCAGTCGACGCCGGCGATCGACCCCCGTGTGGAGAAGTTGGCGGCCGAGAAGAAGGCGGCGGACGAGAAGCTGAAGGCGGCCGAGCAGGAGCTCCAGGCCATGGGGACCCGCCTCCTGAAGGCGGTGGAGCCCCGCAACGCGGCGGCGCTCAAACCCGGGCTGATCGGAGAGTACTACGGCGGGGTCAACTTCGACAACCCTGGCCTGCGGCGCATCGACCCGGAAGCCCGCTGGACCATGAGGGAGGGCCAATCGTGGCCCGGCGGGCCGGCCTCGATGGTCTCCGTGCGCTGGCGGGGCTATCTCAAGATCCCGGAGACGGGCCCCTACGTGTTCCACGTCTGGGTCAGCGACGGCCTGCGGCTCCTGATCGACAACACCGAGATCATCGCGAACTGGACCCAGCGCAAGGTCAGCTTCGACACCGGGACGGGCATTCTGGAGCAGGGCTACCATTCCTTCGTCCTGGAAACGTTCGCCTCGTCCGGCTGGGGCGGCGCCAATTTCTCGTTCAAGAAGAGCGGCGACGCTGCGGACGCGAAGACCGGCGCGGCGAACTTCTTTTACGATCCGTCGGCCTTCACGGCGCTCCAGCAGAGCGCGACGCCCGACCACTTCGACTGGGAGAGCCTCCCGGGCGCGCAGGAGGCGGAGACGCTGCCGGTCCTGGAGTGCAGCTCGCTGCCGCCGTTCTCCATCCCCTTCGGCCGGAAGAAAGGGATCCTGATCTGGGGGAAGAAGCCGAAGATCGGCGACCACCTGAAGCTCGGCTTCAACGTCCCGGAGGCGGGCGAGCGGACGCTGATCCTGGCGCTGAGCCGGGTGAAGAACGCCGGCACGTTCAAGATCAGCGTGAACGGCAAGGTTGTCCAGGAGAAGCTCGACCTTTGGAGCCCGGGGAACTACGTGCTCGAGTATGAATTCAAGAAGACGCCCCTGGTCAAAGGGCAGAACGAGCTGGAGTTCACTCTCATTGGGTCGCACCCCAATGCCAGCGAGTGGACCAAGGGCGACGGGGTCATGAAGCTCGGCTTCGACTACCTGAGACTCCGCTGAGCCCCGACGCGTAAAATCGTTGTCCATCTCCGTCTCGGACGCTACCGTACACCCCCGAGGGAGGAATCCACGATGCGACTGCTGACGACCCTTGTTCTCGCCGCGGCGATCGGCGCACCCCAGGCCACGACTCTGTTCGATGGCAAATCGCTCGACGGCTGGGAGGGAGACGAGAAGGTGTGGAAAGTTGTCGATGGCGCGATCGTCGGCGGCTCGCTGGAAGGCAACAAGCAGAACGAGTTCCTGACGACGAAGCAATCCTACAAGGACTTCGTGCTGAAGCTGGAGTACAAGCTGACGGGAACGGAGGGCTTCGTCAACAGCGGCGTGCAGATCCGCAGCCGCCGGATTCCGAAGCCGCCCAACGAGATGAAGGGGTATCAGGCGGACATCGGCGCGGGATTCTCGGGCGCCCTCTACGACGAGTCGCGCCGCAACAAGATGCTCGTCAAGCCCGATCCCGAGCTCATCAAGAAGACCGAGAAGCCCGGCGACTGGAACTCCTACGAGATCCGCTGCGAGGGGCGGCGGATCCGGCTCACCCTCAACGGGGCCCAGACGGTGGACTACACCGAGGCCGACGAGACGCTGGAGCAGGAAGGGCTGATCGGCCTCCAGATCCACGGCGGGGCGAAATCGCAGGTGTTCTTCCGGAACATCACGATCGAAACGCTGCCGGCGAAGTAGCGGAAGGGTCGCATGCGCTTCTGGATTGTCCTCTGCCTCCTCGCGCCGCAGGACCCGAAGACGCCGGGCTGGACGCCGGCGGAATCGATGAAGGTGCTCTCCATCGGCGGCGTACAGCCCTCTCCCGACGGCCGCCGCGTCGTCTTTACCGTGACGTCGCCGCTCATGACCGCCGAGAAGAGCGAGATGCGGACCCAGCTCTGGATCGCCGGAGCCGACGGCGCCGACGCCCGGCCCTTTACCTCGGACGACCACTCCAGCGGCAACCCCCAATGGTCGCCCGACGGCCGCTGGATCGTGTTCACCGCGAAGCGGTCCGAGCGCAACCACCTCTGGCGGATCCGGATCGATGGAGGCGAAGCAGAGCAGCTCAGCGACCTCAAGACCGACGTCGCCGCCTTCCAGGTCTCGCCCGACGGGGGCTGGATCGCGTTCTCCCGCCCGGACGACCCGACCGCCGCGGAGGAGCGGGCCAAGAAGGAGAAGTCCGACGTCAACGTCGTGGACGAAAACTTCAAGATGACCCGGCTTTGGGTGATCCCCGCGGAGAAGGATCCGCAGGGCCGGCGCGAGCCCCGTCTGTTGAGCCGGGGGGATGTCCACGTCGACCCCCAATTCGACTGGTCCCCGGACGGACGCTCGATCGTCTTTTCGCACACGCCGACGCCCCGCGCCGACGACTGGACGCGCGCAGATCTGTCGGTCGTACGCGTCGGGAGCGGCGAGGTCCGGACGCTGGCGCACAGCGGGGCCGCGGAATCCCAGCCGCACTACTCACCCGATGGCCGCACGATCGCCTACGTCGCCACCGCGGACCCGGCCACTTGGGCCGGCGAAACGGACGTCTACGTCGTTCCCTCGGAGGGCGGAGCGCCGCGCAAGCTCGCCGAGACCTTCGACCGACGGCCCGGCCTGCTCGGCTGGTCCGCGGATGGGAAGCGCGTCCTCTTCCAGGAAACCCGAGGGACGATCGGCCGGATCTCCGCGCTGCCGCTCGACGGCGGCCCGCCCGTCGACGTCGACTCGGGCGACCGCCACTGCAGTCTCCCGCGCCTCAATTCGACGCGGACGATGCTGGGCTTCGTGTCGCAGACGTCCGATCAGGCGCCCGAGGTCTTCGTGACGAAGGTGGAGGCCTTCGGCCCCTCCCAGGTCAGCCGGGTGAACGCCGGGCTGCCGACCTTTCCCTTGGGCCGCACCGAGGTCGTGCGCTGGAAATCGACGGAGAATCTCGAGATCGAGGGCCTGCTGACGTATCCGGTGGGCTACAAGCCGGGCAAGCGGTATCCGCTGATCCTGAACATCCACGGCGGCCCCGCCGGGGTCTTCACGCAGTCCTACATCGCCGCCCGCGGCCTCTATCCGCTGGCGGCGTTCGCGGCTCAGGGCTACGCGGTTCTGCGTCCGAATCCGCGAGGCTCCTCGGGATACGGAACGACGTTCCGCCATGCGAACCGGAAGGATTGGGGCGGCGGCGACTACCGCGACCTCATGGCGGGGGTGGATCACGTCCTCTCGCTGGGGATCGGCGACCCGGAGCGGCTCGGAGTCATGGGCTGGAGCTACGGGGGATTCATGACCTCGTGGACGATCACCCAGACGCGCCGCTTCAAGGCGGCGTCGGTGGGCGCCGGGGTGACGAATCTGATGAGTTTCAACGGAACGGCGGACATCCCGAGTTTCGTGCCCGACTTTTTCGGGGCGGAATCGTGGGAGGACCTGGATCTCTACCGCGCGCATTCCGCGATGTTCCAGGTCAAGGGCGTGTCGACGCCGACGCTCATCCTGCACGGCGAGAACGACGTCCGCGTCCCGGTGTCGCAGGGGTACGAGTTCTACAATGCCCTCAAGCGCCAGAACGTCCCGGTGAAGATGGTGACCTATCCCCGCCAGGGCCACGGTCCCCAGGAACCGAAATTCGTCATCGACATCGGCCAGCGCCTCCTGGACTGGTTCAACCGCTACCTGGACCCGGCCGGCTCGAAGTAGTCAGCGCCGCCGGCGGTCGTAGCCTCCCTGCGACGCCGCCCAGACGCTCGCGGCCCAGGTGTCGGCCTGCTCCCGGAACTCCCGGTGCCGTTCCCGCTGATCCAGGAACGGCTCCAGTCTCGCCAGCGCCGCCTCCCGCTCCGTTTCGTACGACGCGTCCGAGTCGATGCTGGTCTGGACGCTCGGATCCGCGGCGGACAAATCCTGCTGCCTCCGGGCTCTCGCCCGCTGCAGCCCGGCGACGGCGTCCTGGGCCGCCGCGACGAACGCATCGACCTGTCCGACCTCCAGGTACTCCGCCGTCCGTCGGAGGGGATCAGGATCCTTCGCGCAGCGCCATACCCCGTCGGCCTTCCGGGCGGGTGGCTCGGCCCGGACGGCCGCGGCCGGCGGCGCCTCCGCGGGGCGCGGAGGACGCCGCTCGGACGTGCCCGGCTCGAAGGGGCGCCGGAGCAGGACCGCCAGAAGGAGCAGCCCCGACAGCGTTGCGATCAGCCTCGTTCTCATGGTCTACCTCGTCAGACGCGCCCCGGCCCAGTCGGCATGGTCGTACCAGATGTTGTCCCCGGCGTCGGTGACGATCAGCCGGAGTTCCTGCTTGCCGGCGACGTTCACGTTGACCGGCTTGGCCGCCATGCTCCAGGTCATGGTGCCGCTGTCGTAGAGCTTCACCCCGTCCGCCCAGACCTGGAACACGATGGACGAGCTCCGGTTGGGGTCGCCGTCGATCTCGTCGTCGACGCCGACGTCGGACAGGAACGTCGTGTACTGGCCCCCGAGGGCGTAGCGGATCTCGGAGTACGCGTGGCAGCCCAGCCCTTTGGAGTAGCTGACGCCGTTGATTCGCATCGTCGAGCCATCGCCCGCGCTATCTTCGCCGTTGGAGCGATCCTTCTCGATCGGGCCCCAGCCGCTCACCGCGTAGGTCCACGACAGGTCGCTCACGTAGACGGTCGTGCCGCCCCCGCCGCTGCCCGCCAGCGTCTGGATTTCCGACGCGCTCAGGGCGCGGTTGTAGAGGCGGACTTCATCGATCCCCGCGTTGGTGAACTCTTCGATGCCGTAGCTTCCGTTGTCGCCGGCGCCGATGACGAGCGGCGACGACTCGAACGGAATCGTGCCCGACTGCGGCGCGGATGCGACTTCCACGCCGTTCCGGTAGATGCGGATGCGCGAGCCGTCGTAGACGCCCGCCAGGTGCACCCACGTGTTGAGGTCGCCCGTGCTGGAAGGGCCGGTCACGTACACCGGGCTGGAGGTCCGGACCCCGAAGGAGTACTCGTCGGAAGCGCTGTTGTTGTAATAGAGGACCCAGACGTCATCCCAGCCGGGGCCGAAGCGGCGACCGGCCAGGGCCGCGTAGCTCGGGGTCATCGCTCGCTTGTTCACCCAGAGCGCCACCGTCAGGCCGCTCTGCGGGCTGTTGAGCGAGGACGAGGAAGGGATCGTGATGTAGTCGTTGATGCCGTCCAGGCTGGCGCCGGCGCCTTGCTGGCCGGCCGTCCAGCCCGCTCCGTTCACGAGCATGCCGTGATTGCCATTGCCGGAAGCGTCGGCCGCGAAGGTCCCCGAGCCTTCGTTCAGGCTCCAGGACCCGACGAGACCCGAGCCGCCCCCACCCGACGTCACGCTGACGGCGACGTTGGGGGTCGTGGCGCCGAACCACTCGACGAGCTCCTGCACCATGCGCCACTGGAAGTTGTAGGTGCCCGCCGTCGAAGGGGCGGTGATCGTCCAGCTGAAGGTCTTGGTCTGGCCCGGGGCGATGGACTCGCCCGGCGCGAGCGTGACCCGGGCGGAGCCCCAAGTCGTGTTGTCGTGGGGATTCTGCGCGCCCAGGAGATGGTTCGTCGCCGCCGTCCACGTCGAGGTCCCGGTATTCTGCATCGTCACCGAGACGGACGCCGCTGCGCCCGCCGTCATCGACGTGGGGACCGTCTGACTGATGAAGGACGCGCCGTTCGTGCCGCCGGAGATTGCGGTCGCCTTCAGGTAGAGCGCCGCCTCGGCGAAGGGAGGCGTGAAGGATCTCCAGCCCGTCGAGACGGTCACGTTCGACGACGTCGACGTCGTGCCGTTCACCGTGTTGAACCATTCGACTGAGTATGTGCCTGCCGAGAGAAAGACGCTGAAGGCGGCGCTGCCCGGCTGGTAGGCGATGTATTCCGAGCCCGCGTTCGCCAGACAGTAGCCCGTCGACGAAAGACCGTCCTGGGGCGTCATCGAGGCGAGGTTGATGCGGTTCGCGTAGGAGCGGGTCTGGCCCATGGCGGAGCGTCCGGCGATCCAGCCCGCGGCGCTCTCCAGGTCCTCCATCAGCAGCGGATTGTGGCCTCGGGCGAAGCTCTTCCAGACCCAGGCCCGCACGAGCCCGGCATCGTTCTTGAAGTTGTTGTAGAAGAGATGATCCGTATCCAAGAGGGACACCTTCGCGCTGTCGGCGTCGGGCGGATTAACGTTGTAGGGATCGCTGACGCTGTCCCAGTTCTGGGCGCCCGGCGAGATCCAGTCGGCGGAGCTGTCGGTCAGCCAGCTGTTGATCGCGGGGCCCAGGTTGGAGATCTCGGTCATGCCGACCGGGTGCTGCTTCGACTTGGAAGCCTCGTAGTTCCGCACGAACGTGATCAGGTCATACTGCCAGTCCCGGGAGGCCGTGACGTCGTCCTCGTTGCAGATCTCGTAGAGCACGTTGTCCAGATCGTTCACGGTGTCGATGACCTTCTTCACGTAGGTCTGCTGAAGCGCGACGATCGAGGGGATCTGGTTGGTGTGGTATTCGTAGCCAACGTTGTCCCCGTTCGGATCGCCGTTGATGCCGTTCACGTTGTTGACCGAACGGAACGGATGGTAAGGCCAGGTATCATGCGGCGGTCCGTAGCGGCCGATGCCCCAGGAATTGAAGAGCATCACGGAGACGTAGATGCCACGGTCGCGGGCCGCGATGACGGTCGACCGCAGCTGATTGAAGTAGTTCTGGTTCAGCTGATTGAGGTTGAACTTCAGGCCTCCGTCGGCGGCCGTGCCGGGGCCGGTCCGGACGTAGGGCTGCGGCTCGACCGGAGCGTTCGTAATCGGGCTCCAGGCCGTGTCAGCGACCCAGAAGCGCATGAAGTTGTGATTGTTGGCCTGGAGCAGATCGAAATACTGCGCGGGGTTCGAGGTCGTGAGCCAGCGCTGGAACGTGTCCCAGGAATGCGACCCCGTCAGATAGACCGCCTTGCCCGATCCGTCGCTGAAGTAGCGGCCGTTCGACGAAAGCTTCCGCAGAGGGCCCGAGGCCGGCAGGCTCTGCAGCGGGACGGCGCACAGCGTCCCTCCGCCGACCATCGCCAGCAGAAGCGCCACCCCGATCAGTCGATAGGCAGACCCTGAGCGCGTCATGGATCACCCCCAGTTGAAGGAAGGGAACTCTATTTCTTGACGGGGCCGAACAGGCCCGCGTCGGGACGGGTCTTTTGAGTCGTCGACATCCAGATCACGTCGATCTTCATGGGACCTTCCAGGAGATACATCCGCAGCGTCTGCGTCCCCGGCCGCGTGAAGCGGACGATGCCGGGCGTTTCGTCGCCGCGCTTGGCCCCGGGGACGATGTTGCCCGCCCGGACGCCTCTCGAGTCGAAGTAGTCCCCGTCGCCGCCGATCCAGCCGGGCCCCGGCTCGCGGCCCCAGCCGGAGAAGCCGGCGCCGTCCGTCCCCATCGGGATCCACTCCGTCGGCGTGAGCTTCTGAGTGACCTGGCCCCGAGCGAACTTGAGCGCGACGGCATCCTGGAGCCCCCGATCGAGGCCCGTTCCCTTGCATTCGCCGCGGACCCAGATGTAGTAGTCCTTCCCGGCGTCCGCCTCGAAGGTCATCGTGACGTAGGACGGGAGCTGCAGAAGGTCCGTCGTGAGGGGGCGGACGATCCCGATGGACTCCAGGGCGTAGCCGACGGGGGAGCTTTCGTCCTTGATCAGGCGCCACTCGACGCCCGTGCGCTTCACCCGCTTCTCGTCGGGGCTCGGCACGAGGACGATCTCGTTGATCGGAAGCGCGGTCGATTTGAACTCCATCCCGGCCGCGGCCACCGCGTAGTGGCCGGTCTCGACCAGCACCGTCTTTCCGCTGAGCAGGTTCTTGAGCTGGACCTTTCCCTCTTCCAGCTCGAGGCGCGTGCCCTTGGCGGGATCCGGATCGACCATCAGCTTCAGCGTGGTCCCGAGCACCGTCGCTTCCCCGGTCGCGGATTCAAGGATCATGGGCTGGGCCTTCGGCTGGGGACGGACCTCGGCGCGGACGATCCCTCGTTCCACCCGGAAGCGCTTGCCGTTCTCGGCGCTGATGTCCCGGATGCTGCTGCCGGGTCCCAGCTCCACCCGCGTCTTGTCGGGATAGAGGATCTCGGCGTTTCCGACGGTGTCGATCCCCTGGCCGGCGCCGATGTCCATGCCGGGGGCCGCCGGCTTCCGCTCGCCGGCGACGAGCACGAAGACGTCTCCGTCGATCTTGCCGAAGCGCGCGACCGTCGCGGCGAGCACCGACGACTTCTTCTCCTGCGGCGCGGCGGGGGTCGGCACCGGCTTCGCTTCCTCCGGCGTCTTCTGCACGACGACGTCGGGCTTCTCGCGCTCCAGGGCGGCCTTCAGCTCCTCGTCGATGCGGCGCCGGCGCTCGGCGAGGTCCTGCAGCGCCTTCTGGCGCTCCTCCTCCTTGGCGGCGTCGGGCTTGCCCTCCGAGGTCACGGGCTTGGCCAGGATCTGCTCCCGTTCCCGCTCGATCTCTCGGAGGCGCTGGTCCGCCTTGCGGCGGGCGTCTTCCTTGGCGATGCGCCGCCGCGAGAGCTCGGCTGCCTCCTCGGAGTTCGATCCCGAGGCCGACAGGAGCAGGAGCGCGACGAAGCCGATCAGGATCCCCGCGGCGACCAGCCCGGCCGTCCAGGTCGGGTTGCCCGGACGTCCGGCGATGCGCCGATGCGTCCGCCGCGTGGGAGGACGCTCCGCCGGGGCGGCGCTCTCCCGGGCGCCCTCGAAGAGGGCGTGGAGGTCGACGTGGACCCGGACGCGCTCGACGAACGCTTTACGCCGCGAGGCGTCCTGTCGCAGGAGGGATTCCAGTTCCGCGATCTCGGGCGTGGCGGCCTTGCCGTCCACGTAGAGACCCAGGAGCTCTTCGAAGCGGGCGTCGTCCGTCACACGGCCTCCGGCGCCGAGAGCCTCGACCGCACGCACTCGGCCAGGACCTTCCGGGCCTTGGAGAGCAGCACGTTCACGGAATCCGTCTGGAGCGACATCGCCGTGGCGATGTGGTCGATCTCGTGGCCTGAGCGATAGCGCTGCTCGATGGCCTCCCGGGCGCGGGCGGACAGCTTCTGGACGCAGCCCCGGAGGTGCTTGAGCCGCAGGGCGCCCTGGTCGGGGTCCTCCTCGTTCTCCTGGAACGAGAGCGCGACGAGCTCGGCCATGGAGTCGCTGAGCGGCAGGAGCTGTTCGCGCCGCTGGGTCTTCCGGTAGAACTCGGCGACGCGGCGGCGGGCGACCTCGCGGGCCCAGGGCATGAAGGGGTCGACTTCCTTGCCCGCGGATCCTTCATTGAGGATGGCCAGCGCGACCTCCTGGAAGATCTCCTCCGCCAGCACCTGGTCCCGGGTGAGCGCGAAGACGAAGCCCAGGAGGGCCTGCCGGTTCTTCAGGAGATCCACCGCCAGCTTCGGTTGGCTCATTCTCAGCTCCTGATAACCAAGGTCGCTCCTGGCCTGAACTTAGCATGAAAAAGTTGCCTCCGGCAAAACTACCCGGAAGGTTTATCGCCCCCCAACCTCTTGGCCCATAGAGGGTAGCCCCGCCTCACCCATATGGGTCCGTCATGCATTTTCCCCTGAGGATTCCGAAGCCTCCTCGTACTAGGGGAGTGCTCGGTGCGGGTTCAGGTTTTTTTCTGGGGTGATGGGAGGTTTCGGGTGAACAAGACCATGCTCAAACAGGCGTTCGCGATCCTGGCGATCCTGGGGATCGCCCCCTTGTCGGCCACCTCGCAGGCCGCGCCGCAGTTCCAGATCACGCCGGCCAACGGGTATTACTCCTCCGGGCCGCTGGGCGGGCCGTTCAACCCGGGGGTCCAGATCTTCACCATGACGAACACCGGGACCGCGACGTTGAGTTACACCGTCACCGCGAACCAGCCGTGGGTGACCGTCTTCATGACCTCGGGGAACCTGGACGCGGGGAACGCCTGGGCGAACCCGGTCTTCATCAACAGCCAGGCGAACACGCTCCCCACCGGGACCCACACCGCGACGCTGACGTTCAGCAACACCACGAACGGCAGCGGCAACACCACGCGGACCGTCACGCTCATCGTCGGCGCCCCCGGCGACACGACGCCGCCGACCGTCACGATCACGAGTCCCGCGCCGCCGAACGCCACGAGCCCGACCCCGTCGCTGACCATCAGCGGCACGGCCTCCGACAACACGGGCATCACCTCGATGTACTGGGTGAACATGCTCACGAACGAGCAGGGCACGATGGCGGGCGCGACGGCCTGGACCTTCACGGTCGGGCTGATCAACGGCGACAACCAGATCCACGTCCTGGCCTGGGACGGCTCGGGGAACCAGGGCACCGCGTCCATCATCGTCCACTACGGCCCGGTGACCGGCGCCGTGATGAGCGTGACGCCCGCGACGGGGTTCAGCGCCAGCGGTCCCGCCGGCGGGCCCTTCAGCCCCTCCCAGCAGGTGTACACGGTGAACAACACCGGGACGGCGCCGCTTAGCTTCACCGCGACGGCGACGCAGCCCTGGGTCAACGTCTTCGCCGGCTCCTCGACGCTGGCGCCGGGCGCCTCGTGGAGCGTCGTGATCTCCTTCACGGCCGCGGCCAACAGCCTCGCGGCGGGCAATTACACCGACACCGTGACCTTCACGAACACCACGAACGCGGCCGGGAACACCACCCGCCCCGTCAACCTGGTGGTCGGCTCCTCCAGCGACACCACGCCGCCGACGATCGCGATCACGAACCCGGCGCCCCCGAGCGCCACGGCGTCGTCCAGCCCGCTCACCATCAGCGGCACGGCGTCGGACAACGTCGGCGTGGCCTCGATCTCGTGGACGAACGCCGAGGCCCTTCAGAGTGGAACGGCGCCGGGCGGGAGCTCCTGGAGCGTCAACATGCCGCTCGTGTCGGGCACGAACACCATCACCATCACGGCCCATGACGCCGGAGGCAACAGCGCCTCGGCGACCATTGTGGTGACGATGGGCGGCAGCAGCGGGACGCCCGCCTCGAGCGGCGGTGGTGGCGGCAAGAGCCACCATTGCCTCGGCGCCACGGCGGTTGCCGGGGGCAACACGATGGCGCTCCTGATCCTGGGCACGCTGCTCGCCGGCATCGCCCTCCTCCGACGCAAGACCGCGTAATCCCATCCTCCGCACCCGTACCTGACCGGCCGGCCCCGGGGTTCCCCCCGGGGCCGGCTCGTTTTCGGCTCCACCCCTCTCACTTTTCCGTGCCCGCTTTTCGGAAAAAGGGCTAATAGGGAGGGGGCCATACTAATTCGATAAAGCAGGCAGATTTGGGCATTTTTGGATGGTCGGCCGGGTACTTATAGCTAGCTCTGGAGGAGACGGGATATGATGCGCGGGATCGGTACCCTTCTCGTCGGTCTGGCGTTCCTCGTCCTGACGGCCCCGGCCGACAGCCGGCAGCAGCAGGGGGTGGACCAGAAGCGGATTGACGAGGCGATCCAGAAGGGGGTCCAGTACCTCCGGACGGCCGAGTCGTCGGGCTGGGACCAGCACATCAACAACTGCGACGAGCTCATCCTCCTGACGCTGCTCCACGCCGACGTCCCCGATCAGGACGCCAAGGTGCAGGAACTCCTCAAAGCCGTCCTGACCGCCAAGATGGAGCGCACCTACAAGGTTTCCCTCCTGGCGATGTGCCTGGAGGAGCTCGACCGGGTGAAGTACCAGCACAAGATCCGGGAGTGCGCGCAGTTCCTGGTGGACAACCAGTGCCAGAACGGGCAGTGGTCGTACGGCGAGCCGTCGCCCTTCACGGGCGGGACGCCCAGCACCGCCAACAAGGTCGCCGTGGCCAGCGCCGCGCGGGATCTCGGTCCGGCGGCCCCCAAGGAGAAGCCCAAGGTCGTCCACAAGTTGCCGGTGGAGAAGAAGAAGGAAGGCCCGCCGACGGGGGACAACTCCAACTCCCAGTACGCCGCGCTCGGGCTCCGGGCCTGCTTCGACTCGGGCATCGTCCTGCCCAAGGAAACGGTCATCAAGCCCGCGAAGAAGTGGTGGACCACCAGCCAGCTCGGCGACAAGGGCGGGAAGGACAACGCGGTCGCGACGGCCGGCGGTCAGCTGCTGGCCGAGCCGCGCGGCTGGTCCTACGGCACCGCCGATCCGGCCTACAGCTCGATGACGACGGGCGCCATCGGCGCGGTCTGCATCCTGGACTACATCCTCGGCGAGGACTGGAAGAAGGACAAGGTCGTCGCGTCCGGCATGGGCTGGCTGAACAAGAACTTCTCGGTGACGGAAAACATCGGCCCCTGCCAGACCGGCGGGCAGGCCCCGAAGGAGTTCCTCTACTACTACCTGTATGCCCTGGAGCGGGCCGGGATGCTCTACGACACCGCGTTCGTCGGGAACCACGACTGGTATCTGGACGGCGCGAGGGTGATCCTGGGGGCGCAGAAGCCCGACGGATCCTGGGCGGAGAGCGGTCCCGCGACCATGAGGCCCGCGTGGGACACCTGCTTCGCCATCCTCTTCCTCAAGCGGGCCACCCGCCCGCTGGTCGTCAGCGTCGACCGGAAGCGGTAGCGCGCGGTCTTTCAGGGGGGAGTCCCGGCCGGGGGCGGCTCCGGCGCCGCGGGTAGCTCGATCCAGAAGCGGCTGCCCCGTCCGAGCTCCGATTCCACCCCCGAGCGTCCGCCCATGCGCTCCGTGGCCCTCCGGACGATGGCCAGGCCGATCCCGGTGCCCGGGAAGGTCTCCGACGGGTTGAGCCGCTCGAAGATGCGGAAGATGCGCTCGTGGTATTCGGGCGCGATGCCGATGCCGTTGTCCTCCACCTCGATCCGGACCACCGAGTCCCGCCGGGTGGCGCGGATGCGCACCATGGGGTCGACGCCGGGCCCGACGAACTTGATCCCGTTGGAGACGAGGTTGGTGAGCGCCTGGCTGAGCGTCAGGGCGTGGCCCAGCACCGCGGGGAGCGGACGCTCCAGGACGACCGTGGCCCGGCGTTCGCGCGCCTCGGCCTCCATCTGCCGGACGACTTCGCTCGCCAGCGGTTCGAGCTCGACGCGCTCGATCTTCACCTCCTGGCGCGTCAGGCGGCTGTAGTCCAGGAGGTCCAGGATCAGCGAATCCATCTTCTTGGCCGCGCTCGAGATCCGGGTCGCGAATTCCCGCCCGCCCGGGTCCAGGCTCGAACCGTAGTCCTCCAGGAGGGCCCGGCTGAAGCCCGACATGGCGCGCAGCGGGGCGCGCAGGTCGTGGGAGATGGTGTAGGTGAACGACTCCAGCTCGCGCAGCGCGTTCTGGAGCGCGACCGTCCGGGCCTGGACGCGTTCCTCGAGCTCCCCCTGGGCCTTGCGGAGCGCGTCGTCCCGGAGCTGGATCTGGGCCAGCATTTCGTTGAAGGCGTGCACGAGGCGGCCGACCTCGTCGTCGCTCTCCTGGCGGGCCCGCACCGCGTAGTCGCGCTGGGTCGTGACCGTGTTGGCCAACTGCTCGAGGTTCAGGATGGGCCGCATCACCCGGGAGAGCAGCCTCGACGCCAGGGAGACCGCGATGAGGGCGGCCCCCGCCAGGACGCAGAAGGCGATGACGACGTTCCAGACCAGTCGCGCGCGGAGCTGGCGGAGGTCGGACCTCAGGTAGAAGGTCCCCATCGGCTTCTGGTCGACGACGATCGGCTCGAACATCTCGAAGTTCCCGTCGCGGAAGCCCGAGCCCGGGTGTCCCGGCCGCGCCGGCAGGTCCTCGGGCCGGGCGTCCGGCCGGAGGTAGCGGACGAAGAGGTGGCCCTCGACCGTGTAGATCGAGGCGGCGACGAGTTCCTCCTCCGCCCGCAGCGAGCCCAGGATCTCTTCGGCGGCCCGGGCGTCCTTGAACAGCACTGCGGCCGAACTCTGGGTGGCGACGATCTGGGCGATGATCCGGAGGCGCCGGGCCGCGTCCTGGCGGTGGGAGACGTACTCGTCGACAAGCAGCGCCAGGATGGCGAGAAGGAGCGCCGCGCCGCTCGTCGCCATCACGACGAGCGTGATCTTCGACTTGAAGGTGTGCGGGCGCGACATGGGCGTCAGCGTTCCTCCGTATCGCGGACGATTTTCGCCAGGCTGAGCAGCTTGGAGCTCATCTTGACGCGCGCCCGGGCGAGCGCGTCGGTGTTCACCTCGAAGCGGACCTTGTTCCCCTCGACGAAGAAGCGGATCGCGCCGCCGACGCGGGTGAAATCTTCGGTCTCCCCGACGGTCAGCGGAAGGGGCTCCCCCAGACGGTCGAGGAACTGGGGCAGATTCCGGGCGTGCTCGTTGCTGAGGAAGAGCAGATGGCAAGGCAGCGCGTCGCCCGCCTTGGCGTAGCGATGGACCTCGATGGGCCGGCCCCGGACCGTCTTGCCGCGGACCGCCTTGTCCAGCTCGCCTCCGAAGGGGTCGTCTCCTACGATGGCCAGCACGATGGGGGAGTCGTCCTTCGGGAAGGAGTCGGGGGGCCAGTCCGTGTAGAGGGTGAAGTTGTAGAGGAAGGCGGCCTTGATGCGATACTCGGGCGCCTTCGGAGGCTCCTGTGCCGTCGCGGGGCAGACCGCGAGCAGGCCCAGCGCCGCCGTGAGGGTCGAGAGGCGGCCCGTTCCGGACCGGACGACGAGCTCGGATCCTTCGTTCGCCATTGCCATTAGAATCTCATCGACACCATGAGGAAGCCTCCCCGCTCCACCGCGGTGGCTTCCGTGAAGACGAGCGCCGGCTGGAACTCGAAGTGCCGGCGGTGGATCAGGTTCTGGCCCACCAGGCTGAGCTCCAGGTTCGGCCGCGGACGCCAGCCCAGGCGCGCGTCCAGCTCCACGTAGGCCGGCACGTCGAAGGCGCCCAGGACGCCCACGTAGCGCGGCATGACGTCCAGCTGAAAGTTTTCCGGCAGGTCCCAGGAAGAGCGGAAGTAGACCTGATTCGCCGGGCTCTCGTGCTCGGCGCTCTCCGCCGCGGGGTCGAGGCTGCTGGAGTCCGGGCTCAGATTCAGGTGCAGGAACGTGTAGGCCAGCTGCATCCGCCAATAGGGCAGCGGCTGGGCCAGGGCGGAGATCTCGACGCCGTAGGACCGGCCCGCCATCTTGTTCGCGATGAGGAACGGCTGCACCACGTGGGGAGGACCGGGCGTCGTCTCGAGGAAGGGCGTGTCCGGCTCGAAGGTCCGAAGGTCGTCGTAGAGGTTGTAGAACGTCGCGACGTCGAACGTGAGCTCCTTCATGGGCTGGACCCGGTAGCCCAGCTCCAGCGCGGTGAGTTTCTCGGACGTAAAGTCGTGGCTGTGCATGAGGGCGACTTCCGTCGGCCCGGGGAACGCGGCGATGTTCAGGCGCGCGTCCGCCTCGCCCCGGGAGGGCGTCCGGACGGCCCGGCCCGCGGAGGCCCAGACCGCGTGGGCCGGGTCGGGCGTCCAGGCCACCCGGGCGCTGGGCTGGACCTCGACCGGGTGGTCGTGGCGGCTGAATGTGTTGTACTCAAACTTGCAACCCACTGCTACCCGAAGCCGCTCTTTCACGAGCGTGATCTCGTCCTGGAGAAAGCCCGACGCGATCATCGCGTCGCGGTCTTCCGGATCGAACTGCACGGTGTCGCTCTGGGTCAGGTTGTCCCGGGTAAAGCGGAACTCGCCGCCCCAGACGATGTCGTTTCTCTCGATGGGGCTGATGCGGTGGTCCACGCTGACGTCGAAGGTGTCACGTCGCTCGTTCAGGATCCCTCCTTCGCGGGAGTACGCCTCGTACCAGGACTGGACGGTCACCTGGGATTCCTGGGGGGTCTTGTAGGTCCAGCGGGCCAGGAGGTTCCCTCCACGGACCGGGACATGCTGATCGTAGACCTGGGTGAAGGGAGGCGTCAGGGCGGGGATGCTGACCCGTTCGCCCAGACGGCCGTCGTAGAGGTCCCCGATGGCGGTGATGCTCTGGTTCTCCCCCGGCCTGGCGTCCGTTCGGAATCCGGCCCGGGTCATCCACCAGTCGTCGAAGTTGGGATCGTATCCGACATCGTCCTGATACTTGGCGTAGGCGCGGTAGTGGACGGAGTCGCCGAAGGCGCCGCCGTAGCGCGCCGAGGCGAAATCCCGGTGGTCGGTCCCGACGCCGCCGCTGGCCGCGACGCCCTGGGTGTCCGAGGCGGACTTCGTGATGATGTTGATCACGCCGTTCACGGCGTTGGCGCCCCACAGCGTGGCCCCGGGGCCCCGGATGACCTCGATGCGCTCGATGTCCTCCATGAAGGTGTCCTGGACTTCCCAGTAGACCCCCGAGAAGATCGGCGTGTAGACGCTGCGGCCGTCCATCAGGACGAGCAACTTGTTGGAGAAGCGGCCGTTGAAGCCCCGGGAGGAGATCGCCCACTTGTTGGCGTCGAGCTGGGCCACCTGCAGACCGGGGGCCATCCGCAGCGCTTCGGGGATCGAGCGGGCGCCGCTGCGGCGGATGTCGTCGGGCCGGATGACGAACACGGCCGACGGGGTGTCGATCAGCTTCTGCTCCTTGCGGGCCGGGGTGGTGATCTCGACCTTCATCAGATCTTCCAGACTGAGGTCGGTGAGATCGCCCGGTTTCGGCGGTTCCTGGACTTCGGGCGCGGGGAGATCCTGCGGCGCGGGAGCCCCGGCTGAAGACAGGGTGAGAGCGAGGAAGGTCAGGGTCAGGAGCATCACCCCCTCCCCCTGGGCTCAGGCGACTCTTCGGCCCACAGAGTCCCGCTCAGGGATACCATCTAGCACGACCCGACGGCAGACCGGAAGCCCCTTACCCGGCTTTCGAACCTCTCAAGGTGATGCTCGACGCTGCCTTCCGATTACCGTTCACCGTGGGATCTGCCTTACCACGGCATAATGTTCGGAGCCTTTGGGAGCCCCCGTGAAACGGATTCATTCAAAAAAAACCTGACATAATTCCAGTTTGCCGCAACCCGCATAGGGGGTCCGGTCGAGCCATTCCGAAGGTCAAAATTCCTTCCGGCGCTCCGTGCCGCGACGTACCTTTTGGAGAGTTCCAGCAGGGGAGGATTGCCATGCGCACGAGGCTCTGGATCGCGGGAATCGTGGTCGTCGCCGTCGCCGGGCTCGCCGCGGTCGGCGCGGCCCCTGAGATGAAGAAGTGGCAGAAGGGCAAGGGCTGGGGCTGGGTCTGGGGAGCCCAGGACGAGCTCGGCTCCCTGAACGAGATGACCGACGACTCCCGCGCGGCCGCCCTCCGGCTGGCGAAGCAGGGGAAGGTCTACGACCTCGGCGTCCTCTACGATCGCAACTCCTACAAGTGGCCCGGCCACAGCCCCGGCGAGATCATCGCGTTCCGGACCCCCGAGGGCGTCAAGCGCCAGGGCGACCTTCCCGCGCTCCTCCAGGACAATCCGTCGCGGACCGCCTGGCACAGCTGCGCGCTCTTCATCAACGACAATGTGGCCACCCAGATCGACGGGCTGGGCCATGCCACCGAGGGCGACGACGACCACTGGTACAACGGGTTCAAGGAGAAGGACTGGGGCGGCAACTGGGGGCCGCGCAAGTGCGACGCGTCCACCATTCCCCCCGTGATCGCCCGTGGCGTGCTGATCGACGTCGCGGGTGCCCAAGGGGTCGACGCCCTTCCGCCCCATACGGCGATCAGCCCGGGGGATCTCGAGGCCGCGCTGCAGAAGCAGGGGACCAAGCTGCAGCCCGGCGACGTCGTGCTCATCCGCACCGGCACGCTCCGCCACTGGGGGGAGACCGGCGCCGATCACGCGACGATCGGCCGCCACGACTCGGCCGGGATCACCCTCGAAGCCGCCCGCTGGCTCGTGGCCGAGCAGGGAGCGATGCTGATTGGATCGGATACGAGCGGCCTGGAATACAACCCCGCGCCGGAGGCGGGCAAGGCCTACCGCGAAAAGTACGGCTCGTTCATGCCCGTGCACAACTACCTGCTGATCGAGCAGGGCGTGCACATCGGGGAGTTCCACAACCTGGAGGAACTGGCGCGCGAGAAGGCCTACGAGTTCTGCTACGTCGCCTGCACGAACAAGATCAAGGGGACCGCGGCCGGCTTCACGCTGCGCCCGATCGCGATCCGCTGACGCTGACTCAGCGGGCTCCCTGCCACCACTCGGGCACCTGGGCGTCGGGCCAGCGCAGCTCGATCCGGCGGAGGACGTCCCGCAGCCGAGCCTGCCGCTCGGGGTCGCTCGTCTGGGCGAGCGCCAGCCGAAGCAGCGGCAGCGCCGGAACTCCGAGGGCGACGAGCTCGCTGGCGGCCAGCTCCCTCGACCGGATGTCGTCCTCCGAGAGATGAGCGATGTTCGTCTCCGCGCTGCGGCGGCCGCGCTCGTCGAGGGGCGCGCTTCGAGGAACCTCGGCCCACTCGCGGAAGAGGAGGTAGTTCCGCGAGTTCAGGCTCAGACGAGGAGCGATCGAGACGGCTCCATCCTCGCCGATGAAGGCGGGCGTCAGGTCCACGTCGCCGCGGATTCCGTCGAGGGCGTCGAGCTCCTTCCAGGTCCGTCCCCCGTCGTCGCTGACGCGCGGCGGCGCGCCATAGATGCCCGACAGGAGAAGGCGGCCAGCGCCGGACCGGAGGATCGTCCTCGATCTGGGGCCCATGCCGATCTCGTTCTCGCGCAGGTCGAGAGAGCCTGGAACCCACGTGCGTCCGCCGTCCGCCGCGCTGAAATGCAGGAGGCGGTGCTGATCCGTCAGGCAAACCAGGTGAACCGTGTCGCCGATCGCCGTGGCGCGGAGAATCACCGGCCTTCCGAGTTCCGCGGCGATCGAAGGGCCTTCGACCGCTGCCCATGTTTCCCCCCGATCGACGCTCCGGCGGCAGTCGATCCGTCGTCCTTCAGACACGTAAAACAGCCACAGGCCCCCGGGAGACAGGAGGAAGGCCGGGTTGTGATAGAACATCTGATTGTCTCCGGTCCGGGCGATCTCCCGGGGCTCGTTCCAGGTGCGGCCGTCGTCGGCGCTGCGGAGAAACATCAGCGGCCCGCCCAGCCCGCAGACGACGGCGTAGCGGTCCGTCCCGCTTGCCGCCAGATAAGGGGTCCACTGCTTGCCCATGGAAGGTCTCGGGAGGCGGACCCGGGAGACAATCTCGCCTTTGGCGACGTCGACCGTCAGGTACTGCCAGACCGCCAAGGTGAGGAAACTGACGGTGTCGCCTTCAACCACGGGTGCGCTGGGATGCCACCCGGGGATTTCGATCTTTTTCCACGGCGCCTTTCCATCCCGCGACAGCCACATCTTCCGGTCGCTGATCAGCGCGGCTGCGCCGGACGAGGTGCGGACGAGTTCCTGGCATCCCATCACGTCCATGCTCAGATCCTCGTCGACGGTGCTGATCTCGACGGGAGGCAGCCAGCGGCGCTCGGCGGGCGCGCGTCGGCCGCCCGGCGGCGCCAGGATGACGCCCACGATCGCCAACAGGAACCCGGCGGCCAGCGCGAGCTGGAGCCTCGGCGCTCCCGCCCCGCGGGCGCGAGACAGCGGCGCCTGGAGGAACGGCGCCGGCACGGGCCGGGTGGAGCGGAGCAACAGTTCGACATCGTCCCTGGTCATGGCGGCCCTTTCATGATGCCAGCGAGCCGGTCCAGTGCGTAAGCGTAGCGCGACATCATCGTCTTGGGCGGAACGCCGACGACCTCCGCCGCCTCGGCGAAGGTGAGGTCGCCGTAGACGTGAAGCACGACGGCTTCGAGCTGTTCGGAGGGTAGCGTCCGCAGCGCCTGGTTGAGTTCTTCGAGGGCGTCAGGGTCCACCCCGGGGGCCGCCGCCTCCACCCACTGCGTGCGGAGGCTCTGTTCGCGCCGGCGCAGGGCCTCTTCGGAGCGGGCCCGGTCGATGCTCAGGCGGCGCAGGACCGTGAAGAGGAAGGACGCGAGGGATCCGGACCCCGCCGCGGACTGCGCGGCACGCAGGAAGGTCTCGTTCACGAGGTCCTCGGCGGCGCCGTCGTCGCGGGTCCTGGACCTCGCGTAGAGAAAGAGCCGGTCGCGATAGCGGCGGTAGAACGCATCGAAGGACGCGGCGTCGCCGCCGCGATGGGCTTTGAGAAGGTCCGCGTCGCTTGGTTCCGTCACCCGGTCGATCAGCTCCACCCCCATACTACGGAGCCGAGGCGGGGATTCCCTTATGAATTTGACCGGAAGGGGTCAACGGGTGCGCGGGATCATGAAGACATTCCGGCCGGGCTTCAGCGGTTCGACGCCGGATGGGAGCACGATGCGGCCGGAGCCGGAGGCCGGCACCGTCAGCACCAGGCGATGTCCGGAGTCCAGCGGCTCGCTCTCGACGTCGATGGCTCCCAGCGGCGTGTAGGCCGTCACCTGCAGCGGCCCGAGATCGGCGAGACGCGGCTGCACTTCATAACTGGTGAATCCCGGCTCGAGGGGCCGGAGTCCGAGCAGATCCGTGTAAAGCAGCAGCAGGGGGACCACGCCGCAATGGCTCCACTGGTCGGTGCTGTCGGGTCGGATTTCCCAGGTCTCCTGGAGCGTGTTGTTCAGCAGCACTGAGGGCAGCGTCGCCCAGCGTTCGCGGTATTCCCGGACGGCGATGTCCGCGCGCCCCATCCGGATCAGCGCCCGGTGCCTCCAGAGCGTGTTTGCCGGGAAGGCGATTCCGAGCTCCGGGGGACGCTCCGCGAGCGCCCGGAGCGAGGCCGAGGTCCTCCCCCCGGGACACTGGTCGAAGAGGATCGAGGTCGCCAGCGATCGATCGCAGAGCCGCGGCGTCTTCTCCTCGGCGATCCACGGCAGATTGTTGACGAAGAGTCCGAGCTCCTCGCTCCAGAAGGCGCGGACGCTCGCCTCGAGGAGTTCGCGGGAGATCCGCTCCGCGCGGAGGGCGCGCTCGGAGTCGCCGAACGCCCGCGCCAGCGGCGCCAGCGCGTGGCGGTACATGGCTGAGGCGTAGAGGTTGTACGCGCACTGCTTGTACTTCTGTCGCGGATAGCAGTCGTTGCGGTCCATCCAGACGGAGGGCGTGCCGAAGTCCTCGACGGGAAGCAGCCCGTCCCCTTTCCGCCAGCGCTCGAGGGTTTCGGCGAAGCGGAGAAGGCGCGGATAAGGCTCCCGGACACCCTCCAGGTCGCCGGTGTCGAGATAGTGATTCCAGCAGTCGAAGACGAATCCGATTCCCTCGTCGATCACCGGCCCGTAGCGGACCGCGCCGATCTGACGCTGGCCGATCCTCCGCATCCGGTCGGTCGAAGGCCAGGTGTCCATGAAGTAGCCCTCGAGCGTGATGCCTTCGCTGAAGGTCCGGAGGAAGCGCCGCGACGCCCGGGTCTCCCCGAACGCGATGCGGACGGCGGCGTTCTGATGCCCGGCATCGCCCGGGTACTGCTGGCGCTCGCGCCCCATGCCGTCGACGACATGGTCCTGAACGCTGTTGGAGAGCGTGTTCAGGCAGGCCTCGAAGAGCCTCTGAAGCGCCGGCTCGCCGCAGCGCACCCGGGGCTCGGAGCGCCAGCGATAGAGCCGGCGCGTCACGCCGACGTCGCGGATCCTCACCGGGCGCGAGGCGTTGCGCACGTGGAGCTGTAGCCAGCGGAGCGCTTCGTAGTCGAACGTCTCGAAGCGCTGGAGTCCCTCCCGGCCGATGAAGCGCGACCAGGCGAAGAAGTGGGAGTCGAGCCAGGCCGTCCGCTCCGGATCATGCGATTCCTGCACCAGGAGCTCGATGACGGTCCCCGCCGGGGCATCGATCGTGAAGTGGGGCCAGCCGACGATTTCTTCCGGAAACTCGAAAGTCGCCAGGACCGCGGAGCCCGCCTCGCTGGTCGCGGGCAGCTCCCAGACGCCGGGCTCGACCTCCACGGCCACGGCGCTCCGATCGATCGTGAAGCAGTCCGGAGTCCGAGACTCGAACCAGTCGGCGGGATCCCGTTTCCAGCGCACGCGGGCAGACTCCGCGAGGCGCTTCGGCCGTGTCTCCACGCGGCGCAGCAAGGGCGTCTGGCGGGCGCGGAGCTGCGTGCCCCGAGAACTCGCCATCTGGTCCTCGAGGGCGTCGGGATAACCCAAGGTCAGGCTGGGTTGATCCGCGCCGCCCCGGACGAGCATGGCCGGAAGCCAGCGCGCGTCCGTGCGGAAGTCGACTCGGTCCCAGCCCTCCGGGTGCAGCCGCGCGTCGAACTCCTCCTGCAGAGCCCGGAGATACCAGCGCGGGTAGTGGCCCGGCGGATGCGCGCGGTCGAGGAACGCCTGCCAATGGTCATCGGAGAGAATCCGCTCGGTCCGCCCGCCGGCGTAGTCGCATTGCAGATGAAAGAGGAGCCCCGGCTTTCCAGCCACCCAGGTCCCGTCGCCGCGACCGTAGTAGAGGACCTCCACGCCGAGGACATGGCGCCCCGGCGTCAGCAGCGCCGTCAGGTCGACGGGGTCGACGTCGAGACTCCGGGGATCGGACGGGGAGGGGCCCCATTGGACGACCCGTCCGTCGACGCTCAGCCGATAGCGGCTGTCGGCGGTCATCCATCCCAGCGCGCGCTGCGGCGCCGTCTCGATGCGGACTTCACGGCGGAAAAGAACGAACGTATTGGGCAGCGTCCGGGCGGAAGGAAACCAGATCCAGCGGGCCGGAGACAGGTCCAGGCGATACGGGATGCCGCTGTCCGGTCCGAGCCGGTTCATTTCCTCGACGGTCAGGGGTTTTGCGGGCGCGGCCGTAGGGGAGGGGTCCGGCATCGGATCCGGCGCGGCACATCCCAGCAGGAGGGCGAGAACGCCGAGGGCATGGAGACGAGGGGCCATCACCCTCTTACGTTGCATCTCCCGCCGGAAAGATAACGAGGATCAATCGGGCGATACTTCGAAGAAGAGTCCGATGGTCCGCCGGACCCAGCCCTGCTGCATCGCTTCCTGTATTCCCTGGGCCTTCCGAGTGCTGTAGAGGTCGCGGATCGATTCCTGCCGCAGCCGCTCCAGCAGTTCGCCCGCCGTGCCAACCCGGATGAACGCGACGCGGCGCGAAAAGTCGGGCCCGTACAATAGATAGAAGTTCGCCCGCGACCCCTCCACGGACGCGACGGGCCGGCCCAGATCGGGAAGGCCCGCGAGCGGGAAAGCCACCCGCGTCCTCCAGGACTGACGGGTCAGGTCGGACAGCGCCCCGACCGGCATTTCCGAGGAGATCATCGTGCCCAGGAAGCAGAGGCCCGCGCAGGCCCAGGCGACCCAGCGGACGCCGCGCTGGGCGGCGGCCATCCGGGCGGCCGCGATGGCCGGCAGGGCCGGCGCGAAGAGCACGAAGCGCAGGAACCACGGGTCGGGGAGCACGGACGCAAAGACCCCCGCCATCGAGACGACGAAGGCGATCGACAGCAGCCTCAGACGGCGGCTCTCGCGGAGCTGGGCGAGCAGGGCCGCGAGGCCGCAGCACGCGGCCGCCGCGCCCCACCCCGAGCCGAACTGGGTCAGCGCGCTGGGTTCCGACACCTGCTCCAGGAGCCGCCGGTCCGCGAACTTCTCGAAGTTCCCGCGCAGGTGATCGAGTCCGGGATGGGGGGGCAGCGTGATCTGGCCGTTCCCGTCGACGATGCCCTGGCTCGTCATGGGGTAGACGGGATTCCCATGGACCACGAGATTCCGCGCGTACCAGAAGCCGCCGACCGCCAGCCCCGCGGCCGCGACGACGGCGACCATCCGGGGGGACGGCGGAGCGAGGCGCGCTTCCTTCCGCAGCAGCCATGCCAGCAGCGCCAGTCCCGGGACGAGGTAGGCGTACGTGGGCTTGACGCCCATCGCCAGGCCGGCCGCGAAGAGGAGCAGGCCGGGATGGACGCGCTGGACAATGAGGACGACGGTCGACAGCGTGAGCGCCGCCATCGGGGCGTCGTTGAGGCAGGCCGTGGCCTGCAGGTGCAGTCCGGGCGTGAGCGCGACGAGCAGGGCCGCGAAGGCCGCGGCCTTCTCGTCGAGGTCGACCCAGCGGGCCAGCGCGTAGGCCGCCGCCGTCGCCAGGACGAGGAACTCCACGCCGGCCATTTCGATGAGGACGTCGTGGTGGAGGAACACGCACCACCACGCCTCGAGGAGCTCGAAGCCGGCGGGGAAGTTCGCCCGGAGGTCGGGCCCCAGCTCCCCGGTCATGCGCCCGTGGACGATCCATTCGCCGACCTTTGGGAGATGATACGCCAGGACGTCCGGGATCACGGGTGCGAAGATCCACACCTGCAGGAGGAGGCGCAGGGCCAGCAGCGCGGCCGCCGCGAGCAGCAGCGGGTGAACGTCGGGAAGGCAGAGCCGGGGCAGGCGTCGGTGGGCGCCGGCGGCGAGCAGCGCGGCGAGCCCGACCGCTCCGAGCAGTCCCATCGCGCCGGACGTGAAGAAGCCCGTCCCGAGCGCCAGCAGCGTCACGAGCGAGATGAGAGTGAAGCGCAGGAGCAGGAAGAGGACGAAGTCGACCGCCGCCACGTCCGTCCGGATCCGCCGGAGCAGTTCGTTCGCGGCCAGGAGCGTCGCGGCGTTGGCCGCCGCCATCCCGAGGAGCCCGGTCATCACCAGGCCTGCTTCAGGAAGTCCAGCGCCAGCGGGACCTGGACCGACCCGTAGATGCCCATCAGGAGCAGCATGACGGCGACCGTGACGCCGTGCCGGGCACGGCCCTCCGGGGCGACGATGACGAAGAGGGCGTAGAGCGACAGGATGGCCGCGCCGTCTCGCCAGAGACGCTCGGGAGGGCAGGCGAGCAGTCGCCAGCCGAGGAGCAGCAGGGGCGGGACGAGGGCCGCGAACAGCCGCAGCCGCCGTCGCGAGATGTCGTCCATCCGCGAATTATAGCCGACGCCGGGCAGCTTGACAGGACTCCCTCCCGGCGCCGACAATTCCCCACTTCTCAGGGACGTTCCACAAGAGGAGGAATCGCCGACATGATCACGCTCCTGCTCTCGCTCGCGCTCCTGGTCCAGGACGTCGACCGCCTGCCCGTCGTGACGGGCGTCGAGCTGCAGCCGCTCCGCCTCCACAGCGGCCGGCTGAAGGAGGCGCTGGAGTTCCTCGGCCAGCCTCTGGGACCGGAGGCGGCGGCGAAGCTCGACGCGGCGCTCCGCGAGACCGATCCCGACAAGGCCCTGAGGGCGATCCAGGAGACGCTGGACCCCCTCTGCCTGGTCGGCGTCCACATCAACCCCGAGTCGCGCGTCAAGGTCGAGCCCGGACCCGCGGGCCGCCGCCTGGTGGAGCAGGGCTGGAGCCAGTTCCTCGTCAAGGTCCACAACGAGGCCGGCGTGACGGCGGCGCTCAAGGCGTCGAGCCCGCAGGCGCAGTCGATGTTCAATTCGCCGAAAGAGCAGCTCGAAGACCGCTGGATGGAACTCAAGATGTTCGACGACCGGCCGCTGCAGAAGACGCTCTCCGGGGTCCGCCTGGAGTACCGGATCGTCCAGATCTACAGCCGGGACGCCGGCAAGCGCGCCGCGGTGGTCTCGTTCGACGTCGGCCAGGGCTCCCAGGACATCGGGTTCCGGAACGACGTGACCCTGACCTTTGACGCCGCCGCCTCGGTTCCGCTCACGTTCCGGGTCAAGGACGTCGACGGGTCGCCCACGACGGCCGCATTCGTGATCCGCGATGCCCAGGGTCGCGTCTACCCGTCGCAGGCCAAGCGGCGTCGCCCGGACTTCGCGTTCCATCCTCAGGTCTATCGGGGTGACGGCGAATCGATCCGGCTCCCGAAGGGCACGTACACGATTGATTGCTCCCGCGGGCCGGAATACCTGGCGGAGCGTCGCAGCGTGACGGTGGGGACGGAGCCGCTCTCGCTTGAGGTCTCGCTGAAGCGCTGGACGGATCCATCGAAGCTCGGCTGGTGGTCCGGCGACCACCACATCCACGCGGCCGGCTGCGCGCACTACGAGAAGCCGGAGGAGGGCGTCTTCCCGCCCGATATGCTCAAGCACATCGTGGGGGAGGACCTCAAGGTCGGCGCGACCCTCACCTGGGGGCCCGGCTTTGACTTCCAGAAGCAGTTCTTCACCGGGAAGACCGACAAGGTCTCGCTCTACCCCTACCTCATCCGCTACGACATCGAGGTCTCCGGGTTCGGCTCGCACCAGTCCGGCCATCTCTGCCTGCTGCGCCTCAAGGAGCAGATGTACCCGGGCGGCGACTCGAAGAACCACTGGCCGACGCTCTGCCTGAACACGCTGAAGTGGGCAAAGCGGCAGGGCGCCGTGTGCGGTCCGGCCCACTCGGGCTGGGGCCTGGGGCTCCAGAGCGAGCAGCTTCCGACGTATGAGGTCCCGCCCTTCGACTCGATCGGCGCGATCGAGTACATCGTCGACGTCACCCACGAGGTGCCCGGGCCCGAGGGCAAGCTGGTCCCGGCGGTCGACTTCCTCTCCCACGGCGACACGCCCTACGTGTGGGAGCACAACATCTGGTACCACACGCTCAACGCCGGCTTCCGCACGCGGATCAGCGGGGAGACCGACTTCCCCTGCATCTACGGCGAGCGCGTCGGGCTCGGGCGCTCGTACGTGAAGCTCGACGGCAACCTGGACTACGAGCGCTGGTGCGAGGGGATCCGGGACGGCCGCTGCTACGTTTCCGACGGCCGGAGCCACCTGATCGACTTCGGCGTGAACGGCGTCGAACTGGGCACGAAGGGCAGCGAAGTGCGGCTCGACGCGGCGGGCAAGGTGAGCGTGACGGTGAAGGCGTCCGCGCTGCTGCCCGAGAAGCCGGACCCCTCGATCAAGCCATACGCCGACGTCATCGCCCGCGCGGGCGGGAAGGGGAGCAAGTGGGCGGCGGAGCTGAAGCCCTTCTGGCACGTCGAGCGCGCGCGCATCGGCGACTCGCGCACCGTGAAGGTGGAGGTCGTCGTCAACGGGTACCCCGTCGATTCGAAAGTCATTCCCGCGGACGGTTCGGTTCAGGACCTCTCGTTCTCGGTCCCGATCGAGCGGTCGAGCTGGGTGGCGTTGCGCGTCCTGGGGACCGCGCACACGAATCCGGTGTTCGTGCTGGTCGGCGGCAAGCCGATCCGCGCGTCGCGGAGGAGCGTGGAGTGGTGCCTGAAGTCGGTGGAGCAGTGCTGGTCCCAGAAGGAGCGCTTCATCGCGCCGGCCGAGAAGCAGGACGGGCTGGCGGCCTACGAGCACGCCCGCGCCGTCTACAAGAAGCTGCTCACGGAGTGCGAGGCGGACTAGCGGCTCAGGCTTCCTGCAGATCCAGGTAGAAGCGGCTCCCGCGACCGATCTCGGACTCCACGCCGACCTTGCCGCCCATGCGGTCGACCACGCGCTTGACGATCGCGAGCCCGATGCCCGTGCCGGGGTAATTCTCCCGACGGTGGAGGCGCTCGAAGACCCCGAAGATGCGGTCCCGATGGTCGGGGGCGATCCCGATGCCGTTGTCCTCGACCCAGAGCCGGACGCGGCCCGGTGCCGGCCGCTCGGCCCGGATGCGGATCTGGGGGACGACGCCGCGGGCGACGAACTTGATGCCGTTCGAAAGCAGGTTGGCGAGCGCCTGGGTGAGCGTCAGGGTGTGGCCCTGCACGCGGGGCAGCGGCCGCTCCACGATCACCTGGGCTCCCTTCTCCCGGATCTCGCGCTCCAGCTGAGCGAGCGTCGACGTCACGACGTGGTCCCACTGGACCGGTTCCAGGCGGATGTCCTGCCGGGACAGCCGGCTGTAGTCCAGGAGGCCCGACACCAGTTCGTCCATGCGGGTCGCCTCTTCGTTGATGCGGCGCCCCCACTCGCGGGCCTCCTCGCCGAGGTTCTCGCTCTCCTCGAGGATGATGTCGGTGCCGGACGCGATCGTGCGGAGCGGGGAGCGGAGATCGTGGGCGATGGTGTAGGAGAAGGCGTTCATCTCCCGGAGCGCTTCCTCGAGCTCGACCGTCCGCTCCTGGACCCGCCGCTCCAGCTCGGCGTTGAGCTGCAGGGCTTCCTCCTCGACGCGCTTGCGGTCCGTCACGTCGAAGACGACGCCGACGACGCCGACGATTTCGCCCTGACGGTTGCGCAGGGGCTCCGCCCGGCTGGCCAGCGCCCGGCCGCAGAGCTTCGATTCGAAGTCCACCGTCTCGCCGGCCAGGGCCCGCGCGGCGGCGCGGTCGGGGACGTCCTCGATGCCGAGGCGGCTGCTGATCTCGGAGACCTGGAGGCCAAGGACGTCGGTGACCCGGACGCCCAGGTCCTCGAGGAGGCCGCCGGACGCCGAGGTCAGGCGGAGCTCTCGGTCGGTCGTCCAGAGCGCCACCGGGGCCTGCTCGGTCATCAGGCGCAGCCGGGCTTCGCTGGCCTGCAGACGCGCTTCGCTCGCCCGCAGGTCTTCCTCGGCGCGTCGGCGCTCGATGAACTGGCCCACCTGGCTCCCGAGAGACGTCAACATCCGCAGCGTCTCGTCGTCGAGCGGGTGGATGCCCCGGCTGAAGAACGCGAGCACGCCGATGACTTTCTGGCCCAGGGTGATGGGGAACCCGAACGCGGAGCGGAGCGACGCGCGGGACCGGGCGTCGGCTTTCGCGGCACTTCCGTCGGTGAGGTTCGAGACGAAGACGGGGGCCGCCTCGCTCCACACGCGGCCGGAAATGCCGCGGCCCTCCTCGAGCGCGAACTCCCGCGTCTGCGCCTCGATGTCCGGCCCTTTCAGGGACGGCGAGACCCAGAGAGAGGCCAGGCGGAGCGACTTCCCCTCGGAATCGACGAGCCAGAGTTCTCCGGCGTCCCAGCCGCCGGCGCGCACGATCGCCTCCAGAAGCCGGGGAGAGGCCTCGGCGATCCCGGGCGACTCCGCGAGCGCGCAGCTCAGGGAGTACTGGATCTCCAGGCGCGCGATCGCCTCCTTGCGGGCCGTGATGTCGCGGATCCCCGTCGAGACCAGGAGCCCTTCGCGCATCCGCACGGGGCTGAGGTTGATCTCCACCGGGATCTCGCTGCCGTCCCGGCGCCGGGCGTAGAGCTCAAAGTTCGAGCCGATCGACTGCGCGCGAGGCTCGCGGAAGAAGCGCTTGCGGTGGCGCAGGTGGAGCTCGCGCAGCCGCTCGGGCACCAGGTGCTCGATCGGGCGTCCCAGGAGTTCCACGGGGGCGTATCCGAGCACGCTTTGGACCTGCGCGTTGGCGAAGAGGATGGTGCCGCTTTCGTCGACAAGCACGGTCGCGTCCGGTGCCGCGTCGAGCAGGCGGCGGAAGCGGCCTGCTTCGTCCTGCCGCCGCCGCGCGTCGGCCGAAGACAGGGTCGACTCGGCGTCCGAACCGCCCTCTCCGCCGAGATGGCCTTCGACGGCGAATGCGGCGTAGGCGGCCAGCGCGAGCCTCTCGTCTTGCCCGGAGCCCGCGTGGCTCGCGACCACCGCGGCCCCCGCGAGGCCTCCGTCCCGGAAGTGGAGCGGGACCGCCATGGCCGAGTAGCGCTGCCAGGACGGCTCTCCCTGCTCGCACCCGACGGCGTACACGGGGCCGTCCGCGGCCAGCGCGCTCCCGGCGGCATTCACCCCGACGGCCTCTTCGGAGAAGTCGCGTCCCGGCGTCGCGCCCGCCTCGTCGATGAGGTCCTGGGACGGGCCGGCGGACCAGAGGATGATTCCGAGGGAGTCCGTCAGGTAGACGACCGCGCCGATGTCCGAGAGGATTCTTGCGACCCACTGGAGGTGGGGCCGCGCCGTTTCCAGGATTTCCGCGTTCTCGCGGATCCGCCGCTCGAGGTCCGCGGGCGAGACCTGCCGGAGCGACGCCGTATCCGAGTCGCGTCCCGCAGATTGCTCCGATGGGGAGGGAGCCGCGGGGGCGAGGCGGATGCGGCGCAACGCGCCCCGCGACGGCCGGAGCGAGGTCAGCGGATTGCGCAGATTCAGACGACTCGTTTCACTGAACACGCTTCGACTCCTGCATGGCGCCCCCCTCGTCCGGGTGTCCGCCGCCGGGCCGGCAGCGGAGATAGCGCGACCCCGGATGGGGACTGGATTGAAATCGTTTCCCCCCGACTCCCCCGAGCGATCTGACGACTTCGCCCCCGGTTCCCGTCAGCGCGCGCCGACCGGGTACCCTACTCTACGGGCCTTGCCGTTCGCCGCTGTCGGCATTCCGGCGCGGAATGCAGATAATCGCCTTCTCCCGGCGCGACCGAGAACTCTCGGGGAATCGACGATGAAGCACTCGAGTGGACGATTGCGGAGGTGTGCTGCGGGGCGGATGACGGACGGATCAGAGAGCGCGCCGCATGCTCCAGCATTGTTCCCCAACCTCGGTCCAAAACGGGATTGATCGCAGCAGAGAAGATCCTTACATGTAGGAATCGTTACGGGGATTTGAAGACGGCGCGACGATTTCTGCGCCGGAACCGTTGCGAAAACGGAAGGCGTGCCTACTTTTCCTTGGGACGCAGTTTCTCGACCTCACGGAGACTCCACTCGCGCTCGGCGGCGACGAGTTTCTCCCAGGGGAGGCCGCTCGCCTCTTCGAGCGCCTTCTTCCACGGGACGGAGTCGAAGAACACCGCGCGGACCGCCTTCCGGAGGACGCTCTTCGAGTCGAGCCACATGAAGAACAGGTGCCCGCGCGCGTAGACGTCCTCCGGGTCGGAGAGGGACGACTCGATGCCGTCGACCTTCTTCGCCGCCAGCGCGAAGCCGATCAGGACGTTCGGGTCGTCGCCCACCCACTGGGCCAGCCCCTCTTCGAACCATTCGGGGGCCTCGACCTTGCGCTGCTTCTGGAGCACGTGGCAGAGCTCGTGGGGAACGAAGCGTTCCAGCTTCGCCGGGGGGAGACGGAACACCATCTTCTTGCCCTGCTTCGCCAGTTCCTGCCGCTGACGCTCGAGGGCGTCGAGCTTCTTCCGATACTCCTCGAGCTTCGCCAGGTTGAAGCGGACCTTCGTATCCCCGGCCATCTTGGCGAACTCGCGGCCGTCGTAGTCGAAGGTCACCTCGACGGCGGTGCTGTCCGCGAAGGCGCCGATCTTCTCCTCGACGGTCCGGAAGGCGGCGGCCCAGCGCTCGGGGGCGCTCAGGAGCTCGACCACCCGGCGGGCCTCGTCGCTGCGGGCGTCGGGCCTCGCGATGCTGACCTGCGAGGCGAGCTTCTTGGAGCGCTCGTCCGCCCCCTGGGGGACCTGGGCGAGGAGAAGCGCGAGCAGCAGCGACCTCATAACTTCTGGACGGTCCGGGCGCTGCTTTATTTCTTCGCGCCGGAGAGGTCCCGGTCGAAGACGGACTTGGCCGCGGTCTTGAGCAGCTGGCAGGAGTCGGAGTTGACGGTCTTGTCCTTGTCGTTCGAGGTGGGGAAGGTCTTGTCGATGCGGGCGATGCGCTCCGTGTAGAGGAGCTTGGCGTCCTTCGTCGACGGAGTGGACTTGGGGAGCAGCAGGGCGAAGATCGTCCTCGCCGAAGCGGCGCCGTCGCTGCGGAGGTCCTGGGCCAGGGGGAACATCTTGTCCACCTCGCGGATCGCATCGAAGGCGGACTCGAACAGCTGCTCGGTCGACGGCGGGGACTCCGGCTCCTTCGCGTTCCGGATTTCCTTCGTGAACACCGCCTTGCAGGCGTTGATCCAGAGCGTGCGCTCCGCCTTCCACGGCTCCTCCGGGAATTTCTTGTCCCCGAGCCGCAGGTTGTCGAGGTGCTTGTTGAGGTAGTCCCAGATCGGCTTGGGGACATTGGGGCTGGAGCCGTTCAGGTCGCGATCGAAGGCCAGCTTTGCGGCCTGTTCCAGCTTCGCGCGGTCGGGCGCGTTCTTCGCTCCGGCGTTCTTGATGGCCTTCTCGAGGTCGGACAGGTAGGTGGTCAGCAGATCTTCCGGGTCCTTGGCTTGGGAGGCGAGGGCGAGGAAAAAGGCGAGACCCTGAGCCGCGAGCCTTGTTCCCATCCAGTCCTCCGGGAGGGACCTCAAGCAAGTCGCAGGCCGCGGGGAAGCTCCTGCGGGGGCGAAGTCCTCATTCTCGAATCTGCAGTTCCGTTCTCAAGAATGAGAAGAGATCCGCCATGCGGCGTCCGGTCCCAGGGGAGCGGCCGCCCCTCCGTCGTGGCCCGCGGTTTGCGGGGTAGGGCCCTTTGGGCGAAGGAGGGTAGCCATGATGCGTCGCAGCGTCGTCGTCGCGGGAGCCGTGCTGCTGGCCTCGATGGGCCTGGCGTTCGCCGGGGGCGGCATTCCCAGGGGCGCCACCAAAGGGTCCCAGGAGACCCCGGGTCCGCTGGGCCTGCCTCCGTTGAAGAAGCTCGCCGAGATCTTGAGCCTGACCCACGACCAGGAGCAGGCGGTCCTCCGGATCTACAACGACTACCACAAGAAGGAACACGAGGCTCAGCAGGAGGCCTCGAAGAAGGACGCGTCCGGCAAGGCGTCGGCCGCTCCGGACACCAAGACGCTGCACGGCGACTTGGTGACCGAGATCAAGGCCGTCCTGACGGAGGATCAGCGCAAGAAGTTTGACGAGCTGGTCGCCGACTCGGGGAAGAAGAAAAAGAAGACCTAGCGCGACGGCTCCAGCATCTTCACCAGAGCGTGGAGCGTCCGGTTGACGGGCGTCGGGACGCCGAGCTCCAGGCCGCGGCGCGCGACGTAGCCGTTGAGCGAATCGATCTCGGTCGCGCGGCCCCGCGCGAGGTCCTGCTCGGTCGACGACGTCGCGGTCGCCATCGCGTCGCCGAGGCGGACGACGGCATCGATCAGTTCCTCGGCGGAGGGGAGGGTGACGCCGGCCGCGCGGGCCACCGCGACGACCTCGTTGACCAGCGCGTTCATGACCTCCCGGGTCTGCGGATTGTCCTTGAGGACCTGGTAGCGGGTTCGCGTCACCGCCGAGAGGGCGTTGTAGGCGCAGTTCATGACGAACTTGGTCCAGAGCTCGCCGGCGATGTTGTCCGAGACGCGGCAGGGGACGCTGGCGTCGCGGAGGAGGCCGACGAGGCGCGACTCTTCGCCGACGACGATGTCGCCGCGGCCGTTGTGCTTCACGCGGCCGGGACCGCTCATGGCACAGGCGACCCACACGGCGGCCGGCCGCGCCGCGATCCCGGTGGCGCGCCGGATGCGCTCGGCGTTGTCGACGCCGTTCTGGAAGCTGTAGAGGAGCGCGTCCTTCGCGAGGTGGGGGACGAGCGATGCCGCGGCCGTTTCGGTGTCGAGCGTCTTGACGCAGAGGAGCACGATGCCGGCGTCCCGGACGGCGTCGAGCCGCGTGTCCGCGAGGAGCTTGACGTGGCCCTGGAAGTCGCTCCGCTCGAGGAAGAGGCCGTCGCGGTTGATGGCGTCGACGTGCGGGGCGCGACCGACCAGGGTCACCGGCACGCCGCCGCGCGCCAGCATGGCGCCGTAATAGCAGCCGACCGCCCCCGCGCCGACGACGGCGACCCGTTCCGCGTTCATCGCGCCGCTAGTGTACGAAACGGCGCGCGCGGAAGCGACGCTCAGTCGGTGGCGTTGTCGGGAGTATCGTTCAGGGCCCGGTCGACGGTGGTCCCCACGAGGTCGCCCGCCTGCCGGGCGACTTCGGTCCCGTTGATGAACACGATGACCATCGGGAGCTTGGCGATCGCATAGCGTTCCGCCAGCGAGGGGTTCTCGACCAGATCGACTTCGTAGAAGCGGGCGTTCGGGTGCACCTTCGCGGCGCGGAGGAAGTCGCGGCGCGAGGCGCCGCCCTTCTCGCCCGTCTCCATGAAGCGCACCACCACCGGATCGTGGCCGACGGCCAGCCGGTCTTCCAGGGTCCAGTCGCCAATCTGTTCGATTCTCATGTCCGCCTCCCGAGAGCCGATCCACCCGGGTCGTCTAAAGGTTGGACGACAAAAGCCGCGGTTTGGAGCAGAGAAGCGACCGGGAGATGCCATTTTTCATGCCTCGACCGGGCCCTCGGGGGGCGGCCCGCCGCCCGGACGCATCAATTCATCATTGAATCAAGGGGGCGGACGTTCTAAAACCTTAGGAGGCCCATGAGACGTCTCCTCGTCGTGACCCTCCTGCTGGCCGGCTGCGGCGATAAGAAAGACTCGCCTCCGCCGAGGCAGTACTGGGCCGCGCCGAAAGCGCTCCCGAACTTGACCTACCCCAACGACCATCCGCTGACCGTGGGCCAGGTGCAGAACTCGGAAACGGACGCCCTCGAGCAGTTCCAGCTCATCCAGATCAACCAGGTCCGTCAGATCGTGGGGTTCCCGCCGCTGGAGCGGGACGCCGCCGCCGACGCCCTGGCCCGGGCCTACGCGAAGCACTTCACGGTGCACGACTACTTCGGACCCGTCGACCCGGAGGGGGACGCGCTGACGGACCGCGCCTGGAGGGCCAGCGGGTACAGCCTCGACGGAGGGAACCGCGAGAGCATGCTGTACACCACCGCTCCGGACCCCGACGCCATCTTCAACGCGTTCCTCAACTCCCCACCCGACGCGCAGCACATCTTCGCGACCGACATCAACGCCGTCGGCATCGGCATCTGGCAGTCCGGGATCCTCTATTACGTCGTCTATAACTATGTGACCCGCTAGCCGTCGGCGCCGGCATCTCGAGGACGCGTACGAAGAGGAACTCCTGGAGACTTCCTGCGTCAAACAAGTTAATGTGGGTTCCGTATCCCGTGCAGGATTCGGCTCCCCTATTTTTGGGAGATGGGACGGAGGCGGGGGGCCCGCGGTGTCCCATCTTGGGGTTGAACGGCCAATAGCTGGCAGGGGTAAGTGATGGTGGAGCCACTCAAGCGACGTCCCGCTGCGCCTTCTTCCGCTCCGTCACGCCCCGCGCCGCCCGCCAGGGCGGACGGCCGCGCCGCGTCCTCGGGATCGCGTCCCGCCGTCCGCGCGTCGCTGCCCCCGAAGATCGCTTCCCCAGCGGCCCCCGCCGGGCGCTCCGCGTCGTCCGGATCGCGCCCCGCGGTCCGCGCCTCGATCCCCGCGAAACCCCAGCCCGAGGCCGCCGGCAAGAAGAAGGTCCTGATCCTCAGCGCCGCCGGAGGCGGCGTGCTCCTCCTCGTCGTCCTGGCCGCGGTGATGATGTCGGGCGGTGACAAGCCCCGCAAGATCGAGCGCGAAGAGGCGGCGCCGCCGGCCCCCGTCAAGCCGGTCGCGGCCGTCCCCAAGCCGACGACGCCGTCGCCCGCCAGCGCCACCGCCAATGCCGACGACGACTTCAAGAAGGCAATCCAGGACAGCCGGAAGGTGATGGGCGACATCTCCAAGAAGACGGCCGACCGGGAGAAGAAAGAGAAAGATGACAAGGCCCGGGAGGACGCCGAGAAGGAAGCCGAGCGGAAGGCCGCCGAGGCCAAGGACAAGGAACGGGAGAGGGAGGCCTTCACGGCCTACGACCGCCGCCGCCGGGAGCGGCGCGAGGAGTCGGTCAAGCAGCTTACGGAGGCGAAGAAGGCGGTCGAGGAGGACCGGAAGTCCGAGATCGCCCGCCAGAAGGCGCTCGTCGAGAAGCTCAAGAACCTCAAGCTCACGATCAAGACGAAGGGCGGGCTCACCCTTCAGAACGTCACCGTCCAGGGCATGACCCGCGACGAACTTCGGCTCGCCTTCACCTACGAAGGCGCGCAGGCCGAGCAGGCCTTCCCGATCGACTTCGTCGAGGACCGTTCCTACGTGGACCTCCTCAAGGCGATCTACAAGGGCGACGGCGCCTCCGGCTCCTACGAGCTGGGCCGGCACCTGGTGCTCCGCAAGCTCTGGAAGGACGCCCAGTCGGCCTTCGAGGAGTGCGTGAAGCAGGACGCGTCCTACCAGGCCCGCGTGCCGGACCTGTCGCGCATCCTCCACAACGAGGCCGCGTTCAAGGGCTCGGCCCGGAAGATCGGTTCGGATCAGCTCTTCATCACCTACGACTTCTCCGACCCCGCGCAGGCGCAGGACTTCACGCCCGTGCAGCAGCCCGGCCAGATCGGCGCGGAGGGCGGCGAGCTCAAGCTCGTCTCGCCTATCATGGCCGCGTGGAGCCTGAAGGGCGTGGACTTCGAGCGGGACGTCGAGGTCGACGCCACCGCGATCTTCGAGAGCGACAAGACGGCGCTCCTCTTCGGGGCCTTCCAGAACTTCGAGCGCAAGGGCTACTACGCGGTCGTGAACAGCCAGAATCCGCCGGGCCACGTGCTGCACCGCGTGGACGGGCCCGGGAAGTCCTCGGCCCTGATCACGCAGGCGGCGCCCAAGATCGTCGCGGGCGCCGAGACCCGGCTCCGCTTCCAGGTGAAGTCCGGCATTTTCAAGGTCTTCATCGGCGAGCAGGAGGTGATCAACCAGGCCGACGCCACCTACGCGAAGGGCTGGTTCCTGCTGGGGGTCGCGGGCGGGTCGGTCCGCGTCAAGAAGCTCACGATCCAGGGCCACGTGAACCCGGTCGAGATCGACAAGCGCTTCGCCGAGGTCGAGGTCCTGGTGCGCCGCGCCCTCGAAACCGACCTGGGAAAGAAGAAGAAGAACGAAGACGAGGACATCGACCCGCTCTCGGCCGAGGACGAGTATCTGCTCGACCGTCTCAGCGGCGCGCAGCGCGGCGAGTTCACGCGGCAGCGGGCCTCGCTGGTCAAGGCGATCCAGAAGCGTCAGATCCGGCCGGATCACATCAAGAGCTTCGACAGCCTGGTCCAGAGCTTGCCCGATTTCGCCGCCGCCCGCTACTGGAAGGGCGTGGCGCTCCTGCAGGGCCGCAAGACGGACGAGGCCAAGGCCGAGATCGCCGAGGCGATCAAGCTCTTCCCGGACTTCTTCGAGGCGCAGCTCACCCTGGCGCAGGTCGAGCTCGACGAGCGCGACTTCGCCGCGGCGGCGGACCGCGTCCGCAAGGCCCTGGAGCTCGCCCCGGGCTACGGCGACGCCGTCGCGCTGGGTGCCTACCTGAAGTTCGTCAACATCGTCGCGGCCAAGGGCCACGTAAAGTCGCTGGCGAACGATGCCAAGGAGGCCGTCGCGGACCTCGAGCTGGCCCGCAAGCTCGATCCCGCGAACGAGTCGGTCTCGACGACGCAGAAGAACGTGCTGAACGTGGTGAAGGGGCCGCAGCACCTGGGGGCGAAGTACGAGAAGGAGTTCCCGCACTACATCGTCATGACGGACATGTCGGTCGACAAGACGATGCTCTACGGGACGCGCCTCGAGGCGGCGTACAAGTTCTACGCCGAGACCTTCAAGGATGTCTTCTCCGAGGAGTCGAAGCGGCCGAAGCCGCGCGTCGCGATCTTCAACACCCGCGAGGCCTACCTGACCTACGGCGAGCTGACGCTGTCGAACCGCCAGGAGTGGACGCTCGGGTACTTCCACCCGATGTACAAGGAGCTGCTCCTCTTCGAGGACGCGGACATGGAGGCGACGCTCCAGACGCTCTACCACGAGGCGTTCCACCAGTTCATGGCCCTGATGGTCCCCAAGGCGCCCTTCTGGTACAACGAGGGCATCGCGGAATTCATGGGCGGCATCAAGGTCGAGGTCAACAAGACGCAGTCCAAGATCGTCGAGCGCGCGAAGATCCTCGACGGCCGCCTCAAGGGCCTCAAGATGTCCCTCAACTTCGCCCTGAAGTTCGAGGACATCATGATGCAGACGCCGGCGCAGTTCTACTCGGGGCCGGTCTCGTTCAAGTACGCGCAGGCGTGGTCGATGGTGCACTTCCTCTACGAGGCGTCCGGCGGCAAGCACCGGAGCAAGATCGAGGCGTACTTCAAGAAGCTCAAGGACGGCGGTACGCCCCGCGAGGCCTACGACACGGCCTTCGGCGACGGGAAGATCGACGAGCTCCAGAAGGAGTGGCTGGAGTACGTGAAGAAGATGGAGCCGCTCAAGAAGTAGGGCAGCCGCGCCCGATCAGGGGTTCTTCGGGGCGCTGGGGTCCTGCTGCTCGCCGGGAGGCGGGCTCTTCTTGGCGCTGTGATGGCACGCGGGAATCACGACCGCAAGGATCAACGCGATCGCCAGACGAACGGCCCAACGCAGGTTCTTCATATCTCCTCCCACCGACTGGTCCCCGTTATACCCCGGCGGAGCGGCCCTGACAACATTCCGGCGCTTCAGCGGGAGCGGCGGGATTCCTGGAGCAGGGGGGAGAGCAGCGGCTCCAGCGACGGGTTCAGCCGCAGCGCCTCCTCGAGGTCCGAGGCCGCTCCGGCGAAATCGCCGCGGCCCAGGCGCGCGCGGCCGCGCTGCTCCCAGGCCTCCGTGAACTCCCGGTCCGCCGCGATCGCCCGCGCGTAATGCTGCTCCGCGCCCGCCGCGTCCCCCGCGGCCAGCCGCGCGTTGCCCCGCCACGTCCAGCCCCAGACGCTGTTGGAGCGGCGGAGGCACTCGTCGAAGTCGCGCTCGGCCTCGTCGAAGCGCTTCTGGTAGCTGCGGAGCCGCCCGCGCCGCATCAGGCGCTCGGGCGTGTCGGGCGGGGTGAAGTCCGCCTCGGCGGCCTCGAAGTCGGCCGCGGGATCGCCGCCCAGCGACATCCGCCACACCCCGCGTTGGAAGCGGACATTGCCGCGCCACGTGCGCGCCCCGTGCCATTCGATCGCCTTCGTGAGGTCCTCCTCGGCGCTCGCGCAGTCCGTCAATGGATCGATCCCGTACTTGATCTTGTAGACGGCCCGCTGCGTTCGGATCAGCCCGCGGCGAAACAGGAGCTCCGGGGAGCCGGGGCGAACGCCCAGCGCGCGCGTCAGGTCGGACTCCGCCCCGGCGTAATCGGGGAGCGGGTTGGTGCCGCGGTTGCGGCCGTAGTCGGTCCGGTCCCGGCGGATGTCCGCCCGATCGATCAGCCACTCGACGCGGTCGGGTTCCCGATCGAGGCGCCGGGTCAGATCTTCCTCCCGCTCCCGCCACTCCTGCAGCTTGGGGTCCAGCGTCGGCCGGGGCCAGAGGGCCCAGACCGCGGCCGCTGCCGCGAGCGCGAGCGCCGCTCCCGCGAGGCGCCGCGGCAGGGAGAGGCGGCGGCGGAGGAACGCCGCGACCTCGGCGGCCGAGCCGGAGGGCACGCTGCCGCGGGCGCCCGCTTCCCGGGCCAGGACACCCAGCGCCCAGACGTCGGCGGCCGGACCGCTCAATCCTGCGGGGGCCATGTAGCCGGGGGTCCCGGCGATCGACCCCTCGGGCGCCCCCGCAAGGCCGAAGTCCGTCAGCAGCGCCCGTCCGCCCGCGTCGATCAGGATGTTGCCCGGCTTGAGGTCGCGGTGGACCACGCCCTCGCCGTGCGCGTAGGCCACGGCGCGCGCCACGGTCTCGACGACCTCGAGGCGCCGCCGGCGCGGCATCGACGCCATCGCCTCCGCGAAGGTGCGGCCGGCGACGAACTCCATCGCGATGAAGTCCGGCCCCACCTCGTGGACCGTGACGATGTTCGGGTGCCGCAGCTTCGCGGCCGCCGCCGCCTCGCGGCGCAGGCGGTCCGCGTCGGCGCGGCGCAGCTCCTTGATGGCGACGGCCCGCCGCAGGTCCGGGTCGTAGGCCTCGTAGACGACGCCCATCCCGCCCCGTCCCACCTCGCGGACGATCTCGAAGCGGCCGAGGCGGCGGCCGGGCTCGCGGAGGAAGTCTTTCAGGCGGTCGACGTTCATTTGGAGAGGATGAAGCGGAGTTCTTCTTCGACGTCCTGGCCCGGCAGCAGGTAGTCGCGCAGGAGGTCGGACAGGATCTCGCGGAGCCGCTGGCGGGCGACGCGGAGGATGTTGCGGACGTCGTCCTCCCGGAGCCCGTGCTCGCGCGCGAGGCCGGCGTAGCTCGCGCCCTCGTCCTCGAGGCAATAGCGGCGGAAGATGTCGGCGTGGGCGGCACGGCCCGCCGCCTCCAGCTCGCGACGCAGCCGCGCGGTCGCCTCCAGCAGCACCGTGCGCCCCCACTCCCGGTCGAAGGCTTCCTCGGGGGTCCGGTCGGGGTGCGCCTGCCACTCCGCCTCCGCCTCACGGAACGGAAACCCGAGCGGCGCCCGCACGGCGGCCGCGCGGTCGGCGCTGGCCAGGAAGTGCTTGAGCGAGATCTTGAGGAAGCCTCGGAAGCTGCCGCGCTCCGGCGAGAGCTTCTCCAGGTCGCGCCGGGCCAGCAGCATCGTGAAGAACTGCTGGGTCAGGTCCTCGGCGTCCGCCGCCGAGACCTTCCGGAGAGCGCGCGCATAATGGTAGACCGGCGTCCAGTAGCGCCGCGCCAGGAGCTCCAGATGCTCGGCGTAGCGCGGGTGGGCGGGGTCGCGGAGCTCCAGGAGCTGGGACCAGTGAGTCTCCGGAAAGTCGTGGCTCACGCCCTCATTCTACGCGCTTCCGCACATCGTCTTTTTTATTTTTCGCTACACGGATCGATCCGGGCCGCGCACGGGCTGCTTATGAGCCTGATTGCCGCCGCCCTGGTCTTCCTGGCGCAGGACCGCGGGCCCGAAATCCTCGAGCGGCACTGCACGGAATGCCACAACGCGAAAACCCATAAGGGCGACCTCGACGTGACGACGCGGGCCGCCCTGCTGGCGTCCGGGGCGCTCTCCCCGGGCAAGGCCCGCGACAGCAAGCTCTGGCGCAGCGCCTCCCACCTGGACGAACCCCACATGCCGCCGCGGCGGCCGAAGCTCTCCGCCGCCGACCTGCAGGACCTGGCCCGCTGGATCGACACGGATGCCCCTTATGCCCGCACCCTGACGGTTCCCGCCGCGGCCGCCCCGGAGCCCTGGGCCTTCCGGCCGCTCCGGCCCGGCTCCCTCGCATCGCTCGATCGCGGGAGCCCCGTCGACCGGCGGCGGCTCCTGCGGCGCGTGACCTTCGACCTCACGGGCCTGCCGCCGACCCCGGAGGAGATCGACACCTTCCTCAGGGACGAGTCGCCCGGCGCGTATGAGAAGGTCGTCGATCGCCTGCTGGCCAGCCCGCGCTACGGCGAGCGCTGGGCGCGCCACTGGCTGGACGTCGCCCGCTATTCGGATTCGTGCGGCTACGAGAGCGACTTCGACCGGAAGTCCGCGTGGCCCTACCGCGACGCCGTGATCCGGGCCTTCAACGAAGACCTGCCGTTCGACACCTTCCTGAAGTTCCAGCTCGCGGGCGACCAGCTGGACCGGGAGCACCCGCTGTCCCTCCCCCTCACGGGATTCGCCACGTGCGGGCCCGAGGTCGAAACGACGCCGACGGACAGCGCGCGGAACAAAGAGAAGTACCGCATGGACGAGCTGGACGACATCGTCAGCACTATGGGCCAGGCGTTCCTGGGCCTGACCGTGGGCTGCGCCCGCTGCCACGATCACAAGTACGACCCGATCTCCTCGAAGGAGTACTACCAGCTGGTCGCGGCCTTCGCGCCCACGCGGGCGGTCGAGCTGCCGCTCGACCCCGCGGAGCGCCGCCTGCGGGAGTGGGTCGAGTCCCGACGGGAGACGGAGCGCGAAGCCCGCCTCGCCGCGATCCCGATCCCGGAGATCGAGAAGGTCGTGCTCCGCGCGCCGCGCTCACCGAACCACGCCCTGTCGGTCCAGCTTTACAACCGGTTCGGCGAGAAGCTGACCGTGAGCGACGTGCAGCTTCGCGCGACCCTGAGCGAGGCCGAGCGGAAGACCTGGGACGAGCTGTCGGCCGCCGCCAAGGGAGGGGCGGCGAACGTTCTGGCGCTGGTGGAAGGGGCTCCGCGGAAGACCTGGAGGCTGGCCCGCGGCGACGTCGACGAGAAGCAGGAGGAAGTGACTCCGTCGGGCTTCCGCGTCCTCGAGGGACGTCCGGACCGCGACTGGAGCCGGCCCCGCGTCGCGCTGGGCGAGTGGATGACCGACGTGGAGAAGGGCGCGGGACGCCTCGTCGCGAGGGTCGCGGTGAACCGGCTCTGGCAGCACCATTTCGGCCACGGCCTGGTCGGGACCCCGAACGACTTCGGCGCGCAGGGGGAGGCCCCGACGGACCCCGAGCTTCTGGACGGGCTGGCGCGGGCCCTGATCGACAACGGCTGGCGCCTCAAGCCGCTGCAGCGCCGCATCGTCCTCAGCGCCCGCTACCAATCCGCGCGGCGCCCGGTCCGGCTGGAAGCCGAGGCCGTGCGGGACGCCGTCCTGGCGGTGAGCGGTCGGCTCAATCCGACCATGTACGGGCCGGCGACGCGGATCCGGATCCCGGCGGACGCGATCGCGACGCGGAGCAAGAACGAGTATCCGAAGAATGTCGTCGACGGGCCGGAGCAGTGGCGGCGCAGCGTGTACGTGTTCCTGAAGCGCTCCGTGCGGGTGCCGTTCTTCGAGGTCTACGACGCGCCCGCGGCGAGCGCCAGCTGCGGCCGTCGCTCCTGCACGACGGTGGCGCCGCAGGCGCTCCTGCTCCTCAACGACCCGTTCATCCGCGACGCCGCGAAGGAGTTCGCACGTCGGGCCGGCGGCGTCGACGCGGCGTTCCGGCTCGCGCTGGGGCGGCCGCCCTCCTCGCAGGAGCTCGAGGCCGCCCGGCGCCTGGACCTGGTGGACCTCTGTCACGTCCTCTTCACGTTGAATGAGTTCGTCTATGTCGACTGAACCGTGCTCGCGGCGGGAGTTCCTCCGGAAGGCCGGGCTGGGCTTCGGCGGGCTGGCGTTTGCCGACCTCGCGCACGCGCAATCGCACGCGGCCCCGAAGGCGACGTCGGTCATCTGGCTCTTCATGGAGGGCGGGCCGAGCGGCGTCGACCTCTTCGACCCGAAGCCCGAGCTCCAGAAGGGGCACGGTCGGCGCGTCTCGGGGATCGAGCCGTTCTTCGGGAACCCGGGGCCGCTCCTGGCCTCGCCGTACTCGTTCGCGCGCTACGGGGAGAGCGGCGCCTGGGTCTGCGATCGCTACCCCGCGATCGCGCAGTGCGTCGACGACCTGGCGTTTCTCAAGTCCGTCTGGTCGGAGTCGAACAACCATTCGCCGGCGATGTTCCAGATGAACACGGGGATGCCGCAGGTGGGATTCCCGAGCGTCGGCTCCTGGGTGACGTACGGGCTGGGGACCGAGAACCGCAACCTGCCGGGCTTCGTCGTGCTCGGCGGCAACGGCGGCGCCAAGGGCGGCCCGTTGAACTGGGGCTCGGGCTTCCTGCCGAGCGCCTACCAGGGGACGATGTTCCGCGCCTCCGGGAGGCCGATCCTGAACCTGAACCGGCCCGACGAGGTGACGCCGGAGCGCCAGCGGGCGATGCTGGACGTGGCGGGCGAGCTGAACCGACGGCACCTGGAGGAGCGGGGGGGCGACGGGGAGCTGGACGCGCGGATCCAGTCGTTCGAGCTGGCGTACCGGATGCAGGCGGAGGCGCTGGACCTGGTCGACACCTCGAAGGAGTCCGCCGAGACGAAGGCGCTCTACGGCCTGGACCAGGAGGTCTCGCGTCCTTTCGGCGAGAAGTGCCTGCTGGCGCGGCGCCTGGTGGAGAAGGGCGTCCGCTTCGTGCAGGTCTACACCAACGGGGAATGGGACGCGCACGACAGCGTGAAGAAGAACCACGACGCGCGCTGCGCCGAGACGGACGCCCCGATCGCGGGTCTGCTGCGGGACCTGAAGCGCCGCGGGTTGCTGGAGACGACGCTCGTGATCTGGGGCGGGGAGTTCGGCCGCATGCCGGTGTCCGAGAAGGGCCAGGGCCGCGACCACAATCCGCACGGCTTCCTGGTCTGGATGGCGGGCGGCGGCGTGAAGGGTGGCAGCAGCTACGGCGAGACCGACGAGATCGGGTACAAGGCCGCCGTGGATCCGGTCTCGGTCCACGACCTGCACGCGACGATCCTGCACCTCCTGGGGCTCGACCACAAGAGGCTGACCTACCTTCACAATGGCCGACGCTTCCGCCTCACGGACGTCTCGGGCGTGGTCCTGAACAAGATCCTTCTTTGACCGTGACTAGAATCGGAAATCGACGCCCACGCCCGCCCAGACTCCGCCTGCGGTCGTGGACGTGTCGCCTGAGGCGATCTCGCTCTTGTCCTTCACGTCGAATTTGAGATAGCGGTACTCGACCGTGAGCCCGATGCCGAGGGCGCGGCCCACCTTCCATGCGAGGGAAAGTCCCGTGCGTGAGCCCGCGCCGCCTTTGAAATCGACGAAGCCGGAATCCCTTGCTTGGAGCAGCCCGTAACTCGGGCCGAAGTAGATCGCAAACTCCTGCGGGGCCCACGGCGAAACGGAGCCGGGCTCAGCCCGGGATCGAAGTCCGAAGCAAAGATTGGCATCTTCGATGAGAAACTCGCTCCCGAAGGCCCCTTCGATCGAGGCGAAAAGGATGAAGTCCAGGGACGTCGAGTTCTTGTTCTCTATCTCGAACGAGAGCCCCAGGTCCATGCCCGCCGATCCCGAGATCTTCTGCTTGGAATGGAGCTCGGCACCCGAGACGGTGATCGCGTCAAACTGAAGTCGCCGCGAGAACAAGAGTCCGCCGCGCAGCCGGGCGAACATCAGGTCATTATCGGTAGTCCTTGATTCCAGTATCTCGTCGCCAAGGGACAGCGGAAGATCACTCGCAACGAGGAGGAGCGCGAAGCAAAGGGTCATCAATCAGCTCCCCGTTACGGCGTGAACGCCCAAAGCTCCAAGCCGGTCAGGCCATCATCCGCGCTCAGGAGGATCATGTTGCCCGCCAGGGTAAAGCCCCCGGGATTCAATCCGGCCGCTCCCGGACAAATTTCCAGGATGAAGACGGTCCCTGCGTCGCTGCCGTCGCTCTTCCAGATTTCCCGCCCGGTCGCCGCGGTCTCCGCCGTGAAATACAAGGAAGAGCCCAGGACGGTCAGGGAGTAAGGGCGGGACTCTGAAATCCCGGGCTCGATATCCTTGACCAGCACGGTGCCGGCGGGAGTCCCGTCAGTCTTCCAGAGTTCGTAACCGGTTGTGCCATCGTTCCCCGTGAAGTACAAGGTCGTCCCCAAGACGGCCATCGTCCCAAACCCGATCAGCGGGTCCACCATGCTCACGGTCTTGATAAAGACCGTGCCGGGACCCGTTCCATCGGTCTTCCAAAGGCCGGAGTTCACGCCGTCGCTGCCGAAGAAGAGGAGCGTCGAACCAAGCGCCGTCAATGCGTAGGCACCCCCGTTCGCCGGGCCGGGGTTAAGATCCGTCACCAGCACAGTCCCGGCGGGGGATCCGTCGCTCTTCCAGAACTCGATCCCGCTCGTCCCGTCGTCGGCGTTGAAATAGAGGGTCGTCCCCACCACGGTCAATCGATCGGGGGAGGACGAGCCCGGGCCGGGATTGATGTCCTTGACCTGCACGGTCCCGGCGTCGCTGCCGTCCGTCTTCCAAAGCTCGAAGCCGCTGGCGCCGTCGTCGGCAACAAAGTACACCGTGTTGCCCATGGCGGTCAGCCCGGACGGCCAGGAATTTCCCGAACCCGGGCAGATGTCCTTGACGATCGTCGTGCCCGCCGCGGTCCCATCGCTCTTCCACACTTCTCGGCCGTAGGTCGCTTCGGCTCCCTCGAAAAAGAGCGTCGTCCCAACTACGGTCAACGAAGAGAAGACGAGGGGTCCGGGAATGGGTACCGTTCCCGCATCAGTTCCATCGCTCTTCCACAGACCGTTATCGGCGACGAAATAGAGGGTCGTGCCCAGGACGGTCAGGCCGCCCAGGAAGGAAGGCCCAGGGCCGGGGTTGATGTCTTTCACTAAGACCGTGCCGGCGTCGCTGCCGTCGGTTTTCCACAGTTCCCGGCCGTGGATCCCGTCGTCCGCCACGAAGAAGGTGAACCCACCCAAAGACGGGCCAAAGCCCGGCACGGATGAAGCGGCGCCGACGTTGATGTCCTTCACCTGCCGGGCGCGCGGCCCCGGATTTGAGGAAGCCCCGCCGCCGCCTCCACAGGCAGGCGCCAGAAGGGCCGCGATCAGCAGGAGTCCCCAGCGCTCGCGTCGCCGATTCCCGACATTCATGGAAGTTCTCCTCCTGACTTGAATTAGGGATCCAGCGGCGACCGTTTAGGGGAAACCCCTTCGCTTCTCTGTGGCAAAGTGCCGGGCACGCCGGTAGCTTGTCCTCAATCGAGGAGAGAGCGATGAAGACCATTTCCGCCCAAGCCATCCAGGAGCTTCGTGCCAAGTTTTCGGGAACCGTGCTCACGCCGGGGGATGCCGGATACGACGAGGCCCGCCGCGTTCACAACGGGCTCATCGACAAGCGTCCGGCCCTGATCGCCCGCTGCCAGGATACGGCCGATGTCGTGGACGCCCTGCGCGTCGGCCGCGAGGCCGGCGTCGAGATTTCCGTGCGCGGGGGTGGCCATAACCCTGCCGGCCGCGCGGTCACGGAAGGCGGCCTGATGATCGACCTCGCGTCCATGAAAGGCGTCTGGGTGGATCCGTCCGCCCGGAGCGTCCGCGCGCAGGCGGGGTTGACGTGGCGGGAGTACAACCGCGCCACGGCGCTGCACGGTCTGGCCACCACCGGAGGCGTGGTGTCGACCACCGGGATCGCGGGACTGACGCTCGGCGGCGGACTCGGCTGGCTCATGGGGAAGCACGGAATGGCCGTGGACAATCTCATCGCGGCCGAAGTGGTGACGGCCTCCGGCGCGGTGCTGCGCGCCTCCGCGGACTCCGAAGCGGATCTGTTCTGGGGCCTGAGGGGAGGCGGAGGCAACTTCGGCATCGTGACCTCCTTCGAGTACCGGGCCCATCCCCTGTCGACCGTGATCGGCGGCATCGTCGCGCACCCGCTGGCGGCGGCGAGCACCGTGCTCCCCTTCTACCGCGACCAGTCGGCGAACTTTCCGGACGAGATGGCCGCCTTCGTCGGGTTCGTTCACGCTCCGGACGGCTCGGGCTTCAAACTGTGCGCGATGGCCGTCTGCCACGCCGGGGACGACCCCGATCGGGCCGAGGCCGACGTCGCGCCCCTGCGCAAGTTCGGACCGCCCGCGCAGGACCTCCTCCAGCGGATGCCGTACCCGGTCGCCAACACCCTGATGGACGGCGCGTTCCCTCGTGGAGCCTACAACTATTGGAAGTCGGGGTTCTTGCGGGAGTTGTCGGACGGCGCCCTCCAGACGCTGACGGCTTCCTTCGCCAAAGCGCCGACGCCGATGTGCGCCATCGTCGTCGAGCATTTCCACGGCGCGGTGACGCGCGTGAGTCCGACGGCGACCGCCTTCCCCCACCGCGAGCGGGGCTTCAACGTGGCCGTCATCGGGCAGTGGGCGGACCGCGCCCTCGACGAGACCTGCAAGACGTGGGTCCGCGAAACCGTCCAGGCGCTCCGGCCGTTCATGGCGGACCGCTACTACGTGAACTACGTCGCGGCGGATGAAGAGGATCTGATTCGGAAGGCGTACGGCCCGAACTACGACCGGCTCGCCGATCTCAAGCGTCGCTACGACCCGGACAATGTGTTCCGGCTGAACGTGAACATCACACCGTGAACGCGGCTACTTCGGAAGGGGGAAACCCTTGTGGCGCAGCCAGTCCTGGAGGGCGGAGACGCTCGACTTGAAGGCGAGCTGCTCCCAGGGGATCTCGGCCGGGGCGACGAGCTTCGCGTCGCAGCAGTCGTCGTCGGCTTTCAGGGTCCCGCCCAGCACCCTCGCCCGGTAGACGACGACGACGATCGCGCCGCCGTAGAAGTTGTCGGAATAGGAGTAGGTCCCGAGGTGGCCGTCGAGAGCGACGTCGAGCCCGGTCTCCTCCTTCGTCTCGCGGAGGGCGGCCTGCTCGGTGGTCTCGTCGATCTCCATGAAGCCGCAGGGGAAGCTCCAGAAGCCCTTCCGGGGGTCGATGTTCCGCTGGATGAGCGCGAACTTGCCGTCGATCTCCGCGACGGTGCCGCAGGCGACCTTGGGGTCGAGGTAGTGGATCCAGCCGCACTTCGTGCAGACGTGGCGCTCGCGCGAGTCGGTGGGCGGCACCGCGCGCGCCATCGGCGCGCCGCAGCGCGAGCAGAACTTCGGGTCGAGGATCGGGGCCATTACTGGGTCGCCGCCACGAGCTGATCGAGCTTCTTCTTCGCCGCGCCGGAGTCGAGCGCCTCGGCGGCCTTCCGGGCGCCCTCGGCCGGCGTCCCGGTCTGGCCGGCCGCCACCAGCGCCACGGCCGCGTTGAGCACCACGATGTCGCGCTTCGGCCCCTTCCTGCCGGCCAGGATGTCGCGCGCGATGGCGGCGTTCGCGGGCGCATCGCCCCCCGCAAGGTCCGCCGCCGCCGCCACGGGCACGCCGGCCGACTCGGGGCCGATCGTGACGTCCCGGAGCGCGCCGCCGTTCATCTCCACCGCCCGGTTCTCGCCGGTGGTGGACAGCTCATCGAGCCCGCCGTGGCCGTGGAAGGTGAACGCGTGGACTGAGCCGAGGGTCCGGAGCACCTCGGCGATGGGCCGGACGAGCCCGGGGGAAAAGATGCCGATGACCTGGGCGTTTGCGCCGGCCGGATTGCAGAGCGGGCCGAGCAGGTTGAAGATCGTCCGGAACCCGAGCTCCTTGCGCACCGGGCCCGCGTGCTTCATGGCGGGGTGGAAGTTGGGCGCGTGGAGGTACGCGATGCCGACCTCGCGGAGGATCTTCTCCACTTTCTCCTTCGGGTTCTCGATCTTCACGCCGAGGGCTTCGAGGAGGTCGGAGCTGCCGCACTTGGAGCTCGCGGCGCGGTTCCCGTGCTTGGCGACGCGGACGCCGCACGCGGCGACGACGATCGCGACGACGGTCGAGATGTTGAAGGTGCCCAGGCCGTCGCCGCCGGTGCCGCAGGTGTCCAGGATCACACCGGGCCCGCCGTCGATCCGCACGGCGCGCCGCCGCATCGCGCGGGCGCAGCCGGTGATCTCGTCGACGGTCTCGCCCTTCAGGCGGAGCGCGGTGAGGAAGGCGGCGATCTGCGCCGGGGTGGCGGCGCCGTCCATGATCTCGCCGGTGGCGTCGGCGGCCTCGTCGGCCGTGAGGCTCGTTCCGGCGGCGAGGCGGTGAAGCGCGTCCTTGAGCACGCCGGATTGTACTAACTTTTTACTTGTGCCGAAATAGCGGGCTCGCTATCTATTAGCCCCCATGTCCGACGGTGGACCCCTGGATGAGTACGAGGCGGAGAAGTTTCTCAACAGCCCCAAGACGCGGCGGATGTTGAAGAAGCTGCAGCCCTCCGCCGCGCCGGAGATCGAGTCGCTGCAGGACTTCGAGCGCCACCCGCTTTACCGCAAGGCGCTGCGCTTCGGCACCTACGTGCACCGCGTGTCGCGGCTCTACCGCCCGCGGCGCCGGAAGCGCGACCCGAAGCCCGTCGACGAGCTGGTCCTGAACTCCTACATGACGGGCGCCATGGTCGCGGCGGGCGTGGGACGCCTCGACGAGGCCGAGATCGGCTTCTCGATCGCCTACCTCAAGCGCTCCCTCCGCGCCACCCACCTCGCGCTCCAGGCCCTCCACGAGATCCGCGCCGCGAACCACTTTCCCGAAAAGGCGGCCGACCACGTCACGCGCCGGCTCATTTCGCTGCGCGACGACGTCGTCTCCGAGGTGATGTCGCTCCGCCAGGAGTGGCGCGAGAAGTTCGCTCACTGACCGAACCAGGAACACCGAACCCGGAACACGGACGCGGAGGGGTCCCCCTCCTCGCCTCCCGCGGGGGGAGGCCCGTGATTCGGGGTTCCGGTAACGCTTCGGTCAACGGCTTCGTCAGCTCCATAGATTTTCTTTGTGTCCGGTTCGTCTTTGTGGTGAATTCGTAACTTCATGATTCGCAGCCTGGCGTTCGTCTCCACGGTATGCGCCGGGGTCATGCTCACGCCGGGCGGGTCCTGGGTGGACTTCCTCTGGTCGGCGCCCCTGATCATCGCCGCCGCGTTCCTGATCGCCTGGGGCGCCGAGGCCATGCAGTTCATGGTGTCGCAGGGCCTGGCGCTGGCGCTCCTGGCGTGGCTCCAGACGCTCCCCGAGTTCGCTGTCGAGGCCGACATCGCCTGGAACGCCGCGCGCCACACGCCCGGCTACAGCGACCACCTGGTCACGGCGAACTTCACGGGCTCGATCCGTCTGCTCATGGGCTTCGGGATGCCGACCGTCTTTTTCATCCGCTGGTGGACGCTGCGCCGGAAGGGCGTCGCGTCGAGCCCCATCGTGCTCGACCCGTTCCACTCCGTCGAGATCGTCTCTCTCTTCGCCCCGACCGTGTACTTCTTCTTCATCGTCTACCGCGGCCGCCTGGATCTCCTGGACTCGGTGATCCTGCTCGGCTTCTACGTGATGTACATGTGGCTCCTCTTCAAGATGCCGCCCGAGGAGGAGGACGAGTCGGTCGAGGAACTGCCCTGGGTGGCCCGGAAGGTGCTGCGCCGGGGCAAGGTCGGGCGCGTCGGATGGGTGACGGCGATCTTCCTGGGCGGCGGCGCAATCCTCTACCTCTGCGTGCATCCCTTCGTGAACAGCCTCCAGGCGCTGGCGGCGCTGGTGCACATCTCGGGCTACTTCTTCATCCAGTGGATCGCGCCCTTCATGTCGGAGTTCCCCGAGAAGGTGAGCGCGTACAGTTGGGCCATGAAGGAGGGGAAGGCGAAGCTCGGGCTCATGAACTTCCTCTCCTCGAACATCAACCAGATGACGATGCTCGTGGCGATGATCCCGATCGTCTACGCGGTCTCCTCCGGCCGCTGGAACGCCCCCATCCTGTTCACGGACGACCAGAAGGAGGAGGTCCTCCTGACCGCCAGCCAGGCCGCGCTCTGCATGGTCCTGCTCTTCAACATGAAGTTCGAGTGGTGGGAGGCGGTGGGGATGTTCGTCCTCTGGGTGGTGCAGTTCACGTCGATGATCTGGGAGGACGACATCGGCCTGGCCACCCACACGGTCCGGCACTACAGCGTCTTCATCAACCTCGGATGGACGGCGCTGGAGATCTTCCTCGCGCTGCTCAAAATCCGTCGCTGGGATTTCCCGTTCCGGATGGGAAAGACGGTCCCGGACGTTCCCCATAATACGGCCGCCCTTGACAATCGGAAGAAGAGCGGCACATAATCCCGTCGGATATGGCCGGAAAAAAGCCCAAGAAGAAAGCTGGGGACCCGGAGGCGGAAGTAATCCCGACGTCCGCGACGCCGGAGTCTGCCCCCGCCAAGCCCGCCCCCAAGCCGCGCAAGAAACCCGCCCCCGAGCCGGAGCCCGAGGCCGCCGGGGACGCTCCCGCCCTGGAAGAGGGTAATGGGGACGCTGCGGCCGAGGCCAAGCCCAAGAAGAAGTCCTCCAAGAAGGGGCCCAAGGGCAAGCCCGTCGTGATCGTCGAGTCGCCCGCCAAGGCGAAGACCATCAACAAGATCCTGGGCTCGGGCTACGTGGTGAAGGCCTGCATGGGCCACGTGCGCGACCTCCCGGAGCGGAAGTTCGGGATCAACGTCGACAGCGACTTCGAGCCCACGTACCAGACCATCAAAGGCAAGACCAAGATCGTCTCCGAGCTGCGCGCGGCCACCCGGAGCGCCGAGGCCGTCTACCTGGCGCCGGACCCTGACCGCGAAGGCGAGGCCATCGCCTGGCATCTCGTCGAGGCGCTCAAGATCCCGCTCGATCGAGCCAAGCGCGTCACCTTCAACGAGATCACCAAGCGCGGCGTCCTCGAGGCCTTCAAGCATCCCGGCGACATCTCGATGCCCCGTGTGAACGCCCAGCAAGCGCGGCGCTTCCTGGACCGCATCGTGGGGTACAAGCTTTCTCCGCTGCTCTGGAAGAAGGTCGGCCGCGGCCTCTCGGCGGGGCGCGTCCAGTCGGTCGCGGTGCGCCTGATCGTCGAGCGCGAGCGCGAGATCAAGGCGTTCAAACCCGAGGAGTACTGGACCATCATCGCCAAGCTCGACAAGAACGGCGCGGTCTTCTCGGCCACGCTGATGAAGCTCGACGGCAAGGAGATCGGCCTCGCCAGTGAGTCCACGGACAAGAAGCCGCTGATCCAGATCTCGAGCGCGGAGCAGGCCAAGTCGATCGTCGAAGAGCTCCGCTCCCAGAACTACGAGATCCTCGAGGTCCGCCAGAAGGAGCGGGCCGAGCAGCCGCCGCCGCCCTTCACGACGAGCCTCCTGCAGCAGCAGGCCTCCACCAAGCTCCACTTCTCCGCGAAGCGGACCATGATGGTGGCCCAGCAGCTCTACGAAGGCGTCGAGATCGGGGACGAGGGCGCCGTGGGCCTCATCACCTACATGCGCACCGACTCGTTCCGGGTCGCCGACGAGGCGCTGACCGATGTCCGGGAGATGATCACGAAGGACTTCGGGGGCCAGTACATCCCCGAGAAGCCGATCGTCCGCGCCGCCCGGAAAGGCGCCCAGGAGGCGCACGAGGCGATCCGCCCGACCTACGTCTCCAAGAAGCCCGACGAGATCAAGTCGTACCTGACCGAGGACCAGTACCGCCTCTACCGGCTGATCTGGCGCCGCTTCGTGGCGTCCCAGATGAACCCGGCCAAGTACCTGCTGACCGAGGCGGAGATCAAGGCGGGCCGGGCGACCTTCGCGGCGAAGGGCCGCGAGCTGAAGTTCGACGGCTTCACGGCGCTGCTCGGCCACGCGCTGCGCAAGGACGAGCAGATCCTGCCGCCGCTGGCGGCGGGCGACCGCCCCGGCCTGAAGGAGCTGCTGAACGAGCAGCACTTCACGGAGCCGCCGCCGCGCTACACGGAGGCGTCGCTCGTGAAGGCCCTGGAGCGGCACGGCATCGGCCGTCCCAGCACCTACGCGCCGATCATCTCGACGATCCAGGAGCGCGGCTACGTGCGCAACGAGGAGCGCAAGCTCTTCCCGACGGAGCTGGGCACGCTGATCAACGACAAGCTGGTGAAGCACTTCGAGTACATCATCGACATGGGCTTCACCTCGGACATGGAGAAGAAGCTCGACGACATCGAAGACGGCGAGCGCAAGTGGACGGAGGTCCTCAAGGAGTTCCACGACCCCTTCGTGAAGCATCTCGACAAGGCCAAGGAGGAGATGCAGAGCGAGAAGGGGCAGGAGGCGTCCGGCGAGGTCTGCCCGAAGTGCGGCAAGCCCATGATGATCCGCTGGAACAAGTACGGCCGCTTCCTGGGCTGCGCCGGCTTCCCCGAGTGCAAGAACACGAAGTCGCTGCCGTCCGAGGAGGCGAAGGGCGAGAAGTGCGACCAGTGCCAGGCCCCGATGGTGATCAAGTCGGGCCGCCTGGGACGCTTCCTCGCCTGCACCCGCTACCCCGACTGCCGCGGCACGAAGTCCCTGCCGCGGGGCAACAAGCGCCTGGAGATCCCCAAGGACTGGAAGGAAGATTGCGAGAAGTGCGGCAAGCCCTTCCGGATCCGCTACGGCCGCCGCGGAGGCTTCATCGCCTGCAGCGGCTACCCGGACTGCAAGAACACCCGCCGCTTCCCCAAGGAGTGGTACAAGGACATCAAGGCGGAGGGCGAGGCGACCGCCGAGCCGGCCCCGTCCGCCGAGGAAGCTCCGGACACCTCCGAGTCCGATTCCAGCGACACCTCCGAGTAGGTCACCAACCAGACGGTTTGTGTGGTGACTGATCACCAGGTGAACAATCCATGACGCGGGCATTCCTGGTCACCGGCACCGACACGGGGGTGGGAAAGACCGTCGTCACGGGCGGCATCGCGGCCGCCCTGGCCCGCGCCGGAACGGACGTGGGCGTCATGAAGCCCTTCGCGACGGGCGCCCTTCGGGTCCGCGGCAATCTCGTCTCGGAAGACGCCCTCTTTCTGAAGAAGGCGTCAGGGGTCGAGGATCCCCTGGAGTTGATCAATCCCGTCTGCCTCAAGCCGCCGCTGGCGCCGCCCATGGCGGCCGAAGTAGCGAAGAAGCGCATCGACCTTCGGGCGGTCTGGCAGGCCTACCGCGAGCTTCGGGCCCGGCACTCAACTATCATTGTAGAAGGCGTCGGGGGGCTGCTCGTGCCACTGCTCACCGGGTTTACAGTTGCCGACTTCGCGCGCCGGCTGAAGCTGCCGATCCTGATCGTCACCCGCCCCTCGCTGGGGACGCTCAACCATACGGCGCTGACCGTCCACGCCGCCCGCTCGTTCAAGCTGCCCATCCTGGGGCTGGTGATCAACTACTCCCGGAAGGACCGGCGGGGGCTGGCGGAACGCCTCAATCCGGCCGCGCTCCGGAAGCAGACCCGGGTCCCGGTCCTCGCCGAGATCCCCTACCTGGGCGCCGACCCCGCCCGCGCCCTCCGCCATCCCGCCTTCGACCGCGTCGCGGAAGCCCTCAATAGTTGACCCCGTTCGGCCGATGTATAGAGGAGAGAAGCTGAAGGGAAGGTCCGGATGAAATACGTCGTTCTCGCGCTCCCGTTCTTCGCGCTGTCCGCGGCTGCCTGGGCCGGCGACGTGCCCTGCCTGCCGACCCGGATGTCGCTCGACGAGGAGCCGCCGCGCGAGCGCCAGGACCTCGAGAACGATCGGCAGCGGCCCGACGAATCGTCCCGCCTCACCCCCATGGAGTTCTTCTTCCGCCACAGCGAGCTCGAGGCGGGCGCGCTCTACACCGACTTCGACGGCAGCCTCTCCCTGAAGTCGCACCTCGGATTCTACGTCCGCTACGGCGTGGAGATCGCGCCCCGCGTCTCGGTCCACATGACCTACCGCTACAACGAGTTCGGGAACGGCCCGCGCTCCGCCGCGGTTCAGGAGGACATCAAGATCCAGTCGGTCCTGTTCGGGGCCTCGTATACCCAGCCGCTGACGCGCGAGTTCGCCGTGCTGGGGTCGCTCGGCGTGGGCCCGACCTGGTTCGATTCTTCCGTGGTGAAGGGCGACATCGGCTTCACGGTCTCGGGCGAGCTTGCCGCGACGGTGCGGCTCTACGAGTTCCTTCGCTTCAAGGCCGGGCTCGTGGTCGACGGCGTGAACACCAACTTCCACGGGGCCTCGGGGATGCAGGTGAACCTATCCTGGCTCTTCGGACTCGAGATCGGGCTCTGACGCCGGCCGTCCCTCAACCGCCAGCGTGAACTCGCCCCGCGGCTCTTCCTTCCGGTAGCGCTCCAGGGCCTTGGACACCGTCGTGCGCCACACCTCTTCGTGGATCTTGGTCAGCTCCCGGCAGACCGTGATGCGGCGATCGCCCAGGACGGTCTGCATGTCCTCGAGGGTGTCGGCCACCCGGTAGGGCGACTCGAAGACGATCAGCGTGACCTCGAGGGCGGCGACGGCCTCGAGGGCCTTGCGGCGCTTTCCGGGCTTGCGGGGCAGGAAGCCGGCGAAGTGGAACGCGTCGGCCCCGAACCCGCAGACCGCCGCGGCGCAGGCGACCGCCGAGGCCCCCGGGATCGGCACGACCTTGACGCCGGCCGCGAGGGCCGCGTCCACGAGGCGGGCCCCCGGGTCGCTCACCCCCGGTGTGCCGGATTCCGTGACCAGCGCGAGCGTCCGCCCGTCCTTGAGCTTCTCCAGGATCTCCTCGAGGCGGCGGGGCGGGCTGTGCTGGAAGTAGGCGATCATGGGCTTCTGGATCTCGTAGCGCTGCAGCAGCTTGAGCGTGGTGCGCGTGTCTTCGCTGACAATCGCGTCCGCTTCGCGTAAGATGCGGATCGCCCGCGCCGACAGGTCCTCCAGGTTGCCGATCGGCGTCGCGAGCACGTAAAGCATGGACGGAATTCTACTGGTCGACAAGCCGAAGGGAAAGACCTCTCACGACGTGGTGGACGCCGTGCGCCGCCAGCTCCGCGAGCGCAGCGTCGGCCACGCCGGCACGCTCGACCCGCTGGCCACCGGGCTGCTCGTCCTCGGAGTCGGGAAGGCCACCCGCCTCCTCGAGTACATGCAGTACGACAAGGCCTACGAGGCGGAGATCGAGCTCGGGATCCTCACCGAGACCGACGACGCCGACGGCGCGCGGATCGAGGAGCGTCCCGTCCCGTCGCGTCCGGACCTCGAAGCCGCGGCGGCGAAGCTGCGCGGGGAGATCGTCCAAACTCCGCCGCGCTACTCGGCCGTGAAGGTGGAAGGCCGGAAACTCTACGAGCATGCCCGGAAGGGCCACGACGTCGAAGCGCCGGAGCGCCGCGTGCGCGTCGACGAGCTCGCGCTGCTCTCCTACGAGCCGCCGCGGGCGCGCTTCCTCGTGCGCGGGTCGAAGGGGCTCTACGTCCGCGCGATCGCGCGCGACCTCGGCGGCCACGTGACGGCCCTGCGGCGCACGGCCTGCGGCCCGTTCCGCCTGGAAGACGTCGGCTCCGAGCTGCTCCCGATCGACGTCGGCCTCATGCACCTGCCCGAACTGCGTCTCACGACGGAGGAGCTGCATGACTTCGAGAACGGACGCATCGTCCACCGCGACGTCGACGGGATCGTGCGGGTCTACTGCGGCCCGCGCTTCGTCGGCATCGGCGAGAAGGCGGACGCCGGCATGAAGCCCCGGAAGGTGATCCAGACCTGAGCCTCACCAGGGTTTTCGCAACAGTCTCTCTCTTTCGAAGATCTTCAGGATCTCCTTCAAGACGAGATCCGTGGGCGGCTCTTCGGGATCACCGTGGGCCCAGGAGTCGGAGCACTTCTTCAAGTACTCCAGAGCAAGATCAAAGCAGAGGTGGTAGCGGGTGGAATCGTAGGAACCGCCGGTAACTTGAGCCATGACCTTCCCTTTCCGTGCAGAGAATCTCGGGGTACCTGCCGCCGGGGGATGGGAAGGTCAACTTTCGAGGGGGGCGATGGTGACGCCGCGCTCCTTGAGGAACTCCAGGGCGCGCTCGATATTCTTCTTCGCGCCGAGGAGCTCGACGTCGAGCCAGGCGCCCTTGTCGGTGATGCGGCCGCGGATCATGTTGTAGCTGACGCCGAAGTCGTGCGAGAGCTTCGTCATGATCGGCTCCCCGACGATCTTGGCGGGGAACGTCATCTTGAACTTCTCGGACTTGCGGCTTTCCTTCGGCGTCATCGGTGCAGGAAGCTTAGGCCCCGGGTTCCCGCTGGTCAAGCAGATTTTTTGAACAGCCCTTAGCGGTAGACGCGCACGCCGACGGACCCGCGCGGGTAGGAGTGGTAGCCCCAGCCCCATCCCCAGCCCCAGCCGACGCCCCAGGTGGCGCCGTAGTAGGGGTAGTACGGGTAGTAGGGGTAGCCGTAATAACCCGGCGCGTAGTAGTAATAGTCGTCGACCATCACCTGCGCCGTCTCCTTCCGCTCCGAGGCGATCATCTTCTGCACGAGGCCGTCGGAGACGCCCGCCTTCTTGAGCGCGACGAGGTCGTCGGGCGTCAGCGTCGCGGCGCCGCGCTTCTCGATGAGCTCGGTGATGACGGGCTCCGAGACGCCGGCGGCGGCCAGGCGCTCGGCCTCTTCGCGGGAAACAGGCGGCTCGGACGGGGTGACTCTCCGGACCGCGTAGGAGGGGTAGTAGCAACCCGAGAGGGCCGCCAGGGCCAGGACGCACATCATCGTCTTCATATTTTTAGTATACCGGTGCTCGAAGAACGAAGTCAATGCGCCGGCTGGGGAGCGCGGACCTTCGCGAGCGCGAGGAGGAACGCGAAAACCATCAGGAGTCCGGCCAGGAGGAAGGGGGCGCCCGGGTAGGCCCAGGGTCGATCCGGCCGGAGGAACTCGGCGAACGTCATGGTGAAGAGCACCGGGCCGATCATCCCCGTGATGCCCATCACGCAGCTGTTGGCGCCTTGCAGCTGCCCCTGCTCGCTCGGGCTCACGCAGCGCGTCGTGATCGCCTGCGCGGCCGGGCCGTAGAGGCCGAGAAGCGAGAAGACGGGTACCCCCAGCCAGAACACGATGCCGCTGCTGGCGAAGCCGTAGATGAAGAATCCCGCCGCGCCGAAGAAGAGTCCCGTCAGCACCGCGCGGCGCTCTCCCATGCGGGGGACGAGGCGCCGGACCAGGAGCGCCTGGACGATGACGCTGCAGACGCCGACCGTCGCCAGCACGCCGCCCGTCGTCTTCGGGGTCCACTGGTACCGGTAGTTGGCGTAGAGGACGAAGACGCTCGGCAGGACCTGGTGGGCGAGGTGGTACAGGAAGAGCAGCGCCGCCATGACCAGCAGCTGGGGATGGGATCGCAGCAGCACCAGCGAGCCCACGGGGTTCGCCTTCTTCCACGAGAAACCGGCGCGGCGCTCCGGCGGCAGCGACTCCGGAAGCACGAAGAGCCCGTAGAGGGTGTTCAACAGGCTCAGGGCGCCGGCCACCCAGAAGGGGAGGCGGAGGGAGTAGCCCCCGAGGAATCCGCCGAGCGCCGGCCCCAGCACGAAGCCCAGCCCGAACGCCGCGCCGAGCATGCCGAAGCTCGCCGCGCGTTTTTCCGGCGGGGTGACGTCGGCAATGTAGGCGCCGGCGGTGGCGAAGCTGGCGGCCGTGATGCCCGAAATCACGCGGCCCACGAAGAGCCAGCCCAGGGTCGGGGCGATCGCCATGAAGAGGTAGTCGAGCCCCAGCCCGAGGCATGAAACAAGAATCACCGGGCGTCGTCCAAATCGATCGGAGATCACCCCCAGCAGAGGCGAGAAGATGAACTGCATCAGCGCCCAGACGGTGCCGAAGACACCCGTGATCCGCGCCGCCCGCGCCGTGTCGCCGCCCATGAACTGCTTCACCAGCTCGGGCAGCACGGGGATGATGACGCCGAGCGCCAGCACGTCGAGGACGACCGTCATGAAGACGAACGCGAAGGCGGCCTGGCGCTTCGGGGCGGGGGCGGCATTGCTCATGATTTGCGCGCAAGACTATCGCAAGCCGGGGCCGCTGTCCAAAAATTCGCTTGCGGGTTCCGACCGCGCAATGGCACCATGGGCCCCCGCATGACCGAACTGGTCCGCACCGACGTCCTCACCCGGCGCTACGTGATGGGGGAGAACGTGCTCTCCGCCCTCGACGGGGTCTCGCTGTCCTTCGAGCAGGGCGAGATCGCCGCGATCGTCGGGCGCTCGGGCTCCGGCAAGTCGACGCTGCTGCAGCTCCTGGGCGGCCTCGACCGTCCCACGAGCGGCAACGTCCTGGTCCGGGGCCGCCGCCTCGCGGAATGCAGCGAGGACGAGCTGGCGCTCTATCGCCGCAGCGAGGTGGGCTTCATCTTCCAGTTCTTCAACCTGGTCCCGAGCCGGACCGCTCTCCAGAACGTCGAGCTGCCGCTCGTGCTGGCGGGCGTGCCGAAGTCCGAGCGCATCGCCCGGGCGGACGCCCTCCTGGAGCGCGTGGGCCTGAAGGGCCGGCGCGAGCACCGCCCCAACCAGCTCTCCGGCGGCGAGCAGCAGCGCGTCGCGATCGCGCGCGCCCTCGTCCACGACCCGCCCCTGCTGCTCGCGGACGAGCCCACGGGCAACCTGGACTCCCGCACCGCGACCGAGATCCTCGACCTCCTGCGGACCCTGACGGGCAAGACGATCCTCGTGGTCACGCACGACCGCGCGCTCGCCGACTCCTTCGCCCGCCGGACCGTGGAACTCCGCGACGGAAAAGTGGTGGCCGATGAACGTCGCTGACACGCTCGGCATGGCCCTGGGGAACCTCGCGCGCCGCAAGGGACGCACGGTCCTGACGGCCGCCGGCGTGGTCGTCGGCGTCGCGTCGCTGGTCCTGATGGTCTCGCTCGGGCTCGGCATTCAGCGCCAGGTCGTGAAGCTCTTCGAGACGGACGAGTCCCTCCGGACCCTGACGGCGCACCGCGCGAAGGGGGACGGCGGCGGCAAGAAGAAGGCGGCCAGCTTCGGGTTCGGCCTCGACCAGATCGTCCCGCTGACCGACAAGGACCTCGAGGAGCTGAAGTCGGTGCCCGGGGTCGTCTCCGTCAAGCCGCAGCTGGACATGTTCCTGCGCGTCGCGTTCGACGGGGCCGCGACCGTCGTCCACCCCGTGGAAGGGATCACCCCCGAGGAGGAGCAGCGCTTCAAGAGCCACATCACGGCGGGCGCCCTCTGGACCGATCGCGCGGAGCGGGTCTGCCTGCTCCCCAACGCGATCCTGGAGATGAAGGTGGACCTCAAGCCCCAGGACGTGGTGGGGAAGAAGGTGACGTTCAGCGGCTTCTTCCAGGCCGACGCGCCCAAGACGGACGAGGACGTGTACACGGTCGTCGGGGTCCTGGACGACGACGCGTTCAGCTTCAAGGGGCGGCCGATTTTCGTGCCGATGGAGCACGGGCTGGCCCTGCGGGAGCGGATGGCCGCGCACCCGATGCTCCCGTCCAAGAAGGGCAGCTACCTGTCGGCCGAGCTGCGCCTCGCGGACCCGCGAACGTCGGAGGACGTGGCCAAGCGCTTGAGGAATCTCGGCTACAGCTCCATGAGCACGCGGGAGCTGCTCAAGACCATCAACATCGTCTTCCTGATCCTCGAAGGCTTCATGGCCTGCATCGGTGCGATCGGTCTTGTCGTATCCCTCTTCGGGATCGCCAACACGATGGCCATGGCCGTCCTTGAACGGACGCGGGAGATCGGTATCATGAAAGCGCTCGGGGCCCGCAACGGCGAGATCGGCCGCCTCTTCCTGGCCGAGGCGGCGGCGATCGGCGCCCTGGGCGGCCTCGTCGGGCTGGCCGGCGGCGCGCTGATCGGGAAGATGCTGAACGGCATCGCCCACGTGGCGGTCGACCTGCCTGCCAACGTCAGCCTCTTCCACGTATCATTTCTGCTGGCCGCGGGGTCGGTGGGATTCTCGGTGATCGTGAGCGTGGTGGCCGGATGGATTCCCGCCCGCCGGGCGGCCCGCATGGAGCCGGTCACGGCCGTGAGGTACGAATGAAGAACGTCGCGCTCGTCCTGCTGAGCCTGATGGCGCCGCTCGGCGCCTTCTCGGGCGCTCAGGAGTCCGCGCCGAACGGCCTGGCGATCGAGCGGACGGTCAAGCGCACCACGATCGACTGGCTGGACCGGCGGCAGGAAGTTCAGCGCAAGGAGCTCCTTCTGGTCCGGGGGCCCAACCTGGCGATCCTCGACCTGACCTTCGGCGAGCGCATCATCATCCGCGGCGACCTGAAGAAGGTCTGGAAGGCCGACGTGCTGGCCGGCGAGTACGCGGAGTTCACCTTCGACGAGGCGGCCGCGCTGCGGAAGACGGCGCTCGACCAGCTGCGGGGCGCCCGGGCGCGCGTGCCGGGGACGCCGGAGGAGAAAGAGCTCGACCGGGTCCTGGAAGGCTTCGACCAGTTCGCCCAGGCGCCGCAGGTGGAGCTCAAGGCGTCGGGCGCGCAGCGCGACTTGATCGTGAACGGCGACCGCGTGCGGCTCTCGGTCCAGGTGAACAACAATGTTCAGGCCGCCGGGTGGATGGAGGCGCTGGCCGCGGTGGGCGGCTTCCATCCCGCCATCGCCGAGAAGCTGAAGGACCTGGGCGGCGTGCCGGTCAAGGGCACGATCCGCTACGCGCTCTTCCTCGACCGGATCGTCGAGCAGTTTGAAGTGACCGCTCCGCCGCAGCCCCGCGTGATCTCCGACCAGGAGTTCGAGCTCCCCAAGGGCCTGACCCGGACGCCGCTCAAGGGCTTCGAGGCGCCGGCCGAGCGCAAGCTCTCGCGGCCGCCGACGGTCAATCGGTCCTTCAAGGAAGACGAGGGCGAGAAGCCCAAACCGGCCCCCGCGGAGACCAAGGGCAAGTGACGCCGAAGCAGCTCGAGGTCCTTCGCTACGTCGAGGATTTCACGCAGCGGAACGGGTATTCGCCGACCCTGCAGGAAGTCGCCGACCACCTGAAGATCACCAAGGTGACGGTGCTGAGCCACCTGCGCCAGCTCGAGAAGGCGCGGCACGTCAAGCGGAGCTACTACCGCCGCCGCGGCATCGAGATCCTCACGTCCACGCGCCGCCTGCCCGTCACGGGCCGCATCGCGGCGGGCCGGCCCATCGAGGCGATCGTGCATCCCGACGAGCTCGACGTGCTGGGCGTCATGAAGCCCGGCAAGGAGTACTTCGCCCTCGAGGTGCGCGGGAACTCCATGATCGAGGACCACATCCGCGACGGGGATTACGTCATCGTCGAGCGCACGCCGAGCGCCCGCAGCGGCGAGACCGTGGTGGCGCTCCTCGACGGGGGCGAGGCCACGCTCAAGCGCTTCTACCGCGAGAACGGCCGGATCCGGCTGCAGCCCGCGAACGGCACGATGGATCCCATCCTCGTCGACAAGGTCGACATCCAGGGAGTCGTGGTCGGCGTCTTCCGCAAGCTCTAAGGGCCCCTCCCATGGTCCGCGCCCACCTCCTCATCAGCGGCATCGTCCAGGGCGTCGGCTACCGCTATCACACCCGCCG
>Ga0310810_10000131_pt1 | contig 77273 bp, 69 predicted proteins | sample NCmetagenome_FD_207641 | JGI IMG/M metagenome (GOLD analysis project Ga0310810, IMG submission 207641) | Soil microbial communities from experimental microcosm in Duke University, North Carolina, United States - NC | ecosystem: Engineered > Artificial ecosystem > Soil microcosm > Unclassified ... | reverse complement strand
CCGCCTCGCCGGGTCGGCACGCACCAGCGCTCTCCCATAAAATAGTGTTGACACCTCATGCCCAAGCTATCCATTCGCGATCTCGACCTGAAAGGCAAACGCGTTTTCATCCGCGTCGATTTCAATGTGCCGCTCACTCCCGGGGGCAAGGAAATCACCCCCGGAGGGCAGGAAATCACTAGTGACAAGCGCATTAAAGCTTCGCTTCCCACCATCCAGTACGCGCTCGATCACGGGGCGGGGTTGGTCCTGGCCTCGCATCTCGGCCGTCCCAAGGGAAAGCCAAATCCCGAACTCAGCCTGAAGCCGGTCGCGCGCCGTCTCGAGCAGCTCCTGGGCCGCCCGGTCAAAATGGCGCCGGATTGCGTCGGCCCCGAAGTTGAGGCCATGAAGCCGGCTCCCGGCGAAGTACTGCTGCTCGAAAATCTCCGTTTCCATCCCGAGGAGGAAAGGAACGATCCGGGATTCGCAAAAAAACTGGCCGCGCTGGCCGATCTCTATGTCAATGACGCATTTGGCTCAGCGCACCGCGCCCACGCCTCCACCGTCGGGATCATTGCCTTCATGCCCCAAGCCGCGGCGGGCCTCCTGATGGAGAAGGAGCTGCAATATCTCACCATGGTGACGACCAATCCGGCTCAGCCGGCGATCGCCATTCTTGGGGGCGCGAAAGTTTCCGACAAGATCGAGGTCATCTCCAACCTGGCCAAAATTGTCGACCGGATCCTCATCGGCGGCGCTATGGCTTACACGTTTCTGAAATCTCAGGGCCAGCATACCGGCAAATCCCTGGTGGAGGATGACAAGCTGGAACTCGCGCGCAGCCTGCTTGCATCCGTCGGCGGCAAAATCATGCTGCCCGTGGATCATGTCGTCGTATCGGAGCTGAAGGAAGGCGCGCCATTTGAAATCGCCGACTCCGTGCCGCCTGGCAAGATGGGCGTTGATGTGGGCCCCAAAACGATTGCCGAGTTCGCCAAAGTGATTTCCGGCGCCAAGACCGTAATCTGGAATGGCCCTATGGGCGTCTTTGAAAAACCACCCTTCGACCGGGGCACCGTCGCCGTTGCCAAAGCCGTGGCAGAATCTGGCGCCGTGTCGGTGGTGGGCGGCGGCGATTCCGAGAAAGCCGTCAAATCGGCCGGCGTGGCCGACAAGATCTCCCACATCTCAACCGGCGGCGGCGCGTCGCTCGAATTCCTCGCAGGCATCACGCTTCCAGGTGTGGCCGCGCTCACCGATAAGTAGGACGGACATTCCTGCCTGTCCATCGCCCAGCTGTTATGCTTTCATGTCGCGTCGGCGTCGCGCGACGTCAGATATGGTAAATTGCACCCGATGAAACTCTTGTTGTGTGCCCTTTGCCTGTTGCCTCTTGGGGTGCCTTCGCGCGCCCAGGTCTTCACCTTCACCCGCGAGCAGATGATCGAATACACCGCCCACAACCCCTATACGCGGTTTGAAGACGGCCGCCCGAAAGTTCCCGACGCTCTCCTCGAAAAATGCAAAGAACTCTCGGCCGAGGAAGTCTGGGCTGTTCTTCCAGGCGAGAAATTTCGCAACCAATACGAAGGCAACTGGATGATCGTGCATCCCGAGCGCCGCCTGGTCGGCCGCGCCGTCACGGCCCAGTTCATGCCCTACCGCCCGGATGTCGGCGACGTGAGCGAAGCCAAAGCCCATGCCAAGGGATTGGGCCAGAACGCCAACCAACGCGTCATCGATACCCTACAGCCCGGCGATGTCCTGGTGGTGGACCTTTTTGGCAAAATTGAGAACGGCACAATGGTCGGCGATAACCTCGCCACCGCCATCTACGGCGCCACCAAGACCGGCCTGGTCGTCGACGGCGCCATCCGCGATCTCGATGGCATTCATCCCCTCGACATGTCCGTATATGTGCGCGGCGTTCACCCCACGCCCATCGGCAATGTGATGCTCACCGGTTTCAACGTCCCCATTCGTATCGGCAACGCCACGGTCGTGCCTGGCGACGTTGTCTTTGGGGACCGCGAAGGCATCTACTTCATCCCGCCAAACTTGGTCAAAAAGGTGCTCGACAAGGCCGACGAAACGCACATCCACGACGAGTGGACCAAGATGAAACTCCAGACCGGCAAATACAAATCGAGCGAAATCTATCCCAGCCCCAGCGATCCGGCGCTGAAGAAAGAGTACGAGGAGTATCTGAAGAAGAGGTTGGGAGAGATCAAGTAATTAGGGGTGTTTGGGAGGCGCTAATTGATGGCGCGAGAAGATACCTTCACTTGCGAGATTGAGGACTTCCATTTGCACGACAGGTTTAGTGCAAACGTGAAAGTTGTACCCACAACCGAAGTCTCGGGGCCGTTCGAAAAGCCGATTGCGCTTGCGAACATTTATATCACTCCGGTTTCAGGCCAGCTGTTTACATACCTTTCACAAGAGAATTGGCGTAAGACGCCGGTGAGTTTCCCACAAGCGCTAACAAAAGAAAAGTCGGGTGTTCACAATCACTTCGTCCTTTATGATTTTACGGGCCACGGCTTGTACATCGTACGGGATCGGCATCGTGGCGAGGTGCATCGGCGCGAGTGCTCAATCTGGGACTTGGGACAGTCGTTTGCGCAGGGAGTGATGCAAGCTCTCGGATCCTGAGCCGCCGTTCTCGTGCTTGTTGATCGTCGTCACTTTGCGGTACCAAATCTGAGAAAACGTACCCCCAGTCCGCCCACCCGGGCTCACGGAAGACCCGAACGCCCGGTTTTGAGCCAGAACCAGGTTGTAGGCCACTTCGCAGGCTATTTCAACCAACACAACGGGGGGGTGCGTATGTTAAGCTTTAATGTCCTGACGGTCTCACCTCATGTGAATCCTCAGGAAAGGGTACTGAGCTTGGTTCTCAGGAAGTTACAAACCCTCAATTTAATATGTCAGCAGCGAGGCAAGGACAAAGATGAAAGAAACAGGTACTGTAAAGTGGTTCAACGCCGCGAAAGGCTTCGGGTTTATCCAGCGCGAGAATGGCGAAGATGTTTTTGTGCATTTTTCCGCCATCGCCGCCAGCGGCTACAAATCCCTCGACGAGGGAGCACGCGTCTCTTTTGAGGTAAAAAAAGGCCCGAAGGGTTTGCAAGCCGAAGACGTTAATCCGGTCTAAGTCTTCTCATCAGGCTGAGGAACAGAGCTCGGACTGGCATCGGTGCCGAAGCCGAGCTTCTTGAATTCTCCTGCGCACGTTAAGCAGGAGTGATATGGATCTGCCCTTCATGTCGGTCTGCATCACTCCTGCCACCTTCCCCGGTCGCACTCCAGCGTATTGTAGTCGCGGATTGCTAGAAGCTATTTTTTCTTGGAGCCTCTTGACCCGTACGGAATGTAATTCTCCCAGTACCACGGCGTAAACCGGTCTCCAATCACTTTCTCGAGCACTGCTTTAAAAATGCCATCGCCATTCGAGCTGTTGCTCATCAGCACAATGCAGCTCTTCGGTGCCTCATAGCATACGCAGTGATTCTCCCAGCCATCGTCATGGCCTTCCTTGAAGAAGGCTTTTCCGTACGGCAGCCAGAACAAACCCCAGCCTAAGCCGTAGGAAAGCCCGATTTCGCCGTTGTCATCCGTGGTTTCGCTGGAGAGAGTAGGAAACTGCTGTTTCGATACGATCCGCACCTGCGGGTCGAGCATCGCGTCTCTAGTGGCCTTGGTGATCCCTTCTCCGCGCACTACGCCCCGCAGGAACCTGGCGAAGTCAGCGATCGTCGTGTCCATTGATCCCGCTGAGCCCGCTTTGGTCGGCTTATCGTGACCCAGCGGCTTGCCTTGTTCGTCGTAACCGATGGCGTAGTCGCTCTCGAACTCCGCCCGCCAGACCATGCCGGTGCGCGCCATCCCGAAACGGTCGAACACACGCTCCTGTATCAGGTCGCCCACAGGACGCTTGGTGATGCCTTCCACCACCAGTTGCAGAAGCTGGATGCCTTCGCCCGAGTAGGCGTACTTCGAGCCCGGAGTGAAGTAGATGCGTAGCTTCCGGCCGTCGGTGAAGCTGCGCCAGTTGGGAAATCCGCTGGTGTGGCTGAGCAGCATCCGCGCCGTGATGCGGTGGTAGCGCTCGTCGCCGGCCAGGTCTTTATACTCCTCATACTCCGGCAACGGCTTGTCGAGGTACTGTTCGACCGGGCGGTCGAGGTCGATAGTTTTCTCTTCCACAAGCTGCATCACCATATAGGCAAACACCGATTTCGTAAAAGATGCGCCCGACATGACGGTGCTGGCGGTCAGGGGCAGCCCCTGCTCTACGTTCCTTTTCCCGAAGCCTTCGGCGTAAACAATTTCGCCGCCGTTGATCACCGCGATCGCAAGCCCGGTGACACGGCCCGCCTGCATGAGCCGCGTGACCATACGCTCGATCTTAGCTGGAGGAATTTTCGTGCCGTCGAGAAGCCGGACTTCCTGGGGCGTCGTCCCCGCCAGCACGGTGTTTACTGCGGCGAATAACGCAACAAGTGTAAGCGCCACGCCGCGGGGACAGCCAGGCTTTAGCCGTTTCATTTCGGGCCGATTCGGACCGCCTATTGTGAGCAATGCCGAGCCAGCGCTCTGAATACTACCGCTGCACGGCTCCCGCGCGCCCCATGATCGGCCACACGTCTACGATGTTTTCACCCCGGGCAACATAGACGCGGTCATATACGTTGACGCTGGTGTCGAGGTTCGACGGATAAATCTCCACGCGCTCGCCCAGCTTGATGTCGCGGTCGCCGTTGTTCCACAGCAGCATGCCGTATTCCGCGCCGCCGCTTTCGATGCGCACTCCAGGGCGCCCCACGACCTCGTCGGTCGTGCGCAGCAGGGCTTTGTTGCCATAGTCGACTGCGCACTGATTGGGACGCGTCTTGCTGATCACGGTGGTCATGACACTAAGCGATGGTTCGAAATCGCTGTACACGTGCGCGTCGTCCTTGCCGCCGATCTGGCGGTATAGGGTGTCCATGAAAATGTAAGATCCCGCCTGCAGCTCCGTGAGGTGATTTTCGGTGTCGATATTGTACGTGCCCGTGCTGCCGCCCGTGACGATCTCGATGGGTAGGCCTGACTTCCGGCACAGCGCCACGCTTTCCAGCAGCCCGGCCACGTCGTCGGTTGACTTCTTCTTGCGCGCTTCCCAGCCATGAGTGTGCGAAGCGCCCCCCGAATAGCCCATGAGACCTACCAGCTTCATGTGCTTCGCCTGATCCACCTTCTGTGCCAGACGTAAAGCCGTTTCGCCGGGCTGGCAACCTTGCCGCTCGAGACCCGCGAACACGTCGACGATCACGTTCATCTTGGCGTGCGCCGCACTTAGCGCTTCTTCGAGAGCGTCCGCCGTGATCGGATCGTCCAGCACGCCGGTAAACGTCGGCTCCCGGCGCACTAGCGCCACCGTCCGCGCGATTTGGCTGCGGCCCGCCGGCTGGCAGGTGTGCAGCACGCCGCGAACACCGGCGTTGACCATCAACTCGCACTCGGCCGTAGTCGCGCAGCAGACGCCGAAAGCCCCCAGCGCCAGCTGCCGCTTACTGATGTCGACGCACTTGTGGATCTTGACGTGGGCGCGCAGCTTGATGCCGGTCGCCTTGTTGTGCGCCGCCATCTTTTCGACGTTCTTCTGAAATAGCGCCTCGTCGAGGATGAGCGCCGGCGTCCCCAGGTCCTCTTTGGTGAGCCCGTGAAAGTCTTTCTTGGCGATGCGTGATTCGACTTCGGAGTAATTGAATTCGGTCTTGGCCGCCCCTGCGCCCCGAGCGACTAATGCCGCCGCCCCGCCGGCCGCCAGAAATCGTCTACGAGAAGTCATATCGACCCTCCTTGTCAGAGCAGTATACAACGCCGCAGTCCATGGCGCTGGGTAGTTCCGCCAGGCTGTTTTGGTTAGCCGTTGCGCCCGCCCGGCTGCACCCTCAGCGGCGCGCGGCGACTGAAGGTTTCAAGTTGACGGCGAGTCAGCAACAAGGAAGCGCTAGAATGCGGAGATCGAGCACTCGAGAGGGGGACTGATGACCCCGAAAATTCGCGCCGTCGCAATGGTTGCTCTTCTGTCGTTATGCCAATTGGTCCGCGCAGACGAAAGCTCCAAGGCGCCCAAGATCGAACAGCTCCTGCAACTCACCCACACGGAGTCCATGGTCACGCAAATGACTGGCCAGATTCGCGGGATGATGGTAATGCAGGTTGAATCTGTCAAGGGCACACCCGAATCCAAGGCCACGGCCCTCGAATGGATGAACAAGCTCGCGGACCAGATCGGCCAGCGCATGGACTGGCGGAAACTGAAGCCCGAGTACATCAAGATTTACGCCGGCGTTTTTACAGAAGAGGAAATTGAAGGCATGGTGGCGTTCTACAAGACCCCGGCCGGCCACGCGATGGTCGAGAAGATGCCCACGCTGCTCTCGAAATCCATGGAAATTGGCCACGCAAATGACCGGCATCATGCCGGAAATTCAGAAGGCCGTGGAGGACCTCAAACAGAAGAATAAGAACGCGCCGAAGTAAACGCCAGTGAGATGATTCTCGACGCGCAGATTTCCGAGCTGCATCCCACACGGGCGGGAAGACCGATGCTTGGTGCCGGGTCTTCAACGTAATTTGCGGCGATGTTCTTCTAGTGTGCGCCGCAGAACGGGCAGCACGGCCCTGTCTTTCTCGCCGGCGAGCTCTTCTTTGACCGCAATCAGGGTTTCGAGATCGAGGACGCGGACAGTAGTACCGTCACCGATGTCCGTCGAATTCGCGTGAGGCAGCATTTCCACATAGCCGTGCGCATTTCCGATACTACCTAGCAGATCGAGCGGGCCGAATCGGGTCGAGAGGAGGTTATGGCCAGCCGAGGCGAGACGCGCGAGTTGCGGTTTCAGGCGCTGTTCCGGGTGCGTCCGATAATAGCCTTCCAGGTTTCGATTGCCGCGAGGAGACGACCGAGGTTGTCGGCGCCGGTCGAGTAAAGCGCGTCGACGTCGAACGTCATGATCGGCGCTCCCTGTACCGCCGCTGCGACTCCTCCGACCAGGATAAAGTCAACGCGGTGCAGTGTCAGGGTTCGGAGGATTTGCAGGAAGTCGGGCTTCAGAGTTCCAGGCACGGACGCTCAGTACGGAATCGACATATTGTTGAAGAGTTGCCAGACGCTCAGCCGGGGTAAGTGACAGCATCCAGCGGATCAGCGTGAGGTCGACACCGTCTTCGGCATAAGGGGGCCGATTGCTATCGTCTCCATCGCGCAGGTCCATCCGAGAAACAGCATAGCAGGACTGTAAGACCGTGGACTCTGCACTATAGCAGTTTCGTATCGCCCATCAAATAACGGTCCACGCCGCACGCGGCTTTGCGCCCTTCGCTGATCGCCCAGACTACGAGCGATTGCCCGCGGCGCATATCGCCTGCCGCGAACACGCCGGGAACCGATGTCATGTAGTTCTCGTCGGCCGCGACGTTTCCGCGCGGGTCGAGCGTCACGCCCAACTGATCGAGCATGCCGTTACGCACCGGGCCCAGGAACCCCATGGCCAGCAGCACCAGGTCGGCTTCCATTGTGAACTCGGTGCCCGGTACTGGCTCGAACTTGGGCGGTGGGCCGACGCGTACGCTGTGCAGTTGTTTCACATTACCGTTTTCGTCGCCGGTAAATTTGGTGGTCGCGACGCTCCACTCGCGGATGCCGCCTTCCTCATGCGCGCCTTCGATGCGCAGCTGCATGGGCCACAACGGCCAGGGCGTGAGCGGTGAACGCTCTTTCGGCGGCATGGGTAGCAGCTCGAACTGGTGCACCGAGAGCGGCTTCTGGCGGTGCGTCGTGCCCAGGCAATCCGCGCCCGTATCGCCGCCGCCGATGATCACGACTCGTTTTCCCGTCGCCAGGATCTGGCTCGCCACGGTATCGCCTTCGCAGACCTTGTTCTGCTGCGGCAAAAAGTCCATCGCGAAATGGATGCCATGCAAGTCGCGGCCGGGCACGTTCAGATCGCGCGGCCACTCGGCGCCGCCGGTGAGCAGGATCGCGGCGAACTCCTTGCGCAGGTCTTCCACCGGCACGTTGCCGCCCACGTGCGAATTCGGACGGAACTCGACTCCTTCGGCCGACATTTGCTCCATGCGCCGGTCGATAAGGTGCTTCTCCATTTTGAAATTCGGAATGCCGTAACGCAGCAGGCCGCCGATGCGGTCGCTCTTTTCGAACAGCGTGACCCAGTGCCCGGCGCGTGCGAGTTGTTGCGCTGCCGCAAGCCCCGCGGGCCCCGAGCCGACTACCGCCACGCGCTTGCCTGTCCGCGTTGCCGGCGGCTCCGGGCGAATCCAGCCCTGGTTAAAGGCGTAATCGACGATGGTTTTCTCGATCTGCTTGATGGTGACCGCGGGTTCGTTGATGCCGAGCACGCACGCGGCCTCGCATGGGGCGGGGCAGATGCGGCCGGTGAACTCGGGAAAATTGTTGGTCGCGTGCAGCGCGCGGATGGCTTCGCGCCAGCGGCCGCGGTAGACCAGGCCGTTCCAATCGGGAATGATGTTGTTGAGCGGACAGCCGGTGTGGCAGAAGGGCACGCCGCAATCCATGCACCGCGCGCCCTGCTTGCGGATTTTCTCTTCGGGGAAATCGAGATAGATCTCGAACCAGTCGTTGACGCGCTCGGTGACGGGACGCCGGGTCGGCGTCTCGCGCATAAACTCCATGAAGCCGGTGTCTTTACCCATGTGCCACCTGCCGTCCTGGTTCGGGAGTACGTGGTGACGGCACGTAGGCCTGTTCGGCCTGGCGCGGAATGCCCAGCACCCGCTTGTACTCGTGTGGAAAGACCTTGACGAACTTAGCCAGCATCACGCTCCAGTTATCCAGAATCCACTCCGCGCGGGGGCTGCCGGTGTACTCGAAATGTTTCGCAATCAGGCCGCGCAAAAGCTGGATGTCGGCGGTATCGATGACCGGCTCGAGATCCACGCCCGCGCGGTTGCAACGTTTCTCGGCGAAGTCGCCTTTCTCATCGAGCACGTAAGCGATACCTCCGCTCATGCCCGCGGCGAAATTGCGGCCGGCTTTCCCAAGAACCACTACCATCCCCCGGGTCATGTATTCGCAACCGTGATCGCCCACGCCCTCGACCACCGCCGTCGCGCCGGAGTTGCGCACCGCGAAGCGCTCGCCGGCCATGCCGTTGAAGTACGCCTCGCCGCTGGTGGCCCCGTAGAGCACCACGTTGCCAATCAGGATGTTCCGCTCCGGCAGGAAGGTCGAAGTGCGTGGCGGATAGATAATCAGCTTGCCGCCCGAGAGGCCTTTTCCCGTGTAATCGTTGGCGTCGCCTTCGAGCGCCAGCGTCACGCCCTTAGCCAGGAATGCTCCGAAGCTCTGGCCGGCCGATCCGTTAAATGTGAAGCGGATGGTGTCGTCGGGCAGGCCCTCTGATCCGTAGCGCCGCGCGATCTCACCGCTCAGCATGGCTCCTACGGTGCGGTGCACATTGCGGATGGGCAGCTTAATTTCGATAGGCGTCTGATGCTCGATGGCTTCGCGCGCGTGGTCGATGAGCTGATAATCGAGCGCCTTGTCGAGGCCGTGATCCTGCTCCTGTATGCGGCGACGGGCGATGCGGGCGGGCGTCGGCGGATTGTAGAGGATCGCGGAGAAATCGAGCCCCTTGCCTTTCCAGTGATCGACGGCGGGGCGCATGTCCAGCATGTCCACGCGGCCCACCATCTCATTGAACGTGCGGAAGCCGAGCTGCGCCATAATCTGCCGCAGCTGCTCGGCCATGAAGAAAAAGAAATTGATGGCGTGCTCGGGCTGGCCCTGGAATTTCTTACGCAGCTCGGGATCCTGCGTGGCGATGCCCACCGGACACGTATTCAGATGGCACTTACGCATCATGATGCAGCCAAGCGCCACGAGCGGCGCTGTCGAGAAGCCGAATTCCTCGGCGCCCAGCAGCGCGGCAATGGCCACGTCACGGCCGGTCTGCAGTTTGCCATCCGTTTGAACGATGATGCGTCCGCGCAGATCGTTCATGACGAGCACCTGCTGCGTTTCGGCCAGCCCGAGCTCCCATGGAATTCCGGAATGCTGCAGCGAAGTGAGCGGTGAAGCTCCCGTGCCGCCGTCATGGCCGCTGATCAGTACGACGTCGGCATGCGCCTTAGCTACACCCGCGGCAACCGTGCCCACGCCGACTTCCGCGACGAGTTTTACCGAAATGCGCGCCTTAGGGTTGGTGTTTTTCAAATCGTAGATCAGCTGTGCGAGGTCCTCGATGGAATAAATATCGTGGTGCGGTGGTGGGGAAATCAGGCCCACGCCGGGAATCGAGTGGCGCACGCGCGCGATCACGTCATCGACCTTATGGCCGGGCAACTGGCCGCCTTCACCGGGCTTCGCGCCCTGCGCCATCTTGATCTGTAATTCATCGGCGTTCACCAGATAATTCGTGGTCACGCCGAAGCGCGCGGAGGCCACCTGCTTGATGGCGCTGCGCCGCCAGTCGCCGTTGGCGTCGCGCTTGAAACGCTCTTCATCCTCGCCGCCCTCGCCGGTGTTGGAGCGCCCGCCGATCCGGTTCATCGCAATGGCCAGGGTTTCGTGCGTCTCTTTGCTGATCGAACCGAAAGACATGGCGCCGGTAGCGAAGCGTTTGACGATTTCCTTCGCTGGCTCGACTTCATCGATAGGCACGGCTTTCGCCGGCTTGAATTCCATCAGACCGCGCAAGGTGCAGAGCTGTTTATTCTGCGTGTTGATCAGGTCCGCGTATTCCTCGAAATTCTTGAAGCTCGATTGCTGCACGGCGTGCTGCAGCTTCGCAACCGTCAGAGGATTGAACAGGTGATACTCGCCGCGCACGCGATATTGATAGTTGCCGCCCACCGCCAGTTCGGTATCGAACTCGGTGACCGGGCGAACCGCGTGCTCGTGCTTGCGCCGCGCTTCTTCTGCGAGCACGTCGAGTCCCACGCCTTCGATACGCGACGCCGTGCCCGTAAAATATTTGTCGATCAGTGATTTGTTCAGTCCGATGGCTTCGAACACCTGCGCGCCGCGATAACTTTGCAGCGTCGAGATGCCCATTTTCGAAGCGACCTTTAATAGGCCCTTGTTGATGGACTTGACGTAATTCTTGAGAGCTTTATCGAACGTGATGCTCTCCGGCAGCAGGCCGTTGTTGGCCATGTTCTCGAGGGTCTCGATGGCCAGGTATGGATTGACCGCGCTCGCGCCATAACCCACCAGCAGGCAGAAGTGCATCACTTCGCGCGGCTCGCCGGATTCGATGATCAACGCCACCTGGGTGCGCGTCTTCTCGCGAACCAGATGATTGTGCACCGCAGTCAGCGCCAGCAGGCTCGGAATGGGCGCATACTCCTCGTCGATGCCGCGGTCCGAGAGAATGATCATGCTGTAGCCGTTTTTGATAGCGAGCGAGGCCCGGCGGCACACGCCGTCGAGCGCGCGTTCCAGTTCCTTGCCGCCGCCGTCGGCGCGGTATAGGGTCTGCAGGGTGGTGCACAATAGATCGCCCTGCGAGACGCGGCGCAGCCGTTCCAGATCGCGGTTGGTCAGGATCGGATGCGGCATGCGCAGCGTGTGGCAATGCTTCGGCGTCTCATCCAGAATGTTGCGCTCGGTTCCGATATAGCTGATGAGCGACATCACCATCTCTTCTCGGATGGGATCGATGGGCGGATTGGTGACCTGGGCGAACAGCTGCTTGAAGTAGTGAAACAGAGGCTGTGGTTTATCGGAAAGACAGGCGAGCGGGGTGTCGATTCCCATCGAGCCAATGGGCTCTTCACCTTTGGCAGCCATGGGCGCGAGCAGTATGCGGATGTCTTCGTCGGTGTAGCCGAAAGCGCGCTGGCGCATCAGGATGGTTTCGGGATCGTAGCCGTATACGCGCGGCGGCTCGGGCAGATCGTCGAGATGAATCTGATTCTCCTTGAGCCACTGCGCGTATGGCTGCCGCGAGTACAATCGCCGCTTCAATTCCTTGTCGGGAACGATTTCACCCGCGACGGTATCCACCAGGAACATTTTGCCGGGCTGGAGCCGCCCCTTCATGCGAACTTCTTCGGGTTTGATGTTCAGCACGCCGGTCTCGGACGCCATCACCACCATGTCGTCGTGCGTCACCAGATAGCGAGCCGGGCGCAGGCCGTTGCGGTCGAGGGTCGCGCCGATCACGCGGCCGTCGGTGAAGGCGATAGCGGCCGGGCCGTCCCACGGCTCCATGAGCGAGGCGTGATATTCGTAGAACGCCTTCTTTTCCGGGTTCATGTGCTCGTTCGAAGCCCAGGCTTCGGGAATCAGCATGGCCATGGCGTGCGGAATCTCGCGGCCGGCCAGGTAGATCAGTTCGAGCACATTATCGAAGCTGGCCGAATCCGAGCCGCCTGGCGCCACGATGGGAAACAGCTTCTTGATGTCGTCGCCGAACAGGGGTGAAGCCAGAATCGACTGGCGGGCGTACATCCAATTCACATTGCCCTTAAGAGTGTTGATTTCGCCGTTGTGCGCGATGTACCGGTACGGGTGCGCCAGTTGCCAGCTAGGGAATGTATTGGTGGAAAAGCGCTGGTGCACCAGGCACAGGGCGCTCATCACATCGGGATCGGAAAGCTCTTCGTAGAATTTGGCGATCTGCGGCGCCAGCAGCAGGCCCTTGTAGACAATGGTCCGGCAAGAGAGCGACGGCAGGTAGAAGAACTCCTTGTCCGCGATCTCGGATTGCGCGATTTCGATTTCTGCGCGCTTACGTACCACGTAGAGCTTGCGCTCGAGCTGGTCTTCGGTCATCTCCGGACCGCGTCGGATGAAGACTTGTTCGATGTACGGCTGAGAATTGCGGGCCACGCGGCCGATGGCCGATCCATCAATGGGCGTATCGCGCCAGCCGAGGACGGTCAGCCCTTCTTCGCGCGCGATGCGCTCCAGAATGCCCTCGCATTGCAGCCGCTCCTGCTTTTCCACCGGGAGAAAGACCATGCCCACGCCGTACTCGCCAGGCTCGGGCAATGTGAAACCGAGCGTGGCGCACTCGCGCGTGAAAAATTTGTGCGGGATCTGGATCAGCACACCCGCGCCGTCGCCGGTTTCCGGATCGCAGCCGCACGCGCCGCGATGCGTCAGATTGATGAGGACCTGAATGCCCTTAAGAATGATGTCGTGCGATTTCTGGCCTTTGATATTGGCCACAAAGCCGATGCCGCAAGCATCGCGCTCGTTGGCCGGATCGTAAAGTCCCTGCGCCTCGGGTAGACCTCGGCTCTGGGTAGGATCAATCATGGTCAGTTCTCCAACGGGGGAGTTGAATAAATATAACAACATCTGAATTATAAGGCAATAGAAATTTGTTCGAGTCTTGACATTAGAATTACTTATGTTATGCTCTTCACGTGATCTTCGAAAACCTCAAGCTTTTCCGTGACATAGCGCAGACGAAGAGCATCAGTCGCGGCGCGACGCTGAATGAGATCAGCCAGTCCGCTGCAAGCCAGTATATGCAGGAGATGGAGCGGCGCTTGGGTGTGAGCCTTCTGGACCGCACTACGCGACCGTTAACGCTAACGGCGGCGGGCAAGCTATTTTTTGACCTTTGCCGCGATGTGCTGCGCCGGGAAGAGCAGTTTCAGGCGCAATTGGATCATCTGAAGGGGCTGGTAGAAGGCGCGGTGCGTGTAGCGTCGATTTATTCCATCGGTCTTTCCGAGATGTCGCGCTTGCAGGACGAATTCGCCGCTCGCTTTCCCCAGACGCAGCTCCATGTAGACTATCTGCGCCCGGACAAAGTGTACGAAGCGGTCATGGCGGACCAGGCCGATCTGGGCCTGGTCAGTTACCCGGTGGGCACCAAGGACCTGGCGGTGATTCCGTGGCGCGAGGAGGAGATGGCGGTGGCGGCGCCGCCGGCGCATCCTCTGGCGAAGAAAACTCTGCTGATTCCCGCCGATCTCAACGGGCAGGAGTTCGTCGGGTTCGACGAGGAGCTCATGATCCGCCGCGAGCTGGACCATTTCTTCCGCGAGCAGGGAATCGAGATCCAGCTTGCCATGCAGTTCGACAATATTCAGATGATCAAGGAAGCCGTGGCGCTGGGCTCGGGCATCAGCATTCTGCCGGCGCGCACCATGCAGGCGGAGATCGCGCAGGGCCGGCTCGTTTCGATTCCGCTGCATGCCCCGGAGCTGGTGCGTCCGGTGGGCATCGTGCATCGCAAGCGCAAGCGCTTCAGCCATGCGGTCGAATCGTTTCTGGAACTGCTGCTGGAGCAGCCCGCGCCTGTGGCGCCGTAAGGTGGCCACGGGCCCGCTGCTAAAAGCTGGCGCCACCCAGCAACGTGGTTCAGCTGTCTCCGAGCGGAAACCGTATTATGCTCTGTTGCTCCGTCGTGAGCGATTGCCACAATGCGAGAGGAAGCGTATTGACCTCGCGACTGTAGTCAGCGTACCAGCGGCGCACATAACGAATAGTAAGAAGAGCACGCGGTGTATCGGTCACATTAGGCGTCCCTCGATGCAAAACCCATGGATGGCGAATGAGCACATCGCCTACCTCCAGAGTCAGTGACTGTATGTCAATTTCTGAGTCCTTAGCCGAGAGTACGGCCTGGCTTCTGGTTTTGTGAGTGCCGGGTGCAATCTCGATTGGTCCGTGTGCTTGCGTAATGTCAATCAGGCCAAAGCTGACCACCAGCATGTAGGTGGGCATTGATAGTTCAGGAGCTTCGGGAAACAGAGGGCGCTGGTAATCTATATGAAATTCCTGATGCTTTGAGCCTTGCAGAGGTACATCACAACCCCATTGATCGGCGACCACTCGTTCGTCCATAACGTCGCGCACGATGCGAAGAATTCCATTGTCGAAGAAGAACTCAGGTGCAAAGCAGGGCGGATCAAAAGGCATTGGCAGAAAGTGCCGAAACTCACCCCGGTTAGGCTTGTCATGATTTCTCTGCAGATAGTCCATGAGAATTGGCCAAAACGCTTCTCGGCAAGCTTGAACCACAGATTTAGCGAAATGGGCTTTGAGAACACAAAAACCCTTGTCTTGGAGTTCCACAATTTTGTCTGGGACCGACACCGAATGTCACTGTATCAGGTTGATCGAAGACTATCCGATCTCGGTTAACCCGCCAAAAATATTTGAATCTCTGATGCCGGCCGAGCGGCAGCAGCAATCGCTCGCGGAGATGCAGCGCTTTTACGACGGCCGCCACGTGAACTATGCCGCGCAGATCATCATCGCAACGGGCTTGCGCGGGTGACAGGCTTCAGTGTCGCCGCGACGCTGGCCTTCTCCGGCTTCTCTTTCTCTTCTGTCGGCTTCTTCTTCGGCTCCGGCTTAGGCAGTTCCTTACGCGGCAGCATCTGATCGCGCGTGGCCGCGTGATAGACCACCGACGCCATGATGGCGGCGGCCTGCATCAGGTCGGGCTGCTGCAGCCGGTCGTACAGATCCATGTTGGAGTGGTGCGTGCGCGTCCCGTACTCCACAGGATCTTGAATGAACTGGAAGCCGGGCAGACCGACGGCGTCGAAGGAAAGATGATCGGTGCCGCCGGTCTTGCGAATCGTGATCGTGGAGGCGCCGAGATCTTTAAACGGCCCGAGCCATGCCTCGAATACCTGGCGCATCATGTCGTTGTCCTGCAAGTACACGCCGCGGATCTTTCCCGTGCCGTTGTCCAGGTTGAAATAGCCGGATAATTTGGCATGCTCGGGTTTGAGCGCCATGGTCTCGCGGTCGGCGAAGTGTTCTTTCACATAAGCTTTGGATCCGAGCAGACCCTGCTCTTCGCCGGTCCAAAGAGCGATGCGCACGGTCCGTGGCAGATCTATCTTCAGCGTTTTAAGAATGCGTATGACCTCCATGGTCACGGCGCAACCGGCGGCGTTGTCCGTAGCGCCGGTGCCGCCCGTCCAGGAATCGAGATGCGCACCGAGCATCACGATCTCGTCTTTCTTGCCGGTCTTGCCGGCGCCGGGAATCTCGGCGGTCACGTTGAACGAGTCTTTCTCGTCGTTCTCCATGCGGTTCTCGATGTCGAATTGCAATGTGACCGGCGTCTTCTTCTCGATCAGGCGCGCGATGCGATTGTAGTGTTCGAGCGTCAGCGCCACGGCGGGCGGCGGCACTTCGTCTCTCAACTCGCGAGATCCGGCGGCGGTGGCAAACACGGTGCCGCCGTCGGTGCCGTAGCCGGGGATCAACGTGAGCGCCACGCCCTCCTCGCGGAGAAACCGGTTCACCTTGTTGTGCCACTTCCGCGCGGCCTCGCGGTCCTCTTTACCGGTGTAGCCGGGGTACGGCAGCGGCTGCGATAGGCGAGGTATCGGCGCGAAGAATGGCGATTCGGGCGAGGGGTCGGGCGCCAGGGCCTCGGCGGCCAGTTCGTCATTGGTGAGCCTGCGCGCGAGGCCCGCGGTGATGAGCGGAGATGGCCGGGCATCTTCCAGCAGAACAATCTTGTCTTTCAGCTTGCCCTTGAACTTTTCTATGTCGGCTTCCGTATGGATGGGCGCCAGCACTGGGTCGCCGGTAAGCGTGCCATTGGTGCCCGGCGACCACGGTCGCGCGAAGCCGATCAGCGGCGCGTACTGCGGCTCTTTCATGTCGGCGGCGAAGCGCACGCAATACCAGGTGCGTCCGAAAGGCCCCCACTTTTCGAGCTTGGCGTTCGACACACCCCATTCGTTAAATCGCCGCACGGCCCATTCCGCTGCCGCCTGAATGCCCGGCGATCCCGTTAAGCGCGGCCCGTAGACATCGGTGAGGTAGAACGCATTCTCCATCACCTTCGAGTTCTGGAACGCTTCATTCCTGATCCGATTGATGGTGTAGAGGTCGACCTTTTCTCCGCCATCATGCCCGCTACCACCCTGAGCCGAAAGCCTGGCCGCGAAGAAAACCGCACAGATAAAAGTCCGCATGGTGTCGCAGGTTAGCACGCGGACCAACGCGGTTCAAGGACAGGCTATCGACAGAGAGGCTAACGACAGGACAGGCGGCCGACATCCTTCTGCCACCAAACGATTCCACAAGGTGCCGCAACCTCGGTACACGCTTGAATAGCTTCCGGACTCGAGGACACAGATTTACCGCGGACGGCCTAAAGGCCGCATCGCTTTGTTTCGTAACGCGGACAACTTGACCGGTCAACGACGGGATGGGCAGTCTGGATTGTCGTCGGGTCACGTGAGTGCCCCGCAGGCGTGCAGCGAAAAGTCGCCGGCTGTTGGAAGCTCTGTAGCGTCAGGAAGGCGATGTTTCGCGGCTGGCAGGCCAGAGATGGTACCAAAGCTGGGTTCCACGGGTCAGGAATCCGCTCCGCTGATACAGGCGCTGGGCGGTGATGTTGCTCCCTGGCGTCACCACCGTGACATCTCGAACCTCGCGCTCCTGAAACCAGCAGAGCGCGTGGTGCACGAGTTGGCGGACAACGGCCTGGTTCTTCATGCCCCCGATTGCCCCCATGAGGCCGATCTGGCCGCCGCCGTCGCCTTTCAGATGGCAGCAGACGTACCCGGCCGGCCGCGCGTCCTGCTCGGCCACCAGCACGATGTCCGCATGGCCGTGGCAGCTCTTTTCGATCCACACGCGATACATTTCATCGCACAAAAAGGCGGGGAAGCGGCTGTCCTGGTAAAAGCGCGAGTCGGTATAACTGTGGCCGGCGATCTCGCGGAGCGCTGGAATATCCGCGGGCGCGGCTTCGCGGATGCCGTCATCCTGCCAAGTGCCGGCGTAAGTGCTCAAAAGGCGCGCCGCCAGTGTGACACGAACATTGATCAACTGGAATCCGTGCCGCTCCGCCAGCCGGATGGTTTCCCTTTCGGCCTCCGCTAAAAAGTACAGGCAATCGATGGATTGTTCGCGCACTGCGCGTGCAATCTCAGTGACCCGTTCCGCATCAAGCCGGTGACCGGCGAGGCGTGCGATGCGGATGCCGAAGAATCTTGAGTCCCAGTCGAGGAATTCGCAAATGCCGGTCGTCGCCGGGGGGCTCTGCGGAGTAGCGTTGGGACCCGAGCCAGTGCGCGGCCGCTCGATTACCGCCGCTGGGGATGAAATGACTGAGGCGCCCGCCAAATCCGCCATAACCTATTTTGGGCACGGAACTTATCGAAAATCATCGCTAACCTTGGATACTACGGAGAGTGTGTCGAAAGAAGAACCGCCATAGTGGGTGGCGTCCGCCTGAGGCTCAAAGCAAACGCACTCAAGCACATCGGCGGATGACTCCCGCGGCAGGCGCCTTATACTGTGGCCGCCGGCGTCCGGCCGGCATAGGCTTCGATCACGGCGCCGGCCGCGCCGTCCATTACGACTTCGCCGTAGTCGAGCCACAGCGCCCGCTCGCAAAGCTTCTGGACCAGCTGCGGCGCGTGCGAGACGAACAGCAGCGTCTTGCCGGCACGCTTGCACGCGGTTATTTTCTCGAAGCACTTGGCCTGAAAGTTCTGGTCGCCTACGCCCAGGACCTCATCGACGATCAGAATATCCGGGTCGGTGTGAATGGCCACTGAAAATGCCAGCCGCATGATCATGCCCGACGAGTAAGTACGCAGCGGCTGATCCATAAACTCTGCCATTCCGGAAAATTCCACGATGCTATCGCGCGCCTCCAGAGTTTGCTTGCGGCTCATGCCCAGCAGCGAGGCATTCAACAGCAGGTTTTCCAAACCCGTCAGATCCGGATGAAAACCTGAGCCCAACTCGAGCAGGGCGGCCACGCGGCCGGTCACGGTAACACGGCCCTCGGTAGGCTCCGCCAGGCCCGCGACCAGGCTTAGTAGCGTACTCTTGCCCGCGCCGTTGCGCCCCACAACCGCCATGCTCTCACCGCGGTCGAGCTGGAACGAAACATGCTTCAGCGCCTCAAAAATCTCTCTCTTCCGGCCGCGGAGCCGGTTCTCGATATGGCCGCTCAGCATCCGGGCTTCCCCGGTATGCGCAAAACTTTTCGACACACCATCGAATTCAATCAAGGACATGTCTTACAGGTAGTCGTAAAACCTTCGCTTCAAGCGCTGGAACACCGCCAGACCGACGAATAGCATGAAAAACGAACTCAATGCTAGTTTGAGCAGCAGCGATGACGGCGGCGGCACGCCATCCAGCAGGATGTTGCGCAACGCCAGCACGAGCGCGGAAACCGGATTGAACTGGTAAATTTCGCGGTAGCGCCGGGGAATGATCGTAAAGTCATAGAAGATAGGCACCAGCCAGAACAGGATTGTGTTGCACGATTCCACCACGTAGCGCATATCACGTATAAAAACGTTCAGCGCCGAGAAGATCAGCGCCAGCCCGCAGACGAAAACAACCTCCAGCCCCCACACCACCGGCAGCCAGATCCAGTAGCGATTCAGTCCCATGCCGAAAGCCAGAACCAGCGTTAGCAGCAGAGCGATCTGAATCACCAGATGAAGGCAATTTCCCAGGACCGAGGCGATGGGGATGATCTCTCTGGGAACGGGAACGCGCTTGATGATGTGAGAATTATCGAGCAGCGAGCTGGTTCCGCTGCCCCAGGCCAGCGTGAAGAAATTGAACGGAACAAGGCCGCAGAGCACGAAGACGGGAAAGTTCGGGATTGAATTGCTGGAAAACAGGCGGGTGAAGACGAAGGTTAACGCAGCCATCATCACCAGGGGGTTCAGCAGTGACCAGAACACACCCAGCGACATGTTCCGGTAACGGATCTTGAAGTCCTTCTGCATGAGGTTGGAAAGCAGAAAGAGGGTGTCGCCCTGCCAGGCGCGTCGGGCCGCCTGGACTTGAGCTCCGGCAGGGACTTCCTGGGCGACGTGCGGTTGTGCGCTCATGCCTTGAGTCGAGGGTTAATAGGGCTAGTTTACAACTAACCGAAGGGACACCTTGGGCGTCCCTTTTTGTCTCGCCTCGCCACACCACCGGGCGCCTCAGGCTGAATTCGCTTGGGTTTTGGGGCCGCTTACCAGGCGACCCCGGAAATAAGGAGTAGAACCAGTGCTGACAGGACTAATTTCGCTCAAAACGCTGTAGGCCACAAGACATCTTTCGGACGAATGCGTTACTTCGAGAGTATCTTTTGATCCGGCTCCGCGGTCTTGGATATCTGAGTTCCGTGGAACTGATTGCCCAGACGTTCGATAGCGATTCGCACGAGCTGGCTCCGTGTCCTGGCACCGAGCTTGCTGAACAGGCGTTGGATGGTACTTTTCACCGCACTCTCCGAGGTATCGATGCCCCCGGCGATCTCTTTGTTGGTCTGGCCCTCAAAGATACCGCGCAGCACCGTCAGTTCCAGAGTGGTTAGCGCTATCGATGTTTCCGCCTGGGGATCTTCGGAGTCGATAATCGATGGTTCGTTCTCACTGATGATTGCAGTTAACCGGGGAGCCCCTGAAAAGACATAAGTCGAGAAGCAAACGTTGGCCGAGAACGACTCGCCGTTGTGGCGCAGTGCGCTGCACTCCATGGTGGTGCGGAACAGCGGGGCGCTCTGGTCGGAGGGCACCTGGGCGAGCGCCGGCAGATAGCCGGCGATATTTTGGCCCAGCAGGGCGTCCTTTTCCACGCCAAGCAGGCGGCTGGCAGCATCATTTGCCTGGATCACGTTGCCGCTTGTGTCCAGCGTGAGGATGGCCGCCGAACTGGTCTCGATCAGCACGCGCAACTGTTCTTCAGAATCGCGGAGCAGACGGTCGCGGGCCTGGATTTCGACCAATTGCTCCTTCACCTTTTGAAAATTTCCCAGAATGCCGCGCACCAGCCAGCCCGCCGCGGTGAAAGAGCCGAAGGTCAGGAAAAGCCGCGCCAAGAGAAATGCCGGCTCAAACGGCCCGACAGCTTCGCGCAACCCGGCGCAAACGGCCGCGACCACCGCGATCTGCCATTGTCCGAAACAACTGGCAACCAGAAAAATGGGGAAGAAATAAAGAAAGCCCAGCGAGATTCTATGCGCGACCGCCACCTGCCAGTCGACGAGTGCGATGGCCACGATGATCGCCGTGGCGATGAGCAGGATCCTGGAACGGCGATAACTCAGGACCGATTCGGTGATCCGCATTCCTGTTCCATGTTAAACGACACGGCGTGCGGCCACAAACCGGAAGTCGCGCATGTGGCACCATGGAAAGCGATGCGTTGCGCATTCTTACTGCTGCTCTGGCTTTCGGGATCGGTTTGCGCCCAACAGGTACATCCGGTTACGGGCCGTCACATTGCCCCCGTAATGGGGATCGGCGGGGCGGACTGGCTGGTACGGCCCGAGCGTGAGGATGAAGAAGCGCCGGATGCCGCGCTCGACGCCATCGGCATTGCACGCGGCTCAGTCGTGGCCGACATCGGCGCCGGCGCGGGCTATTTCACCTGGCGCCTGGCGGAGCGCGTCGGACCAGCCGGCAAAGTTTACGCCAACGACATTCAGCCGGCTATGCTCGAACTGCTTCGCAAGAACATCGACCAGCGGCATCTGACAAATGTGGAAACCGTGGCGGGCGCCGACGATGATCCCAAATTGCCCGCGGGCCCGGTGGATCTGGTGCTGCTGGTCGATGTGTACCATGAGTTCTCGCAACCGCAGAAGATGTTGCGGAGAATTCGCGAGTCTCTGAAACCCGACGGCCGACTGGTGCTACTGGAATATCGAAAAGAAGATCCCAACGTGCCCATCCGGCCCGAGCACAAGATGAGCGTCGACGAAGTGCGCGCCGAGGTGCAGCCCGAAGGGTTCCGCTTCGAAAAGAATCTGGGCACTTTGCCGCGCCAGCATATCCTCATTTTTCGCAAGAGCATACCGTGAAAGGCGATCGTTTTTCTTCCGAGCATTCGAGTTTTCTGGACCGCGCCACCGGAGCGCGCGTGCACCAGTTGACGGCGCATCCCTCGGTCAATCACCCGACCTACTTTCTGCAAAGCTCGTTCACTCCGGACGGGCGGAGCCTGATCTTTACGTCCTACCGCAGCGGCAATGCGCAGCTGTATGAGATCTCGCCTTATCCGGATGGCGAGATCATCCAGTTGACCGATGGCCCGCCGATCCACCCCTTTTCGCCCGCGATCCATCCCGACGGCCGCCACATCTTTTTCGTGCGCGGCGGCGGCATCTGGCAAATCGCACGCGCGAACCTGGAGGAACGCTGTGTGATGGATTTCCCCGGCGCGCAACTGGGCGAGTGCTCCTTGGGCGCGGCCGGCGATTGGATCACTGCGGCCATCAAACAGGGGTCACAGCAAGGCCTGGTCGCCGGCCGCGCAGCCGGTTCCGGCTGGCAACTGATCCCGTTTCCGCGCACCGTGATTCATCCACAGTTTCATCCGCTAGAGCCCGAGTGGATTGAGTTCGCGGGCGATCCCGCGCCGCGCATGCATCGCGTGCGCCGTAACGGCTCCGGTCTCGAGTGCCTGTACCAGCACGGCAACGATGAGTTCGTGGTGCACGAGACGTTTCTCGGCCGCACCGGCAATCTGGTTTTTACGGTATGGCCACGCGAACTGCGCGTGATGGACTGGACGACGCGCGAAATACACACCATCGCCCAATTCAACGCCTGGCACATCACTCCCAACCGCGCCGGAACGGTGGTGCTCTGCGATACCAACCACCCTGACGTGGGATTGCACGTGATCGACGCCGCCACGGGCGAGCGGCGGCGCATCTGTCTTTCCGAAGCCAGCAATCAGGGCACGCAATGGCGCACTTCCCGGTACGCTCTGGCCGAAGATTTCGCGGCGGCGGCCGGCGCTTCGGGTCAACGCGCGCTGAGCTGGATGGAGGTACCCGCCGACTCGGTGTACGGGCCGCAATGGACGCATCCGCACCCGTCTTTCTCGCCCGACGAGAAACTAGTGGCGTTCGCCAGCGACCGCACGGGGCATACGCAGGTCTATGCGGTGGAGATGGCACCCGACCTGTTTGCCTGATCGTACAAGGTGACGGCGGGATTGCTTGTCAGGCTGGCTAATTCTTCAGCTTGAACGGCGCCGGCAGGTCTTTGCGCGGCAACATCTCGGCACGATTGGCGGCGTTGTACACCACGGACGCGATCACCGCCGCTGCCTGCATCAAATCGGCCGGTACAGCGTGATCGTACACGTCCATGTTGGAGTGATGCGTGATCCGCTCATATTCCAACTCATCCTGAATGAACTGGAATCCAGGCAAGCCGACTTGGTCAAACGATTGGTGATCCGTACCGCCGGTATCGCGGATGCTGATGGTTGACACGCCGAGATCGCGAAACGGCGTCAGCCAAGCTTCGAAGACCGGCCGCATAGCGTCGTTCCCCTGTAAATACACGCCGCGAATCTTCCCCGTCCCATTATCGTGGTTGAAATATCCAGATAACTTGGCATGCGCGGGCTTGAGCTGCATGGTCGCCGGGTCGCCGAAATTCTCTCTGACGTAAGCGCGCGATCCGAACATACCCTCTTCTTCGCCACTCCACAATCCCAGCCTTACCGTGCGGTCGAGCTTGAGTCGAAGCGTTTGCAGGATCCGCATGACTTCGATCATGACGGCGCTGCCGGTGCCGTTGTCGGTCGCGCCCGTTCCGCCAACCCAGGAATCGAAGTGCGCGCCAATCATGACGATCTCGTCTTTCTTGCTGACGCCCGGAATGTTGGCAATGATATTGAGGCCCTCGCCGGTGGCTCCTTCAGAGGTGGCGCGCACTTCGAGTTCGATTTTTACCGGCACTTTCTTATTCAGGAGGCGCGCGATGCGATTATAGTGCTCGACCGTGAGTGCGATGCGCGGCCCGGCCATAGGCTGGTCTTGCTTGTAGGTGCCGGCGGCCTCGCCGAATACCGTCCCGGCGTCGGCGTTATAGCTCGGAACAATGGCCGCGACCGCGCCTTCACGCGCCAGGAACTGATTGATTTTGTCGGTGATGCCGTCTTCGTAGTCCCACACTTTCGTCTGCACGTCGAGCGGCACCAGGTCGAAGAATGCGCGGCGCTCTTCCGCCTTTTCGGGCAGGATCATCTTTTCCAAATCGAACGGCGGCAGCGCTTGCGGCGCGGTCGCCAACGCCTCCTTTGCCAGGTCCGTATCGGAATAACGCCGCGCCGGGGCCGTTGTCCCAGGCGTTATGTCCTTGGGGTTGGCGAGCAGCACGATCTTGCCCCGCAGCTTGCCCTTTTGCTCCTGGAAAAATTTCTGCAGCTCCTCCTCAGTCTTCTTGATGTTCAGACGATCGGTGATCGTAAGCGGCGCGAGTACCGGCTCCGCCAGCAGTGGACCACTTGTATTCGCCGACCACGCCAGCGGAAAACCGATGAGCGGCGCATACTGCGGCTCCTGTAACGAAATGCTGAATTTCGAAAGCCTCCAGCTTCGCCCGAATTTCCCCCAGGGTTCGATGGCGCTTTCTTCGATGCCATACTCCTTCAGCCGCTTCACGGCCCAGTTCGCGGCCACTGTGAATCCGGGGGAGCCGGTCAAGCGAGGGCCGTATACGTCGGTCAGCCAGAACAGGTGTTCCATGACCTTAGAGTTTTGGAAGGCTTCCTTCTTGATGCGCTGGACCACGGCCAGATCGACCGCGTCCTCGGCGCAGAGTGCGACGGCAAATAGCGAGAGAACGACCAGTTTCTTCATCATTGGCGTAAGCAGGAGAGTATAGCTTAGCGCCGGCGCCAGCGCCGTCCGTCAGATCGGCAGCGATGCCGTTAGTATTACCTGCTTATGTGCTTTGTGGTCCTCGATCGTGATCTTGCCGTTCTCGAACCGGACGTCGTCCACCTTGGTGAATCCTTCTGGCGTGTGCGCGTAGAACATCAGAAAGCGCGACTCGATTTTCGTCTTCGCGGGGAGCCATCGGTAAACGGGCGCGCCGAACATGGAGTTCAGCTGCACCACCTCGCGCCGCGGCACATCGTACGGTTGTGTCGAGAATTCCATGCCGCGTGCCAGCTTTTTGGTGGGCGGATAGTACTCCCAATTCTGCGTCCACGGATATTCCTGCGGTTTGAACAGATATCCGAGCAGCAATCGTTTGGATGGATGAAGCGCGGTCACGAACACTAGTTTGCGCGACGCGTCCATCAGGCATGTGGTGTGATCGCCGGAGTTCGGCTCGGCTGGCGCGGCACGCACGTCGATCTTGCGCGTGTGCAGGCCCGGCGCTTCCGGCCAGGTGAAGTCTTTGCCCGAGGGCAAGCGGTGCGGCAGGCCCCCTTTCTCCGGTTGATAGGGGCGCGTCTGGGCTCGGTGCGCGGACATGTCCACCACCGTCACGCCCGGCTCGAGAAACGGTGAACCGATGGTGGCGTGCTCGGCCCAGAACACCGGCCGGTCGAATCCCAGCAGGCTTTCCAGTTCGCTCTGCACGTAGATCACATCCTCGCCATCCACTAGTCGCACCGTTCGCGCGAACCGCTCCTGGGTGATGGGCAGCCGGGCCTCGAGCGTCAGCGTGGTGGCGCCCGCGTCCTTGGCGTAAAACTTCACTGCAAACGGCGTTTGATGCGCCTCGCCGTGACCTGGCAATCCGGCGGTCTCTTCTTCCGGTGACGTCGGACCAAAGCCGTCCACGCAGATGAAGTGGCCGAGCGCAGAGTCGAAGGTGTTCTTTTCACCCACCTCGCGCGCCATGCGCATCGGATTCCAGAGCGGGCTGAGTTTTTCGGGATCGTCGGCCAGTACCACGCTCACGAATGTGCTGCCTTTCGGGAGAACCGTCAGTTCGAGCGCGCCGTTCGACAGCAAATATGCGGGCTGCTCTTCAAAGGTGGTCTTCGGCGGCTCGCTCTTCTGACCATACGCGGCCGCAAGTAACAACAGAAACAGTGCCAATCGCATGATGCTAAGACTATCACCGCTTGGGATATACTGACTCGAGATTTTCAATTATGTTCTGTGCGCGATGCGGTACCGTCAACGCGGACCAGGTCCGCTTTTGCTCAAGCTGTGGCTCGCCTCTCACCCCGGTGAGCGCTGGTCAAGGGCCGGCTGCAGTCGCGCCCGTGTTTTCCCAGGCCAAGCCAGTCGTTTACGCCGGATTCTGGCGGCGGTTCGTCGCCATGATCATCGATTCGTTGGTATTCCTACCCCTTGTCGTGATCGCCATACTGATGTCCGGGCTTTTCGGCATCGCCATGCAGCCGAGCGTTGACCTGGAGGGACTGACGGGCGCCATCTTCAGCATCGGCGTGGTCGTCCTGATGTGCCTGCTATTCGTGGGTAGCTGGCTGTACCACGCAGGGATGGAAAGCTCGCGCCATCAGGCGACCTTGGGCAAGAAGGCGCTGGGCATCATTGTGACGGACATGAACGGCAACCGCATTTCATTCGCGCGCGCCAATGGCCGATTTTTCGGAAAATGGGTTTCCGGCATGATCATGAATATCGGTTACCTCATGGCCGCGTTCACGGAAAAGAAGCAGGCGTTGCACGATATCCTCGCCGGGTGCCTGGTGGTCATGAAGTGACCGGCTCGCACTGACGGGAAACCGTCGCACCGAATCCGTTTTACAACCACAGAGCAATGGACAGGCGGGAACGCCTGTCCTACGATGAAACTGCATGAACGGCCTGGCGCCTGCGATTGAAATCCGCGATCTCCGCAAGTTGTACGGGAGCAAAGCTGCGGTCGACGGGCTGAGCCTCTCGGTGCCGCGCGGCAGTTTTTTCGGATTCTTGGGGCCGAACGGGGCGGGGAAGTCCACCACCATTCGCATGCTTACTGGCCTGATTCCGCCGACGTCGGGATCGATCGCGCTGCTCGGCATGCCCATGCCCGCACAGGAAATCGAAATTAAGAAGCGCATCGGCCTGGTGCCCGACGAGTCACTGCTGTTCGACCGGCTCACCGGCGCGGAGTTTCTTGAATTCGTCGGCCGCATGTACGGGCTTGCGCGGCCCGTGGCCCAGGAACGCGCCGGCGAGTTGCTGGGACTCTTCGAACTGGCCGATCAGCGGCGCAAATTGATTGCGGAATACTCCAAAGGAATGCGCAAGCGCGTGGCCATGGCGGCTTCGCTCATTCATCGCCCTGAGCTATTTCTAATGGACGAGCCCTTCGAAGGTGTGGATGCCGTGGGCGCTCGGCTCATGAAGGACATCCTGCTCGATCAAGTCCGCCAGGGCGCCACTATTTTTCTGACCTCGCACGTGCTCGAAGTGGTGGAGCGGCTCTGCGACCGCGTGGCCATCATCAACGAAGGGAAGATCGTGCGCGAGGGCACCATGCAGGAGCTGCGCTCGGCTTCTGAAACGCTGGAGGATGTTTTCGTGCGCGTGGTGGGCGCCGAGCGCGCCTTCGAAAGGCTGGACTGGCTGTGATCGCGGCGATTCTGCGCGCGCAGTGGCTCAGCATGCGCAGCTTCCGTCTCGACTCCCGCAGGCGCAGCGCCATTATCTCCATCCTCACGGCGCTGGTGTGGTACGGCTTCTGGACCGTGCTAGCCTACCTCTCCGAACAGTTCACGGCGTCCGCGGAAACCATCGATCTCATTCGCACCGGTCTGCCTACAGGCTTGATGTTGGTCTTCCTGTACTGGCAGCTTGCGCCCATTGTGTCGGCCAGCCTGGGCGCTTCGCTCGATTTGAAGAAGCTGCTGATCTACCCCGTCCCGCATCCAAGACTTTTCGTGATCGAGGTATTGCTGCGCCTGACCACGTGCGCCGAGATGCTGCTGGTGCTGGCCGGTAGCATGACCGGATTGTTGCGCAATCCCACTTTTGGCGGCATGGCTGCCGCGCCGCGCATCATCGCGCCCTTTCTGTTGTTCGTCGTCTTCAATCTGCTGCTCTCCGCCGGTCTGCGTAACCTGCTCGAGCGCCTGCTCACGCACAAGCGCGTGCGCGAAATTCTGATGCTGGTCCTGGTCATTGCCGCCGCCCTTCCGCAAATTTATGTCTCCAGCCGGAGCGCGGGAGCGTTTCGCCATCTGTTCACCGAAGCGCCCGGCGGATTTTGGCCTTGGACCGCTCTAGCGCGCATTGCGCTTGGCCAGGAGACTCTCTACTCGAGCTTGATCCTGGTCTGGTGGACCGTGGCGGCGCTGGCGTTTGGCCGGACGCAGTTCGAGCGGAGCCTGCATTACGACGCGCAGGCCACTGCCAGTCCCACCTCTGGATTGAACCCGCGCGCGCACTCGCGCCTGGAAGTTTTTTACCGCCTGCCCCTGGTCTTCCTGCCAGACCCCATGGCGGCGATCGTGGAGAAGGAACTCCGCGCACTCAGCCGGACGCCGCGCTTCCGCATGGTTTTCATCATGGGATTTTCGTTCGGCCTTCTGGTCTGGCTGCCCATCACCTTCGGCGGCCGCCGCCAAGGCAGTACGATTGTTGCGGATCATTACCTGACCATCGTGAGCGTCTACGCGCTGACTTTGCTCGGCCAGGTTTCGTACTTGAACACTTTCGGATTCGACCGCTCTGCCGCACAGATCTATTTCTCCGTGCCAGTGTCCATTGCCCAGGCGCTTGCCGGAAAGAACATTGCCGCGGTCTTATTCATCGTGATCGAGATGCTGGGCGTCACGCTGGCCTCGCTCGTGCTTCGCATCGCCATCGCGCCCGGAAAGGTGGCGGAAGCGTTTGTGGTCACCGCAATTGTCGGCGTCTATTTACTCGCTATCGGCAACCTGGCCTCCGTGCATTTTCCCCGCGCGATGAATCCGGAGCGTGTTTCGCAGGGAGGCGCCGCGAGCCGGATGCAGGCATTGATTTTTCTTTTTTATCCCATCGCGCTGCTGCCCGTGTTTCTCGCGTTTTGGGCGCGGTATGTGTTCGGCAGCCAGCTCATCTTCATCGTGATCATGGGCTTCGCTGCTGCCCTAGGAGCGGTGGTTTACTGGATCGCCATGGAATCCGCAGTAGGCGCGGCCGTTGAGCGGCGCGAAAAAATTCTCATGGAGCTTTCGCGAAGTGAAGGTCCGGTGGCAACCGAATGAAGGGGTCCCGACTTGCGAAACTAGCGATGCAGAGGGTGCGGGGGCGCGCCCTCCGGCATGGCTGAACCCTACGCTGCCGCGCCTTCACTCCGATGCGAGGCTGCACTTTGCGTCTGCTCCTGCAATCGCGGTGCCGCGCGGGATGTGAATCTACTTACTGACGGCGGAATTCCCCGCCATCACAAAGCGCAGCGGCCAGTCTGCGCAATGCCGGATGCCAATCCGCGGCGTTACTAGGATTTCGAACGCACGCTCCTCTTTCCACTGGCGTACGACGAGTGTGCCGCGCGTCACGTCCACTCCGTTCTGGGCACGGGTGATGCCGAATACTCGTGTAAGATTTCCAGGCCCGGAGGCGAGTTTTTCCAGCGTGCGCGCCGTGGGCCGCCGCCTGTGCATGAGATCGATTCCCGCCAGCGGCTGGGCTGCGCGGATCAGCACGCATCCCGGCTTGCCCGAGGGCTCCGCTACAATGTTCAGGCATTCATGCATGCCGTAAATGAAGTAAACGTAAGCGTGACCCGGCGGCCCGAAAATCACGCGCGTGCGATTGGTGATGCCGCGCGCGGAATGCGCCGCCAGATCGTCGCCCCCTAGGTAGGCTTCAGTCTCGGCGATGATGCCGGCCGTGCGCCCGTGCACCAGGATCTTGCCGAGCAGCCCGCGCGCGACCTCCACGGTGTGCCGTGCATAGAACGACCGTGGCAGAATCCGGCTCCGCGTTGCGACGTCGCGCCATTCCATTGCACAATTATCATCGCAGCAAATGCGATTGTTCATCGGCATCGATCTCACACCGGAAGTCATCGCGAATCTCGAAGCCCTGATCGAGAGGCTCAAGCCCGCGGCGCAGATCAACTGGAGCCCGCCGCGCAACCTGCACATCACGACGAAGTTCGTTGGAGAGTGGCCAGAAGGGCGGCTCGAGGAGTTGAAAGGCGCGCTCAGTACACTGCCGGCGCGGCCGCCCCTCACCATCGCCATCGAAAAGCTCGGCTTCTTTCCGAATCCGCATGCACCGCGCGTGTTCTGGGCCGGCGTGCATGCCGGCGGTGATCTGACCGGCCTGGCACGCGATACCGAGGAAGCGCTCGCACGTCTGGGCATCGCCAAAGAGGAACGCGCTTACTCGCCCCACCTGACGCTGGCGCGTATCAAAACGCCGGGTAAGCAGCCCGCATTACTCCAGGCCGTAGCCAAATTGCCGTCGCTCGAGTTCGGCAGCTTTGTCGCCGGCCGCTTTTATCTCTACCAGAGCCGGACCGCCCCAACGGGTTCCGTGTACACTAAGCTTGCGGAGTTTCCTTTCGCGAAATAATGCAAGCCCTCATGCCGGTTCTGGCTCTCATGGCCGCTTATCTGATCGGCGGTATTCCGTTCGGCTACCTGGTGGTCAAATGGAAAACAGGCGCCGACGTCCGCGCCGCCGGTAGCGGCAACATCGGCGCCACCAACGTTCTGCGCACCACCGGTCGCGCAGCCGGCATGGTAACGTTGCTGCTCGATATCGTTAAGGGTGCGTTCGCCGTCTGGCTTGCCGGCAAAATGACCGGCGGCAACATTCATTGGATGAGCGCCGCCGCCCTCGCCGTGATGCTCGGACACGCGTTCCCGGTTTTTCTGAAATTCAAAGGCGGCAAGGCGGTGGCGAGCTTCATCGGCGCGTATCTGTACCTGGCGCCCGTTCCGCTGTTTGCCGTCGTGCTTGTTTGGATCGCTACGGTGGCCTTCACCCGTTACGTGTCGCTCGGCTCGATTCTCGCGGCAGGCACTTTTCCGCTCGCTGTCTGGCTGCTGATGCAGCCGCCACTTTCGCTTGTCGCGGCGTCGATCGTGAGCGCAGCCTTGATCGTCTATCGCCACCGCGAGAATATCGCGCGCATTCGCGCGGGCACGGAGCACGTGTTGTCGCTCGGCAGCCGCAAGACGCAACGTGCTCCAATGCGCTGGAGAATGCGGCGCACTTGAAAGAAGCGGCGTACGTGAAAAAAGCATCGTGAAAAATCTCGCCATCATCGGCGGCGGTTCCTGGGGCACCGCGCTTGCTATGGTTCTCGCCCCGCGATTCGACCGTGTGCGGCTTTGGGTCTACGAGCCGGATCTGGTCGAACGCATGCGCGCGACTCGCGAGAATGACGTCTATTTGCCGCGCTTCCGCGTTCCGGACAACGTCGAAGTTCACAACGAGCTGGCTCCCGCATTGCGCGACGCCCAAATCGTACTGGGTGTCATGCCTTCTCACCTGGCGCGTGGGCTTTACAAGCAGATGGCCCGATACCTCGAGCCCGCCATGCACCTGGTCAGCGCTACCAAGGGACTCGAGATCGGAACGCTGATGCGTGTCTCCGAAGTGATCCGCGAAATCATCAAGCCACATTTTTCGCCTCGTGTCGCCGTCCTGTCGGGGCCGACGTTCGCGCGCGAAGTGGCCCGCGGCGATCCGACTGCGCTGGTCGTCGCATCGCTCGATCGCGAACTGGCTGAAGCCATCCAGAGCGCGTTTTCCGGTCCAACATTTCGCCTCTATACCAGCCCGGACCCGGTGGGCGTCGAGGTCGGCGGGTCAGTAAAAAACGTGGTCGCGATCGGCGCCGGCGTTTGCCACGGTCTGGGATTCGGCAGTAATGCCTTGGCCGCCCTCATTACGCGGGGCTTGGCGGAGATCAGCCGCTTGGCGCTGGCCATGGGCGGGCATCCGAAGACCCTTGCAGGCCTCGCCGGATTGGGGGATCTGGTATTAACCTGTACTGGAGAGTTAAGCCGTAATCGCACAGTGGGATTGGAGTTAGCGAAAGGCCGAAAGCTCGAGGAGATCGTGAGCTCGATGAAAATGGTGGCGGAAGGCATCAAAACCACCAGCGCCACCGTGGACCTGGCCCTCCAGTATCGCGTCGAAATGCCCATTGCCGAGCAAATGCATGCCATGCTTCACCTTGGGCGCCCGCCCAAGGAGGCCATCCGGCAATTAATGGAACGGACGCTGAAGGGGGAGTAAATACCTCGGCCCAGGTGGAGCGCACGGTCGACGATATGCAGATGCTGCGTGAGCTGGCGGAAACGCCGGAGCAGGGCCGAAATCCTGCGAAGTCGATGTGAATTTTATGCGCCGCTCACTCACCATTGCCTGTTTGATCGTCTGGATGTCTGCCGCCGGTGTGTTCGCGCAGCGCGCGGTTGAGCGGAGCGAGGAACGGGCTGCGGGTGCGGCCGCCGCCGAAGTGCGTGCTGCAAGGCGCGCCGCTGCCAGGGAACGTGCAAAAGGCACAGACACGCCGCTCGAACGATGGAACCGCATGACGCACGAAGAGCGGCAGCGGGCGCTCGCCGAGTTGCCGACCGAGCGCCGGCGCGAGCTGCAACAAAAGCTGCAGCAGTTTCGCATCTTGCCGCCCGGGGAGCGGCAGCAACTCCGCGAGCGTTATCAGGTCTTCACCCAGTTGCCGCCGCAGCAGCAGGCCCACGCCCGCGACTGTTCCGGCAGTTCAATTCGCTGCCGCAGGATCGCCGTCCGATGGTACGCCGTGAATATGAGCAGCCGCGCTCGCTCAATGTCCGAGCCGGAACGCAACGCACGCATGAACAGCGAGGCATTTCGCACCCACTCCACCCTGCTGAACAGCAGATGTTACAAGACTTAGCCCGGATATTCGAAAATTCCCTATAAAAATATCCGGAAATTCCTTAGAAAAGTATTGTCATTTCTCTGAGATTTCTGGTACCTTTTTCTAACCATAGTCTGGCGGGCGATCCCGCCCGGTGCGCGGACCGAATTTTGGCGCTACTTGCTTCGGTTATCACGCGCTATCTCAGGAAGCCGGTTCATTTTCGCCAGACACAGAAAGGAGCTCGCAATGAAACGAGCTAAAGCATCAGTGGAGGGGGCCGTCAAACCCGCGGCCTATCGCAAAGTCCTGCTCGAGAAACGGCAGAGCGTGATGGCCGGTCTGGGCATCAAATTTGACACTCTGGCGAAGATTGGCCGGGTGGCGGAAGAAGACCAGGCGCAACTCTCGCACGATGAATTCATTTCGCTGCGGTTGAACACCCTGGATTACGTACAACTAAAGTTAATCGAAGAAGCTCTGGACCGCATCCAGGCGGGTGATTATGGAATCTGTCTGGGTTGCGAGGAGCCGATTCCGGCCAAGCGGCTGCAAGCCTTGCCGTGGGCCAAGTATTGCGTGACGTGCCAGCAGTCGCTTGCGAATTTGCAGGATAATGCAGGGGCATCCGGCAAACCGCACGCCGGCGCTCAAGACAGCTGGTAGCGGGCGTTGACAACCCACGCTCCTGTGGGTTGTCAACGTTCCGTCCCGCCTCGGTTGGTTCCCCTATTCAATCTCGATCGAGCTGACTTGCACGTTGTCGCCGTCCACGGTGCCGTCGACCTTGGCTTTCAAGTCGCTCTCTTTCTTGGTGGCCTTCAGGGCAGCCAGAGCCTTGGCGTTGCCGGCTTCATCGAATTTCAGGAACTTTCCCTCGCCCGTGACGAGTCCGAAGCCGCTTTTGGCGCAGCCTAACGCGCACTTGGTGGTGTGACCGGCTAGGTCCTTGTCTTTGCACATCACATCCACCAGGGTTCCGTTCAGGGTCTCAGCGAAAGCCGCGATCGAGAGCATCGAAGCCACTGCAGTCAATAGTGCCAGTTTCTTCATGGGTGACGTTTCTCCTTAAAGGGGCTTGTACGTATTCCACCACGTTTATGGACGTGAATAACAGTCCAAAAGTCACCATGAGTGTTAAATCTGACTGCGCGGTACGGAACAGTACGTGTCTCGATGCCATCCAAGTCCCGGTCGTGGCATGCCGCCTCGACTTACGTTGACATCCGCTCCATGGCCTGCCCCACAGCCCGGTGCGCTTCCTGAATGGACGCCCGGTGGTCCATGATGCCGGTGACATCGGAATTCGCAAAAGCGATGCGGCCGAAAGGTGTGTTGCGGAGTATTTCGCCCGGCGCTGGATTTCCGTTTTCGCCAAAGAAGAAGCCGGGCTGCGCGCTGAGGTAGGCGTGGCCCCAGCGGTTCAGAATCAAGCCGGCGATGTCGCGCCGGGGGTCGAAACCCGCGCTCGAAAACATCATGGCGAACTGCTCGCGGATGCGGCGCTCGTACTCGCGGAATGGAGTCGACAATAGCTCGACGCGGCCCTGGCTAACTTGCTGGCCGATAGGAAGGCCGGGCGAGTTGAATAGGATTTTCAACGTGAGCACCACCGGCGAATCGGGCGATACCGTGGGCGATATCGCGCCGAAAGTGGCCATTTTGCGCAGCGCGAAATAGTTTCCAATGCCTTCGAACCACTGGCATTCTTTGATGCCGAGCTTGTAGAGAAACCGCCAATTTCTGAGCGCCACATTGGCCATCAAACACGGCGCGCGATAAAACTGCGCGTAGGCATCGCGGTGCGTAACGGGCAGGCCCTTGACGATGTGCTTGGTAGTCCAGCTTCCGCCGGCCATGATGACGACGCGTGCGCGCAGGCTATAGAGTTTCCCGCCCTGTGTGTAAACAATCTTGACGGACTTTGATTTTTCTGCGATGCCCTCATGCTGAACTCTAACGGCAGTCGACCGCAGCCGGACGCGTGAGGACTGACCCGTGCGGTCGAGCGCAGGAAAGTTCACCGCGGTGCGGCACACGGATTCGAGCGTGGTGGCGCCGGGAATGGCATCGGGAATTAGAAATTTCGTAATGTGCCGTGCCACTCCGGCGTTACCGCCGGGAAACATCTGCGCGCCTTTGCCATAGTCCCAGGGCAGCAGAACGTCGGCCGCATACTCGGCATATGCGGAGAGCACGTCGGCGCCGACTCCGGAGCCGCCTCCGGCAATGGGCGAGAGAAATGTGCGCACGGTTTCGCGGCTCACGGCATACGTCTCCATCAAGTCCTGCTCGAGCGTGATGCTGTCGAGATGCCGCGAGAGCCCATCGCCGTGTTCCTTGGGCAGTGTGCGCTCCTTGCCGCGCATCCCCAACAGTTCTCCGCGAGCCTGTGCGGAGATGGGCGCGCCTTCCAGTTTCTTGCCCCACGGATCGATCAGCCATTGGCCCGATTCTTTGCCGAATTTGGCACCAAAGTATAGTCCAGAGTTCCTGCCGCCATCGGTGTAGGAGGTTCGGCCGAGCGGAATTTCGGTGTCCGTTCCGCCCCAGGTTTGATACGGGAATTGCCAGCGGTCGATGCCGATCGACTGGTAGAAGTCCGCCAGAAAGGTTCCCGGAAGCGGCGGGAAAAACATGGCCGAGCCCTGGTGCGCGATCAGTCGCTGGCCATCGACGAGGAATTCGTTACGGCGCGCTTCGCCCCCGAACATGGCGTGGTTCTCGAGCACCAGACAAGTGCGATTCGCGCCCGCCTGGCGTTTGAAGAATAGCGCTGCCGCCAGGCCGCTGATGCCGCCGCCCACCACCACGCAATCGCACTGCTCGCCGGTATCGACCACGTCAGCCGGCAGCGGGTCGAACGCGCGGTCGCGGATTTTGTGGGCCTCGGTCATGACTTCAAACGTGTTGCCATTCGAGCCGCTGTAGTCGCCCACGCCGCCAAAGCCGTCCCAATCGGACTGCGCCAGCAAATCCATGGGGCAAGCGGCGCCGAGCAGGACACTGCCGGAGGCCAGGAGCGCGGAATTCAGATAATCGCGGCGCGAGATGGGCTCATCCATGCCGAGCATGTGGTCGTGATGGCGTTCCTTTGGTTCATTCGAAGCCATGCAAGTTCCTCCTGAACAGGATATCCAGTTGCCCGGGTGCACGCCGTTGCGGTTAACTGTTGACGGGAGCCGGCGCCGCCTGAGTGAGCCGGGTTATGTTCGTCATATGCCCGCTTTTGACAATGAACTGGCCTCGATCGTCGCTGAGTTGAACCGAGCCGCACCGGGAACGCGGGCCGTGCCACCGGACACTCCGCAAGGCACCGCAACTCTCGACCAGTTGCTGGCGCATGCCGCGCGGCGCGGCGCTTCGGACCTGCTGTTGATCGCCGGAGCTCCGGTGGCGTTGCGCGTGGACGGGAAGCTCACACCCGCGGCCGGGCCGGCGCTTGGCCCGGATGACACACGCAATCTGCTGCTGCCCCTGCTGACGCCGAAACAGTACCAGGACCTTCAACGGAACAAATCCATCGACTTTTGTTTTTCCCGGGAAGCCATCGGGCGTTTCCGCGCGAACGTACACCATCAGCGAGGCACGCTTGCCGGGAGTGTGCGCCTGCTACCGGCACGCATCCCGACACTCGAATCGCTGCACCTGCCGGCGTCGCTGCAACGGCTCGCCGAGGCCCGCCAGGGGCTGGTTCTGGTCACCGGATCAACTGGCTGCGGCAAGAGCTCGACGCTCGCGGCATTGATCGAGGTCATCAACACCGAGCGGCGCGATCACATCGTGACCATCGAGGACCCGGTCGAGTATGTGCACGGCAACCGAAATTCCATCGTCGAGCAAATTGAGGTCGGTCACGACGCGACGGATTTCGCCAGCTCCGTCCGCAGCATCATGCGCCAGACGCCGGACGTGATCCTGGTGGGCGAGATGCGCGACGTGGAAACCGTCGGAACCGTGCTGACGGCCGCGGAAACAGGGCACCTGGTGCTTTCGACGCTGCACACCAACGATACCTCGCAGGCGATCTCGCGCATTCTGGATTCCTTCCCTTTGGGCAACCAGCCGCAAATCCGGCAGCAGCTTTCGCTGGCTATGCTGGCCATCGTCGCGCAGCAACTGGTCCCGGCGGCCGATCGAGGCGGACGTTATCCGGCGGTCGAAATCATGATGGGAACGCACGCGGTCCGGAACCTGATCCGCAAAGGCGAAGATCATCAGCTTTACACCGCGATCTCAACGGGACGGGCGGAAGGAATGATCACCACGGAGCAGTCGCTTGCGGAGATGGCGCGCGCGGGGCGCATCACGCGCGAGACCGCGCTGGCGCACTGTTTCCGGCCGGAAGATCTGCGTCGGTATTTGCAAGGTTAGGCAGGTCCGCGACGCGACTGCGCGTAACTGTTGTAACTCGGCAGCGTGATACACTGCGTCGGGCTCCGATGACTGCAAAGACAAAGTCCGGCACCAAGGAAGCTGTCTTGCTGAAAGAAGCCGCCATGAACGATGCGGCCATCGGCTTTCGCCCGCATTCAGGATGGGCGTGTCTGATCGCCGTCGCCGGACCGGTGGTTGCGCCCCACGTCATCGAGCGCCGCCGGATCGAGCTGGCCAATCGCGCCACCCGCGGTTCCGTACAACCCTATCACTTCGCCGAACGTCTGGATTTGAAGAAAGCAGAGCGATGGATCGAAGACTGCCTCAATACCAGCGAGCGGCTGGCGCGCGACGACATCGCAGTGACCGTTAACAAGCTGCGGCAGCAGGGCTACCGGGTCAGAGCGTGTGGTCTGGTACGCAGCTCGGCGCGGCCTTTGCCGGAGCTGGCCAACGTGCTTGCCTCGCATGCGCTGATTCACACCGCCGAGGGTGAAATGTTCCGCGACGCGCTCACACGTGCGTGCGAGCACCATGGATTTTCCGTCCTGGGCGTGAAGGAGCGCGAACTCTTCGAGTGCTGTGAAACCGACCTCGGCATGGCCCGGCAAGCGACAGAAAGCCGCCTGATCGAACTGGGACGGATGCTTGGCCCGCCGTGGCGCCAGGACGAGAAATTCGCGATGCTGGTGGCGTGGCTCGCGCTTGCGGGTGCCGCGGGCAAAGGCGAGCGGAAATCGTAGCGCGCTACTCGAGCACCTTGATGCGGATGTTCTTGTAGTAAACCGTGCTGCCGGCGTCGTGCACTTGCAGCGCGATCGTACCCGCGCCAATGCGGCGGCCGGGAAAATCTTGCGTGCCGGGCCAATTCGCCGGCTGCGTCCACTCAGCGACAAGCTTGCCGTCGACTTTGATAGTGATGGTGTCACCACGGGCCAGGATGTCTTCGGTGAACCACTGGTTATTTGGCGACTTCGGCGGTTGTCTTTCACCTCATACAGGCTCCCGGTCCGGCGCGGATCGTCCTTGTACGTGTTGTTCACCTGCACTTCAAAGCCTCGGCCCGGCCCGGCCAGCCGTGGTCCTGATATTCGGTCTGTATATAGACGCCGCCATTGGCGCGGGGCAGCGTCATCACGTCGACCATCAGCTCGAAATCCTTGAACGTGTGATTGTGAAAATTGCCGATGTAGAAACAGTGGCTGCGCGGACCGTACGCCACGATCGCACCATCTTTAACGGAGAACGTGGCGACGTTCTCATTGGGCTTCCAACCTGTCAGATCTTTGCCATAGCGAAGTCCAGCCGCCGTCGGCCACCGCCAGCGGAAGCGCAAACAGGATGAAGATAGCGAGATTTGTCATATTCAGATTTGAGAATAGGCGGTCGGGCTGAGGATTACGTTGGTAATGTTTGAGACGATCTCCTCGAAGTTGTACCGCGGAGAACCGCTGAGCTTTTTCCACCCCGGCGCGGAGCCGAAAGCCTTCCACATTCTGGCGCGCTCCGCGAGGTCGGGGAAGCCAATCATGTAAGTAAGGTTCGGCATGCGCGAGCCGATAACTGTATCACCGTAAAATACCTGCCAGAAACCGGCCTTTTCGAAGACATCGAACTCACCGCTGTTGAACATCTCGACTTTTCTCTTGTGGTCCTGATCGGTGGGACTCTCGTAGGTACGCAGTTCGAAAACGCGCGAGCGGTGCTCGAGCGTGGCGGGGGGAACCGTGAGCTTGGGCATGCCTTCAAAGGCCAGCATCAGAGAACTTTCCATGCGCACGTAAGCGGGCTGTTTTGCGGGCGTATTCAAGAACGCTGAACCAGCCTTGAGATATTCGGCGTCCTGTTCCAGGCGGAACGTGGCGTTGACGAGTGTATCGAGCGATGCGCTGGGAACGAGCACGTAGAGCGAGGGGCTGCCTTCGCCGATATCGATGCTGAACACCCCCACCGGGCTTATACCCAGCCGGTTCAGGCCCGGGATCAGAGCATCGCGAAAGTAGGCATCCGCGAGCGGCCGCTGCGGTCCCGACTGGAGCTGGTAGCGGCGCAGTTCGTAATACTCGCGGGCTTTGCCGCCGGCCTGCGCAGCCGCCCGCACAGAGCCGGACCCTGCCGCAAGTGCCGACGCGCTAAATGATGAAGAGAGAAACTGCCGTCTGTCCACTGAACGTCCTCCTGGCCTGCGAGCTTATCGTACTACGCGCGGATCGTATCAGTTTCAAAACCCGCCAGGTCATTGCCCAGGGAGTTCACGTGCGGCGCTCACAGAAACGGACATCGTGGTTCACTTCAAAGGTTGGTAGGCCACGAGCGCGCGAACGGCGAACGGCGTGGCAATCAGCGGGTCGTCTTCTTTGACCAGATTTTCAGCGTTGATCCAGTTTCCGTCCGCCCGCTGTGTTCGTTCGAGACTTTCGGCCACCCGGCCAGCTAGATTCAGCTGCAGTGCGCGAAAAGCTTCAGTGCTCGCGGCGGCATAGTAGAAAGCCAGCCCACGAGGCCAGCGCTGGTAAGCCACGCCTACGAACCCGGGCACGCTCATGTCGTGATGATGGCTGGCGAGCCATTGTTTTGCGGCGAGCACGTGTGCGTCGTCGTGCGACCGGCAGATGGCGAGCAGCGCCAGAATGCCATCGGCCGTGGTCGTACCATAGCTCCGGAACTGTTTACCATCGTGCCCGGCTTTGTTGATCTCGAACTCGGTAGTGGAAAAGAAAAAGCCGCCGTCGGCGCCGATGTTCTGGCAGCGTTCGACAAACACCAGCGCCCGCGCAAAAGCTGGATCTGACAATGGCACGCGGGCGGCACGTAAAGCCTCGAGCACATGCCGCGTCATCGAGAGGTCCACGTGACCCGTGTTGGGCGGCGTCCGCGGAATACCGCCCATGCCCCACGCGCCATAGGCCGGATCTTCGCGTCGCCATCCGTTTTGTTCGGTGAACTGCTGCGATCGCAGGTAGCGCACCATGGGTTCGATCTGCCGCTCCCAGCCCGGACGCCGCGCACGGCAGATCGCGCTCACCGCGAGTGCTGTCGAATAGTTGGGGTAGTCGGGAATCGACGGGTCCGTCGTCCCCACGGCGCCGTCGGGCGTCATATTGCGCCGGATGAACGCGAGCGCGCGGTCTACTTTCTCGACCGGCGATGGATAGATGGCGCCAGGAATCTCGAGCAGCGCTTCCAGCACAAACCCCGTCAGAGATTGCCCGGACCGCAGCAGCCCGTAGGTATGGCTGTGCCACCCACCGTCTTCGGATTGCTGGCTCCATAAGTATTCGGCGGCCCTCGCCAGTGCCGGTTTGCGGTTGTTGAGACAACCGGCCTGGACGAGGACCACCAGGAGCAGAAACCGCGAACGCCGCATGCATCAGCCCGCTTCGTCGAGCTAATTCTTCCGCGCGCTGGCGGGCATCAGGATCGGGTCACGGTCGGCCTGCAGAAGCAGCATCGCGGCGCTCGTCACTGCGACGCGGCCGGTAATGCAGTGTTGGCCGGACCAAGTGCCGTCCTCGTTCTGCAGGTGGATCACTTTGGTCTTCATGTCGCCATTCCACTTCTCCCACGCCTGGCCGCCCGCGCGACGCAAGCCGTCGCTGATGTTCAGGTAGGAGAAAAACTCTTCGCCGCCGATCGATCCGAAGCCGGTGACGAAGCGCGCGTTTTCGAGCTCGTTGGTGATGACCCGGATCTCCCTCGCGTTTTTCTTGCGGTCCGCATCGGTGCGGCTGAGCTGCTCGAGCGTCTGCGCGCTCTTATAAAGTGGAACGCCGGCCGAAGCCGCATCCGCCATTAACGCGCCTGCAACAGGTCCGCTAACGACGGTAGCTTCCATTCCCCGGCTTCCGGGGCGCGGGTTTCCGGCTGGTGCCTGGGTACCCTTCTGCGTATACTCTTCCACTTTCGCCATCGCCATCTGCGATACGGCCACGCCTTTTTGCTGAGCCATGTACAGGCTTCGCGAGGCCATGGACGTTCCAAGGATCGGCGCCCAACCGCCGGCCACGTTCCAGCTTCCATCCTGCAGCTGGTTCTTCTCGATTTTCGCCACGCACTTTTGTAGACTCTGGCGCACGCGCGCGTTCATCCGCGCATCGCCCATGTTGCCATCCAGTTCCGCCAGCAGCTTGGAGCTCAAAAACGTATCGATAAACGGCCCCAGTTTTCGCTGGATCTGCGTACCGTTGAGGTCCGTGACAGTGAGCCCTTCGGCGGGACTCTGTTCCACATGACGCAGGATGAAGTTAACCGCGCGTTGCAAAGCCAAATGATACTGCCCGGTGATCGGCGTGTTTCCGGCATGCAGCAGCGCCGTAGCCGCCACCGCAGTATTCGCCACGTCGTTGCCGTTCGATTCCAGATGCTCCCCTTGCCTAACGTACGAAGTCTCGCCGCCATCCTGTCCCCAGCCGCCATCCTGCCCCTGCACCGACACCAGCCACTTCGCGCCCTTGTCCACGGCAATGGCCGCCGCGTCATTTTTCGGTTGGATTGTACTTCCTGAAAAACCTCTTTGAGCGTAGATTCCGATCGCCATCACAGCCGCGCCCGCTGCGAGCACACGCATCCCACTTGCCTTCATGATCCGTCTCCTTTTCTGGCCGCGACCTCGGCAACTGATTAGACGCCTGCGTCAGTCTCAGAGTGCCTGTCCGCTGTAGACGAATGCCATGGGCGTAGGTTTCCTTTCAAGAAAATGAGAAACCTTGCTGATTATTGCGGCGGCGGGCCAATGAACGTGGTTTCGGCTATAGACTGGCCATCCAGCCTGGCCACGCCCTCCAGCACTCTTCTGGCATAGCTGGCGACGAGGCCCACGCCATCCGCGTATCGCATGTTGGGGTTGCCGGGCCCGCCATTATATGCGGCAGAGGCCTTGGCGACGTCACCGTCGAAGCGGTCGAGCAGGTCGCGGAACAGAAGTCCTGCATAGGTGGTGAGCACTTCCGGATCGATGTGGTCTATATCCAGATTTTTCGAAGGTCTCAGCCGCACTGGGAGAAGACTGTAATCTCTTTGGTCCTTCAGGAACAACCGGTGCGCGTAGCGTAATGTCTCCCGCGTGATCTGCCAGACCCCGGAGGCCTGGTTGAGGACCAGAACGCGGCGCCGGTGGCGCTTGAGAATCACGTCTCCTTTTTGGGCGTGCCGTTTCCAGCTCGTGTGCTCCAGGTCGCCATCCACATTCAGGTAGTTGTTCTCCATGGCGCCGATGCCCAGAAAGAAGTCCAGGGGAACGGAATGGAAATCGGCGACGGCGATGATGTCCGCCGCGAGTCTCGCGGCTTCCTCGTCGGAGAGCCCGGCTGCCGGCGCACGCATGCTGTCCAACACTCTGCGATCGGTAACGGATTTGAAACGAATGAAGCGCCGGAGATACGGTTGCAACCGGCTATATCCCATCTGTTCCAGTTTTCGATGAACCGGCAGGTGGGTAGTCGAAAACGCCTGTGCTCCCTGAGTTCTCTCAGAGAAAACCAACTCAGAATGATAGGCTAAAGAGAAGTGGAAGAAGAGGTCCTCGCAAAAGCTTACGACTCCCGTCTCATGCGCCGGCTGCTGGGCTACTTAAGGCCGTACGCCGGCTACATCACCGTGTCTTTACTGTTTCTGTTCGTCTACTCCGCTCTCCAGGTGTGCGGGCCGTTGCTCACCAAGATCGCCGTGGATCGCTACCTGTTGCCGGTGCCCAAGCAGATGGCAACACCGATTGACGGGTATCTTTCCACAGATCGCTGGACCGGCCTCACGCAAGTCTCGCTGCTCTACCTCGGTGTGCTCATCGGAAGTTTCCTTTCGTCGTTCGGCCAGGCCTACATCATGCAGTACACTGGCCAGCGCGCCATGTTCGACCTGCGCCGCGAGCTGATGTCTCACCTGCAGCGGCTGGATATCGCGTTCTTCGACCGCAATCCGATCGGGCGGCTGGTTACACGTGTAACCACCGATGTCGACGTTCTCAACGAGCTGTTCGCTTCGGGTTTGGTCACTATTTTGGGCGACGTGCTGACGCTGGCCTTCATCATCGCCATCATGTTCCGGCTGAGCCCCGCGCTCACTGGCATCATGCTCGCGGCCATGCCCTTTGTAATTCTGACAACGCTACAGTTCCGCCGCACGGTGGCGCACAGTTACCGCCGCATCCGCATTGCCATCGCGCGTATCAATGCGTATCTGCAGGAGCATGTCGTCGGCATCGCCGTGCTGCAGTTGTTCAATCGCGAGCGCAAAAGCGCCGAAGAGTTTGACGTTATTAACCGCCAGCACATGGACGCATACAAGGACACCATCACGTCCTACGGTTGGTTCTATCCGATCGTCGAATTTCTGGGGATGCTGGCGCTCGCGTGCATCATCGCCTACGGCGGATGGCGCGTGGAACAGCACGCCATGACGCTGGGCGTCATCGTGGCGTTTCTCCAGTACGGCATGCGTTTTTTCCGTCCCATCCAGGACTTGAGCGAGAAGTACAACATCCTGCAATCCGCCATGGCGTCATCGGAGCGCGTCTTCAAGCTGCTCGATACGCCGCCGGAAATTCTGCCGCCCGCTTCGCCGCGCGCTGTGCCGTCAACGTCGGCAGGCATCGAATTCGATCACGTCTCGTTTGCCTACAAAGACGAAGACTGGGTGCTGCGCGACGTCAGCTTCCGCATCGCCCCTGGTGAAACCGTCGCCATCGTGGGCCACACCGGGGCGGGGAAAACCACCATGATCAGCCTGCTGCTGCGCTTTTACGATGTGCGGCACGGCGCGATTCGCATCGGCGGCGTGGATATTCGCGACGTCGATCCGCTTGAGCTGCGCCGGCAATTTGGCGTAGTGCTTCAAGACCCTTATCTGTTCAGCGGCAGCATCGAAGACAACATCCGTCTGGGCACCGAGGGGATCGCCCGTGAGGACGTCGAGGAAGCCGCCGAGCAGGTCAACCTGATGGATTTCATCCGCGCGCTGCCCGATGGCTTCGCGCAGCACATTCGCGAGCGTGGCAGTTCGCTCTCCACCGGACAAAAACAACTCATCAGTTTCGCGCGCGCCCTGGCGCACCAGCCGAGATTTCTCATTTTGGACGAAGCCACGTCCAGCGTGGATACCGATACGGAGTTTCGTGTGCGCGAAGCGCTGGCCCGCATGGTGGAGGGCCGGACGTCCATCATCATCGCCCACCGGCTCTCAACCATACAGCGCGCCGATCGAATTCTGGTGATGCACAAAGGCAAGTTACGCGAATCCGGCAATCACCAGGAGCTGCTCGCGCTGCGCGGCATTTACTGGAAGCTCTACCAGCTCCAGTATAAGGACCAGGAACGGCAGGGCGTGGTGGTCGAACCTGTGCCACCCTCGCCACGCGCTGAAGAACAGGTACCCAACCGCTGACCACGCTTGCGGCGATACAATTGCCCCATGTGGAATGATCTCCGCTTTGGGTTCAGAACGCTGCGCCGGAGCCCGGTCTTCACGATCGTCGCCGTAGTGTCGCTTGCGCTTGGTATCGGCGCGAACACGTCTATTTTTTCTCTATTGAGCCAGGTGATGTTCCGCTATCTCCCGGTGACGGATCCGGCGCGCCTGGTCGTTTTTCACACCGACGGCCAACGCAACGGCCGCAGTTCTAGCGACAACTTCGAGGCCGTCTTTTCTTATCCGATGTATCGCGATCTGCGCGACCGCAATCAGGTGTTCAGCGGTGTGATCGCGCGTGCCAGCGCGCCGGTCAGCCTTTCTTATAACGGCCAGACAGAGCGCGCCCGCGCGGAGATGGTTTCGGGAAACTTCTTCGACGTTCTGGGCGTGAGGCCGTTCATCGGCCGCTTGCTCACGCAGGATGACGATGGCGCCCCCGGCGCTCATCCGGTCGTCGTGCTGAGCCATGGCTACTGGAAGCGGCGCTTCGGGAGTAATCGCGGCATCATCAATCAAAAGGTAAATCTGAACGGGCATCCGATGATCGTCTTGGGTGTCACACCACGGTTTTTTCACGGCGTGCTGGCCGGAGATACGCCGGATTTGCTCGCGCCCATGGCCATGAAGCGCGAGATCACTCCTACGTGGTATGCCCTCGACGATCGCGAGGACCGGTGGCTCAGCGTATTCGCGCGGCTGAAGCCTGGAGTGCGGCTTCCGCAGGCCGCGGCGTCAGTGAACGTGCTTTATCGCAGCATTTCCGAAGACGAGCTGTCGCAAAAGAAGGATCCGTTGCCGCCTCGCGCCCGCCAGGAATTTCTGAACCAGAAACTCGAGCTTCGCCCAGCCGCGCAGGGTATCAATTCGCTGCGCGCCGATTGGGAGACGCCGCTCGTCGCGCTCATGGCGATGGTCGGCCTGGTACTGCTGATCGCCTGCGCCAACGTAGCCAACCTGCTGCTGGCGCGCGCGGCGAGCCGCCAGAAGGAGATGGCCATTCGTCTCGCGATTGGCGCCAGCCGCGGGTCGATCGTGCGCCAACTCGTAATCGAGAACCTCATGGTCGCCATCGCCGGGGGCCTGGCAGGATTACTGGTTGCCCTCTGGACTACGGACGCGCTGCTGCGTCTCTTGCCGGAAGATGCGACCGGCGGATGGCTAGCCGCCACGCTCGATTTTCGGACGCTGGGCTTCGCGCTGCTGCTTTCCATTATCACGGGCTTGCTGTTCGGCCTGGTGCCGGCGATCGTTTCGACGCGGCCCGATTTGAGTTCTTCCCTCAAGGACCAGTCGGCCAACGTCACCGCCAGCGGCGGCCAGGCACGCTTCCGCAAGATCTTCATCGTGGCGCAGGTGGCGCTGTCGCTGCTACTGCTCATAGGCGCCGGCCTCTTTGCCCGCAGCCTGTTCAACCTCATGACCCAGAATCCTGGATTCCGCGCGGAGAACCTGCTCACGTTTTCGGTCGACCCGAGCCTGAATGGTTACGACGCCCCGCGTGGCTTCAGCTTTTATCGCGACTTGCAACAGCGGCTTGCTGTGATGCCGGGCGTGCGTTCAGTGGGCGCGGCCACCATGGGCCCTTTTGGCCACAGCGCCCGCAGCAGTAATATCACCATCGAAGGCTATACGGCGAAAGAGGACGAGGAGGTCGGCGCGCAACAGGATGGCCTCGCCCCGGATTATTTCCGGACCATGGGCGTTCCCCTTGTGGCGGGCCGCGAATTCAGCGATCGCGATATGACCGGCGCTCCCAAGGTGGTCATCGTCAACGAGGCGTTTGTGAAACGCTACGCTGCCGCCGGAAACCTGCTCGGAAAACATCTGGCGTTTGGCGGAGGCCCCCGCGTCAAGCCCGACCGTGAAATTGTGGGCATTGCGCGCGACAGCAAATATAGCGATCTGCGGGAACAGGCCAAGCCTTTCATTTATGAGCCTTACGCGCAGAACGAATTGCTCGAGCGGATGGTGTTTTTCGTCCGGACTTCGCGGAACGAAGCCGATCTGGGACCAGAGGTGCGCGCGCTGGTGCGCAACATGGATGCGAATTTGCCGGTGTACGGGATGCGTCCCATGGAAGTCACGATCGAAGACTCGATCTATCGCGACCGCCTTGTCGCTATGCTCGCCAGCACGTTCGGCGGCCTGGCCACGCTGCTCGCGGCACTTGGTCTTTATGGCGTGGTCGCCTACAACGTAACGAGGCGAACCCCTGAGATGGGCATTCGCATGGCATTCGGCGCGGTGCCGCGCGACGTGCTCAGGCTCGTGATGCGGGAGGTCGGACTGCTGGTGTTAGGCGGCGCTCTCATTGGCGTACCCGTCGCGCTGGCGCTCGCGCGCTATGTCGAATCGCAGTTGTTCGGCGTCAAAGCCAACGACCCGCTGATATTCACCGCCGCGACAGTAGCTCTGGCATTAGTGGCTCTGCTCGCCGGATATATTCCCGCGCGCCGCGCCGCGCGCATCGATCCTATGAAGGCCTTGCGGTATGAATAGCGCAGCTGCTAGCTGAACCGGTTTCTCAGACCGCACCGGCGTTCTCAAAGTTCTTGTAGGCTTCGTCCACAAGTTCCACCACGTGCACCACGCGCTGGCCTTGTCCGTGCAACCGCACGCCGGCTTCCAGTTGCAGCATGCACCCGGGATTGGCGGTCGCGATCACCTGCGCTCCCGTGATGTTGACGCTCTGCATCTTCTTGTCGAGTACCGCCATCGCCATTTCATTTTCCACCACGTTGTAAATCCCGGCGCTGCCGCAGCACAGGTCGGCAAGCGGCATCTCGCGGAACTGTAAACCCGGAATGGCGGCCAGCAACCGCCGCGGCGGTACGCGTACTTTCTGGCCGTGTGCCAAGTGGCAGGAATCCTGGTAGGTCACGGTCAGCGGAACGGGCCCCATTTCCCGATTCAGCTCGATTGACGCCAGAAACTCGGTCACGTCTTTCATGAGCCCGCTGAAGCGCATCGCCCGTTCCGCATAGTCCGCGTCGTGTTCCAGCAGCTCGTGATACTCCTTCAGCGTCGAACCACAGCCCGCTGCGTTGGTAATGACGGCATCGAATCCGCCGTCGATCACGGCCTCGCCGTCTATCACAGCATCGATATTGGCGCGTGCCAGCTTGCGCGCCTCGCTGCGAATCCCGGCATGGACGTGCAGCGCGCCGCAGCAGCCTTGTCCGGCCGGCACCGTCACCTCGCAGCCGTTTTTTTGAAGCACCCGCACCGTGGCCTCATTCAGTCTGGCGAACGAAACATTCGCAATGCAGCCGGCCATCAGCGCCACACGGTATCGCCGCTCGCCTTCGGCCGGAAACGTTTTGCCAATCTTGCCGAAGAAAAATGGCGGCTCCGCGGGCGGCGAAAGCTGCTCCAGGCGCCCCAGCTTGCCCAACAACTTCCACAAACCCGACCCGCGCACAACCCTCTGCAGACCGCTCGCCTGATACAGGTACGCAACCGCGCCCAGCGCGCTCATCCATCCCGGCGATTGCAGTAGCTTTCCAAACACAAAACCGCGCACGGCGCGCGAGAGCAGCGGTCGCCGCGTCTGATTTTCGATATCGGCGCGCGCGGCTTCCACGAGGCGCCCATATTGCACGCCCGAAGGGCATGCGCTCTCGCAGGCTCGGCACGCCAGGCATAGCTCGATATGCTCGATGTACGACTCGCTGACAGCCGCGCCGTTCGCCACCTGCACCATTTGATAGATGCGCCCGCGCGGGGAATCCGCCTCGAGACCCAGCTCACGATAGGTTGGGCACGCGTTGAGGCACAAGCCGCAGTGCACGCAGCGATCGAGGTCCGCCTGTTGCGGTCGGTCAAAGGAGACGAAAGAGTCGGCCACGGTTTAAAAGGTGATTCGGATCAAACATGTTCTTGATCTTCCTCATCATCTCAAAGTCGGCTCCTGCAGCCGGCCAAAGATCGAGTTTGGTGCGCAGATCATGTGGTGCAAATTCGATAATGGCTTTCCACCCGCGCCGCTCAGCCGATGCCACCCAGCGCGCGCCGGCTTCGGCGCGATTGAAATATCCATAACACACACCGGAACCCGCGCGCGCAATAGCCGCGGTCTCGAATGATGCCATCACTTCTTTCACCTGCGCCAGCGTGCAGGAGGCGCGCACCACCACGCCGTGAGCGAACTTCTCGAGAAAATGCGGCGTGTACTCCTCAACGTGCCGCCAGAAGCGCACATCTTCCGTGCCTTCGAGAACCACTGTATCGCGGCCCGCGAATTCGTGGCGCCAGCGTTCCATCGCGGCCGCATTGCCGCCCACTTGTAACGCGAGCAGGTGCCCTTTGTAGCCGAGCTGGCCGGCCGCCAGCGGATTTAGCAAGTCGATGGCGGCGGGCGCCAGTGCGCCTTTCAGAATGCGGTCGCGCGCCGCGATGGCGTCATCCAGCGTTTCGAACGGCAACAGTAAGCTCGCCTCCGCCGCCGGCCGAGGTAGCAGTTTGAAATTCACCACCGCGATCGCCGCCAGCGTTCCGAACGAGCCAATCATCATCTTTCCCATGTCCAGCCCGGCGACGTTTTTCACCACCATGCCGCCCGACTGCACCAGTTTGCCCTCGAGCGTCGCAAACTTCATGCCGATCACCAGATCGCGCGCCGTTCCGTAGAGCCGCCGGCGCGGCCCGCTGCTATTAGCCGAGAGAATGCCACCGATCGTGGCGGCGTCGGAAAACGGGGGATCGAGTGGAACCATCTGCCGGTTTTGCGCCAGCAGGTTCTTCAGCTCAGCGTAGCGCATGCCCGCTTCCACGCTGATGGTCAGGTCTCGCGGCTCGTATTGCAATACCCGGCACATCGCCGTGGTAGAGATGGTTACGTCAGCGGGAGCCACCGGCCCCGCCATCAGATCCTTGGACGACGCGCCGGCGATCGTGATGCTCCGTTTCTCGGCCGCGGCTGACGCCAATGCCTCCGCGAGCGCCTGCGGACTGTGCGGCAGCACTGCACCTGAATGCAACATGACTTGGGCCGACTTTTCTCTCTCCGGCAAGCCACTACTGTACGCCGCGCGACTCACCATGCGCAAAGTCCGGTCGAGTCCGCAATTCGGCCGGGAGAGAGCCGCGCCGCCAGCGCCGGGATCATTGGAGCAGAGTTTCAATTTCAACAGCGAGCGCAAGCAACGCGGCGTCGGTCCCGGATTCGGAGACAAGCTGCATGCCGAGCGGCAGTCCCAGAGCCGGCATGGGAATGGAAATCGCAGGAACACCGAGCGCAGTCCACGGCAGATTCATGATCGGATCGCCCGTCGATTCGAGCCCCTTGGGAGCCGGGCCAGGCGCGGACGGGGTGATCAGCACCGGATACTGGCGGAACAAACTGCTCATCTCACGCTTGATCTCGACCACGGTGGTCAGCGCGGCACGGTATTCGTCCGCCGGAATGTGCAGGCCTCCCTCCACCAATTGCGCCAGCATGCGGCCGACGGCGTCGCCGTGCTCGCGCCACCGCGATTCATGGGTGCGCGCGCCCTCGTATGTGCTGATCCGCTTCACTGCCGGCGCCAGCTCGGCGAAACGCGGCGGCATCTCGACCACATTGAAACTGAAGTGCGGATCGAGCCGCTCCACCGCGCGCCGGAACGCGACTTCCATCGCCGGCTCGACCGGCGGCATGAGCGAGGGAATCGAAAGACTGCGCCGGGCCGAGCCGGCGGCGTGACCCATACGCGTCCACAGCAACTGCATATCGTCGGCCGACTGCGTGAATAGCCCGGCCGTATCGAGCGATGGTGCGAAAGGTAAAACGCCTTCGAGGGGAAGTAATCCGGCACTCGGCTTGAATCCCACCACGCCGCAGAACGATGCCGGGCGCAGCACCGATCCCAGCGTTTGCGTGCCCAGCGCGAACGGTACCATCCCGGCGGCCACTGCAACGGCCGAGCCACTCGAGCTGCCGCCGGGCGTGTGGTCGGTTTGGTGCGGATTGCGCGTCGGCGCCGGATCAAAATAGGCGAACGCCGTGGTCTGTGTTTTCCCCACAAGTACCGCGCCGCGCTGGCGAAGCTCGGTGATCAGATTGGCGTCGGTCGTGCCCTTTCGTCCGGCGTATAACGGCGAGCCGTATTCGGTGGCGAGATCGCGCGTTTCGTAAATATCCTTGGCGCCGAACGGAATTCCGTTGAGCGGCCCGCTGCCCAGCGCGGGCTGTGGCTCAACCTGCACCCAGGCCCGCAGTTGCTCATCGCGCGCCGCGATACGTTCCAGGCAGAGGCCAAGCAGTTCGTCGGGTGCGCGGTCGTGCGCATCCAGCCACTCGACAAACTGCCGCAGCAGGCCTCGGTGGCCGGTGCCCGCCTTTTCGTTATGAACCCTCGCCTCGTCGCCAATCAACATACTTATCTATAATGTAGTTCGGTTCATGAAAACCTACTACTGGCTTTTTCTATTAATTGCCGTGCCCCTCTCGGCCCAGGTAGATATACAACGGAGTGAAGGTCGCATATCGATAACTATCGGCGGCCAACCTTTCACTACTCTCTTTTGCGGAGCGGACACCGCCAAGCCCTATCTGGACCCATTGCGCTCGGCATCAGGCAAGATAGTGACGCGCCGCTATCCAATGGAGACCGTGCCCGGCGAGAGTCACGACCACCCGCACCATCGCGGCCTGTGGTTCAGTCACGGCAATGTCAACGGATTCGATTTCTGGAGCAATGAGCCTTCGCAGCACGGAGGGAAAAACGCCAAGATCGTACTCAAGCGCATCGGCAAGATCTCCGGTGGTAAGGAATCCGGTGTGGTTGATGCCAGCTTTGATTGGGTCGATCCGCAAGGGAAGACGCTTCTGGCCGAGTCACGGACAATGACGTTCTACGCAGAACCCGCCCGGCGCGTGATGGATTTCGACATCACGCTCACGCCCATTGAGAAGGTCACGTTCGGCGACACCAAGGAGGGGACTTTCGCCATCCGCCTCGCCCCGCAGTTAGAGGAACCCACCAAGGAATCTCTCGCCAGCCCGAAGCGAACCGGCCTCATGGTAGATTCCGAAGGCCGCCGCGGCGAGCCGCAGGTGTGGGGACATCGCGCGAGCTGGGTCGATTATGCCGGTGAGATCGATGGCGAGAAACTTGGCATCGCGATTCTCGACCACCCTTCCAATCCGCGCCACCTGACCTACTGGCACTCCCGCAGCTACGGTTTGTTCGCCGCCAATATTTTCGGCTTACACGATTTTCTCAACGACAAAAGCGCCAACGGCAGCATGACTGTCGAACCCGGCAAAGCCGTCCGCTTCCGTTATCGCGTGATCATTCACCCCGGCGATTATCAGAGCGCCAATATCGCCAGTGAGTACGCGAAGTACAAGTAGGACAGGCATTGAGAAGGGACGGGCATCCCTGTCTGTCTATCGCGGACGGTTTAGGCCGGCCCATGGGCAGGCACGAACACTCTTCTACTTCGACTTCTTCCCCCGCGCCACTGGCGTGACCGTGCCTTCCTTCAATAGAGGCTCCAGCAGGTCGCGGAAATTCTTCTCCTGCTCGGCCTTTTCGAAAAACTTTTCGTCGCCCGTAAGCTGCGCGCGGATGATCCCCTTACGGTCGATCACCACGACCTGCGGCATCAGCAGCCGGAACATCACGGGATGCTGCAAATAGTCGAGCACCAGATTCCGCGGATTGAATCCTACCGGAAAGCCGGGTTGAAACTGCTTGATGAAGTCCGGCACCGCCAGCGCCGCCATGTCTTGAATGGCCGACGCGATCACCTGGAGCCCGCGCGGCGAGTACTCATTCTGCAACCTGGAGAGCGTCTGCACGGTGAACTGGCAGTGCGAGCAGGTCGTGAGAATGAACGCCAGCACCACGACTTTGCCGTGATACTGGCTGAGATGAATCTGGCTGCCGTCGTTGAAGCTGACTGCGAAATCGGGCGATGGCCGCGGGGCTTTGTCGCTGGTGGCGCCAAGCCCTAGAGATACCAAACTTAAAAAGATCGCGCATAGTCTGCGGGACAACATGGCTTTCAGTTTACCGCAGGATCGCGCAGGCCTTCGAGGCTGCGAACCACTGTTCCTTCCAGCCGTACGACGAAATAACCGTCGTCGCCGCGGCCCGTCAACATCCCGTCGCCGCTCGATGCAACTTTGATGTTCCGCCATTTTTTCCGCAGCACTTCCTGATACGCCGAGAAATACTGCCGGGCCGATTCCGCATCGTCCCATTCAACTGCGTAGGACAGGACTACCCGATGCTCGCGTTTGTCCTCATCGAGCGCATAGAGCCCGCCTCTCCAGTGCGGCACAAGCTCCCGGGCCCGGCGCTCATCGAGAAATTGCTCCATCAAAATCGCGTGATCCATCTCGCCCACCGTACCCGCTACCAGGCGTTTGTATCCGCGGATCGAGAACTTGGGCAACGGGGGGCGCGTTGGCTTCACAGCGTCGAAATACTTCTGCGGATGCAGAATCTGCTGCGTCGAAACCGGCGGCCGCCGGAACACTTCGGCGAACGCCTCCTGATCCAACTTCTCGTACACGGCGTTCTGAAACAACATCCCCTGCGTGTACGGAAACACCAGCGTCCGGCGAAAATAAAGCGGAGCGGAGTCGAACACCGGGTACTCGCTGCCGCCCGATTCCATGGTACGGCTCATCATCTCCACCGACTTCGCGGAACCCTTGAGCGACTGGCCCGCTCTCCGCTCGATGGCTTCCGACATCAGCCACGTGGCTTGTCCTTCCATCACGGCCGTGCGCGCCATGGAGAGATCGTCATCGTCCCGGCCCTGCTTGATGAAGCGTTCCAGATGAAAGTGCTGGTCCGCGAGCGCGTGTGCCAGCTCATGCACCAGCGCCGCCTGCCGCATGCCCGATGGCGCCCAATCTGTAATATAGAGCTTCTTCTTGTGATAGTCGTAAAACGCTGCCGCCTGTTCGGTCAGTAAATCGACCGTGGATTTCGCCAGATCAAAATCCTGTGGCACGAACCCGAATTTCTTGAGTCCCAGCTCTTCGATGCGCAGATCTTCAGGCGTTGTAGCCTCATGCACGCGATCCTTCAAGAACTGGTTCACCTGATTTTTGGTGATCAGATCGAACGGAACTTTGTGGTGGAGCTTGAGCCCCGTGATCTCGGTAAGCTCGCCTAGGTCCTTTCCGATCTCCTCGAAGATCGCGCGCGCGTCCTCTTGAGCCCAGCAGAGACTGGCGCAAAAGAGCAGCAGTCCGGCCCACTTTTTCCGGTTGCCTGTGGCCGGGTGTCTTTGGCGTTGTTTATTCACGGGTCTTCACATGAAATACCCCGGCCGCCACCACACCTAGAACGCCGCCGGCGCACACGGTCCAGCGGGCGCCCACCGCATGAGCAATGGCACCCGCCGCGAGGCTGCCGAATGGTCCGAGGCCCACCACTGTCATCGCATAGAGCGACATGACGCGGCCGCGGTACTCATCCGGGATCAACATCTGGATCGAAGTGTTGGCCGCGGCATTCTGGCGCATCACGCCAAACCCGATTACCGGCATAATGGCCAGCGAGAGATAAAACCATGGCGAGGCGGAAAACAAAATGAAACTGGCGCCGGTGGCGATGGCGCTATAGACGATCACTTCATGCAGGCCCGAGATTTCCGCGCGACGCGCCAGCACCAGCGTACCGATCACCGCGCCCACGCCCATCGCGCCCATTAGGAATCCCAGCCCCCGTGAGCCGCGATGAAAAATATCATCGGCGAAAAACGGCATCAACACCACTGCCGGCATTCCCGCAAACGTGGTGGCGGCCAGCACCATCAGGATGGATCGCACCTGCACATGCCGCCAAGTGTAGCGGAAGCCCTCGGTCAGGTGCACCCAGGAGGAATCGGCACTCGGTTGTGCCTGGGCCGGAACCCGCATGGCCAGAAGCGCCGCGATCACCGCCAGGAAGCTCGCGCCATTCACCACGAAGCAAACGCCCTCGCCGAGCGCCGCTACCAGAAGTCCCGCGATGGCCGGCCCCACGATCCGGGCGGCGTTGAAGATCGCCGAGTTGAGTGAAATGGCGTTGAGCAGATCTTCTTTGCTCGCCAGTTGCACGATGAGCGCCTGGCGCGCCGGCATGTCAAAAGCGTTAATGGTTCCGAGAGCCAGCGCCAGAGCCAGGATGTGCCAAACCTGCACATGGCCGGAGAGTGTCAGAATGCCCAGCGCGAATGCCTGCAGCATCGACAAGGTTTGCGTGGCCACGACGATGCGGTGGCGCGAATGCCGGTCCGACACGACGCCGCCGATCGATCCCAGCGCAAACACCGGAATCTGGCTGCAAAACCACGCTGTGCCCAGCAGGAGCGCGGAGTGTGACAGCCGGTAGACCAGCCAGCTTTGCGCCACGTTCTGCATCCAGGTTCCCACCAGCGAAACGATCTGCCCAAACAGGAATAGCCGGAAGTTGCGATGCCGGAAGGCGCGGAAGGTTTGACGGATCTGGCCAGAAGGCCAGGCGGGTTGTTCACTTTCGGGAGCGAATTCCGGAACGATGTAGGTGGAGGGTGTTTCCGCAGGCGGTTCCGGAGTCAACTCTTAGGATAGCGGCGATAGAATGGAAGTTCAATTTGCACGGAAAAACTTACACGCGCCTGGCGGAGGTGCCTTCTTTGTCACGCTCGAACACCCGTAGCATGGCGCCTAACACCATCTTTTGCATCACGAACGCTGTCGCGAAGCTTACCAGCAGCGTCGCCCCGATCACCATAACTGTCATTTTTCTAACCCTTTTTCTCTAAATGCAAATTTCATGCCATCGGATTCACCGAGGTCTTCAATGAACATATCGGCCATGACGCTGCATTCGATAGCTATTTCTGACCCTCCGCTGCGAAGTTCTTATGGATTGCACGCGCCTTACGCGCTTCGCACTGTCGTGGAACTGACGACTGACGACGGATTGACAGGCATCAGCGAAACTTACGGCGGCGACGGCCCGCGCGCTGCGCTCGAAGCCGCGCGCGACCGCGTCGTGGGCATGGACCCATCCCGTCTGGCGGGTCTCTATCAGTCGCTGAATCAGCCCGTTGCGGCATCCGGCGATCGCAGTCAGACCTACCTTGTGCCGGGCGAAAACCCAGCCGACCAGCACGCACGAACTTTCGCGGCAATCGAGTTTGCGTGCCTGGACATCATCGGAAAAGCTGTGGGCAAGCCGGTATGCGACGTGATCGGCGGGCGCGTGCGCGATGAAGTCACACTTTCGGCTTATCTCTTTTTCAAGCACAGAGGTGGCGGCGGACTTGGCGACGATCGCCGTGAAGATGAATACGGCGAAGTGCTCGATCCCAAGGCCACCGTGCGCGAGGCGCGGCAGATGATCGAACGCTACGGCTTCCGGGAGATCAAGCTGAAGGGCGGCGTGCTGCCGCCCGATGTCGAGATCCTGACCATCAAGGCCCTGCGCGAAGAGTTCGGCGCGGCGTTTCCGTTGCGCATTGATCCCAATTGCGCCTGGTCGGTCGAAACCTCGGTCGGCGTCGGGCGAAGTCTGAAGGACGAGCTTTCCGAAGGCGGCTATCTGGAGGATCCCTGCCCCCACCTGGAGGGGATGTCCGAAGTACGGAGGCGGCTGCTATTGGAAGATAACACCACGCCGCTGGCCAGCAACGTGGCCGTCACTTACTTTGCCGACGTGCCCAAGGCACGCAATCTGGATGCGGTGCAGATCGTGCTGTGCGATCCGCACTATTGGGGAGGTATGCGGCAGGTGCAGCACCTCTCGCACATGTGCGGCGTGCTGGGAATGGGCTTGTCGATGCACTCCAACAGTCACTTGGGTGTGAGCCTGATGGCCATGACGCACGTCGCGGCAGCCTGCCCCAACCTGACCTACGCCTGCGACACGCATTATCCCTGGCAGTCGGCGACGGACGAAATCGTTGCCGGTGGCCGGATTCCGATTGAGAACGGCTGCGTCCGCATTCCCGGCAAGCCGGGTCTCGGCATTGAGCTGGATTACGACCAGCTCGCCCGCGGCCGCGAGCGTTACGAGAAACTCCCCTATCGCAAGCGTGACGACGAAGCCGAGATGCGCCGGCACGTCGACCCCAACTGGAAGCGCGTACTGCCCAGATGGTAATCGTTCCGGCGTCCATGACAAAGCAGTCGCCCACGAGTAACAAAGCTTGTGCCACTATAAACCCATGACCTCAGCCGAGCTGCGCAACCGTTTCCGTGGTGTCTTCGGATTCCCCATCACGCCCTTCCGCCAGGACCTGTCGCTCGATCTGGACGGGCTGGCGCGCAATGTGGACCAAATGTCGCGCCATCCGTTCTGCGCCCTGGTTGCCGCGGGCGGAACCGGCGAGCTGTTCTCGCTCACCGTTCCCGAAATCATCGATGTGGTGCGCGTCACAGTCGAGGCCGCCGCCGGACGCCTGCCCGTCGTCGCCGGTGTGGGCTTCAACGCGGCTCTGGGCGCAGAAATGGCTCGCGGGGTGGAGAAAGCCGGCGCGGACTGTCTGCTGGTTCTGCCGCCCTACTATTCGAATGCCCCGGAAGATGGCCTGTTCGACTATTACCAGGCCATCGCCAATGCGAGCGGCCTCCCGCTGATGGTTTACAGCCGCGATTGGGCCGTATTCTCGCCGCAGATGGTGGCGCGCCTTGCCGAGCGCGTGCCCACGCTCTTGGCGTGGAAGGACGGCCAGGGCGATGCCCGCAAATATCAGCGCATCATGAGTCATGTGGGCGACCGCCTGGCCTGGCTGGGCGGCATTGGCGACGATTGCGTTCCGGCGTACTTCGCCATCGGCGTGCAAGCCTACACATCGAGCATCTCGAACATCGCCCCCAAGGTGTCGTTGCAGTTGGCTGAGGCGGGCCTCGCGCGGGATTTCACGCGGCTCGATCAGCTGATGCGCCGCTATGTCCATCCGCTCTACGCTCTGCGCGACCGCGTGCGCGGTTACGAAGTCTCCGTCATGAAAACGGCCATGGAAATTCTGGGCATGCCTGCTGGCCCGGTGCGCCCGCCGCTCATCAATTGCCGGCCGCAAGACGTGGAAGATGTGCGGAAATTGATGGACGTGTACGGGGACGTCGTTGAAGAGAGGGAGTCCGGCGAAAGGGCGGAACGCTCCCCGGCGGGAGCGGGAAGGATGTCTCGGTAGGGCGTGAGAGGAGAAGCTTGAAGAAATCTGCATGCGGACCGAAATCCCTCTTCGCTCTAAACGATATTCCCTGCGGGCGCTCTTTCACGTCCCGGCGGGGCTCGATCGCTGAAAACGGGCACAATATATAATCCGCTGCGGTGTCACCGCACTATTTAGCCAGTCGACTTAGGGACTCTGAAGCCGCCGTGATACTTTGAAATACATGGCACTGGAGAATCCGTTTCAGGATCCTCGACGCTTCGAGCGGCGCATCCCGGAATGCGCGGTGGTAATTTTCGGCGCGAACGGAGACCTGACGAAGCGTAAGTTGCTGCCGGCGCTCTACCGGCTGGCCTACGAGCGGCGGCTGTCGCCCGACTTCGCTGTGGTCGGGATCTCGCGCACGTCCATGACCGACGAGCAATTTCGCGACCGGATGTGCGCTTCCGTTTCCAAATACCTGGAGGACTCTCCTTTTGATAAAGAGATCTGGTCCGGCTTTGCCCAAGGATTGTACTACATGTCCGGCGATGTGGCGGATCCCAAGACTTTCTCCACGCTGGCGGAGCGGCTGACGGAGATCGAAGCGCAGCGGCACACGAACGGCAACGTACTATTTTATCTTTCGACGCAGCCGAGCTATTACGAACCTGTGGTCAAAGGCACAGGGGAAGCCGCGCTGGCGGCCGGCAAGGGATGGCGCCGCATCGTAATAGAGAAGCCGTTTGGCCACGATCTGGAGAGCGCGCGTGCCCTCAGCGATAAGCTGCACGAGGTTTTTCGCGAGTCCGACGTCTATCGCATTGATCACTACCTGGGCAAGGAAACCGTCCAGAATATTCTGGCTTTCCGCTTCGGCAACGGAATTTTCGAGCCGCTGTGGAATCGCCGCTACGTGAACAGCGTGCAAATCACGGCGGCGGAATCAATCGGCGTGGAGGGCCGTGGCGGCTACTATCAGGAAGCGGGCGCGCTACGGGACATGATCCAGAATCATCTGCTACAGATCATGGCGACTATTGCCATGGAGCCGAGCGCCACTTTTCAGCCCGATGCGGTGCGTGACGAGCGCGCTAAATTGCTGCGATCCATCCGCATCATGAAGCAAACCGAGGTTCTGGCCGATTCGGTGGCCGGACAATACGGGCCGGCACGTATCGGCGGCGCGGATGTCGCCGGCTTCCGGCAGGAGCCCGGCGTCGCACCGGACGCGCAGACCGATACCTACGCCGCTGTAACCTTTTTTGTGGATAACTGGCGATGGGCCGGGGTGCCGTTCTACATCCGCACGGGTAAGCGGCTTCCCAAGAGAGTCACCGAAATCGCGATTCAGTTTAACGCCGCGCCGCACGCGGTCTTCGGAGACAATGGCGACGGCACTACGCCCAATCTCTTAATCCTGCGGATTCAGCCGGAAGAGGGAATTTCGCTGCGCTTTCTATCGAAACGCCCTGGCGCGGGCATGAATCTGCGGCCGGTGTCGATGGATTTCAACTACGGTTCGAGCTTCGGTGAGCGGTCGCCTACGGCGTACGAAACCCTGCTACTCGATGCCATGGTGGGCGACGCCACGCTCTACACGCGGCAGGATATGGTGGAGGCGAGCTGGGCTGTGGTTCAGCCCATCATGCAGGTGTGGGACACGCACAAGTTTGACTTTCCGAATTACACGGCGGGGACCTGGGGTCCCAAAGCCGCGGACGAAATGCTGGCGCGCCGTGGGCACACGTGGAGAAAACCGTGAGCGCGACCATCCACCCCGAAACCGTTCTGCGCGAGCTTTCAGACCTGTGGGTGTCGCTCGGGAAGGAAACGGATCCGGGCCAGTCATCGGGTGTGCTGCGTGCCTGCACCATGACGCTGATGGCGGTGGCGGAGGAAGCTGAGGACCCGAGCGACGTGTGGTCCGTAATGGCGATGCTGATGCCCGAGCACCCGAGCCGCGCCATCGTGATCCGATTCCGGCAGTCGGTGGACAGGGAGGTGTCAGCGCGCGTGTTCTCGCAATGCTGGATGCCGTTCGGACACCGGCGCCAAATCTGCTGCGAGCAGATTGAGATCAGCGCTTCCGACGCGAGCCTGTGTGATCTTCCCGCGGTAATCGTGCCGCTCGCGGTCTCCGACCTGCCCGTGATCCTGTGGTGCCGGGGCGCGCGTCTTTTCGAACTGCCGGATTTCGCACTCGTGGCTCAGATTGCGCACAAGCTGGTGCTCGATTCGGCGGCGTTCGCTGACCCTGCCGGAATTTTGAAGCGGCTGGCCGGGCGTTCGCAGACCGACCAGATCCTGGGCGATCTGGCCTGGACGCGGCTGACGCGCTGGCGTGAACTGGTGTCGCAGATCTTCGAAAATCGGAGTTACTGCGCCCGCCTGCCGGGTGTGTCTCAAGTAAAGGTGGAATTCGGCGGCGAACGTCCGCCCACGAGCGCGTACTATATGGCGGCGTGGCTCGTGGATGGTCTGGAACGAGCCGGCGCGAAGCCGCAAGTGAGCTGGCAACCGGAGCCGGGGGCATCACCAGGTCTGACGCGGGTCGAGCTCGCCGGGGCCAATGGCGATGGCCTGCGGGTATCCATTGCCATGACGGCAGACCGCGAACGGCAGACTGCTCAGGTGCACGTGGATTCGCTATCGAACCTGGCAGTTTTCCCGCTGGATAACGATTACCTTTTACTGCGTGAGGAGCTGTCGATCCCCGGCCGCGATCCGATTTACGACAGGAGCCTGGCCCGGGCGGCGTTGCTGGCCTCGGGCAAGAAATAGTGAGCGTAGAGCGTCACACTTACGAAGACGCGCCATCCACGGCCGAGGCCTGCGCGCAATATATTCTCGGCATTCTCAAGGAAACGCTAGCCGCGCGGGATTACGCAACGCTCGCGGTTTCTGGCGGCTCGACTCCCAAGCTCCTGTTCGAGCACATGGTGGCCGCCAAATTCAAATGGGATGGAGTGCACTTATTCTGGGTGGATGAACGCCCGGTTCTACCCGATGACGAGCGCAGCAATTTCAAGCTGGCGCAGAATGCGCTGATCGGTCCGGCCGGCATTCCCAAACGGCAGGTGCACCGCATTCGCGCCGAGCTGCATCCGACGGCGGCTGTTGAGATGTATGTCGACGAAATCCGCAGCTTCTTCAAGCTTGGCGCTACCGAATTGCCGCGATTCGACGTGATGCAGCGTGGCATGGGCTCCGACGCTCACACCGCCAGCCTGTTTCCGGCAGAACCTCTCATCAGCGATCGCCAGAAGATCGCGGCAGCGGTGTATGTGGAGAAGCTGTCGCAGTGGCGCATCACACTGTTGCCGGGGGTACTGCTAGCCGCGCATCACACGGCGGTGCTGGTGACGGGGGAAGACAAAGCTAACGCCGTGCGCTCGGTTTTTGGGGAACCTTTTGATCCCATGAAGTATCCGGCGCAAATAGGCATGCGCGACGGCAAGGATGTTGAATGTTTTTTGGACCGGGGGGCGGCGAAGCTGCTGAGGGGCTAGGGTTCGCGCTTCCGCACCAGGGCCATTGTCCCGGTCGCGGGCCCCGTTTGGCTTGCGGCGTCGGTTACGGACCAAACGAGTTGCAAGGCATTGTCGGAGGCGAGCTTCAACTGGATTTCGCCTTTGGATCCGTCATCGCTCGTCCAGGCCGCGTTGGCGATGTCAGTGTTGCAAGTGCCCTCGAACAAGAACCGCACCATCGGCGGCTCCGCCGCTCCCATGGCGGGATAGATGGCGCGATAGCGTCCCTGAATTCTGCCGGCTTGACCGCTCACGATGAGATCCACGGATTCCGGCGTGAAGGCGGAGCTCACGGTTTCGAGCTTGGGCCGGGGGAGTACCCACACGCCGGAGAAGCGGCTGGAATTTGCCGGCGGCCGCGGCGGCGCGGCGAGAATCAGGCTCGACAGAAAATCCAGCTCTTTGGCCTGATGGATGGTGCGTTCGAGTGCACGATCGCGCTCGATTTTCGCGGCTGCGATCTCGGGGCTCACGGGATCGGGGTCGACCGCTCTGTCGCTTGCGCCCGCGGCAGCAGGCGCTTGGGGCCCCGGACCTGCCGCGGCGACTTGCGTGGTGTCGATGGGGTTAGTGGGTGCGACGTTCGCGGCCGGAGGGATTTGCTCGGCGTCACGCGAGGCGACGGTCTGCTGGCTGACGTACCAACCGATACCGACCACGCCCGCGAAAGCGCAGATCAGCCATCCGATCGTAATCAGAGCGCGGGCACGCCATCTGCCGGCACGATGCTTGATCGCGCCTGGGGTATCGGGTTCGCCGCCGCCCTGGGCCAGCTCGGCGTCATACCGCCGGCGCCGATCGCGATCGGACAACACGGCGTAGGCGCGGCTTACGCGCTTCATCTGAAAATCGACGAAACGTTTCAGGGATGGCGCGTTTTGGAGATCCGGATGGAGCAAACGCACCAGATTCAAGTAAGCTTCCCGAACCTCCTCCTCGGATGCGCCAGCGGGGAGACCCAGGTCGTCGTAATACGTCAGAGCCTGATTCTCCTAATGTCGATCTTGGACTCGTCCCACTCGCCGAGGCCCATGGCGCCTGCGATTTCCACGTGCTCGGGCTGCCGATTCCAGAACGTGCTGTATTTGTCGGGCCGGTCGTCCGCGATGGTCTTCATCCCCATGGCAACGCGCTTTTCATCAATGGCTTTCCAGCAGATATGATCGAGGGCCACCGGGTCGGTCGCGAAGTAAATCGTCTTGTGCTCCCAAACAAACTGCGGGCGCGCACCGGGGCCCCCATGATACAGGCCCTTGACGCCATCGAGCACATGCAGCACGGTCTTGTTGCGGATCACGGGCATCGAAACCACCGCCGGAATAAAGCTGCCGCAGGCATTCAGCGTGTTCGAGGAGTGGCTGCGGCAAACATTGTTCACCAGGCCGTGTGAAAGGTTCTTGAGCGCCAGGGTGACGCCCGCCGACTGGTGGTCCTTGAGCACCGGCAGATTGATGAGCTTGTTCACTTCCTTGGTGATGAAGTGCGCAGCGTAGGAGCGGCGCGCGGTCAAATTGTTCACGTCGTAACCGGGCAGCGTCAGGGCCATATCCATATAGTGGTCCGGATCGTAGCCTTCGATGGCCTGCTGGACGCCTTCGTAATCTTCGGCTGCGCTGGACGTGCGCACACCTTCTGGCAGCCATTTGTCGAAGCCGACCTTGAAAAACTGCGCGCGGTAACGGTCGTACACCACGATGTCTTTATTTTTGACGCCGGCCGCGTTCAAACCGGCGATAATTTCGCGGACCACCTCCGCCGCCGACACCACGTGGGGACCGCCGACGGGATTTACTTTGATGCCGACGACGTCGCCCGGCTCGACGAACATGCGCCAGGCGTCAACCCATCCGCCGGCACCGGTCAAATCGGTCATGCCCTTGCGCATCATTTGCTGCACGGGCTCCGCCTGATAGCGGCCCTCGACGATAGAGCGCGGATGATCAACCGCAACCACGCGGCCACGAAACAGCCCGGGCATGGCTAGTTTGCTGGCCTCGGCTTTAGACGAGACTTGCGCCGCGAGCATGCGGGGCGGAAAAGCGGTAGCGCCGAAGGCCGCGCCCACCGCGCCACCAGCGACTTTTAAACAGTTGCGTCGAGTCCACTGCATCGATGAATCCTCCTGCGGGGTTATTGGTTTTTACAGTAGCACAAGCGATGCGGGCTAAGAAATATTCTGGGCTAGAGGGCGGGGCGGGCTTGGCGGATGCTCCGGGTACAATCGGACCATGCCGGCGAAGAAGAGCGGTGTCGAAATCCGGATGTTTCGCGCCGGCGATCTGAAAAGCGTGCTGGGCCTGGAGCGCGCGACGTTTCCCGAGGGTCCGTACACCAAGGCAATGTTCCGCGAACTTTACCGCGACTGTGGCGCCTTGTTCTTCGTAGCCGTGCGTTTGCGGCGGATCGTGGGCTACATGGTGACGTGCGTGGTCAAAGCGCAGGCGGAAATTGTCTCGATTGGAGTCGACCCCCAGTGCCAGAAAATGGGCATCGGAACGCGGCTGATGGAGCACACTCTCGCCGCGCTCGAAAAACGAGAGGTTCAACGGATCGAGCTGATGGTGCGGACAACAAATAGAGATGGAGTGCACTTCTATCGCCGATTCGGGTTCAGCTCCGTGGAAAGAGTTGCCCGCTATTATGAAGACCGTGGGGATGCCGTCCATATGAGGAAAATCCTACGGGCCAAGCCCGGCAGCGCGGGTAGCTCTCTTGCCGCCAGCCGTCCGGGAGTCGGGCGCGGACCGGCTCGTTAGCCTTGTTCACCGCCACCGATGGGTCATGCGAGATTAAACTGGAAGCTGCCAGCGAGGACTGATCAGGATGAAACGGAACTGGAACGCATGGGTGTGGGCCGGGTTCGGGCTGACATTGGTAGCAGCGTTTAGCTACATCTCTTTGTTCATTTGGTTTCCCGTCACCCGGGACATTCCCTGGGTGACTCTCCTCCTGTTCATCGCGGCAGGATGGCTCCTGGCTGTCGGTCTGAAACTCGCATACGGGCAACCGGAGCGGTATCGCGGCAAAGTCAGCGGCGTGATTCTCGGCGTGCTGAGCCTGGCGATCATCGGCCTGTTCTGTTATGGCACGTTCGTTCTCACCAAAAATATGCCTGCTTCGGCGGATGCACCGCGCCCCGGCCAGCACGCGCCCGAGTTTACGCTGACGGATACTGGAGGGAAGCCAGTTGTGCTCTCCGAGTTGCTCAAAACGCACAAAGGCGCTTTGCTGATTTTCTACCGCGGCTATTGGTGACCGTTCTGCAACTCCGAGTTGCGGGGTTTCGAGCGGCGTCTGAATGAATTCCATGCGCGCGGGATCGAGGTGATGGCGATCAGCGTCGACTCCAATGAAGAATCGCGCAAGCTGAGCGCAATCCAGGGCTATACCTTTCCATTTCTTTCGGACGCGAAGACGGAAGTGATACGCCGCTACGGCGTGCTGCACGCTCACGCCGGCGAAAACGGCCGGGACATCGCGCGTCCGGCCGAGTTTCTGGTGGACGCGATGGGGACCATCCGTTGGGTGAACCTGACGGATGATTTGCGTGTCCGGGCGCGGCCGGAAAACGTGTTGCGGGTGATTGACGAGCTAATGCTGGCCTCGGCCCGGTGATCGCGCGGGCCGGTCGGTTGTAGAGGCGTTTGGAATCGCGACTTGGAATAATGTGCAAGGAACACGGGTCGTTTGACCCGGGAGAGGCGCGATCGTGGCTGTGGACTGGAGCAGGGACGTGGATGCGGCTTTGGCGGAGGCGAAGGGCAGCCAGCGGCCGTTGTTATTCGATTTCAGCGCGGCGCCCGCATGAGGCGGATGCGCTCGGCTGGAGGCCGAGTCCTATGCGGACGATACAACCGCGCGGTTTATCGGGAGCCAGTTCATTCCCGTCGAGGCGCACATCAAAGAGCATCCGGCATGGTTTCACCGGTTCGGCGTGCTGTGGACTCCGACCGTGCTCATCTTCGACGCCGATGGCGCCGAGAGGCATCGCATCGAAGGCTATTTGCCAAACACGGAGTTCCGCGCGCAACTGGAACTGGGTTTGGCGCGCGTGGCTTTCATGCACAAGCAATGGACTGACGCGGAGCAGAGATACGGCGAGATCGTGCAGCACTATCCCGATTCAGCCACCGCGCCCGAGGCCCTTTACTGGCAGGGAGTGAGCCGTTACAAAGGCACGAACGATCACGCTGCGCTGGGCGAATTGGCACAACGATTCAGGCAGAAATATCAGGACACCATCTGGGCGGAAAAGGCTTCGGCGTGGTCTTAGCAGGCGCAAAACGTGCCTTCTGCATGATGCTGCTGGCGGCGGGCGGGTTGTGTTTCAACCTACACGCGGCGAATGCGAGCATGGTGCTCGAGGGCGCCAAGGGTCCGGGCAAGGGGAAACACATCGTGCTGGTGAGCGGCGATGAAGAATACCGCTCCGAGCAGGCATTACCGCAGTTGGCCAAGATCCTGGCGGCCCGCCACGGGTTTCGCTGCACCGTGCTTTTCGCGATCGATCCGCAGGATGGCACGATCGACCCGGACCGTCGCGACAATATCGCAGGCCTCGAAGCGCTGGACACGGCGGACCTGATGGTCATCTTCACGCGCTTCCGCGACTTGCCGGACGAACAGATGCGACATGTGGCCGAGTACGTGGAATCGGGGCGGCCGATCGTGGCGATGCGTACGGCGACCCACGCGTTCGAACTGAAGAGCAGCAAGACGTACGAAAAATACAGTTGGAACAGCAAGGAATGGGATGGCGGCTTCGGCCGACAGGTGCTGGGCGAAACCTGGATCGCTCATCATGGCCGTCACGGTCAGCAGAGCACACGCGGAGTTGTGGTCAAAGGACAGGAGAACCATCCGATCCTTCGCGGGATTCACGATGGCGATATCTGGGGACCGAGCGACGTTTATGAAGTGCACTTGCCGCTGCCCGCCCGCAACCAGCCGTTGATCCTGGGCCAGGTGCTGGAAGGAATGCGAGCGGACGACCCGCCAGCCTCAGGCAAACAGAACGATCCGATGATGCCGGTGGCATGGGTGAAGAGCTATACGGGAGCACAGGGCAAAACCGCGCACGTTTTCGCGACCACCATGGGCGCTGCGCAGGATCTGGAGAACGAAGGACTGCGCCGGCTGATGGTCAACGCGTGTTATTGGGCGCTCGGCATGGAGGCCAAGATTCCGGCGAGAGCCAATGTCGACCTCGTAGGAGACTACAAACCACTGCCGTTCAAATTCGGCGGGTTCGCGAAGGGGATCAAGCCGTCGGATCTTGCGAGCCACTGAGCTTGACTGGTGCGCTTAACGCTGATGTTCGGGATGTGTGCAGCCGGGAAATTCAGCGAGCATCGTGTCGCCGCGATATCCAAAGTAATCACGCCGGGCGGCTTCGGAAAAGCAGTAAGCCTCGATGGTCAACGCCTTCATTCGGGCGAAGAATCTTTCCGTGTCCGTTTCCGGATTCGCTTCGTTTGCGGCCATTGCTGCGAGGAGTTGTTTCTGCTCCTCGGCGTTACATTCCAGGAAGGCGCGTCCGAACCGCGCGGCGGCTGCGTGCTCGACACCGTCAAGCCCATGCAGCCATGCCTGTTGCTCGCCCGGGGTGTAGTGGAGAACCGTATCGATGTAAAACGGGACTCCGGCCTGATGCGCTCCGGGACCCATGTCGTCAGCGGGAATGATGAGCTCGCACAGGCGATCTACGGTCCCATATCGGGGGCGGGAAAAGACACGCGGCTGGTAGGAAGCGGTGTCCAGAGGCGGGGCTGATCCCGGTTCGTGATGTTGCGCCGACGCGTGACGCGCCGCCAGGCCGGCGCCAAGGACGCGGAACAACTCGCGCCGGTCAAGCGCTTCATCCCGCATCAAGACAATTCTCCCCGCCGGAATTTCCCGATCAGGCGGTCGCTCATGCGCCATGACAGCGCGATATTGGTCAGGGTGGGATTCTTTTCCGCGTTCGCCGCGAATACCGAGGCATCGCCGACGAACAAATTGGGAATATCGTGGCTCTGGCAGTCTGGGTTGAGCACGGAGGTTCTTGGATCGCGTCCCATTCTCACCGTGCCCACCCAATGGTTGTAGTCGATCTGCAATTTTTCGGCGCTTACCGCACCGGGAGTTGAGATGACTTCGCCGCCAGCCGTCCGGATAATCTGCTCGCAGGTCTGAATCATGTCCTCGGCCATGGCGATATCGTTGGCCTCGTAATGAAGGTGCACGCGAGGGAAGGGAAGACCCAGGTGGTCCTTCTTGTCTGGATCGAGATCGACGTATTTCTTCGCGGAGGAAAGCAGCGTGCCTTGCATGTTCATGGACGCATGGCATACGTTCACTTCGCGCAACCGGCGCTTGAAGCCGGACCCGTATCCAGGAACCGAGTCGATCCCTAGCCGGCGCGGATGAAGCCCGGAGCCGCACTGCACCTGATAAGTTCCTGCAAAGCGGGGGCTGGGGTTGTCCCAATAGAGGGCGGTGAGGAGTCCGTGATAATAATCTGTGCCGTCGTCGTTGGAGGCATCGCGGGTGCGCAGTTCCGGGAAGAACCCAGTCACTGTCAGCCCGAAATGGCTGGTGAGGTTCCTGCCCACGTGGCCGCTAGTGTTGGCGAGCCCGTTCGGAAATTCCCTCGTCCGGTTGATCAGGAGATGGCGCGGCGTTTCGATCGAATTACAGGCCAGCACCAGCACTTTACACGCGATCTTGTCGACGACGCCGCGCGCGTGGGTATATTCGATTCCCGAAATCCGGCGCCCGGGCGCATCCATTAAAACGCGCGTCATGGTGGATTCGGTAAACAGCGCGAGATTGCCGGTGCGCAGAGCCAGCGGAATCGGCGTGTTCGCGGAGGTGTACTTCGCGTCGACCTCGCAGCCTTGCATACAGTGCCCGCAGTAGTGGCACACCGCGCGCTGGCCGGGCCGCGATTCGGTGGGCATGGCTTTCCGTTGGCCGACAAATTCCATCCGCATGCCCCTGGCTTTGAGCCGTTCGACGCCGCGCCGCAGCAGTTGTTCGCCGCAACGCATGGCCACCGGTTTCTGAAATTCCCCATCCGGCAAATTGGAAAGACCGTCTTTATTTCCATAGACGGCCATCAGCCGCTCCGCGCGGCTGTAGTATGGCGCGACCTCGTCGTAGGCCATGGGCCAATTGCGGAAATCGAGCGGCCCGAATCGGAGGCTGTGTCCTGCCCAGCAGAGAGAGCGGCCGCCGAGCGCTTTCAGCAGGCCATGTCCGGGTCGGTCACCCACAGGCGTGAAATGGTTGCGCTCGGCGTAATCGTTCCAAACGCTGGAAACGGGGTGCCGGTGGCCGGACTGCAGGCGCTTTTCCAGATTTGCGTAGACCGAACCGTGAGCGTTGTAGTCAACACCGGCGCGCAGCCGCGGGCCTGCTTCCACCAGAGCGACCTTCAGGCCGGCCTTGGCCAGCACGTAGGCCGCGATCCCGCCGCCCGGACCGCTGCCGACAACGCAGACGTCGAAAATTGTTTTGTTAGCGGCTGCCACGCGAGTGACCTGTATCGTATCACTTGGGCCAAGGTCGTTCTTAAGCGAGTGAACGGTGCAGAGTAGTCTTGATCAGGGGTGGTTCTGCAACGCCGAGCTCATCGAAATCTGATGCTCGGTCAGGATGGTTCCGGTGGCGCGCTGCAAGGCCGCGCGAGCTTTCACGTAAGCGCTCTTGGCGGCGACCTCCGTGGACTTCGCTTGCGCCAGCAGGCTTTCGTACTGGATGACGAAGAAGCTGGTGGAGGCTCCCACTTCGAATTTCGCCTGCTCGGCGGCGAGCGATTCCTCCTGGAGAACCCGGGCCTGGACTGCCGCCTCGTGCGATGCGCGAGCGCGCCGCATGGCGATCAAGGCGTCTTCCACCTCGAGCCGGGCTTGATTCTGCAACTGGCGCACGCGGATCTGCGATTGTTTGAGTTGAATTTCGTCTCGCGCCAGATCGGCTTCAGCGATGCGGTTGCGAATGGGCAGCGTGACCTGGACGCCGATTCCGTATGTGGGGAACTTGCGCGTGAAGATCTGATCGAGCGCCGTGCCATAACCGCCAACCAGCGCCGCATCGGCAGTGGGCGACAGCGGGTTGACCGCCCCCGCCAGCCCGTTGTTTTGGGCCACGCCGACCAGGTCCATCTGCGGGCGCACGGCGTTGCGCGCGCCCTTCAGGCCGATCTCGGAGTTCTCAACCTGCAACCCGGCCTGATTGAGGTCCGGGCGATTCGCCACGGCTGCCGCAAGAAGGTCCTGGATGGGTTGTATCTGCTCCTTGTCGGGAATTGTGAGCGAGTCGGTGGGAATGATCCGCGCAGCCTGCACCTCCGGATCCTGATTTCCGGTCTTGGTCAGAACACTCTTCAAGATGGCTTCCTGCTCTTCGAGAAGGCCGCGCGCATTGATCAGCTCCTGGCGGCCGGAGAAGAGCGCAGCATTCGCACGCGTCATTTCCACCGGCGCCAGTGTTCCTTCGTCCACCTGCGACTTCGTATCCGTGAACAGCTTCTCGGCTAAGGCTACCGCCTCCGCTTTCACTTTCACATCCTCATTGAGGGCCACCAGATCAGTGTAGAGGCGGATGACGCCATACACCGTGGCAATGAGCTGTTGCTCGAACAGCAGGCCGGTAATTTTCTGATCGTTCTTCGCGATTTGGATGAAGCGGCGGTTCAGGCTGGCGCCGAACCCTCTGAGCAGCGGTTGCGTGACCGTTAAGCCCAGGCTCGATCCCGTGTAGGGATTGTAAATGTTACGTAGAGAGTTCAGCGAGTCATGATTGTTATTGAATGCCAGACTCACCTGCGTGCCGCTGCTGAAGCCCTCTTGAAATCCGACGTTCGCTGTCCCGATATTCGAGATCAGCGAATTGGTGCCGGTCACTACAGTATTGGTTTGCGGCGTGGTCTGATGCGACCAGTTCAGAAGCCCGACCACGGCGGGGTCGAAGATGGTCACCGGCGTGCCGTTGGATTGTGGAATGGTTCCCTGCACCGAGAGATTGGTTTGCACTTCGCCGAGAACGCCCAACTCGAGCGGGTTGGTGGCGACCGCGGTCCCCGGAGTGACGCTCGACGCGCTGGCCGGATTCGTTACCAACGGGCTCTGCGGACCGCCGACTCCGGCGGGAGCTTCGGCGAGAATGAACGGTACGCCGCGGAGAATTCCACCGCCGCGCGCGCGCAGCACATCGCTATCCGCCACGGGAAAGCTCAATCTCTGGAGCTCAATATCGAGATTGTTTTCGATGGTCAGGGCGAGTGCATCCGACAGCGAGAGGTAGAGGTTCCCTGAGCGAATCAGCCCGCGCAACCGGGGCGAGTTTTCGAAGCTCACGGGCGCGCCACGCATGGCGCCGCGAGGAAAATCCGGCCGCGCAGCCTGATCGTTCGATCCCGCGGCTTGTTGGGCGCCTGGCGCGGCCATTGCGGGACTGACGCCCAGGAGAAAAGCCAGGCAGGCGCTCAACCCGGATCTCAGCAAGGATTTCAACATGCTTAACGCGAGGCCCCCGCGGGTGGTGTGCTCGAAGCTGCGGGTTTCTCGTTCAGCAGGGCGGGTTTCACCTTGGCTCCTTCGCGCACCGCGTCGCCCGGATTAACGACCACCCGCTGCCCCAGCTGCAAGCCCGAGGTTACTTCGATGCGGTCGCCGTAATCGCGGCCCAGCTCGATGTGCTGGAAATGGATGGTCTGATCGGGTTTGACGAGAGCGACCTGCGTTCCATCGGGGCGCACGACCAGGGTGTCGCCGGGGATCACGAGCGGCGGATCTTTCCGGGGCGTTGTCAGGTCCACCTGGCCATACATCCCCGGCATCAGAATGCCTGCCTGATTCGGCACCTGCACCTCAACCAGCAGTGTGCGTGTGGCCGGATCCAGCGAATTGGAGGTGCGCGTCACTGTGCCGGTAAACTGTCTTCCCGGTAAATCCGGCATCGTGATTCGCGCTGCCTGGCCAACATGTACGGCACCGGCCTCCGCCTGCGGCACATTCAGAAACGTTCGCAGCACATTGGTCTGAGCAATGCGAAACATCAGCGTATTGGCAGCGGTGATGAGCGTCCCGACATCCACGTTGCGCAGGGTGATCACGCCCGCAAATGGCGCGCGCACCATCTTGAATCCACGCAACTCGCCTAGCCGGGCAACATTCGCCTCCGAGGCCGAAACGTTATTCCTTGCGGCGGCCACGGCTTTCTCAAGAGCTTTCACATTGGCGACCTGCGCCTGATGTTGCGCCTGGTAGGTATCGTTCTCCTGGCGGGAAACTGCCCCTTTAGTCACCAGGTTGGCCCAGCGCTGGGCAGTTACGCGGGCCAGCTCTTCGTTGGCTTTGCCCTGTTCGAGCGATGCCGACGACTGCCCGAGGGCCGACCGTGCCTGTAACAGTTCCGCCCGGCCCTGCACGAGCAGCTGTTCGAGGTCCGGCGCTTCGATTTCCGCCAGCAGCTGGCCGGCGGTGACGCGATCGCCGATATCCGCGTACCGTTTGCGCACATAGCCGTTCGACCGGGATAGGACCGGGGTTTCGGTCACGGCCTGGATGCTGCCTGGCAAGTTGAGGCTGACCGAGCCGGTGGATTGGACCACCTGCACTACGGTCACGACTGGTAAAGCCTCATGCTGTGCGTTGGCATCGGCGGCCAGCATGGCCTCGCGCCGCCGGTGCGGGAGATAACCAGCGAAGAAGGCCACTACCACGGCGACCAGCCCCACCAGCAACAGGGCGGCAAGCGTCAAGCGCGAGGGCTGCGTGGGTTGTGCCGCGGAAGGAGGCGTCTTTGCTTGCAAGCGCTTCTGTTCTTCCAACTGGCGCTTGAGGTTCTCCACCTCCGCGCGCAAGCGATCTTCGGTGCCCATGTCTTGCTTCGGAATATCCGTTTCCATCCGGCTCATAAGAAGTTTAGGCCAGCTCCAGCAGGTCTACGGTAGTCTGCTTCTCCTCGTCTTCTATCTGCTTTCCATGATCGACTGGCGGCTTGGTGCGGAGCAAGCTGTAGACAACGGGAACGATAAACAGCGTTGTCACCGTCGCCAGAATCAATCCCCCGATGACCGCGCGCCCCAACGGAGCGTTCTGCTCGCCGCCCTCGCCATAGCCCAGGGCCATCGGCAGCATGCCCAGGATCATGGCGAGTGCGGTCATGGTGACGGGACGGATGCGCGTATAACCGGCGGACAGCGCGGCGGCTCGCGGCCCCATCCCTTCAATTCGCTGGTCATTGGCGAAAACCACCAGCAGAATGCTGTTTGCGGTGGCCACCCCAATGCTCATGATACTGCCCATCAAAGAGGGCACGCTGAATGTGGTTTGGGTGACGAACAGGATCCAGACAATTCCCGCAAAAGCGCCCGGCAACGCCATCAGGATGATGAACGGATCGAGCCACGACTGGAAATTCACGGCCATCAGCAGGTAGACCAGCACCACGGCGAAGATCAGTCCGAGCTCCAGGCGATGGAAGGACGTGCGCATGGTACTCACCTGGCCGCGCAAGGCCAGCGTGGTGCCGCGCGGCAGCCTCTTCGAGACATCATCCATGATCTGCTCGACTGCCGAGCCGACGGTGCCCAGATCCTGCCGGTCGACATTGGCGTAAACATCGAAAACCGGCTGGACGTTGTAGTGGTTCACGATCTCGTTGGTGACGCCGCGACTCACCGAAACGAGATTCGAGAGCAGTTGCGCGCTGCCGGGCGCGGCACCCGGGTTGCCGAACGCCAGTGTGAACTGGCTGGGCCCTGTTGCACCGGTATTCGCAATACCCTGAGCAGAAGACTGCGTGTTGACGGACACTGGCCCCAATGGCGATGTGATGGGCGTACGCAGCAGGGCATTGAGCGAATTCAGCCGGTACTGGGGCGTTTGAACTGCCACTGAGTAGGTGACGCCGTTCGCCCAGTTTAGCCACTGCGTGGGAGCCACCTGGCCGCTGGAACTGAGCGAGATCAACAGGCTGCTGCTCACGTCCCGCTGAGTCAGCCCCACCTGCCCGGCTTTATTACGATCGACGTTTACGCGGATCTCCGGGTAATTGACCACTTGGTGAATGTGAACGTCGACCGCCCCGGGAATGCGCGCGACACGGCCTTCGATTTCCCGGCTGATGTCGTAGTTTGCCTTGGCGTCGCGCCCCACCACCTGCACGTCAACCGGCGCCGGCAGTCCGAAGTTCAAAATCTGATTGGTAATATTGGCCGCCTCGAAAAAAAATGTCACATCGGGAAATCTCGCGTGCAGGCGCTTGCGCAGCGTCTCCCGATACTCGGCCACGGGTCCGTGCTTCTCGCTTTTGAGCGAAATCAGGATGTCTCCATCATCGGTTCCGATGGTTGCATTGTCACCGAAGGCGAGGTTGAAGCCGCCGAAGGGAATCCCGATATTGTCGATGATGGTATCGATTTCGTCCGCGGGAATCACGTGGCGGATTTCATCGTCGATATCGGCGAAGATCATCTCCGTTTTCTCGATGCGCGTACCGGCCGGCGCGCGCGCGTGCAGGCGCAACTGGCCGGCATCCACAATCGGAAAGAAATCCTGCCCCACGAAGGGGGCCAGGCACAAAGAACCGGCGACGAAGATGGCGAAGCCCGCCAGAACCAGCTTGCGACGCCGCAAAGCCCAGTCCAGGAGACCGCTGTAAGACGTGCGCATTATTTCAAAGCGCCGGTTAAACAGGTGGTGCAAGTGCCAGATGAATCCGCTGCCGCCTTCGGCTTCTCCGTGTTCACCCATGATGTACAGCTTCAGCTCCGGTTTGAGGAGGTAGTGCACCATGGTGGGAATCAGAGTGCGGGACAGCAGGTAAGATGCCAGCATGGCGAACACCACAGCCAGGGCGAGAGGCGTGAACAGGTATTTGGCGGCGCCCGTCAGCAGCAGAACCGGCACAAACACAATGCAGATGCACAACGTTGAGACAAAAGCCGGTACGGCGATCTGCTGCGCTCCATCGAGCACCGCGCGCACCAGGGGCTTCTTCATGGCCATGTTGCGATGCGTGTTTTCGATCTCGACAGTTGCGTCATCCACCAGAATGCCGACCGCGAGGGCCAGCCCGCCCAGAGTCATGACGTTGATGGTGTGACCCATCAGACTCAGGACGATCAGAGAAGTGAGAATCGATAGCGGAATCGAAATGCAGACAATGACCGTACTGCGCCAGCTTCCCAGGAATAGCAGGATCATCATGCCGGTGAGGAAGGCTGCGATGAGCGCCTCACGAACGACCCCTGCCACGGCCGCGCGCACGAAAAGCGACTGGTCGAAAAACTGCCGGACCTTCAATTCCGGCGGCAAGCCCGCCAGAATCTTCGGCAAAGCCGCTTTCACGGCTTCGACAATGGTCAGTGTCGAGGCTTTCCCGTTTCGCAAAACCGTGAGCAGCGCGCCGCGCGTTCCATTGGTCCGCACGATACTGGTCTGTACGGAATAGCCGTCGCGTACTTGAGCCACATCCCGCATGTAGACGATAGCGCCGTTCACCACCTTGATGGGCAGGTCATTGAACTGGTCCAGCAACTCGGGGCTGCTGTTGAGCTTCACCTGGTAATCGATGTCGCCGAGCTTGACGGTTCCCGCCGGAACGATAAGGTTTTGCTGGCCCAGGGCGCTCGAAACGTCGGCCGGCGAGAGCCCTTTGGCGTAGAGCGCTTCCGGATTGAGGTCGACCATGACCTGCCGGAACTTGCCGCCGAAGGGGAGCGGGACCGCGGCCCCCTGCACGGTCGCCAGTTGCGTGCGCATGAAGTTCAGCCCCAGATCGAACAGCTGTTGCTCGCTGAGCGTTTTGCTCTCCAGGCCCAGTTGCAGGATGGGGACGCTCGAGGCGTCGTACTTGACGATGCTCGGCGGGTAAGTGCCCGGCGGAAAAATGCGTAGCAGCGTCTGGCAGAGTGCTGTCACCTGCGCCAGCGCCATTTCAATCTTGACGTTGGGTTGAAAGTAGATGCGCGTGACGGAAACACCGCTGTAAGCCTGTGTCTCGATGTGTTCGATGTCATTGACGGTGGTGGTCATGGCGCGCTCGAAAATGGTGTCGATGCGCTTCTCCATCTCGTCGGGCGAAATGCCGGAGTAGTTCCAGATCACGCTGATCACCGGGATATCGATGTACGGAAAAACATCTACCGGCATGGTGACGATGGCCGTTGCGCCGAGCAAGGCGATCAGCACCGACATCGCGACAAAAGTGTATGGGCGTCGTAACGCCAGTCTGACAATCCACATAGTCTGTTGCGGCTCTGTAGTCTCCCTAACTTGGCTGTAGCCTAGCCGGGCTTTTCGTCAACAGAGACTTCGGGAGGTGTTTCCATTGCCGGAAACTTCCGTCCTTCTAGGATGACGCAGCGGGGCGCTTGGATGATAGCCCTTTCGAGCTATCAAACGCCTCCTATGGCAGGTGAATAATGCCGCGCTGGATGGCGGCGGTGGCGGCCTGGGTCCGGTCGGCCACGTTTAGCTTGCTGAGAATGCTTTTGACGTGGTTTTTCACGGTATGCTCGGCGATGCTGAGCTGATGGGCGATCTGCTTGTTAGCCAGGCCATTCACGATGAGGGAAAGCACTTCCATTTCTCGCGCGCTGAGATCCGGGGCGGGGAATTCGGCTGCCAGCGTCTTGGCTACCGAGGGGGGCAGAAACGGGTAACCCGCGTGGACGGCGCGGATGGCCTTGAGGAGGTCATCATGCAGGACGTCTTTCGTCAGATAGGCCTGCACCCCGGCTTGCAAAGCGCGCCGGATATCTTCGTCGCCGCCATAAGTCGTCAGCGCGATCAGCCTGGCTTTCGGATACTCGCGGCGAATGGCCACGGCCGCCTCAAGGCCAGTCAACCCGGGCATGCGAAGGTCGAGCAAGGTCACATCCGGCAGATGCTTGCGGAACATCTCTACCGCCTGCAGGCCGTTGGCGGCTTCAGCCACCACGGTCATATCCGGCTGCATGTTGACGATGGTGGTGACGCCGACGCGTGCGATTAAATGATCCTCGGCGATCAGAATGCGAATCGGCTGGGCGCCGCTCATGGCGTTCTCATGCGAGCGGCACGGTGACTTCGACCTGCGTGCCGTCGCCGGGGCGGCTGTGCAGGTTGAGCGCGCCTCCCAGCCGTTCGGCCCGCTCGCGCATGCCGAGCAGGCCAAAGTGACCCCCCAAAGTGGAGAACGCTTCGTGCTGCTCGAAACCGCGCCCGTCGTCCTCCACGCGCAGAGACAGGCGGCGCGCCTCCAGGTGCAGCCGGATCCGGATTTTACCCGCAGCCGCGTGTTTGAGGACATTGGCCACGGCTTCCTGCGCGATCCGCAAGAGATTTTGTTCCACGTCCTCAGGCAAGCGCCTTTCGTCGCCGGTGACATCGACGTGCACTTCGACGGGCGAACCAGCGGTCCACTGGCGCGCGCCCGCTTCGAGCGCGGCAGGCAGGTCCTGGCCTTCGAGCGCCGATGCCCGCAGATCCATCACTGAGCGGCGGGCTTCGGTGAGGCTGTGGCGCGCCATTCTGCACGCGAGTTGCAGATGCTGCTTGGCGAGATTTGCGCCGGCCGGCAGGCTCATGGCCACCGCGTCCAACTGCGACGAGATACCCACGAAACCCTGCGCCAGGGTATCGTGAATCTCCCGCGCCAGGCGCGCGCGCTCCTCAAGCACCAGCGCGAACCGCCCGCGAATCTGCCGCAAACGCAGGCGAAAGATAGCCCATCCGCTTGCCGCCAACAGCAGCGCGCATAGAATCCGAAACCAAAGCTTCTCGTAGAAGTGGGGCAGCAATTGGAAAGCGTACGACGCCTCGCTCGACGGTCCGCCGGCGATCTCCGCTTTCACCAGGAAGCGGTAACGGCCTTGGCGCAGACTGTTGTAATTAATGATGCGCCGCGAGCCGGCTTGCACCCAGTCGTGGTCCAGGCCTTCCAGCATGTAGGAGTACTGCACACGCTCAGGCGCCGTAAGATGAATGCCCGTGTAGCGGATCTGAATGCGGCTATTGCCGGGCGGCAGCTCGATGGGCCGGTTGAGATCGATGGGATCGCCGTTCGCCGTCATTTCGACAAGCTGTACCGGCACCGGTGCGGGCTGGCGCTTGGGTGCGTTGGGATCAAGAACGGCCAAGCCGCGGCTGGTGGGGAACCACAGCCGTCCGTCCGTGGTGCGCCAGCCGCCGGCGCTCGCGGGATAGCCGGGAGCGCACTGCGCGCTGCGCAATCCGTCATCGAGCCCATAGTTGACCGGCTCCAGCGACGTAATTTTATGAGACGAAAAATCGAGCAGTTGCTGCTTCGCGATGCGGCAGATGCCACGCGTGGTGCTGAGCCAGAGAGAGCGGCCATCATCCTCGATATGTGAAATGTTATCGCTGAGCAGGCCGTCTTTCGACGTGTAGTGGAGGAAGTGCCCGC
>Ga0310810_10000130_pt1 | contig 77385 bp, 96 predicted proteins | sample NCmetagenome_FD_207641 | JGI IMG/M metagenome (GOLD analysis project Ga0310810, IMG submission 207641) | Soil microbial communities from experimental microcosm in Duke University, North Carolina, United States - NC | ecosystem: Engineered > Artificial ecosystem > Soil microcosm > Unclassified ... | reverse complement strand
GGTCCTCACCTGGACGCTCTGCAGCGTCCCCGATCCGGCGGCCGCGCTCGCGGAGATCCGCCGCGTGCTAAGGCCGGGCGGCGAGCTCTTCTTCGTCGAGCACGGTCTCGCGCCGGAGCCCGACGTCGCGCGCTGGCAGCAGCGCCTGACGCCGCTCTGGCGGCCGATCGCCGGCGGCTGCCATCTCGACCGGCCGATGGAGGCCCTGATGCGCCGGGCTTTCCCTTCGGTGCAGATCGACAGCTTCTACCTCGAAGGCCCGCGCTTCATCACCTACATGTACGAAGGACGCGCCAGCGTTTGACCTACCGCAACCCCTCGCCGCACGCGGGGCGCATGCTGTCGACAGCTTCTCGACAGCAAAGGAGTCGGTCATGAAACGCACGATTTTCGCCGCGGCGGCGGGACTGCTGGTCGCCGGCGCGGCCTGGTCGCAGCCCTATGGCATGGGTCCGGGCATGATGGGCGGCTACGGCGGGCCGGGCATGATGGGCGGCTACGAGGAAGGCTATGGCATGGGGCCGGGCATGATGCGCGGCTACGGCGGCGGTTACGCCGCGCGGCTCAACCTCACCGACGAGCAGCGCACGAAGATCGCCGGGATCGAGGACGAGCTGGCGCAGAAGCGCTGGGGCCTCATGACGGGCATTCACCAGCAGCGCTACCAGTCGTTCAAGGAAGGCAAGGCGGACGACGCGACGCTGCGCAAGTCCTTCGAAGCGATGCAGGCGACCCAGAAGCAGATGTTCGAGGCCGGCCTCGACGCGAACAAGCGCATCGAGGCGGTGCTCACCCCCGAGCAGCGCAAGCAGCTGCCGCGCGGCGCGGGACGGTTCGGCATGATGGGCATGATGTGGTAGCCGGCGCGGCATGACGACGCGCAGGAGCTTCGTACGGGGCGCGGCGGCGCTCGCCGCGCTCGCTGCCCTTCCGGTCCGCGCCCAGCAGATACCGCGGGTCACGGTGTACAAGAGCCCGGCCTGCGCCTGCTGCGGAGAGTGGGTGAAGCACATGCGCGCCAGCGGCTTTACCGTCGACGTGCGCGAGATGGACGACGTCTCGCCGCTCAAGCGCGAGCGCGGCATTCCCGATCGGCTCGCCTCCTGCCATACCGCGCTCGTCGCCGGCTACGTGCTCGAAGGCCACGTGCCGGCCACCGACGTGCAGCGGCTGCTGCGCGAGCGGCCCAGGGCGCGCGGCCTGGCGGTTCCCGGCATGGTGCCCGGCTCGCCCGGCATGGCCGGGCGGGCGCAGCCCTATCAGACGCTCGCCTTCGACGGCGAGCGCAGCTGGGTGTTCCAGCAGCACTAGCGCGCGCCAGGCGGCACAATCGCGGCGTGACGCACGGCATCTTCGCCGCGCTTGCGGCCGCGCTGCTCTTCGGCGCCAGCACGCCCCTCGCCAAGCTGCTGCTCGGCGAGGCGAGCCCGTGGCTGCTCGCCGGCCTGCTCTATCTCGGCTCGGGACTCGGGCTGGGCGCCGTCCTGCTCCTGAAGCGCCCGCCTTCCCGGTCCCTTCCCGGAAACGAGAAGGCGGCGCTCGCAGGGGCCATCCTGGCCGGCGGCGTCGTCGGGCCGCTGCTGCTCATGTGGGGCCTTTCGCGCATGGCGGCGTCGAGCGCAGCGCTGCTGCTCAACGCCGAGGCGGTGTTCACCGCGCTCATCGCCTGGTTCGCGTTCCGCGAGAACTTCGACCGGCGCATCGCGCTCGGCATGGCGCTGATCGTCGCCGGCGCGGTGTTGCTGTCCGGCTTCTCCGACGTCACCGCTCCGCTGCCGGCGCTGGCGGTGCTCGGCGCCTGCCTTGCCTGGGCGCTCGACAACAACCTGACGCGCAAGGTGTCGCTCGCCGATCCGCGCATCGTCGCGATGACGAAAGGCCTGGTGGCCGGCGCGACGAACAGCGCGCTCGCCCTCGCGGCGGGCGCCACGCTGCCCGCGCTGCCCGTGCTCGGCGCAGCGCTCGTCGTCGGCTGGCTGGGCTACGGCGTGAGCCTTGCGCTCTTCGTCGTGGCGCTGCGCGAGCTCGGCACCGCGCGCACCGGCGCGTATTTCGCCACGGCGCCCTTCGCCGGCGCGGTTCTCGCGGTGCTGCTGCTTGGGGAAACGGTGACTGTCACCCTTTTCGCGGCCGGGCTGCTGATGGCGATCGGCGTGTGGCTGCATGTCACCGAGCGGCACGCGCATCGCCACACGCACGAGCCGCTCGAGCACACGCACGAGCACGTGCACGACGAGCACCACCGGCACGAGCACCAGCCGCCGGTCCCGGCGGGAACGCGCCACAGCCATGCGCACCGGCATGAGCGAGTGACGCACGAGCACGCCCACTATCCCGATGCCCACCACCGGCACCAGCATTCGTGAAGGCGGTTACTTGGCGAGCAGCACCGGCACGTCGGAGATGTGCAGCACCTTCGACGCGGTCGAGCCGATCAGCGCGCCGGCGATGCCGGTGCGGCCGTGCGTGCCGACGAGGATCAGGTCGCAGCGCGAGCTCTTCGCATGCTTGGCGATCGTCTCGGCGACCGGGCCGACGAGGATGCGCGCCTGGTAGGCCAGCCCGGCGCGGTCGAGCAGCTTCTTCGCCGCGGCGAGGTTCTCCCCGCCCTCCTCGCGGTAATAGCGCTCGATCTGCGACTTGCCGACCGCGGCGCTCATGTTGCCGATCTTCGGCACCGGCAGGTGCACGGTGACGAGCTCGACGGCCGGCGTTTCGCGGTACCAGTCGGCGTGCTCGATGAGCAGCTTCACGGCGGCAAGCGACGGCTTCGAGCCGTCGACGGCGAGGAGGATCTTCATGCCCGGATTCTACGGCGCGCGGCCATGCGGCCGCCCAGCTCGGCGCGCTCGGTTTCGCTGATCGCCTCGCGGGCGAACGGCAGGACCAGCGCGGACTCCTTCTCCATGTGGCGCCGGTAGAGCCAGGCGAAGGGCGCCACGTCCTCGGCGTCGAGGCGCGCGTCGCGTCCCTCGGCTATGGCATCGAGCCTCGCCCGCAGCCGCGACCACTGGCCCTCCATGGTGGCGTGATCCTCTTCCAGGCCGTTGATGATGGCGCTCACTTCCGGGCGGTCGCGCTCGGCGGCGAGGCGCCGCAGCACGGGAAACATGTCCTCGTCCTCGTCGCGATGGTGGTCGGCGCCGGCGGTGTCGAAATAGCGCATCACCTGCGTCGCCGCCTCGCGCGCCGGGCCGTCGGCGCCTTTCGTGCCGACGTGCTCGACCAGCTTCTCGAGCGTGCAGAGCTGCGCCTCGATGCGCTCGTGGCAGGCGGCGAGCATCTCGAGCGGCTCGTCGAAGGTCGGCGCGGCGGCGGCAAAGGGGTTCATGGCGGCGCGCTAGGCGGTCGTCGCCGCGTAGGCCAGCCGGCCGAGGCGCAGGCGCAGGTACTCGCCCACCAGCAGCGAGGCCGGGTAGAGCACCTCCTCTTCGAGGCGCGCGTGCACGGCGAGCTTCTCGGCGAAGCCGGCCACGTCGTCGCGGCCGGCGGCGCGCGCCGCGGCGAGCAGGCGCTCGAGCGCGGCGAGGATCATGCGGTGCTCGGCGAGCATCGTCTCGTAGTTCTTGCGCATCCAGTCGGTGTGGATGAACACCGGCGCCATCTTCTCGTCCGCCTCGCCGCGCGCGAGCGCGCCGAGCAGGCCGAGGGGCGGCAGCGCGAACTGCTCCTCGCGCTCGGCGTGCGGCGCGAGCAGGCGCGAAACCAGCCGGGCGCTCTCCCCGAGCTCGCCCGGCTCGCGCCCGAGGGCGACGAGGGAATGATGGAGCGCGACGTGCTCGTCGCGCAGCGACCCGGGAATGGCGATGGGCATGGGAACAGGATAGGCGCCGCAGGGCGGATTGCTTTGATCTGCATCAACGCCGGCGAACGCGCGAGCGGCAAAGTGGGCGCATGAAGCGGCTGCTCGCGATGCTGCGCCGTCGTGGCGCCACCCTGCCCAACCCGCCCGACGCCGACGCGCTCGCCGCGGTGAAGCGATGCGAGAGATGCCCCCACACCGCGCTCTGCGACGAGCTGCTCGCGAAGCCGGGCAGCGCCGGCAACCGCTCGTTCTGCCCCAACGCCGGCTATATCGAGCAGCTGCGCGAGCGCGAGCTCAAGTTCTGATCCACTGCCGCAGCTCGATCGAATTGCCGTCGGGGTCGCGGATCTCGGCGCGCGCGTAGGCCGGCCGTTTCATCGGGCCCCAGCTCGCCTCGATGCCTTTTTGCTTAAGGTAGGCGAGCGCCGCGTCCATGTCTTCCACCTCGAGCGCCATCATGCGGTAGCCGAGGCGCTCACCCGGCTCGCGCGGCTGCGGCGCCGCCTCGGGATAGCACATCAGCTCGACGGTGGTGCCGCCGAGCTCGAGATAGACGAGCTCCAGCGGACCGAGCGGCGACGCGGGCACGCGCTGGCGCTCGCGCACGCGAAAGCCGAGAACGTCGGTATAAAACGCGACCGCCCGCTCGGGGCGGGCGGTCACGACCTCGATGTGATCGATGCGCGTGAACATCCGCGCAGTCTACGCCGCGCGGATCAGATCCCGTGATGCACGGTGAACACCGTCTCGCTGCTCTTCGGCCCGTGCGCCGGCGTCACCTTCACCTGCAGCCGGTAGGTGCCGCGCGAGCCGAAGACGAACAGCTCGCTGTAGTCGGGCAGGCCGGCGGCCTGGGTGTGCAGCAGCGGCTTCTCCTCGGTGCGGCCGTTCGGCCCGCGCACCGCCACGACCACCGTGGCATCGCCGATGCGCCGGTGGGTGCTTGCGTCGTCCAGCGTGATCAGCACGTGCTCCGAGCCGCTCGGGAACGCCCCGGGATGCGCCTCGCTGTGCCCGAGCGCGTGCACCGCCTTCTCGGCGGGCATCAGCCCCAGGTTGATCACCAGGCCGTCGACCTTCCTTTCCTGCGCCGCCGCGGACGCCGCGGCGAGCATTGCGGCAATGGCCACAAGCCCGATGCCTTTCATGACGCCTCCTTTTCTACCGGTAGACGAAGGTCGGAATGTCGGAGTTGACGAGCACCTCGTGCGTCTCGCTGCCGTGCACCAGCGCCGAGATGCCGGTGCGGGCGTGCGTCGCCATGAAGATCGCGTCGCAGCGGTGCTTGCGGGCGGCGTCGATGATCGCCTGCGCCGGCCGGTCGCTCAGCGCATAGTCGGTGGCGAAGGCGATGTTCGCCTGCCTGGCGCGGCTCGCCACCTTGGCGAGGATCGCGACGGCCATCTCGGCCGCCTGCCGCTCGTACTCGTGCAGCGGCGTGCCGTGGCGGGACATCAGCTCCGCCTCGCTCGGCAGCTGGTACTCGGGCACGGCGGTGAAGAACATCACCCGGGCGCCGGATTCGCGCGCGTAGTCGATGCCGGCGGCGACCGCCTTGTCGGCGGTTTCGGAGCCGTCGGTCGGAACGAGGACGTTGCGGTACATGGGTCACTCCCTTTCGAAAACGAGGCGCTCTTCGATGGGCGGCGGCGCGCCTTCCAGCAGGCGCGCCACGATCTCGGCGTGGCCGCGCTCCTCCGCGGCCATCTCGCGCGCCAGCGCGCGCAGCGCCGGGTCGGCGGCGCTCCAGCAGATCTCCTCGAAGAACGCCTGGGCGCGCTGCTCGGCGGCCAGCGCGATGGCGAGCGCCTGGCGCGGCGTCATCAGGCGGAACACCAGCTCGTGCGCCGCGGTCTCCGGCGCGCCGTCGTGCAGCCACTGGTATTCGCCCGCGGCGATCGCCGGCAGCGCGAGGCCGTCGCTGCGCCGCTCGAGCGTCTCGAGGTGCTCGGCCTCCATGCCCGCCAGCTCGGCGAACACGCGCGCCAGCTCCTCGCGCCCTTCGTCGTCCATGCGCTCGGCGAGCTCGCTGTAGCGCGCGGCCGCCTCGCGCTCGATGGCGATGGCGTGCGCGTACAGCTCGGCCGGCGACTGGAGGGTTCTCATGCGGGTACTGTAGGCTTGGGCATCGCCCCGCTATTGAGGAAGATCAAGCCGTGTTCAGACACCTGCTGATACCGACCGACGGCTCGCGGCTCGCCGCGAAAGGCCTCAGGATGGGCGTGCGCCTGGCCCGGAGCCTGGGCGCGCGCGTCACCGGGCTCTACGTGGCGGCGCCCTACATGCCGCCCATGTACGGCGAGGCGGGCCTTACCGTGACCGGGCTCGCGCCGAAGGAATACGCCCGCCTCGTCGAGCGCCAGGCGAAGAAGGCGCTCGCCGCGGTCGCGGTCGAGGCCGAGCTGGCGGGCGTGCCTTGCCGCGTCGAGTGGCGCAGCGAGGTTCAGCCGTGGCGGGCGATCCTGCGCGTCGCCCGCGCGCGCAAATGCGACGCGGTCGTCATGGCCTCGCACGGCCGCGGCGGGCTGGGGGGCCTGCTGCTCGGCAGCGAGACGGCGCGGGTGCTCGCGCACTCGAAGATTCCGGTCCTCGTCACGCGCTAGCGGTCAAGCGGACGGTGACAGAAAAAGAAAGCCGCCGCGCTTGACCTGCCGCAACATGCCGGCGCTAGCATCGGCGAAACTGCAGCGAGGAGACGGTAAATGCACTATCACTACTTCACCCTGGAGCAGCGCAGCGCCCTCGAGGATGCCATCCGCTCGCGCCTCGCCGAGCCGGGCATGCGCGACGCGCTCGAGCGCCTGCGCACGCCGCAGTTCGGCGTCTGCGACGCCTGCGGCGCCGACATCCCCTACGTGAAGCTCGCCGGCAACCCGGGCCTGACGCGCTGCATTTCCTGCCGGTAGCTCAAGGCCGGCCGGTCGGCAGGCGCACGGTAAACGACGAGCCGCGCCCGAGCGCGCTCGTCACCTCGATCGAGCCGCCGTGCTGCTCGACGATCTGGCGCACGCCGGCGAGGCCGATGCCGGTGCCGCTGAAGCGCCCGGCGACGTTCGAGCCGCGGCGAAAGCGCTCGAACACCGCCTCGACCTCGCTCGGCGGGATGCCGATGCCGGAATCGCGCACGCGCAGCGCGAGCGCCGCGCCCTCGTCGCGCAGCTCCACGTCGACGTCGCCGCTCTCCGGCGAGTACTTCACCGCGTTGGCGAGCAGGTTGTCGATCACGCGCAGCAGGCGCGCGCCGTCGACCACCGCCATCAGCTCGGCGGGCGCGGCGAGCCCGATGCGGTGGCGCGCGCTCGCCTGCTGCGCCTGCAGCACCGCCTCGCGCGCGAGCGCGGCGACGTCCTGCAGCTCCTTCCTCAGCTCGAGCGGGCGGCCGAGCTGCAGCTGCGCGAGGTCGAGGAAGCCGTCGAGCATGCCGCCGATGCGCCGCGACGCCGACTGGATGTGCGCGATCGACGCCTCGAGGCGCTCGCGCGGCACGTCGCCGCGCTCGAGCATGCGCTCGAGCAGGTCGGCGGCGCCGCGGATCGCGGAAAGCGGGTTGCGCAGGTCGTGCGCCGCCGAGGCGAGGAAGTCGTCGCGCGCCGTGAGCGCGTTGCGCAGCTCGCCCGCCAGGCGCTCGGCGTCGCCGCGCGCGTCGAGCGCGCGCTGGTAGAGCTTGGTGACGCGGCCGCCGAACGCCCAGGCGAGCCCGCCGATCGTCGCGACGATGGCGGCGAGCATCGCGGCGCGCTGCCAGGCCTCGCGGTAGGCGCCGGCGAACGCGCTTGCCGTCGGCTCGGCCACCAGCGCGCCGAAGCCGTACCCGGCGATCGGCGCGTAGGCGGCGAGCGTGCTCTCCCCGGGGCGCCGCACCACCCGGCTGCCGGTCTCGCCGGCGAGCACGGCGTCGACCTCGGGTCCGTGCAGCCGCACGAGGCTCGTCAGCGCCTCGCCGTCGCCGCCGATGAACACCTGCGCCTCGCGGTCGATGACGGTCAACCGCCCGAGCCCCTGGCCGAGCTTGGCGGCGAGGCCGGCGCGAAACCGGTCGGCCGGCAGCGGCACGGCGGCGACGCCGTGCTCGCCGCGCGCGCCCGTGAAAGGCACGGCGAGCACGACGGTCACCTTGCCGTTGATGCGGCCGATCACCGCGTCGCCGAGCACCGGCCGCCCGGTGGCGAGCGCCTCGCGGAAGAACGGCCGGTCGCCGATCGACACCGCGCCCGCGCCGAGCGTGCCGGCGAGGCTGCGCCCGTCGGCGCCGTAGATGCCGAGCCCCGACCACTGCGGGTTGTCGGACACCACCTGCGCGACGAGCGCGTCGAGCTCGTGCGAGGGGCGGGCCGCCACGACCGCCGGGTGCAGCAGCACCGCCTTGACGGTCGAAAGATGCCCGTCGATGAACGCGCCGACGGCGAAGCCGAGCGCGCGGGCGAGCTGCACGCGGTCCTCGGCGATGCGCTTCTCGCTCTCGTGCAGCTCCTGCCAGATCTCGAGCGCCGAGAACGCCGCGAGCGGCAGCATGGCGAGCGCCACGATGAGGAGCAGCCGGGCGCGCTGCGACATGCCGGAAGTCTAATGCGCGGGGTTTAAGCTTGGCGCGCCGTCCCCATATGAAAACCTTATGAAGTACAAGGACTACTACAAGATCCTCGGCGTCGAGCGCTCGGCCGGCGACGAGGAGATCAAGAAGGCCTACCGCAAGCTCGCCCGCAAGTACCACCCGGACGTGTCCAAGGAGCTGAACGCCAAGGAGCGCTTCCAGGAGGTGTCCGAGGCGTACGAGACGCTGCGCGACAAGGAGAAGCGCGCCGCCTACGACAGCCTGGGCAGCTACCGCCCGGGCCAGGATTTCCGCCCGCCGCCCGACTGGTTCGATCGCTTCGGCTCCGGCCAGGCCGAGGACCTGCGCGACGTCGACCTGTCCGACCTTTTCGAGCAGATGGGCATCTTCGGCCGCGCCGGCGGCCGGCGCGGCTTCGGGCGCAACGTGCCGATGCGCGGCGAGGACTACGAGATGCCGGCGCGCATCACGCTCGAGGAAGCGTTCCGCGGCACGGAGCGGCAGATCGCGCTGAACGGCGGCACGATCACCGCGCGCATTCCGAAGGGCGCCTCCGACGGGCAGCGGCTGCGCCTGCGCGGCAAGGGCGGCGCCGGGGCGAACGGCGGGCCGGCGGGCGACCTGTACCTGCAGATCGTGCTCGAGCCGCATCCGCTCTACCAGGCGCGCGGCCACGACCTCGATGTCGACGTGCCGATCGCGCCCTGGGAGGCGGCGCTCGGCGCGCAGGTCGACGTGCCGACGCTCGACGGCCTCGTGACGATGAAGGTGCCCGCCGGCTCGGCGAGCGGCCAGAAGCTGCGCCTCGCCGGCAAGGGGCTGCCGCGCCCGGGCGGCGGCGCGGGCGACCTCTATGCCGCGCTGAACATCGTCGTGCCGGGAACGCTGACCGAGCGGGAGAAGAAGCTCTACGAGGAGCTGCGCGACGCCACGCGGTTCGACCCCCGCAGCCGATTCAAGGCCTGAGCGAGCCCGTCCTGCGTGACCGGGCTCGCCAGGTGCTCGTCGAACCCGGCAGCGAGCGCGCGGGCACGGTCCCCGGGGTCGCGGCCGCCGATCCCCACCAGCGACACCGTGCGCCCGTACTGGTGGCGCAGCTGCTTCGCCACGTCGTAGCCGCTGATCCTCGCCAGCCGGATGTCGGCGAGCACCAGGCTCGGCCGCACGTCGTGCGCCAGCGCGAGCGCTTCCGCACCGTCGCAGACGGCATAGACGCGGTTCTCGTCCGACGCGAACGCCAGGACGAGCGCGCGGCGCAGGTCGGCGTCCGATGCGGCGATGAGCACGTTGCGGCGGCGCCGTTCGGCGCTCGCCGGGCGCACCACCGCGCGCGACACGGCGGGCGCGGCCGCATCGTTCGCCGCGCTGTGCAGGAGGGGCGCCGGCGGCGCCGGGCGCGTCAGCGCCCAGAGGAGAGCCATGGCGAGCGCGAGCGCCGCGCCGCCGCCGACGAAGAGCCAGGCGATCCCGGTGGCCCCGGCGTCGACCGTCGCGGCAGGCACGGCGGCCACCACCGACCAGCCGGTGTACGAGGCGTCGCGGCGCACCGAATAAGCGTCCGCGCCCTGCAGCGGCACGGCGCCGGCCAGCCGGGCGATCGGCCGCGCTTCCCGGTCGTGCACGGTGATGTCCCATCCGGCGGGAAAGCCCTGCCGGCGCAGCAGCGAATCGAGGACCGCCGGGGTGACGAGAGCGGCGACGACGTAGCGCGCCTCGCCCTCGCCGCGCACCGGCACGGCGATCGGGATGCCGCCTGCCATCGGCTCGTAGGCGCCGACCGCCTCGCGCAGGCTGCGCGCGACACGTTGCGCCAGCGCGCGCTCGTTGAACGGCGGCGGCTCCGCCCCGTCGCGCACCGCGGCGGCGAGCCGCTCGCCCGAGGGCGAGAGCAGCTCGATCGCGCCCCAGCCGGCATGCTGCGCGAGCACGCGCTGCGCCTGCTCGCGGAATGCGCCCGCGTCGCCGGAGGCGACGGCGCCCGAAGCGGCGAGCGCGCCGAGCGCGGCGACCGCGACTTCGGCTTGCCCGTCCACCGCGCTCGCCAGCGCGCGAATCTGGCCCTGCAGGCCGCGCTCGAACGCGGCGCGCTCGCGCTTGACGAGCTCGACCGAGCCCGCGAACGCGAGCAGCAACAGGGGCAGGACGCTCGCGACGGCGAGCTTCAGCGACTGGGAGCGGGACACCTTATTCTTCTCTTGGACAAACGGATAAATCATAACCCGCCCCCACCCGGCGGGCAATCCGCCCGGCGTCAGAACCGGTCAGGCGCGAGACTTCCTAGGCGCGCGCCTTGTCCCAGCGGCGGCCGACGCCGAGCGGCGCGGGCGTGAGGCTGACTATGCGGGTAAAGAGCGCCTCGTAGTCGCGCTCGTGGATGCCGGCGATCGGGTCGCGGTTGGTGTCGAACGCCTCGTCGATCGCGCGCCAGTCCTCGGGCGTCAGGCAGCGCTCGGCGAGCGGCAGCAGCTCGCCCTCCTCGCGGCGCATGTGCTTCCAGTGGAAGTCGGCATAGGCATCCACCGCGTCGAGGAACTCGCGCGCGCCGGCGGGCGCGGCGTCCTCGAAGATGAGGAGCGAGCGCTCCAGCTCGCGCACCAGGCGCGCGCCCTTCTCGTGCTCGGCCATGAGCTCGGCGATCAGCGGCTTCGCCTGCGGCGCGCGCGCTGCCAGCCGCGCGAACAGGTATTCGTCCTCCTTCGGGTGGTGCAGCTTCTCCGGGTACTCGTCGATGTAGCGGATCATGGCGCGCAGCGCGTCGAATCCCGGCTTCACGCGCACGTCCTGGGCTTCGCGGGCGAGGCTCTTCAGCGCGTGCAGCACGGCCGAGATCGAGCGGTGCTCGTCGCGGATCTTCTGGATGGCCAGCATGTTCGTCTCCTTATGGACAGATCAGGCCGCGAATGCCGCCCGCGACACCGCCCGCGTGCGCGAGCCCGTAGACACCGAACGCCAGCACCGCGGCGCCCATGGCGCGGCGCAGGACCGGTTTCCTGGCGAATGAAGCGATGAAACCGGCCGACAGCAGCCAGGGCAGCGTGCCGAGGCCGTAGGCCGCCATTGCCGCCGCCCCGCCCGCCGCGCTGCCGGCGAACGCCGCCACCGCGAGCGCGCCGTACACGAGGCCGCAGGGCACGAAGCCCCACGCGAGACCCGGCACGTAGGCGTCGCCGATCCGCAGCAACGGCGCGAGCACGCGCCAGATCGGGGTGGCGGCTCTTTCAAACACCCCCAGGAAGCGCGTCGCGCCGGCGAGGTAGAGCCCGACGCCGATCAGCATCGCGTTGGCGAAGAGGTAGACGGCGCTCTGCGCGCCGAGCGCGAAGGCGAGCTCCCCGCCGAGCAGGCCGCTCGCCGCGCCGAGCGCCGCGTAGGTGGTGAGGCGGCCCGCGTTGAAGAGAAGCAGCCGCTTCACGGGCTTCTCGGCAACGATCGGGATCACGCGCGGCCTGGCGAACGCGGCGACGAAGCCGCCGCACATCGCGACGCAGTGCACGCCCGAGGCGAGGCCGAGGAGCAGCATGGCGAGCAGCAAGCCCGCACTCATATGACCTTCGAGTATTTCGCGCGCGCCTGCGCCTCGCGCAGGTAGCGGTCGAACACCATGCACACCACGCGCACCAGCAGGCGGCCGCGCGGCGTGACGGTGATCCACTCCGCGGTGACGTCGACCAGCCCTTCCTCCTGCAGGCGGGCGAGGTCGGCCAGCTCGCGCGCGAAGTAGTCGCGGAAGTCGACGAGATACGCGTCCTCGATCGACTCGATGGACAGCCGGAAATGGCAGGCGAGCGCCTGGATCACCGCGCGGCGCACCAGGTCGTCGTGGCTGAGCTCGAGGCCGCGCGCCACCGGCAGGTGGCCGGCGTCGAGGGCCGCGGTGTAGTCGTCGAGGCGCTTCTCGTTCTGGTAGTAGGTGGGGCCGATCCTGCCGATCGCCGAGATGCCGAGGCCGACCAGGTCGCTCTCCGGACGCGTCGAGTAGCCCTGGAAGTTGCGCTGCAGGCGGCCGCGGCGCTGCGCCACCGCGAGCTCGTCGTCGGGGCGCGCGAAATGGTCCATGCCGATGTAGAGATAGCCCGCGCGCGTCAGGCGCCCTATGGCGAGCGTGAGTATTTGCAGCTTCGTCTCCGCCGAGGGCAGCTCGGCGTCGAGGATGCGCCGCTGCGGCTTGAACACCGTGGGCAGGTGCGCGTAGCTGTAGAGCGCGATGCGGTCGGGGTCGAGCGCGATCACCTTGTCGAGCGTCGCGTTGAAGCTGTCGAGAGTCTGCTTCGGCAGCCCGTAGATCAGGTCGAAGTTCACCGAGCGGAAGCCGGCGGCGCGCGCCTCGGCGACCACCCGGCGGGTCAGCTCTTCGGGCTGGATGCGATGCACCGCCTTCTGCACCGCCGGGTCGAAGTCCTGCACCCCGAGCGAGACGCGGTTGAAGCCGAGGCCGGCGAGGAAAGCCATCGTGCCTTCCGGCGCGTGGCGCGGATCGACCTCGATCGCGCACTCGAAGTCGCTCGCGCGCCTGAAGCGCGCGTCGAGCATCTGCATCAGCGCGCGCATCTCCTCCCGCGGCAGGAAGGTCGGCGTGCCGCCGCCCCAGTGCAACTGCGCGATCGTCGGCTCGGTGCCCAGGCGCGGCGCGAGCAGCGCCAATTCCTTGTCCAAGTACTTGATATACTTGGCCGAACGGTTGTGGTCGCGGGTGACGACCTTGTTGCAGCCGCAGTAGTAGCAGATGCTCTCGCAGAACGGCAGATGCACGTAGACGGAGAGCGGCTGGTTGATGCCGCCGATATTGCGCTTCGCGAGCCACTCGCCGAGCGTGCTCTCGCCGAAGGCCTCGACGAAGCGGTCGGCGGTGGGGTACGAGGTATAGCGGGGGCCCGCCACGTCGTATTTGCGGATGAGCACCGGGTCGATCACCAACTCGCTGCTCGGGTACATGCACGGGTAGTCCATTGAGCGAACTATGGACGCGGCGCGCGCCGACAATTTGATCTCCGTCAAAAGAAACCTCCTGCGCCATCCGCTGGTGATCGGCGCGGGCGGCGCCTCGCTGGTCGCCCTGCTGGCGCTCAACGGCATCGCCTTCGCCCAGGGGCTGCAGGCGCCGTGGCTGCTCGGCAGCGTGATCATCGCCGACATGTTCGTGATCGGCATCGGCGTGCTGGTCGCGGCGCGCGAGGTGCTGAGCGCCGAGGAAGGCGTCCAGATGGCGCGCCATGCGCTCGAGGAGAGCGAGACGCGCCTCGCCTCGATCGTCGAGTGGTCCCAGGACTCGATCATCGGCCTGTCGCTCGACGGCCGGATCCAGGCCTGGAACCGCGGCGCCGAGAAGACCTTCGGCTACCGGCGCGACGAGGCGCTCGGCCAGCCGATCGCGCTCATCGTGCCCGAGGAGCTGCGCGCCGAGGAGGACGCGGTGCTCGCCCGGATCGCGCGCGGCGAGATCGTCGAGCACTTCGAGACCGTGCGCTGCGCGAGGGACGGCCGCCGGCTGGACGTCTCGCTCACCGTCTCGCCGATCCGCGACGCCGCCGGCCGCATCGTCGGCGCCTCCAAGATCTCGCGCGACGTCAGCGAGCGCAAGCACAGCGAGGCGCAGGCCGAGCGCATGCGCGGCGCGCTCACCGCGGCGCAGGCGCGGCTCGGCGCGATCGTCGACTCGGCGATGGACGCGGTGATCACCGTCGACGAGGAGCAGAAGGTGGTGCTGTTCAACCGCGCCGCCGAGCAGGTGTTCGCGCTGCGGCGCGAGGAAGCGATGGGCAGCCCGCTCGCCCGGTTCCTGCCGGCGCGCTTCCGCGACATGCACCACCGGCACGTCGCCCACTTCGCCGCGACCGGCGTCACCAGCCGGCGCATGGGCGACATCACCACGCTCTGGGCGCTGCGCGCCGACGGCACCGAGTTCCCGATCGAGGCGTCGATCTCGCAGGCGGTCGAGGGCGGCAAGCGCTATTTCACGGTGATCCTGCGCGACATCACGATGCGCAAGCAGTACGAGGACGACCTGAAGCGCCAGCAGCAGGAGCTGCGCGAGCTCTCGGCGCGGGTGCTGGAGGCGCGCGAGGAGGAGAAGACGCGCATCGCGCGCGAGCTGCACGACGAGCTCGGCCAGCTGCTCACGGCGCTGAAGATGGACCTGTCGTGGCTGCGCGAGCGGCTGCCGGCCGGCGAGGCGGTCGGAAAAGCCGACGAGATGGCGCAGCTGCTCGACCACACCGTCACCGCGACGCGCCGCATCTCCGCCGACCTGCGGCCGCTCATGCTCGACGACCTCGGCCTGGTCGAGGCGGCGGCCTGGCTGGTCGAGGACTTCGCCAGGCGCTCGGGCATCCGGGTCGAGGCGAAGATCGCCGAGGACATCCCGCTCGAGGATCTCTCGAAGAGCGCCGCGACGGCGGTGTACCGCGCGGTGCAGGAGTCGCTCACCAACATCGCGCGCCACTCCGGCGCGAAGCAGGCCTGGGTGCTGATCGAGGTCGACGACGGCGCGCTCTACGTCGAGGTCGAGGACGACGGCCGCGGCATCGCGCCGCAGGACCTCGCCAAGGCGCGCTCGCTCGGCCTGAAGGGCATGCGCGAGCGGGTCGCCTACCTCGGCGGCGGCGTCGACATCGGCCGGGCGCCGCGCGGCGGCACGCGCCTTCGCCTGCGCATGCCGTTGCGCGCCGCGCTGCCGCAGGACGGGCGCGGATGATCCGCATCGTGCTCGCCGACGACCACAAGATCGTGCGCGACGGCCTGAAGCGCATCCTCGCCGCGACCAGCGACCTGCAGGTGGCCGCCGAGGCGGGCGACGGCGACGAGCTGCTCAGGCTGGTGAAGGGCAACGACTACGACGTCGCCGTGGTCGACATGTCGATGCCGGGCCTCTCCGGCATCGCGCTGGTGAAGCGCCTGAAGGACGAGAAGCCGAAGCTGCGCGTGCTGGTGCTGTCGATGCACGGCGAGCAGCAGTACGCGGCGCGCGTGCTGAAGGCGGGCGCCTCGGGCTATCTCAACAAGGACAGCGCCGCCGAGATGCTGGTCGGCGCGATCCGCAAGATCGCGGCCGGCGGCGTGCACATCGGCGAGGCCGCCGCGGCCAGCCTGGTCGCCGCCGAGCGCTCTCCCCATGAAGCGCTCTCCGACCGCGAGTTCGAGGTGCTGCGGCTGCTCGTCGACGGGCTCGGCCCGACCGAGATCGGCGAGCGGCTGCACCTCTCGGTCAAGACGGTGAGCACCCACAAGACGCGCATCCTGGAGAAGCTCAGCCTCGGCAGCACCGCCGAGCTGGTGCGCTACGCCATCGAGCACAAGCTCGTCTAGGCGGCCCGCGCGGCCGAGGCGTACCCGGCGAGCAGCTCCGCCTCCCGCGCCGCCGGATCGGCGTGCGCCTCCCACGTCAAGGCATCGGCCGGCAGGCGATCCTCGCCGGCGATGGCGAGCAGCCGCTCGCGGATCGATTGCGCCCGGCCGAGGTAGAGCAGCTCGCCGCCCTTCCACAGCCCGATCACGCCGGCGGCCAGGGGCGCGAGCGCGGCGATCGAGCGCAGCCGGCCGCCCTCGCCGCCGGGCGTCGCGTCGCTCACCACCATCACCGGCCAGTGCTGGCCGTCGTTGTAGCAGAACCAGTCGCCGACCTTCGGATCGACGAAAGCGAACACCCGGTCGTCGGTGTAGGCGATGCCGTCGACGGCCGAGAAGCGCTCGTAGGGCCCGAAATGCCGCGAGAACGCGCCCTGCGGCGGCCGCTCGAAATGGATCTGCACCCGGCTCGTGGCGTCGAGGCGGAAATAGCGCTCGCCCTCGACCTCCCACTGGTGGTCGCCGTGCCGCGCGACCAGCGTGCGGTTCATCACCTCGCGCACGCTGTCGCCGTCCAGGCGGATCGCATGGAACGGGCCGACCGACTTCGCCGGCTTGCTCGGGTGCACGAAGGTCAGGATCAGGTTCATCGGAAACGGCGCAGGTTACGAAAGAAATTCCCGAGTGGCTGCCGGGAAGATCACTACAGCGCGCGCGCCGTAGGATTTTTCCTAACGCACTTTCGGACTGGGCTGCCAGCCGCACCGCCCCCGCTTGCGGCACAATCCCGCGACCGTGAAAGTGTTTCTGGTCGAAGACTCGCCGATGCTGCGCGAGCGGCTCGAGAAGATGCTGGACGCGATCCCCGGCGCGCAGACGGTCGGCCATGCGCCGACCGCGCGCGGCGCGATCGCCGGCATCGAGGCCGCGCGGCCCGACGCCGTGGTGCTCGACATCCAGCTCGAGGAAGGCAACGGCTTCGAGGTGATGCGCGCGGTGCGCGCCGCGGTGCCGCAGGTGAGCTTCTACGTGCTCACCAACTTCGCGCACGAAGGCTACCGCCGGATGGCCGAGAAGCTCGGCGCGCGCGGCTTTTTCGACAAGTCGAAGGAGTTCGAGGCCCTTCAGGCCGCGCTTCGGGCCGCGGTTTAGGAATCCTCCGACGGCGCTTTTCAGCCGCCGCCGATAGGCCCGCCGCCGCCCCGCCGCCACACTGGCGGCCATGCAGATCTACATCGTCGAAGACTCCGCCGCGGTCAGGAAGCGCCTGCACGCGATGCTCGCCCAGGTGCCCGGCGCGAGCGTCGCCGGCGCGGCCGGCGGCGCGCTGCAGGCGACGCGCGAGATCCTCGAGCTGCGCCCGGACATGGTGATCCTCGATCTCAACCTCGCCGAGGGCGGCGGGTTCGACGTGCTGCGCGCGCTGCAGGCGCAGGCGCCCGAGATCGACGTTTACATGCTGTCCAACTTCTCCGCGTATCCGTACCGCCAGCTCGCGCAGCGTCTCGGCGCGCGCGGCTTCTTCGACAAGACCCGTGAGTTCGAGCGCGTCCGCGAGGCCGCCGCCGACAAAGCCAGGGAGGTGCCATGCAAGCCGTAGTCCAGCTGAAGCCCCGCGTCAAGGAGCACTTCGTGAACAACGTCGACCCGTCGCGCAAGTATGAAGTCGGCTGCGCGAGCTGCAACCTGCGCGAGCTGTGCCTGACCGGCGGCGTGTGCGACGAGGACCTGGAGCGCGCGCAGAACATCGTCTACGCGCGCCGCCGGGTGCGCCGCGGCGAGACGATCTTCGCCTCCGGCGACGAGTTCAAGTCGCTCTACGCGGTGCGCTCGGGCTTCTTCAAGACCAGCGTGGTCGACGACGAGGGCCGCGAGCAGGTCACCGGCTTCTTCATGGGCGGCGAGCTGCTCGGCCTGGACGGCATCGGCACCGGCAGCCACAACGGCACCGCGACCGCGCTCGAGGACAGCGAAGTCTGCGTCATGCCCTACGCGCTGGTCGAGGAGACGGCGCGCGAGCTGCCGTCGCTGCAGCGCCACCTGCACTCGGTGCTGGCGCGCGAGATCGTGCGCGACCACGGCGTGATGATGCTGCTCGGCTCGATGCGCGCCGAGGAGCGCCTCGCCGCCTTCCTCACCAATCTCTCGAAGCGCTTCACGCGCCGCGGCTTCTCCGCTTCCGAGTTCCACCTGCGCATGACGCGCGAGGAGATCGGCAGCTACCTCGGGCTCAAGCTCGAGACCGTGAGCCGGCTGTTCTCGCAGTTCCAGAAGGACGGGCTGATCGACGTCGAGCAGAAGCACGTGCGCATCAAGGACGCCAACGGGCTCGGCCAGATCCTGGCGTCCGGGAAATAGCCGGTCTTCGCGGGATGGAGCGCGAGCTGAAGGCCCGTTACCCCGGCGTCACCGCCTGCCGGCTCGCCATCGAGGCGATGCCGTCGGGCGAGGCCGAGGCGCACGTCGACATCCTTCTGCCGCAGCACCAGATCATCTTCAACGCGGTCGGGACCGACGCGGCCGCCGCTCGCGCGAAGGCGCTCGCCGCCGCGGCCGCGCGCCTCGCCGAGCTGGCGAAGCGCGACCCGCGCATCCTCAAAGCCTAGCCCCGCAGTTGTTACTCTGACCCCGAACTACGCAGTCGGCGGGCAAGGGCGTAGGCCATCACGCCGATCGAGACGAGGCGCATCAGCTCCTCGCCGCCCTGCGCAAGCGAAGCGCGCGAGGACTGCGACTCGGCCGTGAGCGCCGCGCGGTCGCGCGCGAGCTCCGCGAGGCTGCCGCTGAAGACGCCCGGCCTCGCGGCCATCAGGCGCTGCACCCACCAGGCGGCGTAGGCGCCGCCGGCGAGAAAGACGATGCCGAGTCCCGCGGCGGCCGCGGCGCGATGCGACTCGTCGACGCCGAGCACCAGCGCGCCGCCGGCGAACCACAGCCCGAGCGCGCCGAGCACGATCGCGCCGAAGGCACCGACCAGCGCTGCGCGCACGCGCGCGCCCTCCTCGCGCAGCTCCACGCCGAGCAGGGCCAGGCGGCTATGCGCCAGCCCGGCGACCCCACCAAGAAGCGCGCCGAGCAGCGCGCGCACCGGCCGCAGCACGGCTAGCGCCGCGAGACCAGCAGGCCGACCAGCAGGCCGATGCCGGCGGCGATGCCGGCCGCGGTCCAGGGGTTGGCGCGCACCTGCGCGTCGACCTCGTGCGCCGCTTCGCGCGCCTGCGACTCGAGCCCGGCGCCCGCCTGCTGCAGCCGCACGCGGGCGACCTTGAGCGAATCCTGCACCTGGCTGCGCACCTTCTCGACCCGCTCGCCGGTCTGCGCGGCGGTGGCCTTCAGCAGCTCCTCGGCGTCGAACACGACGGCGCGCATGTCCTGCATCAGCTTCTCGGTGGAAACGTTGTTCATGGTGCTCCCCACGGAATGGTGGTTGTTACGTCTGACCCATGCTAGGCCGCGCGGCCGCAGGGCCATTGATAGGGATCAAACGCCACGCGCGAGCTTGACGAGGTCGTACCAGGCGACGCCGAGGAAGCCCGCCGCCGCCGCGATGGCGAAGTCGCCCGGGGAGAGCGGCGCGAAGCGGAAAAGCCCGGCTGCCGCGGGCACGTAGACCACGGCGAGCAGCGCCGCGAGCGTGCCGCCGGCGATCCACCAGAACGCGGCATTCGGCTCGCGAAGCGTGCGCAGCATCGGCCGGCGCTGCGAGCGGTAGGCGAGGATGAGCGCCAGGTTGCCGACGACGATGGCGGTGAAGCCGAGCGCGCGCGTCTCGTCGGCGCTCCTGCCGGCGTGGAGCGCCCACGCATAGAGCAGGCCGACCGCGGCGAGCAGCGCCGCCCCGAGCGCGACGCTTCCCGCGAGCATGCGCGCGTCGAACAGCCGCGCGTCGGGCGCGCGCGGCGGCCGGTGCATGGCGCCTTTCTCCGTGTGCTCCGCCTCGAACACGATCGAGCACGCCGGATCGATGACGAACTCGAGGAACACGATGTGCACCGGGAAGAACAGCAGCGGCCAGCCGAGGAACAGCGGCAGGAACGCCATGCCGGCGGTCGGCACGTGCACGGAGACGATATAGCGCATGGCGCTGCGGATGTTGTCGTAGATGCGCCGCCCGAGCCGCACGGTGTGCACGATCGACGCGAAGTCGTCCTCGAGCAGCACCAGCGCGGCCGACTCGCGGGCGACGTCGGTGCCGCGCCGGCCCATCGCCACGCCGATGTGCGCCGCCTTGAGCGCCGGCGCATCGTTCACCCCGTCGCCGGTCATCGCCACCACCTCGCCGGCGGCCTTGTAGGCGCCCACGAGGCGCAGCTTCTGCTGCGGCGCGATCCGGGCGAAGACGCTCGCCTCCTCCACCGCGCGCGCGAGCGCCGCATCGTCCATGGCCGCGATCTCGCTGCCCGTCAGCACCTGCTGCGAATCCAGGCCCGCCTGCCGCGCGATCTCGCGCGCGGTGCCGGGAAAATCGCCGGTGATCATCACCACGCGGATGCCCGCCTGCCGGCACAGCGCGACCGCGCCGGGCACCGAGCTGCGCAGCGGATCGGCGAGCGCGACGAAGCCGAGCCAGCGATACGCGTACTCGCCCGGCTTCTCGAAAGCCGCGCCGTCCCTGGAAGCGACCGCAACGCCGAGCAGCCTCAGCCCGCGGCCCGCGGCCCGCTCCACCTCGGGCATGAGCTCGAGACGACCGCACAGGCCGAGCACGGTTTCCGGCGCGCCTTTCACTGCCACCTCGAGCGCGCCCTGCGGCGTGCGCCAGGCGTGGCACACGGCGAGAAAGTCCTCGGAGAGCGGATAGTCGCGCTCGAGCCGCCATTCGCGGCGCCGCCGCGCCGCCGCTTCGCTCGCGGCGCCGACGATCGCGCGGTCCATGGGATCGAAGGGCTCGAGCTCGCAGGCGAGCGCCGCGGCGTCGATCACCTCGGGCGGCGTCTCGACCACGCTCATGCGGTTCTCGGTGAGCGTGCCGGTCTTGTCGACGCAGAGCACCGTCGCCGCGCCGAGCATCTCGATCGCCGGCATGCGGCGCGTCAGCACCCCCTGGCGCGAGATGCGCCAGGCGCCGAGCGCGAGGAACACGGTCAGCACGACCGGGAACTCCTCGGGCAGGATCGCCATGGCGAGCGTCAGGCCGGCGAGCGCCGCCGCCAGCCATTCGCCGCGCAACGCGACGTAGAACGCGGCGAGGGCAACGCACAGGAGCCCGGCGAAGCCGGCGACCAGCTTCACCAGCCGAGCGGTCTCGCGCTCGAGCGAGGTCTTCTCCGGCTCGAGCGTGGCGAGCGAGACGCCGATGCGGCCGAGCTCGCTCTTCGCGCCGGTGGCGAACACCTCGGCGCGACCCTGCCCTTTCACCACCAGCGTGCCGGAGAAGACCCGCTCGCCGGGCCGCTTCTCGACCGGCAGCGACTCGCCGGTGAGCAGCGACTCGTCGACGAGCAGCTCGTTCGCCGACTCGAGCGCCGCATCCGCCGGCACGCGGTCGCCTTCGGCGAGCAGCACCAGGTCGCCGCGCACCACTTCCGCCCCGGCGATGCGGCGGCGCTCGCCGTCGCGCACCACCAGCGCGCGCGGGCTGGAAAGGTCGCGCAGCGCTTCGACCGCGCGCTCGGCCTTCCTCTCCTGCACGACCGTGATCGCCATCATCACCAGCACCGAGGCGGCGAGCACCAGCGCTTCGGCGAGGTCGCCGAGCACGAGGTAGACCGCCGCCGCGGCGATGAGCAGGAGGAACATCGGCTCGCGCACCACGCCCAGGGCGAGCGCGAGCGTGGTCTTGCGCGAGGCGCTCGGCAGCGCGTTCGGGCCTTCGGCGGCGAGCCGCGCCGCAGCCTGCGCGGCGCTAAGTCCGGCGGCTTGCAGAGGGCTGGGACGGGGCCTGCGGCTGGACCGCCGGCCTGCGGTAGATGACGTAGTAGACCAGCGCGACCAGCACGCTGCCGCCGACCAGGTTGCCGGCGATGACCGGCACGAGGTTGCGCAGCAATCCCCAGAGATCGGGCGGCTGGCCCGCCGCCGCCTGCAGCATGAAGCCGAGCGGCAGGAAGTACATGTTGGCGATCGAGTGCTCGAAGCCCGCGGCGACGAACGCCGCGATCGGCAGCACCAGGGCGACGAACTTGTCGGTCACGCTGCGCCCGGCGAGGGTCATCCAGACCGCCATGCAGACCAGCACGTTGCACAGGATGCCGCGCGTGAATGCGGTGAGCGGGTCGAGGCCCGCCTTGGCGGCCGCGATCGCGATGTAGGCGCGGCCGACCGCCCCGCCGTTCATGGCGGCATGGCCGGACAGGTAGACGAGCAGCGCCAGCCCGAACGCGCCGGCGGCGTTGGCGAGGCACACCACCAGCCAGTTGTGCAGCACCTCGCGCGTGCTCACGCAGCCCTCCGCCCACGCCATGGCGAGCAGGTTGTTGCCGGTGAACAGCTCGGCGCCGGCGACCACCACGAGCAGCAGCCCGAGCGAGAACACCAGCCCGCCCAGCACGCGCTGCGCGGCGAAGCCGAGGCTCGCGTCGCTGACGACGATGACGTAGAAAAGCGAGCCGAGGCCGATGAAGGCGCCGGCGAGGACGCCGAGCATGACAAGCGAGAGGAGCGGGGTGCGCGCCTTGAGGAGGCAGACGCCCTGCACCCGCTCGGCGATCTCGCGCGGCGAATAGGCGTCGAAGCCGGTGACCGTCATGCGCTCATCATCGCAGCCCGCCGGGCGGCCGGGCTTGACGCGCGTCAACCCGGCGGCCCATGCGACCGCGAGAATGCCCCGGTGGCGACGAAAGCGGACCCGTATCCCGCCCACCTGCTGCGCCAGCGGCGGCTCGCCGGCGGACGCACGGTGGTGATCCGTCCGGTGCGCCGCGAGGACGAGGCGGCCGAGCGCGCATTCTTCGAGACGCTCTCGGCCGAGACGCGGCGGCTGCGCTTCCAGCGCTTCGGCGGCGCGCTGAACGAGGGCCTGATGCATTTCTACACGCACATCGACTACGACCGCCACATGGCCTTCGTCTGCGAGTTCGAGGGACGGATCGTGGGCGACGCGCGCTACGTCGCCATTCCGGGCACGCGCCTGTGCGAGCTCGGCATCGTCGTCGCCGACGACTGGCACCATACCGGCATCGCCCAGCTGCTGATCGACGCCCTGCTGCGCGCCGCGCACGCGCGCGGCTTCGAGGCGATGGAAGGGCTGGTGCTCGCGGAGAACAAGGGCATGCTCGACTTCGTGCGCGAGCTCGGCTTCGAGGCCGAGCCGATGGCGCAGGAGCCGACGCTAGTGCGCGTGCAGAAGAAGCTCTGACTCGTAGAAGCGGCCGCACTCGGGCTCTCGGCCGCGCACCACGCGCCGCCCGGTGAGGGCGCCGCGCCGCTCGGTCACCACGGTCGCCTGGCCGTCCTCGCCGTCGTCGTCGGAGAAGTAGACCACCACCCAGTCGTAGGTGCGATGCATCTCGTGCGCGCGTTCCGTGTTCGAGAAGAGCGCGGTGAAATGCCAGGGGCCATACCGTGTGTGCAGGACCGGCAGCCAGGCCTTGCCGTCGGGATTCATCCGCCGCGGCGCGATCCGTTGCAGCGTGCCGGCTTTCGCTTTGTCGCGGTACTCCCGGTCGATGCCCAGGAGCACTTCCACGCTCGGGCCGTCCATGCCGTCACCGTACGCGCTCCTCATCGGGACGCTTTGACGGACATCAAGCAGGACTCGGGACGGCTCCATCCACGGGTGACGCGGCCGTCGACGATCTGGACGATGCGGCCGCACTGGTCGGCGAGCGTGCGGTTGTGGGTGACGATGAGGACGGTGGTGCCTTGCGTGCGGTTCACGTCGCGCATCAGGTCGAACACCGCCTGCGCCGACTGCGTGTCGAGGTTGCCGGTCGGCTCGTCGGCGAGGAGCAGCGCCGGCTTCATCGCCAGCGCGCGCGCCACGGCGACGCGCTGCTGCTGGCCGCCGGACAGGTTGGTGGCGAGGTTGTCGCGCCAGGACGTGAGCCCGACGCTCGCCAGCAGCTCGTCGGCGCGGCCGCGCATCGCCGCGTCGGGCCGGCCGCGCTCGAGGAGCATCGGCATCATGACGTTCTCGCGGGCGCTGAACGCCGGGATCAGGTGGTGGTACTGGAAGACGAAGCCGATGGCGTGGCCGCGCAGCCGCGTAATCGCCTTGTCGTCGAGCCCGCTCGTCAGGTTGCCGGCGATCGCCAGCTGGCCCGAGCTCGGCCGGTCGAGCAGGCCGATGATGTTGAGCAGCGTGCTCTTGCCGGAGCCCGAAGGCCCCATGAGCGCGCAGAACTCCCCCGGCTCGATGACCAGGTCGACGCCGTGCAGCACCTCCGCCTCGTTCGGCATGCCGAGGTTGTACGACTTGCGCACGCCCTGCAGGGCGACGACCGGCTCAGCCACGGATCGCCACCACGGGATCCAGCCGCGCGCCGCGCAGCGCCGGCACGAAGGCGGCGATCAGCCCCGAGAGCGTCGCGAGCAGCGCCGCGGCGAGGAACAGCGTCGGATCGAGGTCGAGCGGGAAGAGCGGCGTGCCGTCCGGGTTCTTGACCAGCACGCCCCACAAGACGATCGCCGCCGCGCCGATCGCCGAGCCGACCAGCGAGCCGAGCAGGCCGAGCACGGCGCCCTGCAGCAGGAACACGCGCAGGATCTGCGCGCGCGAGCCGCCCATGGCGCGCAGGATGCCGATCTCCTTCGACTTCTGCACCACCGAGACGATCAGCACCGCGGCGATGCCGAAGGCGATCGCCAGGCCGACGAAGAAGCGGATCAGCGTGTTGGCGATCACCTGCGCGTTGATCGCGAGATAGAGCTGGCTGTTGGTGCGGATCCAGCTGTCCGCCTCGACGCCGGTCAGCGCCTGGAGGCGCTGCGCGAGCTCTTCGGCGGCATAGATGTCGTGCACCGTGAGGTCGACGCTCGAGACGCCGCCGATCAGGCCGAGCAGCGCCTGCGCGGTGTGCAGCGCGACGTAGGTCATGCGCTGGTTGGCGCCCTTGTTCCCCAGGTCGACCAGCCCGGTCACCGTGAGCGTCGCGCCCTGCCCCGAGGCGACCGAGAGGCGGATCTTGTCGCCGACGCGCACGCCGAGGTCGCTGGCGAGGTCGACGCCGATGACGATGTCCTCGGCGCCGAGGCGCGGCTGCCCGGCGACGATCTTCTCCGGCAGCGGCACGATGCGGAAGTAGCGCTCGGCGTCGACGCCCTGCATCGTCACCGAGCGCGTCGCTTCGCCGCGCTGCGCGATCGCCGCTCCGGCCGCCATGGGCGAGACCGCCTTCACCTCCGGCAGCGCGTCGACCTCCTGCACGATCCTCTGCCACTGGTCGATCGAGCGCACGCGCTGCAGCGGCTTCTGCACGATCGCCGCTTCCGCGACCCCCGGCTCGCCGCCGCGCAACGGCCGCGCCACTTCCTGCGCCGGGATCAGCACGATGTGCGCCTGCGCCGAGAGCACGCGGCGCACGATGTTCGCCTGCTGGCCGGCGAGCGCCGCCGACATGAAGATGATCACGCCGACGCCGATGCCGATGCCGAGCATCGTCGAGAGGGTCTGCAGCCGCCCCTCGCGCAGGAAGCGCGACGCGGCGATCCACTCGAAGGGCAGCCAGTCAGTCACGCACCACCGTGCGCACGCGCCGCCCGGCCTTGATCGCGGTGTTGTCGGCCGGCACGACCAGGTCGTTCTCGGCGAGGCCGGCGCGGATCTCCGCCCAGCCCTCGCCGCGCAGCCCGAGGGCCACGTCCTGCCGCCGCGTGCGCGAGCCGTTCACCTTGAGCACCCAGGGCTTCGCGCTGCCCAGGTCGCGCAGCGCCTCGGCGCGCAGCGCCAGCACGCCGGGATGGCGCTCGACCTCGATATCGACCGACACCGTCATGTCCTGGCGCAGGTACGCGGGCGGCTCGGCGACGCGCAGCTTCGCCTCCACGGTGCCGCGCTGCGGATCGACGCCGGGGTTGAGGTACACCACCTCGGCCTTGAAGCGCTCGTTCGGGTAAGCGTCGGCCGAAGCGAGCGCCGGCTGGCCGACCTTCAGCCGCGCGAGGTTGCGCTCGTCGATCTGCACCACGACCTGCGTCTCGCCTTCGGGCGAGAGCACCATCAGGCTCTTCCCCGGCTGCACCACGTCGCCCGCCTCCACGTCGCGCGCGATGAGGATGCCGTCGCGCGGCGCGCGGATCGTCGTGTACGCGAGCCGCGCGCGCGCCGCCTGCAGGCTCGCCTGCGCCTGTGCGAGCGCGCTCGCCGCCAGCGCGTAGTCGCTGCCGCTCGGCCGTGCCGTCTCGACCTGCTTGCGCGCGCTGTCCACCTGCGTCTGCGCCACGTCGAGCGCGCGCTGCGACTCGTCGAGCGCCGATCTGCCGATGAAGCCGCTCTCGTGGAGGCGCCGGTTGCGCTCGTAGGTCGCGCGCGCGTTCTCGAGGTTGACCTCGGCCTGGCGCAGCGACTGGCCCGCCACCGGCAGCTGCAGCTCGCGCAGCTGGCGCAGGCGCGCTTCGGCCTGGGCGACCGCCACCTCCGCCTGCCTCTCCAGCGCCTCGGCTTCGCGCGCCTCGAGCACGATGAGCGCCTGCCCCGCCTTCACCCGGTCGCCTTCCGCCACCGGCACCTTCGCCACCGTGCCGACGACCTGCGCGCCGATGCCGACGCGGTAAGGCGTCTCGACCCGGCCGCTCGCGACGAGCGACTGCACGACGTCGCGCCGCACCACCTTGTCCACCGCCACGCTCGGCCCGAAGAAGAAGCGCACCGCGCCCCACGCGAGCAGCACGGCGACGATCCCGCCGACGGCGAGCTTCTTCATGCCGCCTGCTTGATCGCCGGCGCGCGCAGCGCCACGGCGAGCAGCCGGTACTTGACCCGGTTCACCGTCATGTCGCGGAACCAGTTGACCAGGTCGCCCCACGGGTCGTTCAGCTTGGCGAGGCCGGAGATGAAGGCGACCACCGTGCCGAGCTCGATGCGGCCCTCGAGCACGTACCAGCCGCCGAGCGCGAGCGCCGCGGCGACGCCCGTGTGGTGGCTCAGGTTCATGAGGAAGTTCATGCTGAACTTGAGCTTGTACATGCCCATGTGCAGCGAGAAGACGTGATCGATGCGCCGCTCGTGGAAGCCCTCGGGCGAGGCCTCGCGCACGATGCCGTCGCTCACCTCGCGCATCGTCAGCACGCGCCGCTCGACACGGCGGTTGATCGCCGCCTGCATGAGCGGCACGAACACGAGCTGCGGCGCGAACACGGCGAAGCTCAGCGCGGCGAGCCACGGATCGAGGTAGACCATGTAGCCGAATACGGCGAGCAGGATGCCGCCCTGCAGCAGCGGCTCCGACACGGCCACGCCGACGAAGCCGCCGACCGGCTCGACCTCCGAGAGCACCATCGACAGCTCGACGCCTTTCGCGCGCTGCATCGACTCGGCGCGCAGCGCAATGCGCCGCAGGTGGCGCACCGCGGTCTCGCTCACCCAGCCGCGGTAGACATTGAGCACGAGCTTGATGCCGCCCTCGGCGAGCGCGACGCCGATGTACGCGATCGCGAGCCACAGGATGGGCCGGAACTCGCCCTTGCCGATCGCGTCGTTGACGATGCGCCGCTGCAGCTCGAGCGGCACCGCCGAGAGCGCGAACACGACGATCGACAGCCCGGCCAGCGCGAGCTGGTGGCGGGCGCTGTGGTGCTTGATGTAGCCGAAGAGCGTGATCGGCAGCATCGCCGGCTCAGATCCAGCCGCGGCGCGCGAGGAACGCGAGGACCCTGTCGGCCGAGGCGGCCGGCGTGTCCCCGGCGCCGTGCACGATCACTTCCGGAGCGAGCGGCGGCTCGTACGCCGCCTGCGCTCCGGGCAAGGCCGTCACCCGCTCGCTCCTGTAGAGACCTTTCGGGTCGCGCGCGCGGCACACCTCGAGCGGCGTGTCGACGTAGACCTCGGCGAAGCGCGCGATCGCCTGCCGTGCCGCGTCGCGATAACGGCGGCGGTTCGCCGTGGCGTCGAAGATCACCGGCCGGCCGGCGTCGCACACCCAGCCGCCGAGCGCCGCGAGCGCGCCGTAGAAGAAATCGCGCTCCGGCTCGTCGTACCTGGGAAACGGCGTGACCTGAGTGCGCAGCACGTCGGATTCGAGCACGGCGGCGTCGACGCCGCGCGCGTGCAGCCCGGCGGCGAGCTGGCGCGCGATGGCGCTCTTCCCGGACCCCGAAAGGCCGGTCAGCCAGAGCGCGAACGTCATGACAGGTAGTCCTGCGCGCGGCCGGGGTCGAACGACTCGTCGTCGAGCACGTTGACCACGAAGCGCACCAGCGCTTCGCGCACGCCGGCGGCGAGCGCCGGGTACCAGAGCGGATTCGCCATCACCAGGCCGCGGAAGGCGAGGAACGGCGCAACGACCTCGAGCAGCCCGCCGTCGCCCGAGCGCTCGAGATAGCGCGTCCAGAAGCCGAGCCACAGCCGCTCGAAGTCGCCCTCCAGGCGGCCCGAGCGCTGCAGCGAGAAGAAGAGATAGTTGAGCGCGAGGCAGGCGACGTCGTCGGCCGGCTCGCCCCACTCGCCGCGCGAGCGGTCGAGCACGCTGAAGTCCGCGCCCTCGCGGAAGAGGATGTTCCAGGGATGGAAGTCGCCGTGCACCTGGCGCAGGCGATGCGCCCTGCGCCTGAGCTTCCAGCGCCATGCGACGGCGCGCTGCTCGATCGCGCACAGCACCTCCGCGGCGACCGGCCCGTCGAGCGGGTAGCTGTCGTCGACGCCGAACAGGCATTCGCCGTGGCCGACCAGCTCGCGCACGCGGCGGACGTAAAGCCCCGGGTCGTTCCCTTTGACCCTGTGGATCTCCACGAGGTAGTCGCACAACGCATCCGCGCGCTGCCGGTCGAGCGGCCGCAGCGCCTCTCCGGCGCGCAGGCGCAGCAGGTCGTCGGCGTACTCCCGCCCCTCGACGAACTCGGCGAGCATGAAGAGCTCCTCGGCGTTGCCGAGCGGCACCAGCTCGCCGGTGCCGCGCACCGCGCCCACGTCGAGCGAGCGCACGTGCTTCGGCAGCCGCGCGAACGCGTCGTGCGCCCACAGGAGCTGCTGCGCGCGATCGGCCATGTGCTCGTGGCCGAAGGGACCCGGGCGCACCGACTCGAGCACCGCGCGACGCGGCGCGCCGCTCAGGCGGTAGTCGATGCGCAGCGGGATGCCGTAGCCGTAGCCCTTGTCGCCCTGCCGGCCGCCGCCGAGCGGCGTGATGCGCACCTCGTGCACTTCCGCGCCGTGCACCTTGCGCAGGTACGCCGCGACCGCCGCCGGGCTGAAGGGGGAATCACTCACCGGCGCCAGGCGACGCGGAGCAGCATTTCTTCCCGGTTGTAGTGGGATTCGAGCGTGCCCTTGTACGCGCTCTCGAGCGCATCGCCGATGCGCCGTGCAAGATGCACGCCGGTCGTGGTGACCCGCACGCCGCCCGGAATGCGCTGGCACGCGGGACAGAGCACCACCTCCTGGAGGAGCTGCTCGCGCCGGATCATGCGGAAGCTGCCGTGGTCGGTTTTCATGAAGCCACCTCGGGGAACATCGCTTGCAGAGGGGAGTCCATTTGCTTAGCTTAGGCGGCCCGGCGGCCGTCCCATTGATTTCCGTCAAATTGGAGAGCCCGATGCCGTTGACCCCGAAACAATCCGAAGAGCTGCGCCGGCGAGTCGAAAAGCGGCGCGCCGAGCTGGTGGCCGAGCTGCGGGAAGACGCGGCGCGCACCCGCGACGAGCCCTATGCGGAGCATGCCGGCATCGCGCCCGACACCGGCGACGAGTCCGTGGCGACGCTGATCGCCGACCTCGAGCAGGCCGACCTTACGCGCGACCTCGACGAGCTGCGCGCCATCGACGCGGCCTGGCAGCGCCTCCGCGACGGCAGCTACGGCATCTGCGTCGACTGCGGCAGCGACATCGGCTACGAGCGGCTCAAGGCCAACCCCGCCGCGGCGCGCGACATCCGCTGCCAGGAGCGGCACGAGAAGACCTACGGCGGAAACCCCAAGCCCAGCCTCTAGCCTGCTGGCGCGCCAGCTTTCCAGTCCGCTCGTGCTGATCCTGGTGGCCGGCGCGGCGCTCTCGCTCGCGCTGCGACAGTGGCTCGACGCGTCGCTCATCCTCGCCATCGTGCTCGGCAGCGCGGCGCTCGGCTTCTGGCAGGAATACCGCGCCTCGGCCGCCGTGGCGCGGCTGCGCGAGCGGCTGGCGCTCACCGCGCGGGTGCTGCGCGACGGCGAGCGGCGCAGCGTCGCCGTGAGCGAGATCGTGCCGGGCGACGTCGTGCTGCTATCCGCCGGCAACCTCATCCCGGCCGACGGGCGCGTGCTCGAGGCGCGCGACTTCCTGGTGAGCGAGGCGGCGCTCACCGGCGAGTCGCTGCCGGTCGAGAAATCGGCCGGCGAGACGGTGCTCACCGGCACCTCGGTGCGCAGCGGCACGGCGAGCATGCGGGTCGAGACGACGGGCCGCGCGACGCGCTACGGCGCGATCGTCGCCCGCCTCGACGCCGCGGCGCCCGAGTCGGACTTCGCGCGCGGCGTGCGCCAGTTCGGCTACCTGCTGATGCGCGTCATGCTCATCGTGGTGCTCGCGGTGCTGGTCGCGAACGAGCTGCTCGGCCGGCCGGCGCTCGAGTCCCTGCTCTTCGCGGTGGCGCTCGCCGTCGGCCTGACGCCCGAGCTGCTGCCGGCGATCGTCACGGTGACGCTCGCGCGCGGCGCGCACGCCATGGCGGCGAGCGGCGTCATCGTGCGCCGCCTGCAGGCGATCGAGGACCTCGGCAGCATGGCGGTGCTGTGCACCGACAAGACCGGCACCCTCACCGAAGGCCGGGTCGAGCTCGCGGCGGCGCTCGATCCCGCGCAGCGCGAGTCGCGCGAGGTGCTCGAGCTCGCCCACGTCAACGCCTCGCTCGAGACCGGCATCGAGAACCCGCTCGATGCGGCGATCGTCGCCGCCGGCGAGCGGCGCGGCCTCGACACGCGCGCCTGGGCGAAGGTCGACGAGATCCCGTACGACTTCGTGCGCAAGCGCCTGACCATCGTCGCCGCCCGCGGCGCGGAGCGTCACATGATCACCAAGGGCGCCTTCGCCAGCGTGCTGGGCGCCTGCGAGATCGCCCCCGCGGAGCGCGAGCGCCTCGAGGCGTGGCAGGCGCGCCAGGGCGAGCAGGGCTACCGCGTGCTCGCCCTCGCCACCCGGCGCGTGCCCGAGCGCGCCGCCTACGGGCGCGACGACGAGGCCGGGATGGCGCTCGCCGGCTTCCTGCTCTTCCTCGATCCGCCGAAGGGCGACGCGGCGGCGGTGGTCGGCTCGCTCGCCGCGCTCGGCGTGCGCGTGAAGATCATCACCGGCGACAACCGCCACGTCGCGGCGCACGTCGCCGGCGCGATCGGCCTCGACCCGGCGCGGCTGCTCACCGGGCCGGAGATCGCGGCGATGAACCAGGAGGCGCTCTGGCACCACGCCGAGCGCACCGATGTCTTCGCCGAGATCGACCCGCAGCAGAAGGAGCGCATCGTGCGCGCGCTGCAGCACCGCGGGCACGCGGTCGGCTACATGGGCGACGGCATCAACGACGCCCCGGCGCTGCACGCCGCCGACGTGGGCATCTCGGTCGAGGGGGCGGTCGACGTGGCGCGCGAGAGCGCCGACGTGGTGCTGCTGCGCCGCGACCTGGCGGTGCTGCGGCGCGGCGTCGAGGACGGGCGGCGCACCTTCGCCAACACGCTGAAGTACATCTGCATCACCACCAGCGCCAACTTCGGCAACATGCTCTCGATGGCGGCCGCCACGCCGCTGCTGCCGTTCCTGCCGCTCGCCGCGAAGCAGATCCTGCTCAACAACTTCCTCTCCGACTTCCCGTCGCTGGCGATCTCCACCGACCGCGTCGACGAGGAGCACCTCGCGCAGCCGCTCGCCTGGGACATCGGCGAGGTGCGCCGCTTCATGGTGGTGTTCGGCCTGGTGAGCAGCGCCTTCGACCTGCTCGCCTTCTGGCTGCTGCTCGCGGTGTTCCATGCCGGCGAGGCGGCGTTCCAGACCGCGTGGTTCGTCGTCTCGCTCCTCACCGAGCTCGCCGTGGTGCTGGTGCTGAGGACGCAGCGCCCCGCGTGGCGCAGCCGGCCGAGCCGGCTGCTCCTCGGATCGACGCTCGCGGTGGCCGCGGCGGCGCTCGCCCTGCCCTATGCCGGCGTGCTCGCCGGCGCGTTCGGCTTCGTGCCGCTCGCCTGGCCCGTGGTGGCGAGCCTGCTCGGCGTGGTCGCCGGCTACCTCGCCGCGACCGAGCTGGTGAAGACCAGGAAGTACTGGTTCGGCAGGAAGGCGAACTCGCCGGCGAGCCCGTAGCCGGCGCGCGCCATCTCGCTCTTCACCTGCGCCGGCGGGATGCGTTCGGCCGGCGGCGGGCCTTCCTTCGCCTCCCTGCGGAAGTCGATGATCGCCACGCGCGCATCGGCCCTGAGGGAGTCCTTCAGGCGCTCGAAGTAGCGCGTGCGCTCGTCGATGTGGTGGTACACGTCGACCAGCAGGACGAGGTCGACCGGCTCGGGCAGATTGGTTTCCGCGGCGGAAGCCCTTATGGGAAACATGTTCTTCAATCCTTCCCGCTGCGCGCGCTCGCCCAGGTAGCGCACCATGTCCGGCTCGATGTCGACCGCGTAGACCTTGCCCTTCGGCAGCATGTTCGCCAGGCGCGCCGAGAAATAGCCCGTGCCGGCGCCGATGTCGGCGACGAGCGCCTCGGGCCTGAGGGCGAGCGCCTGGATCACCTCGTGCGGCTTCTGCCAGGCGTCGCGCGCCGGGTCGTCGAACACGTGGGCCCACTGCTCGGCGCCGTGGAAGCTGTGCTGGTGCGTCTGCGGGGACTGCGCGCTCGCGCTTCCCGCCAGGAAAAGAACGACCAGGAAAACGGCTCTCCTCACGCCGCGAGCGTAGCCGGTTTTTCCTCTCCGAGCAGCCGGCGCGCGCGCTCCTGCATGGCGCGATAGGTGCGTTCCCACTCGCCGTCGCGGGGCAGCGTGCGCGCGAGCTGCGCGACAAACCCGCGCAGCGCATCGTAGTCGGCGGCGGACACCACGGTGATCGGCACGTCCTGGCAGATGCCGAGGCAGGTCGCCGTTGCCTCGATGCGGCCGCAGCCGATGCACTGCCATGCCTTGATGCGTTCGGTCATGGGCTCGATCCTACGGACGCCCCGGGCGGCGGAATTGACCCTGATCAAATGCAGGGCGCAGCCCGGCCGGTAACTTCCGCCTCGATGCCGCTCGCCCTCTTTTCCGGCGGCTTTCGCCCGTTCTTCCTTCTCGGCTCGGTCTGGTCGGCGATCGCCATCCCGGTCTGGCTCGCCGCGTACCTGCACGGCTATGCGCCGTCGGCGATGCCGGCGATGCTCTGGCACGCGCACGAGATGATCTACGGCTACGGCGTCGCCGCGGTCGCCGGCTTCGCGCTCACGGCGATCCCGAACTGGACCGGGCGGCTGCCCGTGGCGGGCGCGCGCCTCGCCTTCCTCGCCGCCCTCTGGCTCGCCGGCCGCATTGCGCTGCTGCTCTCGGCGCAGCTGGGCGCCGCGGCGACGATGGCCGTCGACCTGAGCTTCCTCGGCGTGCTGGTGCTCGCCGTTGCGCGCGAGCTCGTCGCCGGGCGCAAGTTCCGCAACCTGCCGACGCTCGCGGCCCTGGCATCGCTCTTCACCGGCAACCTGCTCGTGCACCTGCAGGCCCTCGAGCTCGCCTATACCGCCCCGCTCGGCAATCGCCTGGGCATCGCCACGCTGTGCGCGCTCATCGCGCTCGTCGGCGGAAGGATCGTCCCGAGCTTCACGCGCAACTGGCTCGCGCGCATGAAGCCGCGGCATCCGCTCCCGGCCCCGTCTTCGCGCTTCGACGCGGCATGCCTCGCCGCGGTCGTCGTCGGGCTCGCCTCGTGGGTCGCCTTTCCCGGCTCGCTTCTCTCTTCGGCCCTGCAAGTGGCGGGCGGGGGAGCCGCGGCGCTGCGGCTGTCGCGCTGGCGCGGCCTGGCGACGCTGCGCGAGCCGCTGCTCGCCATCCTGCATCTCGGCTATGCCTGGCTGGCCGCCGGCCTCGCGCTCGCCGGGCTGAACGGCTTCTTCGGCTGGCTGCCGCCGAGCGCGGGCGTGCATGCCCTTACGGTCGGCGCCGTCGGCACGATGACGCTCGCGGTGATGACGCGCGCCTCGCTCGGCCACACCGGCCAGCCGCTGCACGCCGGGGCCGGCACCTCGGCCATCTATCTGCTGGTCACGCTCGCCGCGGTGCTGCGCGTCGCCGCGCCGCTGGCGGGCGCCGGCTTCGCGATCCTCACCTCGCTCGCCGGCCTCGCCTGGAGCTCAGCCTTCGGCCTGTTCGCGCTGCTCTACGGGCCGCTGCTCGCACGCCCGCGCACCTGAGCAAAGGCGCACCACGTCGCCGACGATGAGCAGCGCGGGCGGGCGAACGCCTTCGCGCGCCGCGAGCGGGGTGATGCCCTCGAGGGTGGAGACGATCACGCGCTGCTCGGGAAGCGTGGCCTTCTCGACCAGCGCGCAAGGCGTCGCCGCGGCGAGACCCTGCGCGACCAGGCGGTCGCGGATCGCCGCCAGCGCGCCGACGCCCATGTAGATCACGATCGTCTGCCGCGGCCGCACCAGGCCGTCCAGCGCGGGCGGCGCGCCGTCCTTGCGCGCGTGGCCGGTGGCGAAGACGCACGCGTCGGCATGATCGCGATGGGTGAGCGGGATGCCGGCGTAGGCCGCGGCGCCCGCCGCCGCGGTGATGCCCGGCACCACCTCGAAGCGAATGCCCGCGGCCGCGAGCGCGTCGATCTCCTCGCCGCCGCGGCCGAACATGAACGGGTCGCCGCCCTTCAGCCGCACGACGCGCTTGCCCTCGCGCGCGAGGCGCACCATCAGCGCGTTGATCTCGCGCTGCGGCAGCGAGTGGTTGTCCTGCTCCTTGCCGACGTAGAGCCGCTCGGCGTCGCGGCGCGCCAGATCGACCAGCGCCGGCGAGACGAGATGGTCGTAGAGCACCACGTTGGCGCGCTGCATGACGCGCAGCGCGCGCAGCGTCAGCAGCTCCGGATCGCCCGGGCCCGCGCCCACCAGGCTGACGAAGCCTTCGGCTTTCTCGTTCCTGGAAAATTCCCGCTCCAGGCGCCCGGCCGCGGCCGCCTCGTCGCCGCAGAAGACCAGCTCGGCAATCGGCCCGTCGATCACGTCTTCCCAGATGCGCCGCCGCACTTCCGGATCGGGCTCGAGCTGCTTCGAGCGGCTGCGGAAGCGGCCCATCAGCGCGGCGAGCCGGCCGAAGCCGAACGGCACCGCCTGCTCGATGATCGTGCGCAGCTTGCGCGCGAGCACCGGCGAAGTTCCGGCGGTCGAGACCGCGATCTGCAGCGGCGGCCGGTCGATGACCGAGGGCATGATGAAGGTCGAGAGCGCCGCGTTGTCGGCCACGTTGACCGGGATGCGCAGCGCGCGCGCCGCGATCGATACCGCCTCGTTCACCGTCGGATCGTCGGTCGCGCCGATGACGATCTCGGCGCCGACGAGGTCGCCGGGCTGGAAGCGCTTCTTCTCCAGGTGCAGCGCGCCCAGCAGGGCCAGCTCGGCGATGCGCGCGCCGGCTTGCGGAGCGACCACCGTGAGCCGCACGCCCGAGCGCAGCAGCGCCTCGGCCTTCAGCGCCGCCACCGCGCCTGCGCCGACCACCACGCCCGGCTTGCCTTTCAGGTCGAGGAAGGCGCCGAAGTAGGCGCGGTCGGCTTTCGGCGCGTGAGCCATCGCCGAAACTCTAGGGCCCGGCCTCCCGGGCGATTTGATCTAAGTTAACTCCCGCGACCGGCCTTCCGGCAGGCTGTCGGCATGCCCTTCCTCCTGGCTTTCGTCGCGCTGCTCGCGGCGGGCCGGCTGCACGCCGCCGACCTGCCGGACGCGACGCGGCGAGCGCAGCTCGTGGACATGGTGCGCCAGGATTGCGGCGCCTGCCACGGCATGACCCTCAAGGGCGGGCTCGGCCCTTCGCTCGAGCCGGCGAGCCTCGCCGCGCGCGACGTGGACCAGCTGGAGCTCGTGATCCTGAACGGCCGGCGCGGCACGCCGATGCCGCCCTGGCGCGGGCTGCTCAGCGAAGGCGAGGCGAAATGGATCGCCGAGCAACTGAAGCGGGGCCTGGCCAGATGAGGATCGTCGTTGCGCTGCTGTCGTTCCTGCTTGCGGCGTGCACGGCGCCGCTGCGGGGCACGGGAGATCTCGGCGTCGTGGTCGAGCGCGCCTCCGGCAGCCTGAGGCTCATCGAGACGACGCGCCGCTCCGAGATCGGCCGCGTCGAGGGTCTCGGCGACCTCTCGCACGCGTCGGTGGTGTTCTCGCGCGACGCCCGCTACGCCTACGTGTTCGGCCGCGACGGCGGCCTCACCAAGGTCGACCTGCTGCGCAGCCGCATAGAGCGGCGCACGATCCAGTCGGGCAACGCCATCGGCGGCGCGATCTCGCAGGACGGCTCGATCGTCGCGGTCGCCAACTACACGCCGGGCGGCATCCGGCTCTTCGATGCCGCGACGCTCGCGCCGCTCGCCGAGGTGCCCGCGGGCGGCAAGGTGGTCGGCATCGGCGACGCGCCCGGCAACCGATTCGTCTTCAGCGTCTTCGAGACCGGCGAGGTCTGGGTGCTCGACGCTTCCGCGCCGCGCGCGCCGCGCGTGACGCAGGTCGCCAGGGCCGGCAAGCAGCCCTACGACGGCTTCGTCACCGCCGACGGCCGCTACTACATCGCCGGGCTGTACGGCGAGGATGGCCTGGCGCTGCTCGACCTCTGGCATCCGCAGCAGGGCGTGCGGCGCGTGCTCGACGGCTACGGGCGGGGCGAAGAGCCGTTGCCGGTCTTCAAGATGCCGCATCTGCGCGGCTGGGCGGCGGCCGGGCGCTACTTCTTCCTCCCGGCGATCGGCCGGCACGAGGTGCTGGTGCTCGATCGCATCGAGTGGCGCGAGGCGGCGCGCATCCGGGTGGCCGGCCAGCCGGTGTTCGCGGTCGCCGAGCCGGGAGGGCGGCGCGTGTGGGTGAACTTCGCCCTGCCCGACAACGGCCTCGTGCAGGTGCTCGACGTCGAGTCGATGCAGGTGGTGAAGACGCTGCACCCGGGGCGGGCGGTGCTGCACCTCGAGTTCACGCCGCGCGGCGAGCAGGTCTGGGTCTCGTCCCGCGACGACGACACGGTCGTCGTCTACGACACGGCGAGCTTCGCGGAAATCGCGCGCCTTCCCGCCGAGAAGCCGAGCGGCATCTTCCTCGCCGCGCGCGCGGCGATGACCGGATTCTGATGGTCGCCCCGGACGCGCTCTCGCTCGCCAACCGCTGGCAGCGCGGCTTCCCGCTGGCGGCGCGCCCGTTCGCGCGCATCGCCCTTGAAACGGGACTCGACGAGCCGGCGGTACTGGAAAATTTCCGGCGCTTGAAGCGCGAAGGCGTGCTCGACCGCATCGGCCCGGTGTTCCGTCCGAACGCGGTCGGCGCAAGCTCGCTCGCCGCGATGGCGGTGCCCGCCGCCCGGCTCGAGGAAGTGGCGCGCTTCGTGAGCCAGCAGCCCGGCGTCAACCACAACTACGAGCGCAGCCACGCCTGGAACCTCTGGTTCGTCGCCACGGGGCCGGACGCCGCGGAGGTCGAGGCCGCGCTGTCGCGCATCGAGCAGGCGAGCGGGCTCGCGGTGCTGCGGCTGCCGCTCCTCGAGGAGTACCACATCGACCTCGGCTTCGATCTCGAGACGCGTGACGCGCCTCGCTCGCCGCCCGGGAAAAGGGATTTCCCGCGAGCGAGCGTTCAGGAAAGGGCGCTGGTGCGCGAGACCGTAGGCGGCCTGCCGCTCGTGCCGGCGCCGTACGCGCAGATCGCCCGCTCGCTGGGCCGCGACGAGCCCGAAGTCCTCGGCCAGCTGCGCGAGATGCTCGCCGACGGGCGCATCCGACGCATCGGCGCCGTCATCCGCCACCGGCGGCTCGGCTACGAAGCGAACGCCATGGTGGTGTGGGACGTGCCCGAGGAGCAGCTCGGCGCCGTCGCGCCCCGCCTCGCCGGCGACGCTGCGGTGACGCTCTGCTACCGGCGCGCGAGGGTGCTGCCGCACTGGCGCTACAACCTCTATTGCATGGTGCACGGGCGCGCGCGCGAGCGCGTGCGCGCCGAGGTCGGGCGGATGGCCGCCGCCTACGGCCTGGCGCGCTTTCCGAGCGCGCTGCTCTTCGGCGAGCGCTGCTTCTCCCAGCGCGCGGCACGGTATGGATGACCTGGACCGTCGCATCGTCAACGCGCTGCAGGGCGGCTTCCCGCTGTGCGAGCGGCCGTACGCCGAGGCAGCCCGCGATCTGGGCACGGACGAGCAGACGCTCATCGCCCGCCTCGGGCGCCTGCTGGAAGAGAAGACGCTGACCCGCTTCGGCCCGCTCTTCGACGTCGAGCGCCTGGGCGGCGCCTTCTCGCTGTGCGCCATGAGCGTGCCGCGGCTCGACTTCGAGCGCGTCGTCGCGCTGGTCAACGCGCATCCCGAGGTCGCGCACAACTACGAGCGCGGCCACGAGTACAACCTCTGGTTCGTGCTCGCCGCCGCGTCGCGCCGGCGCATCGACGAGGTCCTGGCCGCCATCGAGCAGGAAAGCGGCCTGCCGGTGCTCGACCTGCCGCGCGAGGAGGAATACTTCGTCGGGCTGAGGCTCGGCGCGTGAACGACCTCGAGCGCAGCCTGGTCCGTGCGCTGCAGGCCGGCCTGCCGTTGGCGCCGCGGCCCTACGCGCAGATCGCCGACTCGCTGGGGATCAGCGAGGAAGAAATCCTCGGCCGGCTGCGCGAGATGCTCGCCGACGGGCGCGTCCGGCGCATCGGCGCCGTGCCGAATCACTACGCGCTCGGCTACACGGCCAACGCCATGTCGGTGTGGGACGTCGCCGACGAGGCGGTGGCCCGGCTCGGCGCGCGGGTCGGCGCCCTGCCCTTCGTCACGCATTGCTACCGGCGTCCGCGCCGCCCGCCGCACTGGCCCTACAACCTGTTCGCCATGGTGCACGGGCGCAATCGCGCCGAGGCGCAGGCAATGGTCGATCGCATCGGCGCGCTGCTCGGCGGCGCCGCGCGAGCGCGCGACGTGCTCTATAGCGTGCGCATCCTGAAGAAGACCGGATTGAGGCTGACCTGACATGTTCCGCGTTTCACGCTTCATGAACGAGCTCGTGCGTCCCGCGCCCGCCGGTCCCCGGCGCGACCCGCCCGGACCGGTGGTGATCTGGAACCTGATCCGGCGCTGCAACCTGACGTGCCTGCACTGCTACTCGATCTCCGCCGACATCGATTTCCCGGGAGAGCTCTCGACGGAGGAAGTGTTCCGGGTCATGGACGACCTGAAGGCCTTCCGCGTGCCGGCGCTCATCCTCTCGGGCGGCGAGCCGCTGCTGCGCAAGGACATCTTCGAGATCGCCGGGCGGGCGAGACGGCTCGGCTTCTCCGTCGCGCTTTCCACCAACGGCACGCTGATCGACGAGGCGCTGGCGAAGCGCATCGCCGACGCCGGCTTCGGCTACGTCGGCATCAGCCTGGATGGTTTGCAGGAAACCCATGACAAGTTCCGCAGGAAGGAAAAATCCTTCGAAAAATCGCTCGCGGCGCTGCGCGCCCTGCGCGACCTGCAGGTCAAGGTCGGCGTGCGCTTCACGCTCACCGAGGACAACGCCGCGGACTTCGAGCCGCTGCTCGACCTCGTCGAGCGCGAGCGCATCCCGCGCTTCTACTTCTCGCACCTCAACTATGCCGGCCGCGGCAACGTGAACCGCAAGCGCGACGCGGCTTTCCGCACCGCGCGAGCGGCGCTGGACGCGCTGTTCGCCCGCTGCCGGGCGCAGGCGCAGCAGGGGCTCGAGCGCGACTACGTGACCGGCAACAACGATGCCGATGGCGCCTATTTCCTTCTCTGGGCGCGCCGCGAGCTGAAGGATTTCGACGAGGGCCACCTGCGCGCCAAGCTCGCCGAATGGGGCGGCAACGCCTCGGGCGTGAACGTCGCGAACATCGACAACCTCGGCAACGTGCACCCGGACACCATGTGGTGGGACTGCACGCTCGGCAACGTCCGGTCGCGCCCGTTCTCGGCCATCTGGACCGACACGCGCCATCCGGTCATGGCCGGGCTGAAGGCGCGGCCGCGCGCGATCAAGGGGCGCTGCGGCAGTTGCGCCTGGTTCGACGTCTGCGGCGGCAACACGCGCACGCGCGCGCTGAAGACGAGCGGCGACCCGTGGGCCGAGGACCCGGGCTGCTATCTCACCGACGAGGAGATCTCGGCGTGACGCGCTTGTTTTTCCTTCTCACTTTATGCCTTCCCGGAGCTCTTTTCGGGCAAGACGTCTATAAGACCCATTGCGCGAGCTGCCACGGCGTGGACCGGCTCGGCGGCATCGGGCCGGCGCTCCTGCCGGAGAACCTCGAGCGGCTGAAGAAGCCGGCCGCCGCGGCGATGATCCGCGACAGCCGGCCGGGCGTGCAGATGCCCGCCTTCGGCGATCGTCTTTCCCGGCAGGAAATTTCCAGCCTCGTGGCGTTCGTCTATTCGCCGCCCGCTGCCGAGCCGCGCTGGGGCGCGGCCGAGATCCGCGCTTCGCGCGTCGTGCACGACCCGCAGCCGGCGGAAAAGCCGCGCCATGCGGCCGACCCGCTCAACCTGTTCGTCGTCGTGGAAGCGGGCGACCACCACGTCAGCATCGTCGACGGCGACCGTCTCGAGCCGATCGCCCGCTTCCCGTCGCGGTTCGCGCTGCACGGCGGGCCGAAGTTCTCGCCCGACGGGCATTTCGTCTACTTCGCGTCGCGCGACGGCTGGATCTCCAAGTACGACCTCTGGGGCCTGAAGATGCTCTCGGAGGTGCGCGCCGGCATCAACACGCGCAACGCCGCGGTCTCGTCGGACGGCAAGTACGTCATGGTCGCCAACTATCTGCCGCGCGGCCTGGTCATCCTCGATGACGACCTGAACCTGGTGAAAACCCTCGACACCGGATCGCGCGTCTCGGCCGTGTACGACGCGCCGCCGCGGCGCAGCTTCATCGCCGCGCTGAAGGACGTGCCCGAGCTCTGGGAGATCTCCTACGACCCGAACGCGGAGCCGATCGCGAACGGCCTGGTGCACGACTACCGCCTCAAGGAAGGCGCGTTCGAGCCCGGCTTCCTCAACCCGCGGCGCACCGCGCTCGGCGGGGTGCTCGACGACTTCTTCTTCACGCCGGACTACCGCGACGTGATCGGCGCGGCGCGCGACGGCAAGCGCGGCGAGGTGGTGAACCTCGACGTGCGGCGCACCATCGCCAGCGTCGAGCTGCCCGGCCTGCCGCACCTCGGCTCCGGCATCACCTGGCTGCGCGAGGGCCGGCGCGTGATCGCCACCCCCAACCTGCGCGAAGGCATGGTCAGCGTCATCGACGCCGGCACCTGGAAGACGATCCGCGAGATTCGCACGCTCGGCCCGGGCTTCTTCCTGAGGAGCCACGAAGCGACGCCTTACGCCTGGGTCGACTCGATGATGAGCCCCAGTGGGCGCGACACCCTCGAGGTGATCGACAAGCGCACGCTCGAGGTGGTGAAGCGCCTCACCGCGGAGCCCGGCAAGACGCTGGCGCACGTCGAATTCGACCGCTACGGCCGCTACGCGCTGGCGAGCCTGTGGGAGGACGACGGCGCGCTGGTCGTCTACGACGCGCGCACGCTCCAGGAGGTCAAGCGCATCCCGATGAGGAAGCCGGTCGGCAAGTACAACGTGGCTAACAAGATCGGCGGCTCGGAGGGGACGAGCCACTGAACCAGGCGAGCGCGGCGATCGCCGTCCACAGGCCGGTGCGCAGCGTCATGGCGAGCACGGTGCGCGTCTCGAACGCGCCTCCGCGAGCGACGTGGATCCCGAAGGCGACGAAGACCAGCGCGGTGAGCGCCGCCAGCGCCGCCGCCAGCGCCGTCGCCCACGGACGCCGGCGCCATAAGCCGATGCCGGCCGCGACGTAGGCGAAGCCGGCGAGAAAATTGAACCAGACGACGAACGGCACGTAGTTGCCGGCGCCGGCGGCGCCGCTGCCGAGCAGCACGTTGCCGCCGGCGTAGATGGTCGCCGCGCCGAACAGCACGGCGACGAGGGCCACGGCCCGCAAGGCGAGCTTCATGCCAGCAGCGCCTCCACGCGCTGCTGCCAGCCGCCGGCAAAAGCCGCGCGCGCTTCGCGCGGCGCGCCGGGCGCGAGCGCGCGGCGCAGCGCCGTCGCAAGCTCCGGGCTCATCGCTGGCGCATGCCTCAGCTCGGCTTCGACCCATTGCCCGCTGTCGAGGCGCGTAAGCCGCAAGTCCGCCTGGATCGGCGCGCCGAACACCAGCAGCCCGCGGCGCACGAAGCGCCCGGCAATGCCCTTGAAGCCGAGGGCGCCGCGCAGCTCGACGCGCACGCCGCCGCGCTCGGGCATCTCCGCCGGGTAGAGCCGCTGCAGCGCCTCGAGGACGGCGAGCCACGCGGCCGCCACGGTGGGGCACGAATGGCCGGCAAGCTTCACGGCGTCGAGATACGAGTATTCGATGACGCCCCCGTCGGCGGCGCCGAGGAATTCGGCGAGCGGGTCGCGCACCACGATCGTGCGCGCCCGCCCGTAGAACGCGGGGAAGCGGGCGCTCACAGGTTGCGCCACCCCGGATGGTCGAAGTACTGGCCATAGGCATTGAGCGCCTTGGCGACGCGCACGGCGCCGTCGCGCCGCGCCGCCCCGGCCTCCTTGCCCTGCATCGCCTCGGCGCCGGCGAGCACCTCGGCGATCACCTTGTGCAGCTCGGCGTCGGCCTGCGGATCGAGCTTGCAGTTCTGCACCACGTACGCGACCTCGCCGTTCAGCTTCGCCGCGAGCGCCTGGTACTGCCCGTCGCTCGCCTTGCCGGCGTGGATCGCCTCGAGATCGCCGGCCAGCGCCGCTCGCATGTTGCTCATGCCCTTGCGCAGCGGCTCGTCGGTCTGCCATTTCCTGCCGTGGTTCAGCTCGAGTTGCGCGCCGCTCGCGGCGCCGTGGTCGTGCGCTGCCTCGGCGCCGAGCGCCGGCAGCGAGGACGCCGCCGCGAGGCTCGCGGCCAGCGCGCTACGGATGAGAAGGGTTTTCATGGGCGTGCCCCTACGGTGGAGTATCTGCCCTTTGGAGTGCTGCGCGGCGCCCGCGTTTCGGCGATCCGTCGAAAGCTTGATGCCTGCTAAGTTTCCCGAGGTCGGGGATCCTGACCGTGCGGCCGGCGACCTCGATCAGGCCGGCGCCGGCGAGCTCGCGCAGGATGCGCGAGAGATGCTCCGCGCTCACGTTGAGCTTCGAGGCCACGGCGCGCTTCGAGGCGGGCAGCGTGACGCTCGCCGTGCCCGATGCGCCCGGGCGCGCGGCGCGCAGCAGCCAGGCGGCGAAGCGCTGCGAGGCCGAGCCGAGCGCGTAGCTGTCCAGCTCGCGCACCGTCGCTTCGAGCTTGGCCGAGAGCGCGGCGATGATCCGGCGCGCGAAGCGCGGATTGCGCTCGAGCTCGGCGAACACCGTGGCCTTCGCCACGTGCAGGACCAGCGAATCGCTCAGCGCCTTCGCCGAGACGATGTAGGGCTTGTCGCGGAACATGATCGCCTCGCCGAAGCTGCGGCCGGCGCCGATGATGTCGCTCACCCGCTCGCGCCCGGCCGGCCCGCGCACGGTAAGCGCGATGCGGCCGTGCACCACGGCATGCACGCCGGTCGACGGCTCGCCTTCGCGGAACAGCGTCTCGCCGGCGTGCAGCCGCCGGCGCGCCGTCCCCTCGGCGAGCCGGCCGATCTCGGCGGCGCTCAGCCCCTGGAACAGCGGCAGGTGGTTCAGGAACGCGCCAATGTCGGGCTCGCCGCGCACGGCTAGCCCGGCTTGCCGTCGAGCCGCGGCCGGGAAAGGATCGGGATGTAGGAGACAGTGAAGATCGCGAATGCCAGGCCCCAGAGCACGGCCGACACGGCGACCGTCGCGGTGTACAGGGCGGGCAGCGCGAGCGGCACGAGCACGCGCACGACGGCCGCGGCTTGCACCAGGACATACGCCGCGACCTCGGCCGGCCCCGCCGTCAGCGGCCTTGCCGTATGGCCGCGCGCGGTGCGCGTCATCATGCCGACGGTGATGCCGCCGATCGCGCCGATGGTCAGCGCATGGGTGGCGAGCACCGGCGGCACGGGCAGAAGCTCGGCGAGCCCCCGCAGCGCCAGGTGCAGGACGATCCAGGCGTACGAGAGGTGCAGGATCCAGAGGATCGGCTTGCCGCGCGTCGCGAGCGGCGCCCAGAGCGCAAGGCGCACGCCATGCAGCGCCGCGGCCAGCAGGGCCAGCAGGGCCGCCCACCGACCGATGCCGGACAAGTCGAGAACCAGGATGGCGATCACCGCGCCGATCGCCGCGTACTCGAGGCTCTGCACGCGCCGGGCGCCGGCGCCGGGGATCGCGTTGTTGGTGAACCCGGGCACCACGCGGCCGGCCATGATCGCGACGACCAGCAACACCATGTCAAGGCCCACCTGCAGGCCGGTGCGCGGGCTCATGGCGAAGAGCACGCTCGCCGCGCCGATCGCCAGCACGATGAGGATGAAGAACGCGTTGCGGTTGCGGCTGGCGAGGATCGGCCGGCCGATCGCCCAGGCGAGGCCGATCGAATAGAGAAGGTCGATCAAGGCGGAAGCGACCAGCGAGAAAGGCGCCACCACTCGCGCCGCCACCCAGACGAGCGCGAGGATCGCTAGCGGCGCGCCGGTAGGCGTCGGCAGGGCAGTCCAGGCGCGCACCGCGGTCAGCAGGAAGCCGCCGATCACCGCGAACGCGTAGCCGAAGATCATCTCGTGCGCGTGCCACAGCGGCTGCACCGGCGGCAGCACGCCGAAGTACTGCATCGCCCAGATCGGCACGCTGAGCGCCGCGTAGGCGCCCGCGAGCAGGTAGAAGGGGCGAAAGCCGAGAGCGAGAAGCGGCGCCAAGAAAGCGATCTTGGCCCTTCCGCGGCTCTCAGTAAACGTCGTGCTGCGTGTTGTAGACGTTGAACTTGCCCGTCGGCGTGACCAGGCGCTTGTCCTTGATCACCGCCTTCAGCTTGAGCGTCGTGTCGTCGACCACGACGACCGCCGACTCCTGGTCCTTGCCGTTCCAGACCGAGAACCAGACTTCGTTGCCGGCCCGGTTGTACTCCGGCTGCACCACGCGCCGCGGGCCGTCCTTGATGCCCGACCAGTCGGCGATCGGCAGGACCTGCGGTGCCTTGTCCAGGTTGCCGATGTCGTACACCGCCACCGAGGAGCTGATCTTCGCGTCCGGGTTGAGCGTGTTGTCGACGTAGAGGTGCGTCGACCGGGGATGGGTCTTGATGAACAGCGACCCGCCGCCCTGGCTCTTCAGCGTGCGCACCACCTTCCAGGCGGAAGCCTTGTGCTTCTCCGGGTCGGTGCCGATCACCGAGATGCCCTCGTCGCCGAGGTCGCCGGTGGCCCACACCGGGCCGAACTTCGGGTCGACGAAGTTGGCGCCGCGCCCGGGGTGCGGGATCTTGCCCACGTCGATCAGCGCCGCCAGCTTCTCTTCCTTCGTGTCGACCACCGCGATCTGGTTCGAGTTGTTCGCCGCGACCAGGAAGTAGCGCTTGGTCGAATCGAAGCCGCCGTCGTGCAGGAAGCGCGCCGCGTCGATGGTGGTGACCTCGAGGTTCTTCAGGTCCTTGTAGTTGACCAGCAGGATCTTGCCCGTCTCCTTGACGTTCACCACGAACTGCGGCTTGCGCTGCGAGCCGACGATCGAGGCGACGCGCGGCTCGGGGTGGTACTCCTGGGTGCCGACCACGTTGCCGCGCGTCGAGACGATCTTCAGCGGCTCGAGGGTGTCGCCCTTCATGAGCGTGAACTGCGGCGGCCAGTAGGCGCCGGCGATGGCGATCTTGTCTTCCCAGCCCTTGTACTTCGAGGTCTCGACCGAGCGCGCTTCCAGGCCGACCTTGATCACCGCCACGTTGCCGGGCTTCTCCATCCAGAGATCGATCAGGTTCACCTGCGCGTCGCGGCCGATCACGTACAGGTAGCGGCCGGAGGAGGAAAGGCGCGAGATATGGACCGCGTAGCCGGTGTCGATGACGGCGACGATCTTCTTCGAGTCGCCGTCGATCAGGGCGATCTGCCCGGCGTCGCGCAGCGTCACCGAGAACAGGTTCGAGACGTTGAGCTTGTTCATCTTCCGCTTCGGCCGCTGCTCGGGCGGCACGAGCACCTTCCAGGTCGCTTTCATCTCGGCGAGGCCGAACTCGGGCGGCACGGGCGCCGGGTGCTGGAGGAAGCGCGCCATGAGGTCGACCTGCTTCTCGCTCAGCTGCCCGGAGGTGCCCCAGTTCGGCATGCCCGCCGGCGAGCCGTAGTTGATGAATACCTTGAGGTAGTCGGTGCCGCGCGCGAGCGTGATGTCCGGCGTGAGCGGCTTGCCGGTGGCGCCCTTCCTCAGCACGCCGTGGCAGCCGGCGCAGCGCTCGAAATAGATCTTCTTCGCCTCCTCGAACTCCGCGGCGCTGATCGGCGGCGCCTTCGGTCCCTGGGCGTCCTGCGCCTCTTCGGGCTTGATGGGCACCGGGGCGCCCTTGTACATCAGCTCCGGCGCGCCGGTGCCGGGGTGGACGGGCTTTTCGGCGGACGGCTTCTGCTGCTGCGCGAGCGCGCCCGAGGCGAAGGCAGCCGCGAGCGCGACGGAGGCTAGGCGAAGGACCATGGGGGGCTCGAAGTTGGAAGGGTTCGCGCCACTCTAGGGCGACGTCCCCGCGCGAGACTTAACGTAGATCAAACCCCGGGCGAGTGCCGGATCGGAATCACCCTGCGCGCGCGCGCCTCGCGCTTCTCGCGCCGCTCGATGAGCGGCATGCAGCGCCGGTCGTCGTAGTAGGTGACCTGGCAGTCCAGGCAGTAGTGGCACTCGTTGGCGTTGATCTCGCCGGTCGGCCGGATCGCGCGCACCTCGCAGTCGTGCGCGCAGGTCTGGCAGGGCCGGCCGCATTCCTTCCGGCGCCTGAGCCACCAGTCGAAGATGCGGAAGCGGCCGGGGATGGTGAGCGCGGCGCCGAGCGGGCAGAGGTACTTGCAGTAGAACTTGCGGTTGACGGCCGAGATCGCGAGCAGCGCGAGCGCGTACGCGACGAACGGCCACTCGCGCTCGAAGCGCAGCGTCACCGCGGTCTTGAACGGCTCGACCTCGGCGAGCTTCACCGCCTCGCCCATCGATTGCAGCGACACGCCGAAGAGCAAGAGCAGGATCACGTACTTCACCGCCCATAGCCGCTCGTGCACCACGTCGGGAAACTCCCACTGGCGCAGCTTCAGCCGCTGCGCCGCCTGCTGGATCAGCTCCTGGATCGCGCCGAACGGGCAGAGCCAGCCGCAGAACACGCCGCGCCCCCACAGCAGCAGCGTCACCGCGACGAAGCTCCAGAGGATGAACAGCATCGGGTCGATGAGGAAATTCTCCCAGCGGAAGTCGCGCAGCGCCGCGTGCGCGAAGGTGAGCACGTGGACTATGGAGAGCTGCGCGAGGCCGTACCAGCCGATGAAGACGAGGGTGTAGACGAGGAACACGCGCCGCAGCGCGCCGAGCAGCCGCGGCTTGCGCGCGAGCCAGTCCTGCAGCACGAGGATGAGCGTCAGGACGAGCAGGCCGGCGGCGAGCACCGCGATGCGCAAGCGCCGCTCCTGCCAGGCGGATCGCCACAGCGGTTCTTCGCGAGGCGAAACCGCCGCCTTGCCGAGCGCGCGCGATTCGGCGACCTTGCGCGCCGCGCGCATCACCGTGGCGTTCTCGATCATCACGGTCATCGTCGCGCCGGAGATCGTATCGATCGCCACGGCGCCCGGGCGCGGCGCGCCGACCACGACCTCTTCGAGCGCGCTCTTGCCGCGGTACTGGTCGGCGAAGGCCTCCAGGCGCGCTTCCGGAATGCCGACGGCGAGGATCGGCTCGGCGTGCTCGACGATCGCCACGCCGGTGATGCGCCCGCCCGTGTCGACGCCGACCAGGCTGTTGATCGGCTTGCCGGAGTAGGCCGGGATGCGCAGCACGTCGTTGGTGAGGAAGACGTAGCCGAGGAGCTGCTCGCCGGCATACGCCGGCGCGGCCTTCGGCTCGCCCTCGAGCGGCCCGAAGCGGGTCGCCGAAGGGAAGAACTCCTTCGCCTGCGGATAGGCCTGCGCGACATCGGCGGCTGCCGCCGCGGTGGCGAGGAAGAGAAGCGCGATGAACCCAAGGAAGCGCATCGCGGAAGTGTCGTTCCGCGGCGATCCCGGGCTTTTGACCGCGATCAAATGCGCTACGCTCGGCCGATGCGCCGGGCGGCGATCTTCCTGTCCCTTTTCCTCTGCGCAGCCGCGCATGCCGCCCGCATCGACGAGACACGGCCGCTCATGGGCACCGCGGTCGAGATCCTCGCCGAGGGCCCGGAAGCGGCGGCACTGCGCGCGGCGGCCGGGACGGCGTTCGCCGAGATGGCGCGGCTCTCGGCGATGATGAGCCACTACGAGCCCGCGAGCGTGGTGAGCGAGATCGGCCGTGCCGCCGGCCGGCAACCGGTCGCCGTGCCGCCGGAGCTGATGGAGGTGCTGCGCATGGCGCAGGCCGTGTCGCGAGACACGCGCGGCGCCTTCGACGCAACCATAGGCGCGCTCTCCGGCTGGCGCTTCCGGCCCGACGATCCGCGCCTGCCCCCGGCGGACGAGATCGAGCGCGAGCGGCGGCTGGTCGACTACCGGCGCCTCGCGCTCGACGAGCGCAGAGGAACCGCCTTCCTCGAGCAGGCGGGCATGCGCCTCGATCTCGGCGGCATCGCGAAGCTCTACATCCTCCGGGCCGGGCTGCGCCGGCTGCAAGGCGCGAGCGAGCGCGCCCTGGTGAACGGCGGCGGCGACGTGGCGGCGTGGAGCGCGCGCGGGGCGAAGCCGTGGCGCGTCGGCGTACGCGATCCGCGGGCGCCGCACGCGCTTCTCGGCAGCCTGCAGCTCGCGCGCGGCTTCGTCGCCTCTTCGGGCGACTACGAGCGCTATTTCGTGCGCGACGGCGTGCGCTACTCCCACATCCTCGATCCGCGCACCGGACAGCCGGCGCGCGGGCCGCGCGGCGCAACGCTCGTCTCCGAGCGGCTGGAGGATGTCGACGGCTACGGCGTGGCCGTCATGGTGCTCGGCGTGGAAGCAGCGAAGCGCCTGGCGAGCGCGCGGCGCGGCCTCGACGCCCTGGTGGTCGACCGGGACGGGCAGCTCTGGATGTCGCCCGGCATGCGCGAGCGCCTCGCCCCGCGCTAGCCCTCCGGGTGATTGATCCAGGTCAACAGCTGTTATATGTTCGCCCGGCCGTCCCGCCCCATTGAAAAAGGACAAAGATGACCCGGATCCGGCTCGCAGGCCTGATAGTCCCGCTCGCACTGCTCTCTTGCAGCAAGGAGAGCCCGCCCGATCCGTACGATCCATCGAAGATGGACCTGAAGCCGCTCGCGGCGAAGGTCACCGCGCAGCGTCACACCGGTGCCTTCGCCGAGGGCGGCAACGCGCTGAGCACCGGTCCGGAGCTCAAGCCGCTCGATCCCTCGCCGGTGAAGACCATCCGCCTCGACACCACGCACAAGGTCATCGAGATCGCGCCGGGCGTGAAGTACAGCGCCTGGACCTTCGGCGACCAGGTGCCGGGGCCGACGATCCGCGCCCGGGTGGGCGACAAGATCCGCTTCTCGATGACCAACCGCTCCGACGAGGCGGTGCCCGCGCCGCAGCTCGCGCCTGCCGCGCCGATGATGCACTCGATGGACTTCCATGCGGCGATGGTGTCGCCGCAGGACAAGTACCGCTCGATCGCGCCCGGGCAGACGATCGAGTTCGAGTTCACGCTCAACTACCCGGGGGTGTTCATGTACCACTGCGGCACGCCGATGATCCTCGAGCACATCGCCTCGGGCATGTACGGCGCGCTGGTGGTCGAGCCGAGGAACGGCTATCCGACCAAGGTGAACCGCGAGTACGTGGTGATCCAGAGCGAGTTCTACCCCAAGGCGCCGCCCAAAGGGTCGAAGAACCAGGTGTACACGCTCGACGGCGAGGCGGTGCGCGCGGCGCGGCCGAACTACACGGTGTTCAACGGCCGCTTCAACGGCATGGTGGACCGGCCGCTGCAGGCGAGCCCGGGCGACCGCGTGCGCCTGTTCATCCTGAACGTCGGCCCGAGCAAGACCGAGAGCTTCCACGTGGTCGGCACCATCTTCGACCGCGTCTGGATCGACGGCAACCCGGACAACCAGTTCCGCGGCATGCAGACCGTGCTGCTCGGCTCGTCGAGCAGCGCGATCGTCGAGTTCATGATCCCCGAGGCCGGCTCCTACATCATGGTCGACCACCACTTCGCCAACGCCTCGCAGGGCGCGGTCGGGCTGATCTCGACGGAAGCGAAGCCGGCGCGCTCCGAGCTGGAGCACCACAACTTCCCGGCCTCGGCGCAGCCGACCGATGCCGAAGCCGCGCAGGGCAAGATCGGCTTCGAGAGCAAGTGCTTCGCCTGCCACTCGCTGGGCAACGGCCGCAAGCTCGGGCCCGACCTCGCCGGCGTCACCAAGCGGCGCACCAGCGACTGGATCGAGCGCTGGCTGAAGTCGCCCGAGGAGATGCTCGCGAAGGACGACCAGGCGAAGGCGCTGCTCAAGGAGTTCAACGGCGTGCCGATGCCGAACCAGAACCTCTCCGACGCCGAGATCAAGCAGTATCTGAAGTACTTCCAGTGGTACGACGCGCAGCCGGCGGGATCGGTACACTCCGCCGGCGGAGGGCACTGAGCATGCGTTTCGCTTTCTTCCTGACCAGTCTTTTCGTCGGCCAAGCGATCGCGTGCGGCTACTGCGTCGAGGACAAGATCGCAGCGGTGTACGACTACGCCGCGGTGACGCAGGCGCATGCGAAGAAGCAGACGGTCGTCTACTTCGCCATCGACGGCATGATCCGCGACGCCGCTCCGGTTCTCAAGACGATGGTCGAACGGACGAACGGCGTGGAAAAGGGCTCGGCGCGCGTCTCGGTGGAAGCCCGGGCGCTCGCCGTCACCTTCGATCCCCGCCGCACGGCCTTGCCGAAGCTGCAAAGCGGGCTCGAGAAGGCGCTGCGCAGCCGCGGGCTCGAGCTGCTGCTGCTCGACACGAAGTAGCTGCAACTGCTAGGCTCGGCGCCCCATGGACGCCGGCGCGGCGACGCTACCCGAGTTTCTGCGCAGGCGCGCGGCGCTCACGCCTGCGGCACGCGCCTACCTTCGCTTCCAGCGCGCGTCCGGCACCTGGGAAGGGGTCGCCTGGGCCGAGGTGGCGGCGCTGGTCGCGCGCTGGCAAGGCGCGTTGCTCGGCGAGGCGCTGGCGCCCGGAGCGCGCGTCGCGATCCTCGTGCCGAACTGCCTGGAGCACGTGGGCATGGACCAGGCGGCGCTCGCGCTCGGCCTCGCCACCGTGCCGCTGCACGCGGTGGACAACCCGGAGAGCATCGCCTACATACTCGCCGACAGCGGCGCCGCGGTGCTGCTCGTCGACACCGCGGAGCGCTGGGCGAGGCTCGCCCCGTTGCGCGAGCGTTTTCCGACGCTGCAACGCGTGGTGTGCCTCGAGGGCTCGGGTCAGGGCTGCGTCGGCGCGCAGGAGTGGCTCGCCGCCGCGCCGGCGGCCGCCGGGCGGGGGGCGGACGTGACGCCCGGGACGCTCGCGTCCATCGTCTACACCTCGGGCACGACCGGAAGGCCGAAGGGCGTGATGCTCACGCATCGCAACGTCGTCGCGAACGTAGCGGCGGTGCTCTCCGTGGTGAGCGTGGAAACCGAGGATCTCTTCCTCTCCTTCCTGCCGCTTTCGCACACTTTCGAGCGCACCATCGGCTACTACCTGCCGATCGCCGCCGGCGCATGCGTCGCGCACGCGCGCTCGGTGGCGACGCTCGCGGAGGACTTGCGCGTGGTCCGTCCGACCATCCTGGTCTCGGTACCGCGCATCTACGAGCGCATCCATGCCGCGATCGACGAGCAGCTTCGCGCCGGCGGCCCGCTCGGCCGCGCGCTGTTCGCGCGCACGGAGGAGGTCGGCTGGCGGCGCTTTCGCCATGGCCAGGATGCGCAAGCGCCGTACGGCGCGCCGGACCGGTTGCAGTGGGCAATCCTGCGGCGCCTCGTGGCCGGCAAAGTCCTCGACCGCTTCGGCGGCCGCGTGCGCCTCGCGATCACCGGCGGCGCGCCCATGGCCGAGCCGGTGGCGCGCCGGCTGCTCGCCGTCGGGCTCACGCTCCTGCAGGGCTACGGGATGACCGAGGCTTCGCCGGTGGTGAGCGCGAACCTGCCGGAGGACAACGACCCGCTCACGGTGGGCAAGCCGCTCCCGGGGGTCGCGGTAAAGGTCGGCGACAACGACGAGCTCCTGGTGAAAGGAGCGAACGTGATGGCGGGCTACTGGCGGCGCCCTGAAGACACGGCGCGCGCGATCGACGCGGACGGCTGGCTGCACACCGGCGACCAGGCGAGCCTCGAGCAGGGGCGCGTGCGCATCAAGGGCCGCATCAAGGACATCATCGTCACCTCGACCGGCGAGAAGATCGCGCCGGCGGACCTCGAGCTGGCGATCACCGCCGACCCGCTGTTCGCCCAGGCGATGGTGATCGGCGAGCAGCGCCCGTTCATCGCCGCGCTGGCGGTCCTCGACGGCGCGGCGTGGCGGGCCGAGGCCGCGAAGCTCGGCCTCGACCCGTCGGATCGCGCCTCGCTTCGCTCGCCGAAGTGGCGCTCGTTCGCGCTGGCGCGCATGCGCGAGGCGGTCAAGACCTTCCCTTCCTATGCCACGCCGCGCGCCGCGTATTTCGATCTCGATCCCTGGACCATCCCCGCGGGGCTGATGACCCCGACGCTCAAGCTCAAGCGGCCCGCGCTGCAGGCGCGCTATGCCTCGGAGATCGAGAGCCTCTATTCGGGGAAGTAACCGCTACACCTGCCGCTCGAGCACCCGCGCGCCGAGAGCGAGCAGGCGCTCGGCGTACGAGCGGCGGCGCCACTCGGCGAGCGTGATCGGCCGCGCCCGAGCGAGGTCGGCCGCGAAGTCGCGCTCGAGCTGCGCGGCGAAGTTCTTCTCCAGCACCGCCAGGTTCACCTCGTCGTTCAGGCCGAACGAGCGGTTGTCGAAGTTGGTCGAGCCGACCACCGCCCAGAGGCCGTCGACGATGAACACCTTGGCGTGGATCATCGCCGGCTGGTATTCGTGGATCGCCGCGCCCGCCGCGAGCAGCCGCCCGTAGCGCCGCCGGCTGGCGAGGCGCGTGATCGGATGGTTGTTCCATTGGCCGGGCGTGAGGATGGTCACCGGCACGCCGCGCCGCGCGGCGCGCTCGAGCTCGGCCATCAGGCTGCGGTCGGGGAGGAAATACGGCGAGCAGATCTTGATCGAGCTGCGCGCCGAGGCGACGAGGATCTGGAAGAGCAGCCGCGCCTGAGTGGCGCGTCCCGCGGAAGGCGTGCTGTTCACCACCATGCCGAGCCCGTGGTCGCGCGGCACGACGCGCGGCTGCTCCGGCGAGAGCAGCGCGAACTCCGCCTCGGGCAGCACCTCGCCCGCCGCCTCGAGCCAGTTCTCGGCGAACGAGGTCTGCAGCGCCTTCACCAGGTCGCCGCGGATGCGCACCATCGTGTCGCGCCACGGCCGGCCGCCGCCCGGCGGCCCGAGCCAGAAATCGGCGACGCCGACGCCGCCGACGAACGCGACTTCGCCGTCGACGACGAGGATGTCGCGGTGCGTGCGGTTGTTGAAGCGCTTGAGCGTGTACCACGCGACCGGCTGGTACCAGTAGACGTGCCCGCCGGCCGCGATCAGCCCGGAAAAATAGCTCTTCGGCGTGGCAAGGCTGCCGATGCGGTCGACGACGATGCGCACCGAGACGCCGGCGCGGGCGCGCTCGGTCAGCGCGCGCAGCGCCTCGTCGCCGGCCCGGCCGCGCAGGAAGAGATAGACCTCCAGGTGCACGCTGCGCCGGGCGTTGCGCACCGCCGCGAGCGCCGCGGCGTAGATGTCCTCGCCGTTGTTCAGCACCTCGAGCTCGCCGGCGGCGAACAGGCGCGCGTTGACGATCGCCGAGAGGTAGTTGACGAACGGCGGCGAGTCGAGCGCGTTGCGCGAAGGCTCGACCACCTTGTACGGCAGGCCGGGCTCGAAGAGCAGCAGCAGGAAAAGCGCCGCGACGATGACCGTCGCGGCAATCGAAATGAGCTCGCTCAGTGCCTAAGGACGCACTTGTCGTACAGCTGCGGGAACGCGCCGCCCGGATCGTATTTCGCCTTCAGCTTCCGGTACTGCTCGCCGCCGTAGTGGCGGTCGAACTCCTCGCGCGGGAAGAAGCTGTCCGAGTAGAGCGACTTGATGCCGCCCAGCTCGATCACCTTGCGCTCGATCAGGCGGTTGAAGTGCCCCGCGGGATGAGCTTCGCGCGTGCGCTTCACGTCCCAGAAGCCGAAGTTGACGTACCACTCGTTGCGCACCGGGTAGAGCGAGAACTTTCCGGAGTGCGCCTGCGGCCCGATGGGACAGATCCACTGCGGCCACAGGCCGATCGTTTTCGCATAGAAATCCAGGAACTCGGCGGCGCGCGCGAGCGGGATGTCGACGTCCTGGATCACCGACTCCGAATGCAGGCCGAACACGCGCTCGAGCTTCTTCGTCACGCCGACGCGGCTGTTCCAGCGCATGATCCGGGTATAGGTCTTGGAGCCGAGCCGGTCTTTCCCGTAGACGAACTTTCTCACCAAGCCATTCTGGGCAAGGACGTTCTTCGAGCACCAGAACCAGTCGGTGTCCCAGCGCCAGATGTAGTCGGCGACCGTCAGGTAGTCCTCGCGCTTCTCGCGGATCGAGCGGTAGTAGATGTGCTCGAACGTATAGTCGCTCGCATGGGGCGCGCGCTCGGCGAAGCGGCCGAGGGTGAGGTACATCTCCGACGGGTTGAACACCGTGCCGTCGACGAAGTCCGCTTCGCCGCTTTTCAGATTTTTCTCCAATTCCTGAAAATAGGAACCAGCTTCGGTGAAGCGAAGGTGCTCGAGACGCACGTAAGGCTTGACCGGGATGGTCCGGGCCTTGACGCGCAAGGCGTAGCCGAGGGTACCGTAGGAGTTGGGAAAGCCGAAGAAGAGCTCCGAGTGCTCGTTGTCGGCCGTGCAGACCACGGTGCGGCCGTCGCCGAGCAGCACCTCGAGCTCGAGCATCGTGTCGTGCACCAGGCCGTAGCGGTGCGACGAGGACTCGATGCCGACGCCCGCCACCGCGCCGCCGAGCGTGATGGTCTTGAGCTGCGGCACCACCGCGGGCATGACGCCCTGCGCGAGGCAGGCGGCGGTCAGCGCCTCGTAGGGGATCATCGCTTCGGTGTCGACGACCCCGTTCTCGATGGACAGGACTTCGTTGAAATGGCGCACGTCGAGCCGCCGCCGAGCCACGCTTTCGCGGTCGCGGAACAGGTTCGACGTTTCCTTCGCCAGCCCGACCGGCCCGGCGCCGGCCCTAAGCTGCGCGGCTAGGGCTTCTTTTTTCCTGCTGAACGGGCTCGGCAAGCGGTTCGCGCATTTCTTCGTAGAGGAAGCTCCGGCTCATCGGGTAGGACGTCATGCTGGCGTTGCCCTTGCTGAACACGATCTGGAAGAGATGCGTGTGGCCGGCCGGCGAGCGGAACATCTCGGCGCAGCCGTACAGGTAGACGCGCCAGATGCGCCGGAAGCGCTCGTCGAAGCGCTGCGGGTCGAGCGCCTGGATGCGCGGCCAGTTCGCGTCGAAGCGCCGGCCCCACTCGTCGAGCGTGAGCGCGTAGTGGCGGCGCAGGTTCTCGACGTCGAGCACCTCGAGGCCGGCCTTCTCCATCTCGACGATCGTGTCGGCGAGGCTCGGGATCCAGCCGCCCGGGAAGATGTACTTGCGGATGAAGTAGTCGGTCTCGAGGTGGCCGACGTGGCCGATGAAATGGATCAGCCCGAGGCCGCCGGGCTTGAGCGCGCGCGCGTGCGCGCGGATCAGGTCGACCAGGCCGTCGCGCCCGGCGTGCTCGAGGCAGCCGATCGACACGACCTTGTCGTATTCGCGGTCCATGCTGCGGAAGTCGGCTTCCAGCGCCACGGTCTGGCGCAGGCGCTTCCTCTCGATCTGGCGCCGCGCATGCTCGACCTGCGAGCGCGTGGTGTTGTAGCCGGTCGCCTTCACGCCGAAGTGCTCCTCGGCGTAGAGCAGGAAGCCGCCGAAGCCCGAGCCGACGTCGACCACGTCCTCGCCCGGCTGCAGGCAGACCTTGCGCGCCACGTGCTCGAGCTTGTTGCGTTGCGCCTCCTCGAGCGTGCGCGTGCCTTCTTTCCAGTACGCGCAGGTGTAGAGCATCAGCGGGTCGTCGAGCCAGAGCTTGTAGAAGTCGGGCCCGAGCGCATAGTGGAACTCGGCGTTCCTCTTCGCCCGGCCCCAGTGCGCGTTGTTGTGCGTGAGCTCGTGCCAGCGGTTGGCGAAACGGACCAGCCAGTTCGGCTGGTCGACGCCGCCCTGCATGCCGGCCTGCAGCGCGCGCTGCAGGCTGCCTTCCACGTCGACGTCGCTGTCGAAGTAGGCCTCGAGCAGGCCCACGTGGCCGAGCAGCGCCGTGCGGCGGTAGGCGCGGGAATTGCGAAAGGCGATGGTGAACTCGGGCGCCTGCCCTTGGCGGCTGAGGAACTCGGAGCCGTCGGCGAAGCGCACCGAGAACGGGATATCGGTCCGGCTCGCCGCCTGCTGGAAGACCTTCTCGATCGGCGCCTTCACGGGGGCGAATTCTACCGCCGCGCCGACCGATGGAACCCCCGGGCCGAACTTTGCTAGCCTCGCATTTCGCTTCCTCCGCAACTTGGAGATCCCGATGGCCAAAGCCAAAGACCGCCCCGCAGCCCCCGCCAAGACGGCCAAGTCCGCCGCCCCGAAAGCGCGCAGCATCGCGCAGCCGGTCGCCCCGGATGGGCCGACGCCGGAACAGCTTTATCGCATGATCCAGGAAACCGCCTACTTCAAGGCCAAGGCGCGCAATTTCGCGCCGGGCCACGAGGTGCAGGACTGGATCGAGGCGGAAGCCGAAGTGCGCCGCCGCATCGACAGCCGGGCTTAGCCCTCGAGCGCAGAGCGGGACGTCGCGCGCAGCAAATGCCGCGCGAACCAGCGCCCGGCATGCTGCGCGACCGCCGCGATCGCCTCGGGCTCCTTGTACAGGTGCGACGGGCTCGCGACGAATACGCGCTCCTTCTCCGCAGTGCAGGCCTGGAAAGCCGCGCTCACCCAGTCGGGCACGATGCCGGCCGCGTCGGCGATGAAGAGCGTCGGCGCGCTCACCCGCGGCAGCCAGTCGAGCGCGGTGTCGGGACGGCCGCCGCGCGCGACGATGGCCTGGACGAGCTCGGGCGCGCGCGCCGCCGCGACCAGCGCGACGCCGGCGCCCACGCCGGTGCCGAAGTAGCCGAGCGGCAGCGACTCGCATCCCGGCTCGATGGCGCGCAGCCAGCGCACGATGTCGACCAGGCGCTGCGCCTGCATGGCGACGTCGAAAACGTTGTGCCGGTCGCGCGTCTCGTGGTCCTCGAGGAGGTCGACGAGCAGCGTGCCCAGGCCCTCGCGCTGCAGGTGCTGCGCGACGAGCGCGTTCTGCGGGTCGTGGCGCGTGGTGCCGCTGCCGTGGACGAATATCGCGACGGCCGGCGCGCGCCTCGCCAGGTGCAGCTCGCCGTGCAACCGCACGCCGCCGGCGGTCGGAAGGGAAATCTCGCGCTGGATCTTCATCGCAATTCCTCGCTGCTCAGGTGACCGCGTGCGCGCGGCGCATCGTGCCGCCCGCTTCGGGATGGCCGCTGCCGTGGCTGATCGGCTGGCCGAGCACGCTCGGCACCGGCAGCTCGAGCAGCCGGTAGAGCGCCGCGAGATCGTCGCGGTACAGGCGGTCGAAGGTCTCCACCGTGGCCTGGGGATTGTGCGGCGCCGGCCACCAGAACCAGTCGGAGGCCTCGCAGGCGGCGAGCTGGCGCAGCGCCGCCGCGCGCCTCGCTTCCGGCAGCCGCCCGCCCGCCATGACGAGGTCGAAGTTCTGCTTCGCCGAGCACAGCAGGTCCCAGGCGTGGTTCTTCTCCGGCGTGCCGATCCAGGTGGCGAAGTCGCCGCTCACCCAGGTGCCGGCAACCAGGCGCTCGAGGCGCCGCGGTTGCAGCGCCGGATCGGCGAGCGCCGCGCTGCAGGTCGCCGTGCGGATCGCCGCGTGCTCCTCCAGCGCCTGGTAGAGCGCGGCGAGGAAGTAGTAGCCGTTGTAGGCATAGGAATCCCAGCAGTTCTCGCCGTCGAGCGCGATCATGACGAGCGGCGTCTCCTCGCCGCCGCGCCGCGCGATCGCCTCGAGCTCGGCGACCAGGTTCGACGCGGCGTCGTGGCTGTTCCACCTGGCGTATTCGAAGCCGATCAGGTCGGAGAGCCGGTCGTCGCGGAAGAACAGCGAGACCTCCTTGCCGGCCGCGCGCACGCGGTAGATCCGATGCGCCGCGTCGCCGTCCTGCCGGCCGAGGCTGCGCGCGAGCACCGCCGAGCCGGTCGCCGTCCAGGCGCAGCCCTGCTCGGCGAGCAGCTCCAGCACGCCGGCCGAGACGCCGCCTTCGGCCGGCCACACGCCGGCGGGCGCGGCGCCGAAGCGCGCGCGATGCGTGTCGAGCGCGGACTGGAGCTGCGCCTTCGCGCGGCCGTAGCCGCCCGGGTATTGCGGCGACTGGGGCAGCGCGATCTCGGGCTGCGCCTCCCGGGCCGCGCCGAAGCCGAGCAGGAGCGGCGCCATCGGATGGTGGTGCGGCGTGGCGGAAAGCTCGATGCGGCCCGCCTGCGCGAGCCTGGCGTAGCGCGGCACGATGCCGCTCACCAGCTCGCCGGCCAGGCGGAAGAGCGCCAGGCGGTCGTCGTGGCGGAAGCACGTGCCGATCGCCATCAGGCGCGCCACCGCCGGCGAGGCGCGCCGCGCCGCCTCTCCGGTCCAGCGCAGGTGATACCAGGTGAGCAGGTCGAGGAAATACTGGTCGGACAGATAGTGCAGGCAGTCGGCGCCGCGCGGGTCGAGCAGCGCGAACAGCTCGTAGAGGTGCTTGTAGGCGGCGGAGAACGGCTGCGGCGGCGCGCCGCCGTTGCTGCCGAAGCAGTGCTCGAGGATCCGCTGCCGCTCGGCCTGCGCGAGCGGCTCGCCGTCCGGCCGCGCGAGCAGGCGCAGCAGCGGATCGCGCACCTTGCCGCTCGCGAACTGCTCGGCATAGTCCTCGAGCTGGTCGAGCAGCACCGGCGTGAAGTTCACCACCGCGCGCACGCCCGCATGGCTCTCGAGGTGCCACGCCATGTCGCTGTAGTCCTTCATCGCGTGCAGGTAGACCCACGGCGCGCGGAACTCGCCGCTCGCGTAGTCGCGATACTCGGGCTGGTGCATGTGCCAGAGCAGCACCAGCGTGAGGGGATGCGAAGCGCCGGCCATGGACGATCTTCGCCGCCGCGGCGCGCGCGGTATTGACGGCCGTCAAATCCGCGCACAGTTTGATTTCGCTCAAGCCGGCCGGCGCGCGCGCGCACGAGAATGAAAGAGCCATGGCCTATGCGCACGCGCTCGAGCGGCAGCACACCCTCGCCGACGGACGCGTGGTGACCCTCCGCCCGATCCGCCCGGACGACGACGCCGCGGCAAAGGCGTTCTTCGACGGGCTGTCCATCGACGCGCGCCGCATGCGCTTCATGAAGTGGATGCGCTCGGTGAGTGCCGGGCTCGTCCACAACTTCACCCACGTCGATTACGAGACGCGCATGGCGTTCGTGTGCGAGGCCGGGGAAGGCGGCGTGAAGCGCATCGTCGGCGAGGCGCGCTACGGGGCCGTGCCGCGCAGCCGCGGCTGCGACTTCGGCATCGTCATCGCCGACCAATGGCACAAGAGCGGCATCGCCAGGCTGCTCATGCTGGCGCTCATGGACTATGCCCGCGCGCGCGGCTTCGAGACCATGGAGAGCACCGTGCTGCGCCAGAACCACGACATGGTGGGCTTCGCGCGCGCGCTCGGCTTCGACGTGCGGGCGGTCGATCAGGAGCCGACGCTGCTGCAGATCGTGAAACCGCTCGCGCCGCCCGCCGCGGCGACCGGTCGCGCCGCGCGGCCGGCCTTTGACCTTGCGCAAATCCGCGGCTCGACCTTCCGCTAGCGTAGGGTCATGCAAGTCCCTCTCCAGATCTCGCTGCACGGCATCGAGCGCTCGGATGCCCTGTACAACGCGATCCGCGAAAAGGCGGAGAAGCTCGAGCGCTATTCCGAGCACATCACGAGCTGCCGCGTGGTCCTCGAGCTCGCCTCGCGCCACAAGCACAAGGGCCGCCAGTTCAGCGTGCGCATCGACCTGAAGGTGCCGGGCGGCGAGATCGCGGTGACGCGCGAGCACGACGAGGACCTGCAGATCGCCCTGCGCGACGCCTTCGACGCGGCGCGCCGTCAGCTCGAGGACGCCGTGCGCGTGCAGCGCGGCGACGTCAAGCGCCACGCGCATTGAGCGATCATGAGACCGATCGAAACCCAGGTGCAGAGCGTGGTGGACCAGCTGTTCGACGAGATGCCGGTGCTGATCGGCTTCTCCGTCGAGCAGGGGGAATCCGAGCTCGTGCTCGCCAACGTCGAGACTTTCCCCTGGATGCCCTGCGGCCGCGAGCTGATGGGCGAGATCGCCGTGCCGCTCATGGAGCTCATGGACGAGGCGCCCGAGGCACGCGATCTGCTGCGCGGCCGCACCTTCGCGCGCCGCCTGCACTGAGCGGGCTGATCGGGACGATCGCCGGCGCGCCACGCGCGGCGCCTGGGCGCGCTCGATTTCTTCGACCGGACGACCGAGCTCGAGCGGCTGCGCGCCATGCTCGCCGCCCGCTCGCCCGCTACACGCCGGCCAGTCGCGCAACTCTGACGCGGTCGGCGAGCAGCTCGAGCTCCATCTCCGTATCCTCGCCGTCGGCCTCGTCGTCGAGATCGAGGGCGATGTCGCGGTCGAGCCGCTCCAGCCTTTGCAGCTCCTGCACCAGCATTTCTTGGCGGTTCATGTTCGCTCCCTCCTATGGGCGCCACGTTAGGCGCGGCAGGGCAGCGGCGGTATCGGCCGGGGATTAAAGTAGCTGTAGGAAAAACGGAAGTTTCTAGCCCTTGACTCGTCCGCCGCGTCGACCGCGCCGAGACGTCAGACGTCGACGACGGTCTGCGCGACCCAGCCTTCCGCGTGCCGCGCGACGCGCAGCGTGGTGTAGGTGGCACCCTTCACTTCCACCGCCGGATGGTGGCGCTCCGGATCGATCGCCTCGCCCCAGGCCTGCGCGCTGAGGCGCCTGCCGTCGATCTTCACCGCGAAGCGGCTGAAGAGCAGCTTGCGCGTCGCCATCTGGTACACGATCGCGTTCAGCCACTCGGCGAGGAGCAGCTCGTCGTCGGGCGCCTCGCAGTCGATGCGCACGGCCTCGAACTGGCCGATGACGCGAAGGTCGGCGATCGCCGCGCTCAAGGCGAGCGCCGCCTGCTCGAACGCCTCCGCCTTGGTCGCGCCGAAGCCGCGCACGCCGATGTCGGCGCCGTGCTCGTAGTGCTCCCAGCGCGTGGTGCGCGGGGCGCGCTCGGCGTAGGGCTTCATGGGGTCTCCCGGTCGATGGCGCAAGCTTATCGAGGCAGAGCACGCGCCCGTTGACCTAAGTCAACCCGGCGGAATCCCGCCCGACCTACAGTCGGTGCCGGGAACAACACGAAAGGACCCGCCAGATGGCTTACAGACGAATCCTCGTGCCGATCGACGGCAGCCCGACCTCCAACGCCGGGCTGCGCGAAGCGCTCGACCTCGCGAAGGGCCAGGGCGCAGCCGTGCAGCTCGTGCACGTCGCCGACTACCACTACCTGGCGATGGGCGGCCTCGAGGCGGGCGCCTACATCGACGACCTGATGCAGAGCCTGGTGCAGTCGGGCCGGCGCATCCTCAAGCGCGGCCAGGAGCTCGCGCGCAAGGCCGGCGTGCCGGTGACCGCGGTGCTCCTCGAGTCGGCGGCCGGCACGGCGGCCGACCCGATCGTGCGCCAGGCGAAGAAGTGGAAGGCGGACCTGATCGTCCTCGGCACGCACGGCCGCCGCGGCGTGCGCCGCATGCTGATGGGCAGCGACGCGGAGCAGATCGTGCGCAACTCGCCCGTGCCGGTAATGCTGGTGCGCTCCGCCGGCCGCTAGCGGAGCGTCGGGCGAGCGCCGCTCGCGGCGCTCGTTCAGTGCGCCATCAGCACCGGCACGGTCATGGCCTGGATCAGGCTGCGGGTCGCGCCGCCGAGGACGAGCTCGCGCGCGCGCGAGTGGCCGTAGGCGCCCATGACGATCAGGTCGGCGTCGCTGTCGGCGGCGCGCGAGAGGATCTGCGCGCCCACGTCGATGCCGGCCTGCTGGCGCGCCGCGGTGACCTTGACGCCATGGCGCGCGAGATAGAGCGCGATGTCGGCGCCCGGCTCGGCGCCGTGGTCGGCGCCGGAGCGCTGCGGCTCGAACGCCACGACCTCGACCGATGCCGCGCGCTGCAGGAAGGGCAGCGCGTCGGCGAGCGCGCGCGCCGCCTCGCGGCTCGCGTTCCAGGCGACCAGCACCCGCGCGCCGACCCGCGCGAAGCGGCCGGCATAGGGCATGACGAGCACCGGACGTCCTGCCGTGAGGACGAGCTCCTCGACGAAATAGCCGGGCAGGCGCTCTTCCGCCGTGCGGTCGGGGTCGGGCTGGCCGACGACCACCAGGTCGGCGTAGCGGGCCGAAAGGCGCGTGGCGACGAGCGCGCTGCGCTCCGAGCGCCGCCATTCGATCGTCTGCACGCCGGCGCGCGAAGCGGCCGCCTCGAAGTCGCGCCGCGCCTCGGCGGCGATCTCGCCGCGCCAGCGGCTCTCCGCCTCGATCAGCGCCCCGGCGTTGCCGCCCAGGGCGAAGGGAACCAGCAGCTCGTCGAGCGCGAACAGGCCGACGAGGTGGCTCTCGAAGCCCGCGGCGAGCGTAGCCGCGAGCTCGAGACGCTCGCGGCGCCGGGCGTCGGCGCCCGCGTGTACGACGATGGTCTTGTAGGTCATGCGAGCCATCCTAGGAGGCGCGATGCGGCGGCTATTGACCCAGGTCAACTGCATGCCGCTTCGCCGGGTTACGGTGGGCCATGGCGTCGAAGCGATACCTCGAGGCGGACCGTGATCCGCAATTCCTGCAGCACGACGACACGCGCGGCATCCGGCTGCAGGTCGAGTACCTGAAGGCCGAGCGGCTGCTCGAGGCGCACGGGGTGCGCCACACGATCCTCATGCTCGGCAGCACGCGCATCGGCTCGCGTCCCGCCGCGAAGCGCGGCGGCTATTACGCGACGGCGCGCGAGTTCGGCCGGCTCGTGGGCCGCGCGGGCCGCGAGAGCGGCGGCGCGCTCATGACCGGCGGCGGTCCCGGCCTCATGGAGGCGGCGAACCGCGGCGCGCTCGAGGCGGGCGGGGTGTCGATCGGCCTGAACATCAGCCTGCCGCGCCCGCAGCGGCCGAACCGCTACCTCACGCCGGGCCTGTGCCTGGTGTTCCGCTACTTCGCGCTGCGCAAGCTGCACTTTCTCCTGCGCGCGCGGGCGCTCGTCGCCTTCCCGGGGGGCTTCGGCACGTTCGACGAGCTGTTCGAGACGCTCACGCTGGTGCAGACGCGCAAGATCCGGCCGATGCCCATCGTGCTCGCCGGCGAGGCGTACTGGCGTCGCGCCTTCGACATGGATTTCCTGGTGAGCCAGGGCGTCGTCGCGCCCGGCGACCGGCGCATCCTCCAGTACGCCGATACGGCGGCGCAGATCTGGCGCGCTATCCGGCGCTGGTACCGGAAAGCCGGCGAGCCGGTATTTCCGCGCTGGCGCACTTCGGGTGCTGGCGAATGAAGCGCTGCAGCACCCGCTCGAGCGCCGCCGCGTGGGCGTGCACCGGGTAGTGGCCCATCTCGGCAGCCGCACGCCCCGGGCACCGTAGAGCGTCGACGACAGGCGGCGCGCCGACCGGACCATCGGGGGGAGCCGCGAATCTTGCTTGTTCGGGGGAGACACTTAGCACCGCAGCGAGCCGCCATGAAAATCTGCGTCACTAGCAACCGAGGGCCGAAAGGCGAAGAGCATCCCTGGGCCTTCTACGTGGGCGGCCGCCGCCTGCGCATCGTCGAGGTGCTCGACCGCTGGACCGACACCCTGCACCGCTACTTCGAGGTCTGCGTCGACGATGGCCGGCGCTTCGTGCTGCGCGTCGAGCCGGCCGGCCGCGTCTGGGAGCTGGTCGCGGTGTTCGCCGCCGCCCGGCGTCCGGCGCTGAAGACGGTAATTCCTGCCGAGCCGCGTAAGTTTTTCAGCGCCTTCTCGGCGCGCAGCGCGCCCAAGGCCTAGAGCTCGACCTGGGCGCCGGCGACGGCGACCTGCGAGCGCCAGCCGAGCCGCTCCTTCATCGCATCGCGCAGGGCGTTCGCCGCCAGCGGCTCGCCGTGCACCACCCAGGTCGCGCGCGGCGGCCGGCGGAAATGCGCGAGCCAGCCCAGGAGCGCCGACTGGTCGGCGTGCGCCGAGAGCCCGCCGATCGTGAACACCTTGGCCCGGACGGGATAGCGCTCGCCGAAGAGTCGCACCTCGGCGGCGCCGTCGACGATCCTCCGCCCGAGCGTGCCGGCGGCCTGGAAGCCGACGAACACGATGGCGCACTCGGGCCGCGAGACGTTGTAGCGCAGGTGATGGCGGATGCGGCCGCCCTCGCACATGCCGCTCGCCGAGACGATCACCGCCCCCGAGCGCACCTCGTTGATCTTCATCGACTCGGCGAGGTCCTCGGTGAAGCGCACGCGCTCCGGCGCGTCGAGCGGCGCGTGCTTGAGCGTGATGCGCGTCGCGGCGAGCGCCATCGGCGAGTCGACGTACACGTTCATCCGCTGCGGCAGCCGCTTCGCGCGCTGCAGGTCCGCCAGGTGCGCGAGGATCTCCTGCGTTCGCCCGACCGCGAAGGCGGGGATCACCACGTTGCCCTTGCGGCTCGCGAGCGTGTCGTTCACCGCGAACGCCAGCTCATCGAGCGTCTGCACCAGCGTCTTGTGGTCGCGGTTGCCGTAGGTCGACTCGACGAGCAGCACGTCGGCCTCCTCGATCGGCGTCGGATCGGCGACGACCGGCCGGGCCGGCTGGCCGAGGTCGCCGGAGAACACGAGCTTCGTGCCCTTCAGCCAGAGCTCCAGTATCGACGAGCCGAGGATGTGGCCCGCGTCGCGAAAGCGCACGCGTAGCGAGGCATGCGGGCGCACGTCGGCGTCGTAAGCGACCGGCACGAAGTGCTGCAGGCAGGCCTCGGCCTGCGCGACCGTGTAGAGCGGCGTCTCGCCGTGCCAGTCGGCCTCCTTCTCCTGCAGGTAGGCGCTGTCGCGCAGCATCACGTCGCACAGCTCGCGCGTCGCCTCGGTGCAGTACACCGCGCCGCGGAAGCCTCCGGCGACGAGCCGCGGCAGCAGCCCCGAATGGTCGATGTGCGCGTGCGAGAGGAGCACGAACGCGAGGCTGCGCGGGTCGAAGGCGAAGCGGCGGTTCTTCGCGTCGGCGGCGCGGCCGCCCTGGAACATGCCGCACTCGATGAGGAAGCGCACCTCCCCGGTGTCGACGAGATAGCAGGAGCCGGTGACCTCGCCCGCGGCGCCGAGGAACTGCAGCTGCATCAGGCGAGCTCGGCGCCCGCCTCGTCGAGCACCTTCACCGACACCGGGATGCCGCGGCGCACGCTCTCGGTGACGACGCAGAAATCCTCGAACTGCTCGAGGCAGCGGTCGAGGTGCGCGAGGGCGCCTTGCGGCGCGTCGAGCGAGAGCACCACGTCGATGCCGCCGATGCGATAGCGGCCCTTCTCGTTGCGCACCAGCGTGCCCGTCGCCACCGCGCGCAGCGGGCCGGGATGCTGCTTGAACTTGCCGCGCAGGCAGAACAGCAGGCTCGCGGACAGGCAGTTGGCCACCGCCGCGGCGACGAGGCGCGCGGCGTTCGGCCCGCGGCCGGCGCCGAGCGGCGGCGGCTCGTCGAGCCGCAGCTCGGCGTCCTTCGGCTCGTCGAAGCGCGCCACGAACTCGTAGCCTTCGCGGCTCTCGAGCTCGACGCTGAAATGCAGAAGCTTTTCGCTCATGCCGTTCAGCCTAGGGCTCGCCGGGCGGGACGAGTTGATCCAGGTCAACCGCCGCTCTATCGTAGCGGCATGCCGAAGGGCGACCCGCGCGTCTTCTTCGCCGCCGAGCGCACCGTGCTCGCCTGGGTGCGCTCGGGGATCACGGTTATGGGCATCGGCTTCGTGGTGGCGCGCTTCGGGCTGTTCCTGCAGATCGTCGGCGCCTCGAGCGCCGACGGCAGGAACGTGCATCACGCGCACTGGCCTTCGAACGCGCTGGGCATCGCGCTCGTGGTGCTTGGCAGCCTCATGATCCTGGCGGCGCTATACAACCACTATGCATACGTGCGCACCTTGCCGCGCGAGGACGTACCCTCCCCGCCACTGCCCTGGATGACGACGTTCGTGTGCGTGACGCTGGCGGCGATCGGCTTCGTCCTCGCCGCGTATCTGGCGGTGGCCTAGAAGGAGTTCCGGCGCTCGAGCTCAGGGTTTGATGTAGCCATAGCCTTCCCGGGCCTGCAGGCGAGCGATTTCCGCCACGCCCGATGGCACGAACTCGACGAGCGGCAGGAACTGCTCGCGCTTCAGGCCGCGCTCGCGCAGCGTGATCTCGCAGACGCGGAACTTCACCCCCTGCAGGTCGAGGTCCTCGACCGCGTCCTGGAACGGGTTGCCCCGGGCGGTCTTCGCGCCCTTCATCAGGAAATCGACGCCGAGCGCGTGCGTCACCACGACGATCTGCGCCTTGGGGTCGGCTTCGAGGTGGTTGCGGATGTACTCGAGGCCGCGGCTCGCCTGCGCCTGGCCTTCGCTGAAGTGGTACACGGCGCGCACAGGAGCTTCCGTTTTCGGTTGTCCCTGTGCAATGGCGACGACGAACGAGAGGAGAAAGGCGAGCAGGATTCGCATGCGCCGACTATACAATCTCCGCCATGCAGCTATTGCATGAGCTCGAGCGCCTCGCCGCCGCGGAAGAGAGCCTGTTCCGCCGGCAGCTGTTCAGCGAGGACATCGCCCGGCTGCGCAAGCTCGACGCATTGCGCGGCGCTTCGGACCTCAACTCGTTCAAGAAGGCCGGGATGCGCCTCGGCTGGACCCAGGGCGACGCGCGCACCGCGGAGATCCGGCCGCAGGTGGAAGCGCTGCTCGAAGCCGTGTTCGCCCGCGACGAGGGCCGGATCGCTTCGGCCTGGCACGAGCTGCACCGCGCGCGGATGGAGCGGCTGCTCGGCTGCCTGTCTACGCCGGCGCCAAAGCCCGTCGCGTAGGCTTCGCCGGCCTGCAGTAGATCTGGTAGAGGGCGGCGAGGAGCGTCGCCGCCTCGCGGCCGGCGAGCGAGTAGTAGAGCGTCTGGCCCTCGCGCCGGAAGGTGACCAGGCCGCGCGCGCGCAGCAGCGCGAGGTGCTGCGAGAGCGCCGACTGGCTGACGTCGACCACGCGCTCGAGCTCGCCCACCGACTTCTCGCTTTCGGCGAGCTGGCAGAGCACCAGCAGCCGCACCGGGTTCGACATCGCCTTGAGCAGCCCGCTCGCGCGCAGCGCGCGGCTCTGCAGCTCCTGCAGATTTATCCTGGCGACGTCGCTCATGCGGGGCAGCTCGGCGCGCAGCCGGCGAAGCCGTCGGCGGCCATCTTGGCCTCGTATTTCGGCGCCACCTGCGCGCCCGGCGTGAGCGTCGCCCTGACGGCTGCCCAGTCGTTCGGCTTGAGGATCACCAGCCAGCCGGCGCCATAGGGATCCTCGTTGGCGAGCGAGGGCTTCGCGACCAGCGCCTCGTTCACCTCGGCGACGCTGCCGCCGGCGGCCGACTTGGCCGGGCCGACCCACTTGCCCGACTCCACCGTGGCGCAGGACTTGCCCGCGTCGACCGAGCGTCCCACCTTCTTCGGCGTGTAGGCGACCAGCTGCCCGGCCATCGCCGTGGCGACCGTGGTCATGCCGAGCTTGACGTTGCCGTCGGGCAGCTCCTGGTACCAGATGTGGTTCTCCACGTCGTACAGGAGCGCGTCCGGCAGGTTGCAGCCGCGTACGTTAGCCATGCACTTCCTCTTTCCGCAGCGGGCGCGACGAGCAGCAGAACTCGCCCAGGCCCTCGACTTCCATCTTGCCGCGCACGAAGAGCTTCAGGTGCTCGACCAGCATGCCCATCATGAGCTCGGTTTTCCCGTCCGCCTTCATTCCCAGGAGATTGTAGTGATAGGCGATTTCCCGGCAAGTCTCGCGGCAGGCGTTGAAGCTCGGCACCCCGCGCGCGCCCTGCCGGTGCAGCGCGAGCAGCCGGAAGCCTTCGACCGCATCGGCGCCCGGCGTCTCGCCGCGCGCGCGGATCCACTCCTCGAGCACGGCCTCGGCCTGGGCGAGCAGCGCGTCTCTCATGAGATGCGCCTCATACGATCGCCTTCTCCTTCAGCGCCTGCAGGCCGTCGGAGATGTTCTCGTGCACCCCGACCTTGCGCGGCGAGAGGCCGAGCGCGATGCCGAGCAGCTGGGTGAAGTAGAGCATCTTCACCTTCGTCTTCTTGCCGAGCACCTTTTCCGCGCGCACCTGGTGCATCTCGAGCCCGGAATGGCAGGTCGGGCACTCGGTGGCGATCACGTCGGCGCCCGCCGCCTCGGCCGCCTGCAGGATGTTGAGCACCAGCCGCGTCGAGGTGTCGCTGTCCGAGAGCGTGTGCGCGCCGCCGCAGCAGGCGGTCTTCAGCGGGAAGTCGACGTTCTCGGCGCCGGCCGCGGCGAGCAGATCGTCCATGAAATGCGGCTGGGTCAGCGACTCGCTGCCCGGGCCGGCATCCTTCTCGGGAAAGATGTTGCGCGGGCGGGTGTACATGCAGCCGTAGTAGTTCGCGACCTTGAGGCCCTCGAGCGAATTCTTCACGCGGCGCGTGAGCTCTTCCTCGCCGATGCCGTGCTTGATCCAGTCGAGCGCGTGGATGGTCTCGACCTGTCCCGCCTGGTAGGCCTGCTCGCCGGCCTTGCTCGAGATCCGCGCCACCGCCTCGCGGGAGGCGGCGTCATGGGCGAGGTCGTGCTCCGCGTGCTTCAGGTTGTGGTAGCAGCCGTTGCACGGCGCCATCACCACCTTGTGGTCCATCCGGTTGGCCGCGATCGAGAGCACGCGCGACGAGAGATAGGTCTGCACCTTGCGGTCGACGTTCTTCACCTCCATCGCGCCGCAGCAGTTCCAGTCCTTCACTTCCTCGAGCTCGAGCCCGAGCGCGCTGCCGACCGCCTTGGTGGAGCGGTCGTAGGCGTGCGCCGTGCCCTCGAGCGCGCAGCCCGGGTAGTAGGCGACCTTCCGGTATTTAGTCAAGGTTCAGAGCCTTTCGTTGTATCGCTTCCTGCTCCTGCAGATAGTCGTCGAGCGCCGCTCGCGCCCTGCCCCAGTTGCGCGCCTTCGGGCGAAATACGGCGGCCCAGCCCATCTTCAGGCCCTGCAGGACCGGCAGGCGGCGCGCCACGCGCTTGACGATCTCGACCAGCCAGTCCTGCATCAGCGGCTGGCCGGTCTTGGCGAAGAAGTTGCGGATGACGCGGCCGTCCTCGATCTTGCCGGTCGCCACCACCTGCTCCGTGAACTCCTCGTCGAAGATCGTCGACTTCGACTTCGGCGAGTGGCCCTTGAGCGCGAGCCAGTGCGCGGTGGCCTTCATCACGCCTTCGGGGACCACGTCGCGCGGGCAGGCGCTGGTGCACTTGTGGCACGACACGCACTGCCAGATGATGTCCTTGTCGCGCAGCAGCTCCGACTCCATGCCCATGCGGATCAGGTAGATCCAGAAACGCGGATTGAAGTCGGGGTTCAGCGCGTTCACCGTGCAGGAGTTGGTGCACGAGCCGCACTGCCAGCAGCGGTGGATGTATTCCCCGCCGGGCAGCGCCGCGATCTCGTCCTGCAGGCGCTCGTTGTAGTCGGTGACCACGCGCGCCTCGACGAACGTGCTCCAGTGCCCGGAGACGTCCACCCCGTCGATCACCAGCTTGTCGTGGGTCTTGAGCTGCTCGGGGCGTATGAGCGACTTCTCGTGGATCATGGAATGGCCTCTGCTTGCCCGTCGGCGGCCTTGAGCCTGCTGCGTCCGCGCTCGTCGATGCCGTCGAGGCCGAGGATGCGGCGGGTATGCAGCATCGGGTCCTCGGGCGTCGCGAAATCGGTGCGCAGGTAGCTGCCGGCGCGCTCGCCGATGTAGCCGGCGTAGACCTGCGCGAGCAGCACGTCGATATAGAACAGCACGTCCCGGAAGACGCCGTTCGCGGCCAGGTACTGCGCCAGCTCCTCGCGCAGCATGACGAACGTGGCATAGCGGTCGGGGACCTCGAGGGTCATGTGATCGACCTCCTCGCCGTGCCAGATTTCGCGCAGCACGCCGGTATTGGCGCGCGCGTCCCACACCCAGCGCGTCATCAGCGGATAGCGCTCCGGGTCGGCGTGGTGCAAGAGCTCCGCCGCGAGGTCGCGCACCCAGCGATGGTCGCGATCGTCGGGAAACGCGGCGCAGAACGCGGCGATGCGCGCATCCGGGTCGTCGCTCTTCGCGAGCAGCTTCCTCACTTGCTCCTGAATGAAGGCAAACCGGTCGGCCTGCGCATAGCTGCCGATGCGCCGGCGAACCGTGGCCATGTGCGCGCAAAGCATCCGGAAGCCCTTCAGCGTCAGCTCGGCCGAGAGCGTGTCGCGGAACAGGGCCGACTTCACCTTGAGCGCCTCGACGTAGGCTTCGACGCCCGCTTGCTCGTCGGCCCGGGCGACCAGGGTCTCCATCGCCAGCGCGAGTTTCGGGCCGGAGAGCTCCAGCCGGGGGCGTTCCACCAGTTGCATGGCCTCAGGCCGCGACCGCGGACTTCTGGTTGGCGAGGGCGAAGGCGGCCATCGCCGCGGCCTTGCCCTGGGCGATCGAGTCGTCGATGGTCTCCGGGCCGGTCGCCGCGCCGGCCACGAACACGCCCGGGCGCGAGCTCTCGCCGAGCGACGCGTAGCTGCTGCCGCGACCGATGTGGCCGTGCTCCTGGAGCTTCACGCCGAACACGCCGGCGAGCGACTTGTTGTCGACGTTCGGGTCCATGCCGATCGCGTGCACCACCATGTCGAACGGGATGGTGATCGGCCGCTTCACCAGCGTGTCCTCGCCCTTGACGATCAGCTTGCTTCCGTCGGAGGTGACTTCGGCGATGCGCGCCTTGATGTACTTGACCTTGAACTCCTCCTGGCTCTTCCAGTAGTACGCCTCGTTGAGGCCGTAGGTGCGGATGTCCATGTAGTAGATGTACACGTGGCAGTCGGGCAGCTCCTCGCGGATCTCCATGGCGATGTTGCAGGAGACCGTGCAGCAGATCTTCGAGCACCACTCGCGGCCGATCTGCCGGTCGCGCGAGCCGACGCAGAGCAGGATCGCCACGCGCTGGGGCTTCCTGCCGTCGGAGGGGCAGCGGACGCCCTTGCCCGACGAAATCATCTGCTCCACCTGGGTCGTGGTGACCACGTCCGGGAAGGTGCCGAAGCCCCACTCGGGCTTGTTCACCGAGTCGAAGTGCGTGAAGCCGGTGCAGAGGATGGCGGCACTCGCTTCCACGGTGCTGCCGTCCGACAGGCGGGCTGTGAAATTGGCGGGCGCGCCGTCGAACTGGCTCACCTTGGTCGATTTCCTGACGGTGATGAGCTTGCTGGACTCGACGCGCTGCACCATGCCGCCGATCGCATCCTTCGCCCACTCGCCGGACGGGACGAGCTTGGCGTAGCCGGAAAGGATCGGCGCCCCGCCGAGGCGCGACTCCTTGTCGACCAGCACGACGCGCTGGCCGACGCTGGCGAGCGAATGGGCGGCGGAGAGCCCGGCGGGCCCGGCGCCGACGACGAGAACGGGTTTGCTCATTGGGCGGCCTTGATGGGAATGTAGCCCGGCCCGGAGGTGATCATGCGCCGCGGGTCGTAGAGGTTCTCCTGCCTGCCCGCCTTGATCTCCTCGAGGTAGGCGACGAACTCGGCCTTCTTCTGCTGCCAGTCGATGCCGATCTTCTCCATCAGCTGCTCGGTCGGCGAGGCGTGCCAGTGCGACTGCACGATCTTGTACGGATGCGCGCCGCAGGCGAGCGCGGCGAACTGGCAGTCGGCGAGGATCGGCAGCTCGTAGCCCTTGCCCGCGGCCTTGCCGATCCACTGGTTCTTGTCGAGCGTGGTGATGCAGCCGGTGTCGTGGCCGATCATCACGTCGGCGCGCGCCTCCTCCACCGCCACCTTCACCTTGCGGTCGATGGCGAAGGAGCGGGTGAACTCGCGCTCGGAGATGATGTGGCGGAAGCCGAAGCCGCAGCAGTCGTACCAGGTCGAGTAGTCGATGACCTGCGCGCCGAGCGCCTGCATGATGCCGGTCGAGTTGGCCAGGCGGTTGCCGCCGTTGATGCTGTCGTCGTAGATCGCGTCCGCCGGCACCATCTTGTAGACGTGGCACGCCGGATGGATCGTCGCGCGCACGTTGCTCACGTCGACGACGCGCCGCTCGGCAATCCGCTGGCGCATCACGTGCAGCCACTCGGAGTAGTGCACCACCTCCTCGGGGATGAGCAGCTTGCCGTCGACCAGGCGGCCGAGCCGGCCGAGGATCTTCTTCACGCTCTCGCGCAGCTTCGCCGAGTGCAGCAGGTACTGGCGCACTTCCTTGTAGTTGCCGAAGGAGGTGCCGCAGTGCACGAGCGGGTAATAGTAGGACTCCGGCTTGCCCTCGGCCTTCGCGGCGACGTACGCCTGGTGGAAGTTGCGCAGGAACACCGCGGCCAGGCTCTCCAGGTTGCCGATGCCCGAGCCGTGGTAGTTCCACGCCGTGCACGAGGTCTGGTCGGTCTCGTCGAGATACTCGGTGCCGAGCTGGTTCATGAGCCAGAGCAGCGACGCCGGGTAGCCGGGGATGTTGCCGCACTGGCCGCAGGACTTGTGGTGCCAGAGGCGCGTGGTCGGGATCTTCTTGTCCCAGCCGTAGAGCGTCTTCACCATCATCGGCTGGTGCTCGTCGCGCACGCGGTGCACGACGATCTCGCCCTCCTTCTCGAGCTGCCACATCGCGTCGCGCACGTCCGCGACGCGGTCCTTCTGCGTGAGCATCGAGCGCTTGTCGACCTTCAGCTCGACCCAGGAGGTGGCGATCTTCGCCTCCACCGGGGAGAGATTGGCATCGCGCCACTCGCTGCCGTGGCCGGTGAACCGTTCAGTCATCTTTCTCCTCCTGCTCGGCCTGGAAGTCTTTCCAGTCCTCGCGCTTCTCGTCCATGATGTCGGTGATCACGTCGAACAGGTTCTCGTCGATCCCCTCGAGCTGCTGCAGCACGCCGGTCATCTCCCAGATGGTGTAGAGCTCGACCGAGGTCTTCAGGTTCACCTCCCAGGCGGTCGCCGTGGTGTTGAGCGTCGGCATCGGGATCGCCTTGCGCAGGATCTTGAGCGGCGCGTCGACCTTGGAGATGTTCGGCCCCCAGTCGGCGAAGTGGTCCTTGTTGATCATGTCCGGCGAGAGCTGGTTGCCGGTGGAGATCAGCTTCAGCATCACGCGCGAGAAGGGCCGCAGCACGTCCTTCGCCGACTTCATCTGGTGCTTGATCGCGGTCTCGCGCATCAGCATGATCAGGCCGCCCGGCGAGTTGCCGAACGGGCAGCGCGCGGCGCAGGTGTAGCACTGGGCGCAGGCCCAGATCTTCTCCTGCATCGCGTCGTAGATGCCCTCGAGGTTCTCGGTCCAGAGCAGCTGCACGATCTCGCGCGGCGAGAAGTCGTAGTAGTGCGCGGCCGGGCAGGTCGCGGTGCAGATGCCGCAGTTCAGGCAGCCGTTCAGCTCATGGTCGAAGCGCAGGTCGGACTGCAGGTCGGCGAAGATCGCCTCCAGCTTCGGCCGCGGCAACGCCGGCTGCTCGCCGACCGGGTCGCCGATGTGCTTCTGGACTCGGGTGCTTTCCGTCGCGTGGGACATCAGTAGGTCATCACCTTGCAGTCTTCTTCCATCACCTCTTCGATGAGGTGCGCGCCGCCGACGATGCCGGCGCACTCCGGGATCAGGTCCTCCTGCTTCATGTCGAACAGGTCGAGGTTGGGCGAGCAGCAGTAGAACTTGACGCCCGCTTCGTGCGCGTCCTTGATGAAGTCGTAGACGGTCTTCGGCGAGCCTTCCTTGACGTGCAGCTTCTCCGCCACGCCCTTCTTCATCAGGCGGCCCGCGGTCGCGGTGCAGATCACCTCCACCTCGTAGTCCATGGCGGCGGCGACCGAGGCCTGGAAGATCGGCGCGCCGAGCTCTTCGCCGTTACGCGGATCGGTGTTCGCCATGACGATCACGAGCTTCTTCGACACGCGGCTCTCCTCGGGGGGCTGGAGCGGAAAAGAATATGCTTAGATTATATTAGGAATATCTAAAGTCAATGCGCCCGCGTTGCGGTTCGCCATCCTGCGCCGCGTCCCCAGCAGCCGTATTGATGCGGATTAAAGCGAGGCTTATGCGGGCGCCTGCATCCAGCCCGTCCGGCGGATCACGCCGGCCATGATCGGCACCAGCGCGTCCTCGATGCTGCGCTGCGTCGCGCGCAGCGCATCGAGCGCCGGCCCGACGTCCTGCGGCGCCTCTTCGAACTCCATCACGAGGTCTTCCACCATCGCGACCTTGAACCCCGGGTGGCCGGCGAAAGCGAGCGCCTGCTCGCCCAGCTGCCAGAGCACCGGCCGCCCGCGCTCGTCGGCCGCGAGGACCTCGGCGGCGGCAGGCGGCACCGGCCAGTCGCGCATATAGAGGGCGAGCGGGAACTCGGCGGGGAGGTAGCCGTAGAGCGCGCCTTCCTTCACCCGTCGGGCCGTGCCGACGGAGAACTCGAGGGGCGCGCCCTCCGAGCGGCCGCCCGCGGCAAGAGCCACGATCTGCGCGCCCAGGCCGATGCCCACTACGGGCAGCTGTTTCTCGAGACACTTCTCCACGAGCGCGACTTCCTGGGCGAGAGTCGGCACATCGCGCTCGCCGGCGCTGCCCCACGGGCCGCCGCCGAGGACGATCAGCCCGTCGGCGAGGGCTTCGGGCTCCGGGAACGGGTTCTTGCCGGCAAAGGGCCGGCAATAGCGGAAGCGGATGTTGCGCCCCTCGAGGTGATCCTCGATGAGCCCGAGGTACTCCGCCGAGGTGTGCTGGAAGACGTGGACGACCTTCATTTCAAGGCGGCCTCGACGGCGGCACGGAAGTCGGCCGGCGAGACGGTCAGCAGCCCGACCTTCGCCTGGTCGAAGAAGCGCTCCACCGCCGCGCCGGCTTCCGCGACCGGCACGTTGCGCAGGGTCGCCTCGAGGTCGAACACCGTGCGCGGCGGCGTGACGAAGAAGTCGCCGGTGAGGAGCGCCTCGCGCACGCGCGGGTTGCCCGCGCCCTCGAGCCGCAGGTACGCGGTCACCGTCCCGCCCGCGCCGGTGTGCGAGCCGCAGCGCACCGAAGCGTCGGCGCCCGGATCGTCGATCTCGTGCACGAAGGCGTCGCTGCCGATCTCGTCGTAATGCTTCGCCGCGGCCGCTTCCTCCTCGGCGCTGATCGCGCCCCATTGCGCCGTGATGCCCAGCCGCTCGGCGAAGCCGGCGACCAGCGCCTGCTCGATCGCCGCCAGGTCGGGCGCGCGCCCGAGCAGCTCCTTCAGCGTCACCACGCGCTGCGCCGCCGAGTCGAGCGAGCGCTTCTCGAGCTTCGCCCGCGCGACGTTCAGCGCCGCCACCATGTCGGCCGGGTTCATGTCGACCAGCACCGTGCCCTGATAGAAGAGCGTGTCGTCGTCGAAGAAGCCCCCGGTGCCGCTGATCTTGCGCCCGTCGACCTCGATGTCGTTGCGTGGGCGATACCGGGCCGCCACGCCGAGCTTGCTCAGGCCCGCGGCGGCGGCTTCGCAAATGGCGCGCGCCAGCTCGCCGAGCGAGGCGATGCCGAGCGTCGCGCGATGGAACACCAGCTCCCAGCCGAGCTGGCCCTCGTCGAAATAGATCGCCCCGCCGCCGGTGATGCGCCGCACGATGCCGACGTTGTGCGCGCGACAGTAGTCGAGCTTCACCTCGCGCGAGAGCGCCTGGTGCCGCCCGATCAGCGCCGTGGGCGGAAAGCGCAGGAAGCGGATCGTGTCGGGGCTGCGCCCCGCCTTGTGCAGCTCGATCAGCGCCTGGTCGAAGGCGATCTGCCGCCGCCCTTCGCGGATCCCGGTGTCGATGACCCGGAAAGGCTTCACTGTTTCAGCTGGCGGCGGATCTTCCGCAGGTCCCGCTTGTTCGGCGCGAACGGGAAGCTGGCGATGTTGGACGGCGGCGAGTCGCCGTAGGGCCGGTCGCACGCCGAGATGTCGTCGGCGAACTTGCCCGGGCAGCCGGAGGTCCTGAATGCCGTTCCTGCGGTCACGATTTCATCCAGGGTGGATGGCGACACCCCGAAATCCTGCACCCTTCCCTGGCCGTCGAACTTCATGCTTTCGACCCGCGCGCCCCGGTAGTCGATGAGGTAGCGCGCGAGCTGCACGCGCCGCCACTGCCCGCGGTCGGTCGCCGGCAGGTGGTCCATGAGCGAGCCCTTCTCCGGGAAGAAGCAGAACAGGTGGCTGTGGCCGCCCAGGTCGACCAGCTTCTGCACCAGCGACAGCACATCGTGCTCGGTCTCGCCCATGCCGACGATGATGTGCGCGCCGAATTTCTGCGGCCCGAAGATGTCGCGCGCATCCATCAGGATCTGCCAGTACTTGCGCCACGAATGCGGCGACTGCACCCCCTTGCCGCGCGTGCGGTCGAAGATCTCCGGGGTCGCCGCGTCGAGCGCGACGGTGAAGATGTCGGCGCCGAGCTCCTTCAGGCGCTTCACGTCCTCGCGCGCCATGGTGGTCGGATTGGAGAGGATCGACACCGGGATGGCGGCCGGGTCGATGCGCGCGGTCCACTTCTTCAGCACCGCCACCGTATCGGCGTCCGAACTGGGGTGGGTGATCATCGAGATGCACATGCGATGGAACGGGCTCTGCGCGCCCTGCTTCGCCACGATGTCGACCGTCGTGTCGAGCGGCACCGCCGGCCAGTCGACGCGGATGAAGTTGCGGTCGGCGTAGTCGCGCTCGGCTTCCCGGTGGCGCGCGAGGCCGCAGTACGCGCAGTTGGCGCGGCAGCCTTCGGGATAGGTGAGCAGCAGGTTCAGGCAGCGGGTGCACTCGCAGCGGTACATCTTCCCGTTCATGATGCCGAGCGTGAGCGCCGCCGCGGTCGACATCTGCACGTACTCCGGCGAGCGCATGTTCGGCGTGAGGAGGTTGTAGTTCGGGCGGTACACGCCCTGCGGCGCGACATCGTTGGCCTTCACGCGCGCGCCGTTCTTCAGCTCGATCGGGATGACGCCCGGCTCGCGCGGCGCCATGGCATTGGAATGCTCGAAGCAGCTCATGTCCAGTACTCCGGGTAGGCGATCCAGCCGCGCCGCAGCGCCGGCTTGGTCAAAGTCGATTGCATCAGCT
>Ga0310810_10000129_pt1 | contig 77390 bp, 64 predicted proteins | sample NCmetagenome_FD_207641 | JGI IMG/M metagenome (GOLD analysis project Ga0310810, IMG submission 207641) | Soil microbial communities from experimental microcosm in Duke University, North Carolina, United States - NC | ecosystem: Engineered > Artificial ecosystem > Soil microcosm > Unclassified ... | reverse complement strand
AAAGTTGGGAGCGCGGCCCGTACTTTCTCGACGGCCTGGTTCCACAGGCCTACCTGCTCGACGACCAGCGACTGATCGGCAAGGCGCGCCGTTGGATGGACTGGACCATCACTCACCAGCGGCCCGACGGCTCCTTCGGCCCCGAAAAGAACCAGGACTGGTGGCCGAATATGATCATGTTGAAAGCCCTGACCCGGTATCAGGAGGCGTCCGGCGATGCCCGCGTGATTCCGCTCATGCAGCGCTACTTCGCGTACCAGTTGAAAATGATGGAGTCGCGCGCGCTCAAGGAATGGGCCGTGTTCCGCTCGGCCGATGAAGTGGTTAGCGTGCTCTGGCTCTTTAATCGAACGGGTGACACGAGCCTGCTCGACCTCGCGCGCAAACTGCACGATCAGGGGCACGATTGGAAAGGGCAGTTCTCGAGCTTCGTATTTAAATCGAAAGTGAACCAGCAGCAGCTCACGCTGGCCACGCATGTGGTGAACAACGCCATGGCGCTCAAGACCGAGGGCGAATGGTGGCTGGTTTCGCGTGATGACTCGGACCGGGCCGCGGCCACCCGTCAACTGGAGGAGATGGACCGTTATCACCTGTTGCCGAATGGCGTGCATTCCGGCGACGAGCACTACGCGGGCAAGAGCCCGTCGCAGGGGACCGAGTTGTGCGCGGTCGTCGAAGGCATGTTCTCGGTCGAGCAGATGGTGGCCATTTTCGGTGATGCGGCGCTAGGAGATCGGCTGGAGAAGATGGCGTACAATCCGCTGCCGGGAACATTTTCGGCGGACATGTGGGCCCACCAGTACGACCAGCAACCCAACCAGGTGCTGTGCACGCTCCACCAGCGCGATTGGACCAATAACGGACCGGACTCGAACCTGTTTGGCCTCGAGCCCAACTTCGGCTGCTGCACTTCCAACTTCCATCAGGGCTGGCCGAAGTTTGTGGCGAGCCTGTGGATGGCGACGGAAGACGATGGGCTCGCGGCGGTAGCGTATGGACCGAGCGAGGTCCACTGTGTCGTGCGCGGCGGCATAAAGGTTTCCATCATCGAACACACGCTCTATCCATTTCGCGACAAAATTTATCTCACCGTGAGCCCGGAGAAGCCCGCGCGCTTTCCGCTCGAGCTGCGGATTCCGCAATGGGCCGCGGGCGCGCGCATCACCGTCAACGGGCAGCCGGAGAGTGGTATTCGGCCGGGCAGCTTTCATCGGATCGATCGCGAGTGGCGCGCGGGCGACGCGGTCGAATTGACTTTTCCGATGAAGTTGCGCGTGTCGCGCTGGTATCAAGACTCCGTCGCTATCGAGCGCGGTCCACTGGTTTACTCGCTCAAGATCGGCGAGGAGTGGAAAAAGTTGCACGACAAATCGCCGGCGGCGGATTGGGAAGTCTATCCGTCGACGCCTTGGAACTACGGGCTGGCGCTCGATCCAGCGCGGCCTGAGTCCGGCATCGCGGTGCGGGAGAAGAATGTCGGCGACTATCCATTCAGCCCGGAAGGAGCGCCGGTGGAATTAGCCGCGAAAGGCCGGCGCGTCCCGGAGTGGAAACTGGTCAACGGCTCGGCCGCGCCGCCGCCCCAGAGCCCGGTCCAATCGAACGAACCGCTGGAATCGCTGACGTTGATCCCATACGGCTCGGCCAAGCTTCGCATCACCGCATTTCCATTACTCGGCAATTAAAGGAGTCCCATGCAACCCATCGACCGCCGTTCCATCATTCGCAGCGCGTTCGCCAGCGCGGGTCTTGCCGCATTCGCCGGCGTTGAAGCCGCCGCGCAGGAGCGCGCATCGGGCAGCGCGCCTATTTCGCCGAAAGACAATCTGAAGATCACGAAGCTCGAGACGTTTCTGGTGAAGCCGCGCTGGCTGTTCCTCAAGGTCCACACCAATGCCGGCATCGTCGGGCTGGGCGAGCCTATCACCGAAGGCCGCGCGCTCACCTGCGCCGCGGCTGTCAAGGAAATCGAGCCGTACCTGGTGGGCAAAGATCCGCGCCGCGTGGTGCACCACTGGCAGGCAATTTACAAACACGCGTTCTATCGCGGCGGGCCCATATTGACCAGCGCCCTCAGCGGCATCGATCAGGCGCTCTGGGATATCAAGGGTAAAGCGCTTGGCGTTCCAGTCTACGAGTTGCTCGGCGGCCCGACGCGCGATCGCATCCGGGTCTACGCGCATGGCGATAGTGTGGACGCGCTGAAGGCTGGGGTCGCCAAAGGGTTCACCGCGTTCAAAACCGGTCCGGCGAAGAAGCGTCCTGCGCGGTATATCGAAACGCCTGCGGCGGTGCAATACGCAGCCGAGCAGTTCGCCGAGTTGCGCCATGCCGTGGGCAACGACATCGATATTGCCATCGACTTTCACGGCGCGATCAGCCCGGCCACGGCGAAGCTGCTGATCAAGGCGCTAGAGCCCTACCAGCCCATGTTCGTCGAAGAAATCGTCAACTGCCAGGAGCACGATGTGATGGCCGAGATCGCGCGCGGAACGTTCCTGCCTGTCGCCACCGGCGAGCGCGTGTTCACGAAATGGGGTTTCCGCGAAGTGCTGGAGAAGCGTGCCGCCACCGTGCTGCAACCGGATTTGTGCCACGCCGGCGGCATCACCGAGGTGCGTCTGATTGCCGGCATGGCCGAGGCGTACTACGCGACCATTGCGCCCCACAATCCGCTGGGACCGATTTCGCTTGCTGCCGGAGTGCAGATGGCGGCCTCCATTCCGAACTTTCTGTGCCAGGAACAAGTATCACTTGGCGAGGGTTATCTCAAGAAGCCGTTTACCGTTCACAACGGCTATCTTGACCTGCCCACCGGCCCTGGTCTGGGCATCGAACTCGATGAGAACGCCATGGCGGACAAGATCGGCCATGACTGGCACAATCCGGAGAGCTACGACGCCGATGATGGGGCGGCGGTGGACTGGTAGGTGATGCGGTTTGATGCAGCTGGTGATGCTGGCCTGTGATGGACCGGGCTTGCATGCGTGGCTGTCAGATGACATCGGGGCTGTCAAAGGATCTTCGCAAGGCGGGTGGGCGTTGACCCAGACGTAGGCACGGGCGCACGAAGTGATCCGCCGGGTTTCCGATAACCCCACTTATCGCCCGGTTTGTATACTATCCGAATACTGGAGTCCTTATGAGGATCGTTGCGCTGGTGGTACTTTCGCTGATCGCGCCGACAATTGTCTTAAGCGACACACCATTCAAGGTCACTGTGATGGACTCATCGGCTGCGCCAATTTCCGCCGCGATGGTTCTAATCCACTGGGACTCGGCTGGAAGCACGGTGGGTCTTACAACCAATGTCGGGATCAAGGAAGACCTTGTCATCCGGACCAACGGGGACGGCACCTTTAAGGTTGATCTGCCTCCGGGCTTCTACGATGTATTCGTCGCCGCGATGGCTTTCAGCCCGACGTGCCGCAAAATTCGCATAAAGCGGGGTGAGAGCATGGAGGTTACGCTACGCATGAACGCCGACCCACTTTACACGGCGGAGATGGGGAATAGGGTCGAGCCAATACTCCCCAAACGCTGAGTTGCAGTATGGCGCGGGAGTTCTTGTCAGAAAACGGTAGTACCGGAAACCGGACCATTAGAGTCCGCCCTTAGCGGCTCAATGGAAGGAAACGCCACCTTCGGTCCGTGGCAGCTCCATTCACTTAACTGTGGCTTGCGCTGGACGCGTGACCATGCGACATTTGGCGTGTGCAACCCGCGGCCAGAGCAGTGCTGGCATCTGTCGCCCTGAACACCATTGCAGTCGTCCTGCTGATGCCCGCGCTGTGTTATGTTGACCCGTACTTCGAAGATTACTTTCGGCAATGCGTGCTCAGCAATAGCTGCGGGATTATTGACTGGGCGCCGCCTTCAGTCGGTTTTCCTGTAATGCCCAGCCAAGTCAAGCGCTGTTCTGTAAACGGCGATGAGTTCTTCGTGATTCTGAGACCTAATGACAGGTTCGACCCGACGTGTCGCTCCTACGTCCGCTGAACTGGCTCTACTTGAAAAACTCGGACCAAGGAAAAGCTAATAATGCCGATAAGGGCGCGTCGGTCCAAGTGATGCAGTTTGATGCAGTTAGTGATGCTAAACTGTATCTATGCTGAAGACGAAGCCGCGGAGCGCAAAACGGAGCGCAGGCAGGTCTTCCCGTCCGAGGACGCGGCGCACCACGCTGACACTGCCCGAGGATTTGCTCAAAAAAGTCGAGCGGCTTGCCGTGCAGCGGCATCAGACCGTGAGTGCGGCCATTGCCACCCTGATCGAGACGCCGCTGCGACAGCTTGAGATGCAAGACCGAAATGGACATGTCTGGGACCATCTGCAGAAGTCTATGGAAGGTCTCACAGAAGAGGAGCAAATGCTCATCGATGGGATCATTCTGGGAGAGCCTGGGACTGAGTCTGAGTGACAGATCCGCATACCGGGCCTTTCGTGTTTGATACCAGTGCTCAAACTTATCTGGCCCGCACAATCGATGCTCCTGAAGTGGCGTGGCGCGATGCTTACGCGCAAGAGTTTCCGTTATGGGTCTCGGTGATGACCGTGCTCGAGCGCATGCGCGGTCACTTGCTGGCGGAGGTAAATGCCGAGCCCTCGAGGCGTGCTATTGTGGCGCAAAAGACCAGAGAGTACTGGCGCAGCGTGGGATCAGCCGGTACGAACGTTCTCGGATTTACAACCCACGCGGCCGTCGTTTCAGCTCAATTGATGGCGCTCCTACCCACCGCTCCCAGTCCCCCACAGCGCAGCCATCGCTTGGCGGAGTCGCGTCAAGACCGCCTCAGCCGCTGGCGGTTCGATATCATGATCGCGGCTACCGCGCTGGAGAATGGGCTGCCCCTCATCCACAACAACCCCCAGGATTTCGAGCCGCTGCGGGGGTTGATCGAGCGCATGCCCGAGCGGTTTCCGGGGGTTGGCCCGCTGAACCTGATTTCGGTCAAGAGACTGGCCGCATAACTTGATAATCTGAAACTTATGACAAAAGACCAGATCCTCGCGTTCATCATCGAGGTCGGCATTGTTCCGGTCGTGCGGACGTCGAGCGCGGAAGGGGCCATCAAAGCTATCGACGCAATCTATCGCGGCGGAATCCGGGCGGCTGAGATCACCATGACGGTCCCGGGGGCGATCCGCGCGCTCGAGAAAGTTGCCGATCAGTTCGGCGACAAGATCGTGCTGGGAGCGGGGACGGTGCTCGACCCCGAGACGGCGCGGGCGTGTATGCTCGCCGGAGCTGAGTTTTTCGTGACGCCGAGCCTGAAAGTGTCCACTATCGAAATGGCCAAGCGCTATTCGAAGGTGATTTGCCCGGGTGCTCTGACGCCCACCGAAGTGGTGACGGCGTGGGAGGCGGGCGCCGACATCGTGAAGATTTTCCCCTGCGGCAATGTGGGTGGCCCGAAATATATCAAGGCTCTGCGCGGGCCGTTTCCGCAGATTGAAATGATTCCCACCGGCGGCGTGAATCTGGAAAACGCCGGCGAGTTCCTGAAGGCCGGGGCGTGTGCCGTGGCCGTGGGCGGTGAACTGGTGGACGGCAAGAGCGTGGCCGAAGGTCGTTTCGACGTGATTGAAGACCGCGCCCGGCAATACCTGACGGCTATAGCGCGCGCCCGGCTGGAAATGAAGCCGGCGGCTTAAAGCTGCTAAACTGTACACGCATATGGCCATCAGCAAAGAACTACTGGAGATTCTGGTGTGCCCGCTCTGCAAAGCAGCGCTCGAAATGAAACCGGACGGCAGCGGGCTGAAATGCGTCCAGTGCCATCGCGTCTATCTGATTCGCGACGACATTCCAGTGATGCTGATCGACGAAGCCCGCATTGAGGAGTAGCGGCGCGCCGGCATGAGCTCTGTCCTCGAACGCCTCCCCAGGAATGGGCGGATCGCGATCATTCGGATTCGCTCGATGGGTGACTGCATTCTCACCACACCGGCCATATCCATCCTCAAGCATGCCCGGCCGGATCTTTCGATCGCGGTGGTGGTCGAGGACCGGTTCAGAGCGCTGTTCGAGGGAAATGCGGATGTCAGCGAAATCCTTCCTCCCAAACTGAGTGCATTGTGCAAGTGGCGTCCCGACCTGTGTCTGAACCTGCATGGTGGCGGTTCGAGCGCGGTTCTGACGGCATTATCGGGAGCACGCTTTCGCGCGGGATTCACGCATTTCCGGTTCCCGTGGATCTACAACGTCAGGATTCCCCGCGCGCAGCAGGTCCTTGGGGTGGAAGGCAAGGTGCATACCGCGGAACATTTGGCGTCCGCGGCGTTTTATTTAGGTGCGGCGAGAGTGGAGATTCCGCGAGCGAAATTGTTCGCCGGCCGTGAACCAGAACTGGCCCACGGGGCGCCCACAATTCGGCCTTATGCAGTTATCCATCCGGTGGCCGCTGAGTCCGGCAAGACATGGCCGGCGGACCGGTTCCGCGAGGTTGCGTCCCACCTCCAGCGTTCATTCGACCTGACGCCGGTTTTCATCGGGGGACCAGGTGATGACCTCGCCGCGTTTCGCGAATGGCGCACGGTTGCGGGACGGCCGCTTGACGAAATCAAATCACTGGTCGCGGGCGCAGCGTTATTCGTTGGCAACGATTCCGGTCCGGCGCACATGGCTGCGGCGTTCGGCATTCCTGTGGTCGTGGTTTTCGGCACCTCCGACCCGGTGGTCTGGGCGCCGTGGCGCACACAGGCGGAAGTGCTTGCGGGGCGCGACGGCATTGCGTCGATCGGCGTCCGGCAGGTTCTCAATGCACTGGAGCGGTTGCGGGTGCGCGCATGAAAGATTTTCTGCGCCTGCTGAGCTACGCCCGGCGCTACTGGTTCTTCCTGACGCTTTCGGTGGTGCTGATGGCCCTGGTGGGTGCGGCGCACGCTTCGATCGCCCTGCTGATCGGTCCCATCTTCGACCGCGTGCTCAAGCCGTCGTCGCCCGATACTCCGGTCGTGCTGTTCACCGTTCCAGTGCTGAATCAACCGTTCTATCTGAGCCAGCTTGCCCCCTCGAGTATCCATAACATCTGGACTATGGTGGCGTTCGCCATCCTGGTGGTGTTTGCCGTTAAAGGCGTGTGCGACTATCTCGCCAATTACATGGTCAACTACGTCGGATTCTCGGCGGTTACCGATCTGCGCAATACCGTCTTCGAAAAAGTGCTGCGTCATGGGTCGCAGTTTTTCGAAGCGCACTCGACTGGCCGGCTGATGTCGTCCATCATGAACGACATAGAAAAAATCCAGGTGGCCACATCACACATCTTGGCCGATCTGCTGCGCCAGAGCTTTGTAGTGCTGGGTTTGCTGTTCGTGGTGCTGCACAAGGACTGGAGGCTGGCCGTCGCGAGTCTGGTGTTCATGCCGCTGATTCTGGTGCCGACGGCGCGGCTAGGCCGCCGTATCCGCCGCACCAGCCGCAGTGCGCAGGACAACACGGCCGAGATCAATCAAATCCTGCAGGAAGCGCTCAGCGGGCACCAGGTCGTCAAGGCTTTCGGCGCGGAGGTTTATGAAGCGCGCCGTTTCCATGACGCTGCGCGCCATTTGCTGCGCAGCAATTTGCGCTACGTGCGGCAACAGGCTATCTCGTCTCCCCTGATTGAAATGTTCGGCGCGATTACGATCGTCGGCTTGTTGATCTACGCACGCACACAGATCAAGGCCGGGGTGCTCACCGCCGGCCAGTTCACCAGCTTCGTCATCGCCCTGCTTATGATGTATGAGCCCATGAAGCGGCTCACCGGCATTCACAACATCTTTCAGCAGGCGATCGGCGCTTCGCAGAAAGTTTTCGAATATCTGGATCATCCGGAAGAAATCCAGGACAAAGCGGCGGCTAAGAAATTAATGCGCTTTGAGCATGCCATCAATTATGATGGCATCGCCTTTCACTACCCGGATTCAAATGGATTTCAACTCGACGGGATCAGGCTGGAAGTGAAGGCGGGCGAGGTGGTGGCGCTGGTGGGTCCCAGCGGCGCCGGAAAATCCACGCTGGTGAACCTGCTGCCGCGGTTCTATGACGCGACCGCCGGCGCGGTGCGTATCGATGGCCACGATGTGCGCGACCTCACGCTGGTTTCCCTGCGCGAGAAGATCGGCTTAGTCGCGCAGGATACGTTTCTGTTCAACGACACCGTGGCCAGTAATGTTTCCTATGGCCGGCCGGAGATCAGCCGCGAGGCGGTGCGCAGTGCGGCCCAGAGCGCACTGGCCACCGAGTTCATTGAGCGCCTGCCACAGGGTTACGAGACCCTGATCGGCGAACGCGGCGTCAAGCTCAGTGGCGGCCAGCGCCAGCGCATCGCCATCGCGCGCGCATTGCTCAAAAACGCTCCCATCCTCATACTCGATGAGGCCACGTCGCATCTGGACGCGGAGTCGGAAATGCTGGTCCAGCGCGCCCTCGCCAATCTGATGGCGGGCCGGACAGTCATCGTGATTGCACACCGCATTTCCACCATCCGCCGCGCGGACAAGATCGTGGTCATGAATAATGGGCGCATTTCGGAAATTGGCACGCACGCCGACTTGGTCAACGGTGGCGGCATTTATCAACGGCTGCATGAGCTGCAATTCATCGAAGCGGGGGCGGCGGTGGACCTGTGAGCGTACGCAGCATGACGGGATTCGCGCAGGTACGCAAGACAGTGCCATCGGGCGAATTCGCGTTGAGCGTCAAGACCGTGAACCACCGGGGTCTGGACATGCATCTGCACCTGCCTCCCGAAATGGACGCATTCGAGATTGCCATGCGCCGTACCGTCAAGGGCCGGGTGGCGCGCGGGCACCTGCAACTCAGCGTCACGTGGAGCCAGACCGACGCACTGGCCGCCGGCTCCTCCCTGAACCGGCCACTGCTCACGGCTTACCTTGCCGCTTTTCAGCAGGCGCAGCGTGAATTTCAACTCACCAGTGCGCCCGACCTCAACGTGGCCTTCCGCGTCCCGGGAATGTTTCGGACCGCGGCTTCGCCGGAGCTCAATGCAGACTTCGAATCCTCGCTTGTGGCGGCGCTCGAGGAAGCGCTCGACTCGCTCAACCGGTTTCGCGAGCGTGAGGGTGGCGAGATGGCGGCGGAGATTCTGGAACGCTGCGCGGCTATCCGCCAGGGCGTTGGCCGGATGGAGGAGATTCGCTCTGGCGCCGTGCCGGCTTTCCACAAACGCTTGCAGGAGCGCCTGACCGAATTGCTGCGCGCCGCGACTGTCGAGCCGCAGCGGCTGGCTCAGGAGGCCGCCCTGCTGGCGGATCGCAGCGACATCAGCGAGGAGTTGATCCGGCTCAAGACACACGCGGGCGAGCTCGCGCAACTGGTCCGGGCGGGAGGCGAAATTGGCAAGAAGCTGGATTTTCTGCTGCAGGAAATGAACCGCGAAACTAACACAATCCTTTCTAAGACTAACGGGCTCGGGGAATTGGGATTGACCATAACGGAACTGGCACTAGCCGTAAAATCAGAGATCGACAAGATTCGCGAGCAATCGCTCAACCTGGAGTAGCGCTGACCACTGTTTTCATCATCTCGGCGCCATCCGGATCTGGGAAGTCCACGCTGGTCACGCGTCTGCTTGCGGAAGTTCCAAACCTCAAGTTCTCGGTTTCGTACACCACGCGAGCGCCCCGCGGGCATGAATGCCCGGGAGAGAACTATCACTTCATATCTCGCTCGGAATTTAAACAAAGGATTGCACTTGATGAGTTTCTGGAACATGCCGAAGTGTTCGGTAATTATTACGGCACGCACCGCAGCGCCCTCGACGAAGCCATGGCCCAAGGAAAGGACCTGGTACTCGACATTGACGTGCAGGGTGCGGGACAATTGAAGCGTAGGCTTCCGGAAGCCGTTACCATTTTCATCCTGGCGCCGTCCCGTCAAGTTCTGGAGCAAAGACTGCGCACCCGCAGCGAAGATACGGACGAGGTGATTGAGCGGCGGTTGCGCGATGCGGCAGAGGAAATCCGGAATTACAGCTTGTACGATTACGTGGTGATCAACAAAGATTTGGATCAATCGGCGGGAACGCTGGAAGCTATCGTGCGCGCCGAACGCGCCCGCCGCACCCGGATTGAGGACCAGATCCGTCCCATTCTGGCCACGTTCGAAAAGAAAATTTGAGAGGTATCATGGCCGAACAGACCCCGAAGAATAACGCCCATTGCACCATTCCGGACGATCCGGAGCAGAGCACATACCGTTTCATCATCGTGGCCGCCAAGCGCGCGCGCCAACTGCAGGCCGGCGCGCGGCCGTTCCTGCCAACTTCGTCCAAAAAGCCCACCATCATCGCGACCGAAGAAGTGAGGCGCGGCCTGGTGAAGTACGAGATTCCGGGGTTGACGCCGCCGATCGACGAACCGGCGCCCGAAGCCGCTTAAGTTCCAAACGAACGTGCCGACCGAACGTCGAGACGCTGAGACACGCGGAGAACCGACAGTGGTTCTGGGTGTGGCCGGCGGCATCGCGGCGTATAAGTCGGCTGAATTGTGCCGCGCCCTGATCCAACGCGGCTTCGCGGTGCAGGTGGTAATGACGGCCGCGGCCGAGCAGTTCATCACGCCGCTCACCTTTGCCGCGCTCACTGGGCGCAAAGTCATCACCGGCCTGTTCTCCTCCTCGACTTCCGATTCCGAAGCCACGCTGGCCAGCGCCGTGGAGCACATCGGCGTGGCGCAGGATAACGAATTGCTGGTGGTGGCGCCGGCTACCGCAGATCTCCTCGCCAAATTCGCGCATGGCATGGCGGACGATTTTCTGACCACCATGTATCTGGCGTTCACCGGACCGGTGGTGTTGGCCCCGGCAATGAACACTAACATGTGGCTGCACGCGGCCACCCAGGCGAATCTCGCTACGCTGGGCGCACGCGGTCACAAGATTGTCGAGCCGGAAGACGGTTTTCTTGCCTGCGGCATGATTGGTCCGGGACGGCTGGCTGATCCGGAGACCATTGCGGACGCGGTGGCCGCGGAGATCAGCCGGCGACATGATCTGGAAGGCGAGGTGGTGCTCGTCACAGCCGGGCCGACACAGGAGCCGCTCGACCCGGTACGATTCATCTCCAATCGCTCGAGCGGCAAGATGGGTTACGCCCTGGCCGCAGCGGCGAGAGAGCGGGGCGCAGAAGTTATCCTAATTTCCGGTCCAGTAAACCTGGCCGCACCGCGCGGCGTGACAGTGGTTCCGGTTCGAACAGCGAATGAGATGCGCGCCAAAGTCTTCGAGCACTTGGCTCGCGCCACGGTCGTGATCAAGGCGGCGGCGGTTGCGGATTTCCACCTGACAAACGTGCCGCGGCAGAAGGTGAAGAAGACCGCGGCCCGGATGTCGCTCGAACTCGATCCCACGCCGGATATTCTGGCCGAACTAGGGCGGAACAAACAGGACCGTCTATTGATCGGATTTGCGGCGGAGACCGAGAACCTGGAACGCGAGGCTAAGCGCAAGCTCGAAACCAAGAATTGCGACATGGTAGTGGCCAATCTCGTGGGTGGCGCCGACGTGGGATTTGAATCGGACCAGAACGAGGTCGCGCTGGCCATGCGAACCGGTGAATTCGTCAAGCTGCCGCGCGCCTCCAAGCGCGAGCTGGCCGATCAGATTCTGGACCAGGCACTCGAGCTGCGCCGTGCGCTCGCCACATCGGCACATGGACGCTGAGAAGCTGCGGGAGTACCTGACCTTTTACCAGGACCTGGGATTCACTTCGCTTTACCGGCGAAGCGCGGTACCGCAGTCTCAGGAACAAGCAGAAGCCGCACCCGCCGTAGAGAGTCCATCAACGCTCATCGCGCTGCCCAGTCTTGCGCCCGAAGGGGACACGCTCGAGCGAATCCGCGAAGACATTGGCGACTGCAAGCGCTGCCGCCTGCATGAAGGCCGCCACAGCATCGTGTTTGGCTCGGGAAATCCGCAAGCCAGGTTGGTTTTCGTGGGTGAAGGTCCGGGCGCGGATGAAGACGCCCAGGGGTTCCCGTTCGTCGGCCGCGCGGGACAATTACTCACGCAAATGATTGAAGGCACGGCCAAGCGCGAAGGTATTCCGATCCGGCGCAAAGACGTCTATATCTGCAACGTGGTGAAATGCCGGCCGCCGGAGAATCGTACACCCGAGCCTGACGAGATGGAGATCTGCGGACAGTTTCTGTTCCGCCAGTTATCCGCGATCCGGCCCAAAGCTATCTGCGCGCTCGGCGCCACGGCGGCGCGCGCATTGCTCGGCCGCAAGGAAGGCGTAACGCGCATGCGCGGGAACTGGTACAAATGGCGCGACCTGCCGCTGATGGTCACTTATCATCCCTCTTACTTGCTGCGCCCTTATAACCAGAACGCGAAGCACGAGGCATGGGACGATCTGAAGAAAGTGTTGCATTTCGTGTACGACTGAGCGACGGCGCACCACAGCGCCAGCCGCTCTGCCCTACCCTGCCGCCATGGCCCGAACTGCCGCCAGTGTTGCCATGGGATCCTTTGAAGGCACGTATTCCATGGCCACGAAGTCGCGGAAGCCGGTCTCGCGAATGGCATGGAACACGTTGGCATAATTGATTTCGCCCGTTCCAGGCTCGTGCCGTCCCGGAACATCGCCCACGTGAAAGTGGCCGATCGACGCGATATTCTTGCGGATCGTCTCGATCAGGTTTCCGTCCATGATCTGCACGTGATAAATGTCAAACAGAATTTTCACGTTGGGGCTCGCTACCTCGCGCATGATCTCGAACGCCTCGGCCGTGTGGTTCAAGTAATAACCCTGATGGTTGACGAGCGTATTGAGCGGTTCGACGATGAGCGTAATGCCGTGCGGCGCCACCACATCGTGCGCACGCTTCAGGCCTTCGGCGATGCTCTTATGCTGCGCTTCGCGGGGGACGCCGGGTAGCTCATTGCCGGTCAACGTGACCAGGCGTGTGGACTCAAACCGCTGGGCGGCTTCGGTGGACGCCTGGATCTCGGCCAGGAAAGCCGCGCGATCCGCAGGATCGACTAGCGTCATGCCCTTGGGATTCACCGCGCGGTTTCCCACCAGGCAGGCGCACTCCAGCCCCAACTTGTTTTTCAACTTCGTGATCGCGGCCGCATCCTGCGCGCGCCAGTTGCCGAACTCAAATCCCTGATATCCGGCCTCGGCGACTTTTTCCATCATCTGCGGGAGATTCATGTCGCGAAAAAGCGCTTCCACGCGTACGGAAAGCTTGAAACCGGTGCCCCGGGGCGCGGCTTGCGCGAGGCTCGCGAGCATTGGAAATTGCAACAGCGATCGACGTTGCATGGGAGCAAGAATACCACCGCCCGTGTGCTAGCATCGGGCTTGTCGCCGAAAACTCCCACCCGTGACGGCTGCCGCGAGGTGCTGCCGGGCACTCACTTGATAGAGCTTCCGCTTCCACTCGCTCTTGGCTCGATCAATGTGTACCTGGTGCGGCTGGCCGACGGCTATCTGCTGATCGACTGCGGCATGGACACAGACGCTTGCTTTCAGGCGCTGGCGCGCGGCATGGACGTAGCGGGCGCCGGGTGGAGCGATATCAGCGAAATCCTCCTCACGCACGTGCATCCCGATCACATGGGACTCGCGCCACGCCTGCTTGAGTTGACGGGAGCGCGGCTTTCCATGCACGCCCATGACGCCGCATATTTGCAGACGCTTATCCAGACCGAGCACTATCTCGCCTGGGCGGACGGCGTGATGCGCGAGGCGGGGGTACCGGAGGAGATCATCGCCCAGATTCGCGGATCATCCAACGAGATCCACAAACATTTTCACAGCCTCACGCCCGATCGCGTGCTGCAGGGCGGTGAAAGAATTGCCACCGCGGTTGAAGAACTGGAAGTGCTCTGGACCCCGGGTCACTCTCCCGGCCACGTGTGCCTCTATGGGCGCGAGCGCCGCGTGCTATTCGCCGGCGACCAAATGCTCGAGCAGATTTCGCCCAACATCGGCTGGCTGCCGGACTGCGATCCGCTGGGAGAATTTCTCGACTCGCTGCGGGAACTGGAGCGCCTGGACGTCGAACTGATCCTGCCGTCGCACGGCGCGCCATTCTTCGGCCATGGCGAATGGGTCCGTAAAACCATCGCGCATCACGCCGAGCGCTGCGCCAGGATTCTCGCGTTGCTCGATGGTGCGTCCAGGAGCGCAGCCGAGGTGGTAAATGAACTCTGGGAGCGTACTCTCATACCGTTTCACTACCGCTTCGCCGTTTTCGAAGTGCTCGCCCATCTGGAGTACCTGGAGCGGCAGGCCAAAGTGGAGCGCATAGCGGGCAACCCCATCGTGCGATGGCGGATGACTTAAAGGCTGCCCTGGTTTCAGTTTGACATCCAGACGGCACGCCAATCATACGTGGCTTCCCGGATCGGATTGTCCCTGTACTGCCTGGCGGCAAACCCGGTGTAAACTGGCTCGGTGCGAACCCTACTCGCTGGAACTCTGTGCGTCGCCGGCGCGCTTGCACAGAACACGTCGAAGGTCTATTCCACGGCTGATCGCCCACATGCGCTGGCATTGATCGGCGACCGCTATCACAGCCCGGTCTACATCCGCGACCACCTGTCGCCGGCGCTCGTGCACGAAAACATTTCGGTAACGTTTATCGAGAATGTCAAAGCGCTCAATGCGGAATCGCTCGCCCACGTTCAGTTGCTCATCATTCTGCGCGACGGCATGAACTGGCCTGACGGTTATCAGAAAGATCCGGTGAAATGGATGACCGATGCGCAGCAGCAGGCCGTGTGGGACTTCGTCAATCGTGGCGGCGGCTTCCTGGCCCTGCACAACGCACAGGGTATCTATCCCCCCGGCGGCCTGTATTACAAACTGTTCGGCGGCGACTACGGCGGCCATCCGGAGCCCTACAAATTCACCGTTCGCGTGGAGAACAAAAACCACCCCATCACGGCCGGCGTGGAAGACTTCACCATCTTTGATGAGCAGCACATGGTGAAGTATTATCTCGACCGCGAGCACCTGCTGCTGCGCTCCATCGCACCCGACAATAAAGAGAGCGAAGCCGGATGGTGGCGCGAGGCGGGCAAGGGCCGCTTCTGCTATCTGGCGCCGGGCCACACACCCGAGGCGCTCGGGCACCCGATGATGCAGCGGCTCATCCGTAACGCTATGAACTGGCTGCTCCAAATGGAGTGAAGCCCCCTGGGGCAAGCCGCGCCTCGGCGTATTCTCTTTACCAAGTCTTTACAAATCTCCCGCTCGCCTACGCAACCGGTATGGTTAACAATCCGTAATTATAAGTGGGAGAAGGAGGGACCCGATGAAAAACAGAATGTTGAAGTTAACGCTGGCGTCGCTGATCCTCACCGCCGGTGCGGTGATGGGTGCCAATACCGATCCAAACGGCGCCCCCACCGATACGCAGATCGCAGACAAAGTGGCGCACGAAGTGCGCATGTATTCGCGATACACGATGTGGGACAACATCGCCATACGCGTGCGCGAGGGCGATGTTGAGCTGACGGGCCAGGTGAGCCAGCCGTTTAAGAAGGCCGATCTGGGCAGACTCGCCCAGAGGGTTGCGGGCGTGCGCAGCGTGACCAACCAGCTGGAAGTGTTGCCGACCTCGTTTTTCGACGATCGTCTCAGGCTGCAAATCGCGCGCTCTATCTACCGCGATCCCGTCCTATCACGCTACGCCATCCAGTCCGTACCGCCCATCCACATCATCGTGGATAACGGCCACGTAACGCTTGAGGGCGTGGTCAACAATGACATGGAAAAGAATGTCGCGGGGATCCGCGCGGGTCAGGCCGGCCTGAGTTTCGGTCAGGTCACCAACAACCTGCGCGTCGAGAACCCCGGCAAAAAAGGCTGAACTCTCTCCTTGTGCAACGGCCGGAGATCCGTCGAACGGTCTCCGGCCGTTTTTTTGTTCGAGTGACGGAAAAGACCACTGCCGGTCAGCTCTGGCTTGGGAGTGCTCGGCACGGCAGGGCACAATCCGGGTGGCTATCCGTGCGTATCGCGGTCCTTTTTTGAGGTTCCAGACAGCTTTAGTGGTTGACCGTCGAGTAGGATTCGGAGGCTGCGGCGCGTGTCCGTGTCGAGACCGGCTCGGCGATGCGCATCTCCGCCCAGTTATAGCGGAATTCCTGGCCGCAACCCAGGCAAACGACGTACATGCCATGCCTGTGCGCGCCGTTTCCCGCCGGCTTGCGTCCCGGGGTAAGCGGAAACGTCGTGCGCTCATGGGTACATCCGAATAATGCGTTCAGCACTGCGTGCAGCATGGCCAACCTCCCTGTTGTCCCCTTATGATCAACCTCGCGCCTGCCGATCCGTTGCCTGCCGGCGCGTCATTTTAAATCCAATTAACGCGTTCGATTTTCATCCGTCTATTGCTTTCGGTTACTATTCCTAGCAATCTCGGTACCATCCAAGAGAGATCCGATTGGCCCATCCTCACGTGATTCATCCTTCTCATTTCAGGTGCAAAAGGAGGAATCGGGCGGCGCAGGGTCAATCATTTCCCCTGCGACGAACGTTGTCAATCTATCCTGCTGTGTGATGGACTATCCGAACGGATAGTTGTCTCCCATCGGCGCACGTCCACGCCGGGACAGAATGGGACATAGGTGCGGCAGCGCACCCCACCCGCATCAAAAGCACTTGGTGAGTGGATTTCCGAATTCCAAGCCGATTTTGTATTTCAAGCCGCGCCGTACACAGTATTTCACGATGGCGCCCCCCATCAAGCTCAGTTTCTGAACCTGAATAAACACGAACGAGCCAGGCGCGATGGGGTCGGCAGTTTCGATGCGCGCTCCCAACCGGCTCATGTCCACGCCGCGTCCGTGGATGGTCCACGTTTTCCCTGTCACATCCTCCCCCGACAATGTCACACGATTGTTGATCTTGAAGCGGCCGTGGAAGCGGCAATCTGCCTTGGCTTCCGCGTGCGCGATCAACGGCATTGCGCGATCGCCCGGCTGCGACTCCTTAGACCAGCCCCATAAAGATTGTAGAAGTTTCATACCAGGCTTGATAAGGCATTTTTCCGGCCAGAACGAACCGGGTTGTCGCCTGCCCGTAAGCCCTTCGATAGCAGGGGTTCACACGGGTGGGTAGCGCGCGGGGATAGTATTCGCAGGCGTGACAATCTGTCGCGCGGTGTCACGTTGACTGCGGGATGGCCAGTGTAAACGTTGCGGCGGTTGCACAATCCCCGCCGACCCGATAGATTGGAAGGAGTCCCCCGAATATGCGCCCGTAGCTCAGTTGGATAGAGCGTCTGGCTACGAACCAGAAGGTCGGGTGTTCGAGTCACCCCGGGCGCACCATAGAATCAAATACTTACCGCAGGCGCTCTGGCACCTGTTGAATCCGGCGAGGCAAATCATGCCGCGCAGCAGGATCTCGGGCCTGCGTCGTGAACCCATGGTCGAACCGTGCTTACCCTTGGCGTTGAGACGGCAGTGAGCAATCTTGGACAGAAACTCAACCATGGGTCTGCTAGATTAGAGCCTCGCGGTCATCAAGCGGTCATCAAAAGGAGACTCTCATTCGGATGCGCGGCCAATGAGGAAACAGCAGGCCATGGAGTCGAACCGGCAAACCGAGACGCTTTTCGTCATTCACAAGACATTCCCTTTTCTCGAAACACCCGCAGAGCCGCGTGCGCTCGAAATGCTCCGTCAACAGGCTGTCCGCCGTGAGCGGGTGGTCGATAAACCGGGCGATCTTGAGCGCGAGATACCTAGCTGCGGAGCGCTGGGGGAGTTGGTGGGAGCGTCGCCCGCGATGCAACGAATCTTCGTTACCATCCGGCAAGTGGCGCCCACGTCAGCGCCGGTATTGATCTGCGGAGAGACGGGCACCGGGAAAGAGCTGGTCGCGCGAGAAATCCACAAGTACTCCACCCGCGGCGATGGCCCTTTTGTCGCCATCAATGCAGCGGCGTTACCCGAGAGTTTGATCGAGAGCGAGTTGTTCGGCCACGAGAAGGGTGCGTTTACGGGCGCGACGGAGCGCCGCGCGGGGTGCTTTGAGCAGGCCCACGGCGGCACGCTGTTTCTCGACGAAATCGGCGAGATGCCGGCATCGGCGCAGCCCAAGCTCTTGCGCATTCTCGAAGACCTGCGGGTGCGAAGACTCGGCGGCAAGAGCGAGATTCCTGTAAATGCACGCGTGCTTGCAGCCACCAGTCCCTCCGTGGCCGCTCACTTGCGAGAAGAAATCTACTATCGATTGAGCGTGTTTCAAATTCTGCTGCCTCCGCTGCGCGAGCGTAAGGAAGATATTCCGCTCATTGCGTCCGTCATGATTCAGGATCTAAACAAGAAAAACGGCGTTCGTGTTACAGGTCTGGATGCCGACGTTCTGGACCTTTTTCATATGTACGATTGGCCCGGCAATGTCAGGGAGCTGCGCAACGTGCTTGAGCGGGCCACCATCGTCGCGGGCGCGGGCGCGATTGGGCTCGATCACCTGCCTTTTCCCGGCTTCGATATGCGATCCGGCCGCAACATACCAAGACCGTCCTCCGTTAATGACCGGCTGACGCTGCAGCCTGGCCAACCGCTCTCACAAGCCGAAGCCGCCTACATCAAACTCACCCTGGAGTACGTGAACAACGACCGGAAGCGTGCCGCCGAAATCCTAGGGATCAGTCTGCGGACGCTGCAGAGCCGTATCGGTGAATTCCGCAAAGCCGCAAAGGCAGCAGCGATCAACGCATAATCAAACGATCTTCAATTTCCACATTTCGGCGAAACTGCCTCCCGGCAACGTCATCCGCGCCTCCGTCCCACTGCCCAAACACTCCTGAGCGGGAAGGAATGCCGGCGCGATGAGCCCGCTGCGATTTCTTCTTTGTCATGGCACGCCTAGCCCGGCAGTATGAGTCATTCGCAGGCCCGGCACGCTGTGTTTTCCACTACAAGATGCAACCACCCTAAGGCACCAAATGCGTCCATGAGCAATTGTGAACAGACTACACAAAGACAGGTTTGCTAACGTCAACAACGTGCCTCGATGTTTCACGGACTAACACTCGCGCGGCAGCAGAACCGGCAATCGGATAAGTCCAGAAAAACGATGATATTAGTCGACGATAACTAAGCTATTGGCGTGATTGTGAAGGTCTTGATGGAGATTGATGTAAAACGCTTGCTGGAGAGTGAGGGCTATATGGTGGGCGCCCAACAGGATAGTAACAGGTCCATGAAACATAGCGAGGTCGGCGTGAAACCAACGATGCATTGGGAAGTCGTACTCATAACGCTTTTTGTACTTACCACTATATCGTCCGTCGCCAAGGCAGCCGATACCCTTAAGGCGACTTACGCGGCCAAGTCTGCAATACCCGAATACCGCTTAGGTCCTGAAGATGTGATTGAAGTCTTCGTGTGGAAGCAGCCGGAGCTGACGACGACCGTCGTCATACGCCCGGATGGAAGGATCTCACTTCCGCTGACGAACGAACTGGAGGCGAGCGGCAAAACGGCCATACAACTCCAGAAGGACATCACTGAAAGACTACGCGAATACATCACCCAACCCATAGTCAACGTGATCGTCAGGCAGGTCAACAGTCTCAAGATCTCTGTTTTAGGCGAAGTCCGAAAGCCGGACGTGTACAAAATCAAGAATCAGGTCACCGTCCTCGATGCCATTGCCATGGCCGGCGGGTTCACCGATCTCGCCAGACCCAACCGGGTGATTGTCATCAGAAATGCGCAATACGGGTCGCAAAGAATCAAAATTAACGTCAAACAAGTGGTCACCGACGACGGCAGGGCGCCGTTTTACCTGCAGCCGCTGGACACGGTCTACGTAGAGTAGAAAACCGCTGAGATACGGGACGGCATGGCTAGGGCACAGAAGAAGATCAGGGTTCTCATTTGCAATAAATACGTCCTGTTCCGCGAGGGCATCAAGAGCTTGCTGCGGGAAGAAACACTCATCGAGATTGTGGCCGAAGCCGACACGGCCCGGCAGGCCATCGACCAAACGGCGCGCCTGCGGCCGGATGTGGTGCTGATGGATCTGGTGACTCCGGATTTGACCGGTTTTGAGGCCACACGGCGCATTAAGGCGGTCCATCCGGATGTCAGGGTCCTGATTCTGAGCTTGCGCGACGATGAAGCGCTCGTGTCCCGCTGTTTCGAGGCCGGAGCGTCCGGCTACATTCGGACCGATGATCAGCCATCGCAATTGCACAGCGCCATCGATAACGTTTGCAGGCTCGGCGAACATCGACACCAGAGAGCGGGGATGGCTTAGCCAAGGCCTGTCTCAGCGGCGGGTTTGCGGATTCACAAATGAGGAAACTTCTATTGATCTTGCCGGGCATCGTCCTGGCGCTTTATGCGGTGGCACCGGCGCGGGCGCAACGGCCTGATGGGTTTCAATTGACTTCGCCACTCAGCTTAAGCGCCGGCTATGACGAAGACTTTGCGGTCGGCTCACAGACGCTGAGTGACACCGTCACTCTGCTGACCTTGCCGACACTTTCCTGGACAAAAAACACGCATCGAACGAACTTTTCTCTGGACTATGAGCCGGAGTTCGAACTCTTCTCCCAGCAACGGGACTTGAATGCCTGGAATCAGTCCGCGACTCTGCGTGTCACGCAGCGGATCAATGGCCGGCTGACGTTCGAAGCCGGAGACTCCTTTCTCTCCACAATGGACCCGAGCCGCCGCCTGGTCGATAGTCTGCCTCTGCTACCGCGCGGCCGCTTTCGGCAGAATGTTCTCTATACGGGGTTGAGCTACCGTCTGGACCGGCAAACCACATTGAAGGTCCGCTTCGACACTGCGACCGTAACTATGGCTCTGCCAGGCGCCTTCGCAGGCAAGTTGGATCAGATGAGCGGCGCTGGGACGGTGACGATCGAGCGAATCGTGAACCGCCATCACGCGCTGTCGAGCAGCTACTCCTATCTGCTCGTGCATCCGCTCAACGCAGGGCCTTCAGCAGGCGTCGCTGGCGTGCAAAACTTCGATTTAGGTTACATCTACACCGTCCATCCGGGTTTGATCGTCCGCCTCTCCGGCGGCTTGATTCGCAGCCAGCAAACCAACTTCACCGGCACCGCTGCGGTCGAAAAGCGGTTGGGCGGCCTTTGGGTGTCGGGGGGATTCGAGCGCTACCTTTCTTTCTTCGGCGGTCTGGCGCCAGCCGGCGCCGCGCCGGGTGTCCGCTTCGCCAACGGTCTAGCGCCCAGCGACGTCTACCAGGTCGCGTCGTTCCGGGCCTGGGGAAAGCTGACCAAGCGTCTGGGGCTCGAAGGCAGCGCATTGAGGGCTCTAAACGGAGTGAACCCTCAAAATCAAGCCATCAAGAGCATAATCGGTCAGCTTCGTTTGGATTACAAGCTGAGCGAGCGGCTCACCATGTTTACACAAGTGGCGTTGTACAACCAGAACGTAAACGACTTCTCGCAATTACCATTGTCGCGCAGACGCTATTTCGGCGGCCTGGAAATCGCTCTTTCGCGTCCGCGGGAGCCGGCGAACGGCGCACGTGACGCAGCAGGCAGCACCACAGATCCCACAGATTCCACAGATTCCGTCGAGCCGCAGGGAGCCGGGTCCCCCCGCCAGGAAGGGAGATAGCGGGATGGAAGCCAGCGGAACGCCGCAGGGACTCTCGGTTTTTACGGTATTGAAGGCTGTCAAACGCCGCAAGCTGTACCTTTTGCTGCCCGTCGTGGTGCTGACGGCAGGGACCGGCATTTATGCGCTGCGGCTGCCCGAGCGCTTTCGTGCGCGGGCCCTCATCGCAGCGGAGCCAGCGATCGCTGCGCATTACCTGGCTGACAGGGTCGACGCCGCCGCTACCGCCAACATCCAGGAGCAGTTGCGCGCGGTCCGGGAGACGCTATTCACCGCGCCGGTGCTCGAAACCGTGATTCGCGAATTCAAGCTGTACGATCTCGGGGGTAAGGGGCTGCCGGGGCCCGCGCTGGAGGAGATGAAGTCAAGAATCCCGGTGCAGATTGAAGAGCCGGATACGTTTTCTGTCGGTTTTGAGGGCGAAAACCCGCAGCAAGTGAGGCAGGTGGCAAACCGCCTGGCTGAGCTGTTCATCGAGCGCACGGCGGACCTCCGCGTTCAGCGGGCGGCCGAGGCGGACAGTTTCCTGGACACCGAGGTGGAGCGCCTGCGAAACCAAGTTAGCGAGCAGGATGAGAGCCTGAAAACCTACAAACAGGGCGCCGCCGAGGAACTGCCAGAGCGCCTCGCGACCAACCTCAAGCTGTTCGAAAACCTGCAGCAGCAGGTTCGGGCCAAGACTGACCAGATCACCGAAGGTCAGGCGCGGCGCTCCGCCGCGATGGAAGAGATCCAGGCCCTCGAAAAACAGGGAACGCTCGAAAACCCGGAGCAGACGCGAGAGAAATCCGCCACCCTCGAGGACCTGCAATTCAAGCTGAGACAGCTCAAGGCCCAGTACACGTCAAAGTATCCGGAGGTCCTGCAGACCGAAAAAGAAATCCGGGACTCGGCGGCGACCGGAACCCCGGCCGGGCACACCCGCCGCGACCCGTCTCCGGTCCAAATGCGTTACTTCACCCTACAGGCGGAGCTCAAATCAATCGATCTACGTCTGAAGAGCTACCAACAAGACCGAAACGCACTGGCATCGGAGATGAAAGATTACGAGCGGAGGATCAACTCTTCACCGGGCTACGAGACGGCGCTAACCCGGCGCATGCGCGATGCGGCGGTCACGCGGACGCGCTACGAAGCCCTATTCGCGAAACAGCAAGAGGCGAAATTGGACCAGCGGGCGAAGCAGATGAACAAGAACGTGGCCTTCAAGATCATTGAAGCAGCCCAGCTCCCTTTAGCTCCTTACAGTCCGCACCGGCGCCGGATTGTTTTCATGGGTTTCCTGGTGAGCCTGGGGCTTGGCCTGATCGCGGTCCTCTCGGTAGAACAGATGGACACGTCGTTTGACACCATCGAGGAGTTCCAGAATTTCACCACGCTGCCGGTTCTCTCGGCGGTTCCGACCATCCCTGGCAGAGCGCCCGAGATACGCCGGGTCAGCAACGGCAACGGCGCTTCGAGTCAGGGGGCGGCTCCGAAACCGGAAGGCGACGGCTTGGCTCCGGGCCGGAGCCGGGATTTTCACAAGCGCCGTCTCGCGGTCATCGACGATCCTCAATCCACCCCGTCGGCGCAATACGGCATTTTAGGTTTGAAGGTCCAGCAGTGGATGAACCAAACTGACGGCCGGGTGCTGCTGGTAACGAGCGCGGCGGGGGGAGAAGGAAAATCCGTAACGGCCGTAAATCTCAGCCTGGCGCTTTCCTCATCGATCGAGGGACGCGTTCTGCTGTTGGACGGCGATCTCCGGCGGCCGCAGGTGCACAAGTACCTGGGACTGAACCCAGGACGAGGTCTGAGCGATTTATTGCTCCGGCCCGACGGTGATATCAATTCCTATGTTTCGAAGTTCCATGACCTGTATGTAATTACGGGCGGCGCCGAACCGGTGAATCCGGTTGGGCTGTTAGCCTCACGGGGAGCTGCTGAGATTCTCGCGCGCCTGCGCAAGGAATTCCGGTTTATCGTGCTGGACAGTCCTCCGATCGTGCCCATTGCCGACAGCCATATCCTGGCGGGCATGGCGGACGGAGTTTTGATTGTCGTGCGCGCCCGGCGCACCCCGCGCGAACTGTTCCGGCGCGCCATGGAGAGCCTGGGCGCTTCGAACGTGCTGGGCATCGTGCTGAACGATGTTGAATACGGTGATACCCGTTACGGTTATGCCTATGAGTACTATCAGCGACACAATGTGGGCCGGAGTTAGCGCCCCGCCGCAAGTCCGCCGGCTGACGGCGCGACGATGCCGCCTGCCGCGGACCCGGGGCGCCTTCCTGGCCGCGGAGTTGATCGTGCTCGCCGCGGCTCTGCTTTACACTGCCCGCGGCGGAACCACGCTGGGGGTGCCCGTCCTGATAGCTTCTTGCGCGCTCCTGTTTCATGTCAACGATCTCGATCGATCCATCGTTAGCGCCAAGTTGTCACATTTTTCGATTGACGTCTTGGAATCGGTGTCATTGGCGTGCCTGGCATCGGCGTTGCTGTTCTACGTTTTTCCGGCCCTGGTTACCAGTGCCGGGGCTGCCCTGGCGGGCATGTTGCTTGCCGGTCTGGTGCCCGTGATATTACGGCCGCTTTTGCGGTATCTGGCGGCTCACAAGAACTTCGCCGAGGGGATTCTGATTGTCGGCACCGGCGAGTTGGCGGGCAAGCTATATCGAGCCTTATCGAATGGCCGAAACTATTGGAAAGAAAACGAGCGCCGGGCCGGTGAACTGCTCGCATTTCCCGAAAGCCCCGCCGACCTGGGGACCACGGTCGATTTCGCGCAGCTCAACGACATTGTCGTGCGCGATCGGATCTCGCGCGTCGTGGTAGCCGAGCAGGATGCGCAGAGCCGGGAAAAGTTGGCCGCCGCTCTGCTGGACTGCCGCCTGCGCGGATTAGAGATCAGCGACGCTGTTGATTTCTACGAAAAGTTTAGCGGCAAGATCTGGGTGGAAGGTTTAAGCAGCCAGTGGTTTGTATTCACAGGCGGTTTCAGACTGTCTAATGCGAGCGCCTGCTTGAAGCGCTCATGCGATGTCATCTTTGCACTCCTTCTGATTCTATTCACAGCCCCGCTGCTTGGGGTGATCGCCGTGGCCATCAAGCTGGATTCCGCGGGGCCCGTACTCTTCCAGCAGATCCGCGTGGGGTTGCACGGGAAAAGTTTCGTGATTTACAAATTCCGCTCCATGCGGCACGACGCCGAACTCGAGACCGGGCCGGTGTGGACCAGGGCGCAGGACGAGAGAGTGACCGCCGTCGGCCGGCTGCTGCGTAAATTTCGGTTGGATGAAATCTTGCAGGCGTTCAATGTGCTGCGCGGGGAGATGAGCCTGGTAGGACCCCGCCCCGAGAGGCCCTACTTCGTGGATCGGCTGGAGCAGCAGATCCCCTTTTACAATCTTCGGCATTACGTGAAACCAGGGATTACGGGGTGGGCGCAGGTCATGTATCCGTACGGGGATTCGATCGAGGCCGCCTATGAAAAGCTGCAATACGATTTCTATTACGCCAAACACAAGTCTTTCGGATGTGACACCGGGATACTGCTGAAGACGTTAAAGATTGTTTTGCTTGGCCGAGGCCGGTGATGCCAGGACCTCGGATCGCCGGGCCAGGATGGGGGACCGGGGGCCCAACGTGGCTCGCCGGACACAGGAAAGTCGAAGAGATCGGAGTCTATGCGGTCATGTGCGTGGCCGATGAGAGCGTATCGCACGGCTGCGGAATCAACCCATGGTAGAAGCAATTTTCTGGACCAGTTTAGCGTGTATCGCGTACGTATACGCTGGCTATCCGCTTTTGCTTTTGGTCTGGCGGCAATTAGCTTATCGGCCTGTTCACAAGCGGTATCAAGAGCTCAGCGTCAGCTTGGTCGTCGCCATGCACAACGAGAGGACAAACGCCCGCCTCAAGATGGAGAATTGCTTCGAACTGGATTACCCGGCGGACAAGCTGCAGGTGATCGTGTCACTCGACGCCCCGACCGACGGCACCGAAGCCCTGATCCGCGACTACGCCCGCCTGGGAGTCGGCGTCGTCTATTCGCCGGTACGTAAAGGCAAGGCCGCGGCCTTGAACAGCGGGGTGGCGATGGCCACCGGCGAAATCCTGTTATTTGCCGATGCCAGGCAACAGTTTGACAAAAGCGCCGTACGCGAGTTGGTAGCCAATTTCGCGGACGAATCCGTCGGATCCGTTTCTGGAGGGCTGATTCTTCTGGATGAACAAGGCAAGGAAGCCAGCGATGCGGTGGGCGCGTATTGGCGCTACGAAAAGAGATTGCGCGCCATGGAGAGCGACATCCATTCCGTCCCGGGGGCGAGCGGTGCCATCTACGCCGTCCGCCGGGAGCTTTTTGTCCCACTGCGTCCGGAGACGATTCTGGATGATGTGGTCATTCCGATGCGGATTGTGCTTGGAGGGAAGCGCGCGATCTTTGATCCGGCAGCCCGCGCTTACGATGTGGCGACGCAACAACCGGAGCTGGAATACGAAAGAAAGACACGCACCCTGACGGGCAACTACCAGCTTTTCGCTCAAATGCCCGAGTTGCTGGTGCCGTGGGGCAACCCAATTTTCGTGCAGTTGGTTTCGCATAAGCTAGGCCGGCTGCTCGTACCTTACTGTTTAGCGTCGCTCTTCATCTCCAATCTGTTCCTGGTTCATGGTTTTTATCTGGTGTTTTTCGTTGGTCAGATACTTTGGTACGTTCTGGCGGGCGCCGGCCCGCTGCTTTCGACGCGCAGTGGTGAGAGCACCGCGCGCCAGTCCATTCAGTTCGGTCAGGGTGAGAAGGAGATATGAATCCATTCAGGAAAGTATTACTCGTTCCTTATACATTTGTGTTGATGAATTGGGCGGTGGTCGCCGGCTTCTATTACTTCATGCATGGACACCGGGACTTCTGGAACGCCTCCGGGACGAGGCGCACGTAAGGTGACGTGCTTAGCAACAGAAGAGAATGTGAGGGAGGCCCCGGGGGTTCACGCGGAGATCCGCGTCGAAACCATTTCCGACTACCAGGAATTTCTGCGCCTGGAGCCGGTCTGGAACGAAGTGGCGGAAGCGGCCGGGCTCGACCATCCCTTTCTGGAGCACGCCTGGATACGCACCTGGTGGGAGTGCTTCGGCGCCGGGAGCACCCTGCAGATTCTAGTGTTAAAGGCCGGCGATCAGCCGATAGCGATCGCTCCGCTGATCCTGACGCCCGTTCGGATGTGGGGGATCAAAGTGCGGCGGCTGGGGTTCTTCTACAACGCTCACGTCCCGCGCGCCGATTTCATCGTCACGCAGCATCCGGAAGAGGCGTACCGCGCCATCTGGAACCACCTCTTCCATAAGTGTTCGTGGGATCTTTTGCAACTCTGCCAGCTACGCGAAGGGTCCCAAACTCTCGGTGCAATACCCCCGCTGGCGGCCGACGACGATTGTCCGACTGGAACTTGGCCCTCCGGCGCGTCTCCCTACCTGCCGCTCCGCACATCCTGGGGCCAGTACTTCGGCGGCCTGTCTGCCAAACATCGTGGCAATCTGAGAAATCGGCTCAAGCGCCTCAAAGGAATGGGGTCGCTGGAGATGGAAGCGATTACGTCGGATGAGAAACTGGCCGATGCCCTGGAAGCCGGTTTGCAATTGGAGGCCGCCGGCTGGAAGGGCAAATCCGGCACCGCCATTTCCTGCGATCCGGACACCTCCCGCTTTTACTCGACGCTGGCGCAACGCGCGGCAGACCACGGCTGGCTTCAACTGAACTTCTTACATGCGGGCGCGAAGCGGATCGCGTTCGATTATTGCCTCTCTTACAAAAATAGGATATGTAGACTCAAGTCCGGTTACGATCCGTCCTTTGCGCGCTACTCTCCGTCTAACCTGCTCTTTTGTTCCAGTTTGCGGAATGCATTCGAGCAAGGCCTAACCGAGTACGACTTTCTGGGAGCGGCCGAGGGCTGGAAGCTAAGGTGGGCTAAACAAACCAAGCCTCATTACTGGCTCTTCGTCTTTTCCGGCACCTTCAAAGGTCACCTTCTGTACCGGATCAAGTTTCAGTTAGTTCCATGGTTTAAACGGGCTGGCTTTGATCGCTTGCGTAATTGGATCTCGCAAAAGACCGCTTGTCCGCTAAAGGCGGTATTCGACGCGAACATTCGGAGGAGCCAGTGAAGGCTGCATACGGGCCTGGACTCAAACTGCGCCGGAGTTACGAATCCGGCGCGCACCGGCTTGACGCAAACTATCCCAGCGCCTACATGCTGCATTTGGGATTACAGCTTTTACCATGATGGCGACGCTTGCAAAGACGATGGCGGACCGCTCCAGCGTTACGGTGGAGACAATCGACGATGGTCCGCGCTTCGCAAAACTAAAGCTGGAGTGGGAGGATCTGCTCGAATCGAGCGCTTCACAATGCCTGTTCCTGACCTGGGAGTGGCTCCATACCTGGTGGAAACATCTGGCCGCGGACAGACAACTCTCCATCCTGGCCATCCGTACCGGGGATGAACTGACGGCTCTCGCGCCATGCGGCGTGCGGCCTCCCAGTTTGTCGCGCCGGCGTTTGTTTCCTGTGCAGGAGTTTCTGGGAAGCGGCAATGCCGGCTCGGATTATCTGGATTTCATCGTCCGGAGGGGCTCTGAACCGGAAGCACGACAAGCATTGGCTTCGTGTTTCTCCGAGGAACGCCGCGTGCTCGATTGGACACAACTGAAGCGCGGCAGTTGTTTTGCTGCCGGGGTGGCCTCGCTCCTCGGTGAAAAGGGATGGAGCGTTAGCGAGACGGGAACCAACATATGCCCTTTTGTCCTTCTAGAAGGGAAATCCTGGGAGTCCTACCTGGCGACGCTGGGGGCGGAACACCGCTACAACTTCAATCGCAAGTGGAAGCGGCTTAACCGCGACTACAGTGTCGAGTTCGGACAGGCGCGCACCGCAGAACAATGCCGCGAATCGATCGGCCTTCTCATGACGCTGCACAACCTGCGCTGGCGCGGCCGCGGTGGCTCGGATGCTTTTCACACCCCGGCTCTGGTCGCGTTTCATAGGGAATTTAGCCAGGCCGCGCTCGAGCGTGGCTGGCTGCGGCTATATGTTCTGCGGCTGAACGGGAAGCCGGCCGCGGCACTCTACGGGTTTCTGTATCACGGGACGTTCTATTTCTACCAATCGGGATTCGATGCGCAGTATGACAAATACAGCGTGGGCCTCGTCACCATGGGGCTTGCGATCCAACGGGCGATTGCGGAAGGGGCCGGGGAATTCGACCTGTTGCACGGAGACGAGGGCTACAAATCGCACTGGAACAACGGTAGCCGGGAGTTGGGCAGGTTGGCATTATATCCGCCGGGCAAGCTGGGTTGGATGTGCCGGTCGTCAGTCGAGCTGGAGTTCGCATCGCGCAGAATCGCACGGCGCGTGCTGCCCGGAAGCATAGTCGATGGCATACGAACCCGGTGGAACGCAAGGCAACCATGCTGATGAGCCGCAGCTGGCTGAAGGCCAGCGCCGCCGGCTTCTTGAGCCGGACAGGCATGGACAAGGTGATGGGCGCGCTCTCGGGCTATCGGAAGGTGCCGGTGGTGATCGGCTACCACAGAGTGGTCGAAGACTTTGCCTCGAGCGCCGAAATATCCATTCCTTCCATGCTCGTGAGCTTGCGCATGCTAGAACGGCAACTGGATTGGATCGGCCGCCGTTTTCAATTCGTTTCGCTGGACGAATTGGGCGCGCGGATCGAGTCCGGCGACAGATTGGATAAGCCCATTGCGGCAATTACCTTTGATGATGGTTACCGCGACTTCTATTCTCATGCGCTGCCGCTCCTCAAGAAAAAGGGGGTTCCCGCGGCGGTCTTTGTGGTGACGCACCTGGTGGGCACAACCAGCGCGCAGACGCACGACAAACTCTATCTCCTGCTGCTGAGGCGGTTCGGCGGCCCAACAGCGAATCCAGGCGACGTGGCCGAATGGCTGCAAAGCCACGGGATTTTACTGCCGAGCGGCGCCGAAACGGCATCCGCAACCACGCCGTTTCTAGCTACCCGCATGCTGCTCGAATTCCTGTCCCAGGCCGACGTGCAAAGAGTCCTGACGGCGCTTGAACCGGAGATTTCGATTGCAGAAGGCGAATGCAAACCCTTTTACTCGCTCACTTGGGAAATGCTCGCTGAGATCCGCCGAGCGGGCATGACGGTAGGCTCGCATACCCGGACGCACGTCCTGATGACCAATGAGAGCCGGCAAAAAGTAATGGACGAAGTGGTGGAATCGCGCGCCGAACTGGAGAAAAGGCTGGGCACCAACATTCAGCATTTCGTCTATCCCGACGGAGCGTTCAACGCATCTTCGGTGAGTGCCGTGGCGGCCGCGGGGTACCGGTTTGGCTATACCAGCTGCATGCACCGGGATCCCACGCATCCCATGTTGACGGTACCGCGGACGGTTTTGTGGGAAAACTCCTGCCTGGATTCCAGGGGTCTCTTTTCGGGGCCGGTCTTGAACTGCCAGATGCACCGCGCATTCGATCTGGTGAGCGGATGCCGGCAAACCCACACCAAGAGTCTGGAAGGCGCGCATGATCGCAACTAGCGAATCGCGTCCATTGGCGCAGCGCCATTCCTTCGGCATCTCTGCGATTCGTTTCCAGGAGCCGCGCTCCGCCAGGATCTCGATCGCTTACTGCCTGCTGCTGGTTTTTCTGACTCTCCTTTACTCGAATCTGCCGCTGCTCATGCCGGCGCTCGAAGTGATACGTCCCGCAAAGCTGGTGGCCGCCGGCGCACTCGTCATGCTGTTGGCCGAGACGGTATTCGCGCGGAAGAGTTTTGAATTTGCCTGGCCCGAAGGATTCCTGCTGCTCGGCTTTCTGGGCAGCGCGGCGATCTCATCGCTCACGGCACTCTGGGTCCGTCAGGCAGTCGAAGCCCTGTCCGACTTAACGAAGATCGCGCTGGTCTATTTCTTCATTGTGAATTGCGCCAATACCGAGCGCCGGCTGCGTGGCGTGATGTGGATCCTGGTCATGGGCGGCCTGTTCCCGGCGGCCGGCGCATTGAGAAACTACCTCCACGGAAATCTGGTCGATGGCAGGGCCGCGTGGGTCGGGATTTTTGCCAATCCCAACGACCTGGCCTACAGCCTGGTCATCCTGTTGCCGCTAGCCGCATTTTTAGCAACAGGTCTGGGTCCCATGCCGCGTGTGGCGCTCATGGGCATTTCGATGGTCTACATTGCGGCCATCTTTGTGACCTTTTCGCGCGGCGGAGCGGTTGGCCTCGTGGCCGTGATTGCGCTTTACGCCTGGCGAAGAAAAAGTGTTTGGCTCCAGGGTTTGCTGGTGCTTTTGCTGGCGGCTGGCCTGATTCTCGCGGGCCGGTTCTGGACGCGGGGCGAGGATTTTTCGCACCTGAACGGAGACAACAGTTTCCGGCAGCGATGGGCCACCTCGCAGGCGGGGTTGGCCATGTTTGCCGACCACCCGCTGCTCGGCGTGGGACTGGGATGTTCGGTGATTGCCTGGCCGCTCTACGCGCCCGCGGACCTTTATACGAGGTCGGCGCTGGTAACGCACAACACGTTCATAGAGCCCTTGGCTGAGACCGGAATCGCCGGTTTCCTGCCTTTCGTTCTGTTCGTCGGTCTCGGCCTTTACTACGCACACAGACTGTCGCTTGGATCTTCGGGTAAGGGCTTGGCCAACCTGGGCGCGGGGCTGGAAATCTCGCTCTGGGGTTTTGTGGTCTGCGGCCTATCGGGTCCGTACGCGCTGAGTTGGTTCCCGTACATTCTGGTGGGGCTGGTGTCGTCGGCCAGGCGGGTAGCGAGGGCCGGTTGATGGGCACCGCTGTGATGGTCCATACCCCGGAAAGCGAGTCGGTCTTCAAACCGGCCCTGCTGTTGATGTCTGGACGAACGCTGGCCTTCGCCGCAACGTTCTTTATTCCGGTTGTCCTGGCCCGGATTTTCGATCCGGCCGAGTTTGGCACATATAAACAGCTCTTCCTGGTTCATTCGACCATCTATTACATCGCCCAGCTGGGGATGGCTTCCAGCTTGTACTATTTCCTTCCCCGCGCGCCCCACCAGGCGGGCCGGTACGTCGCGAACTCAATGTGTTTTCTGGGGACGGCAGGCTTCATTGCCTTTGGGCTGGTCATCATGGCCTCGCCGAAGCTGGCGCAATGGATGAGCAACCACGCACTCGCCGCTTACCTGCCATGGATCGGCCTGTATCTGTTCCTCATGATGCTTTCGACGGCGCTCGAAATTGTTCTGATCACGCGCAGCCGGTACTTTTGGGCCTCGGCATCGTACGCCATCTCGGATCTGGGGCGGGCGGCGGCCTTCATCCTACCGGTGCTGGTGTTCCGGCAACTCAGGTGGCTGCTCTGGGGCGCGATCGCGGTGGCCTTTGTCCGCGTGGTGGTTACGCTCTTCTACTTCCGTAGAGAGTTTCGCGGCACGTTCACTCCAGACAGGGTGTTACTGAAGAGCCAATTAGCATATGCCCTGCCCTTCGCGGCGGCTGTTCTAGTCGAGACCCTGCAGGCGAGCCTTCCCCAGTACGCGGTGTCCTATCTGTTCGATCCGGCCACATTCGCCATTTTCGCGGTAGGTTGCCTGCAGATCCCATTGGTCGATTTTGCGGCCGCGCCCACGAGCGACGTCATGATGGTCAAGATGCAGGAGAGACTGGCGGAAGGACGCAAGCTGGCCGTGCTGAAAATCTGGCACGACACGACATGGAAACTGGCCTTGCTGTTCTTTCCCCTGTTCGCGTTCTGTATGGTGGCGGCGCGGGAAATCATCGTTTTCCTGTTTACCGCCAGGTATGCTCCGAGCGCCCCCATCTTCATGGCGTGGTCCACGGTGATTCTGTTCACGACCTTCCAGGTGGACGGCGTCATGCGTGTTTTCGCGCAGACCTGGTTTCTACTGGGACTCAACGTGATGCGCCTGGCAATCATAGCGAGCTTGATCCAGTGGTCGCTCGCGGAGTTTCATCTGGTCGGTCCGGTTCTGGCGATCGTGCTCGCGACCGTGGTCTTTAAGGCGGCGGCGCTGGCTCGCATGAAGACGCTGTTAGAGATCAGCACGGCTAGGCTGCTTCCTTGGCGCAGCCTCGCGGCTTTGCTGTGCACGGTAGCAGGCGCGGCGGCAGCGGCGTTGGCCGTCAAATCACAGATCCATGTTTCCACGGTTCCGCTCCTGATGGCTACGGCGGCGGCATTTGGGCTCACGTACGCCGCTTTGGTTTGGCGTTTCGATCTCCTGCAGGAGGACGAGAAGCTGGCGCTCACAGGATGGGCGCGGAAGACAACGCTGACGATTGCCCGCACGTTTGGATTTCGGAAAGGGGCGGCCTAACGAAATATGTGCGGGATCGCCGGCATCGTCAGCCTGGTAGGCAAGCCTGTTTTCGAGCGCGAGGTGCGGGATATGTGCGCAGCTATCACCCACCGTGGTCCCGACGACGAAGGATATTACTTCGGGACAGGAGTGGGATTGGGCATGCGCCGCCTGAGCATCATCGACCTGGCTTCCGGGCACCAGCCGATTCGAAACGAAGACGGATCCGTCTGGGTGGTGTTTAACGGCGAAATCTATAACTTTCGAGAACTGCGCCGGGATCTGGAGGGGCGGGGACACGTCTTCTCAACCCAGACCGATACCGAAACCATTGTCCATCTGTATGAGGAATACGGAAAACGCGCGGTGGATCACATGCGCGGCATGTTTACTCTTGCGCTTTGGGATGAGCGGCACAAACAGTTGTTCCTGGCACGCGACCGGGTGGGAATCAAGCCCCTTTACTACGCCGAGATTAACGGAAGGATTCTGTTCGCGTCTGAGTTGAAGGCGATTCTGCAGCTCGCTGAGGTGGAGCGCAAGATCAACTGGAGCGCGGCATCTCACCTATTCACGTTTCTTTCGACGCCGCCCGCTGACGCCATCATCGACGGGGTGCACAAACTGGAGCCCGGGCATCTTCTGATGGCATCGCCCGGCCGCGCACCGGTCATGGAGCGCTACTGGGATCTCAAGTTCGAGCCGGACTACGCGCGGGGCGAGAACTACTTCGTCGAGCGGGTGCGCGAGCTTCTGGATGAATCGGTCCGCCTTCATTTGATCAGCGATGTCCCTCTGGGCGCGTTTCTCAGCGGTGGCATTGATTCGAGCTCGATTGTGGCCCGGGCGGCGGCGCTAACGCCCGAACCGCTGCGGACATTCTCGATCGGCTTTGACGAGCCCGACTTCAACGAGCTCGACCACGCCCGCGTGGTCGCCCGGATGTTCGGCACAGATCATCAAGAACTGACGTTGGGCCCGGATGCTCTCGATCAGATGGAGGACCTCGCCTGGCACCTGGACGAGCCGTTCGGCGACGCTTCCGCCATTCCAACCTATATGGTCTCGCGACTGGCGTCAGAAAAAGTGAAAGTGGTCCTCTCGGGGGATGGCGGGGACGAGCTGTTTGCGGGATACGACAAGTATCTTGTCGAGCAGCGGGAGCGCAGCCGCTGGGCATTGCCGGCGCCCGCCCGCAGCCTGCTGGGAGCCATCGGCCGGACCATGCCCGGCGGGATGCGGGGCCGTAATTTCCTGCAGCATATGTCACTCGCGGGCGCGGAGCGCTATCTGGACGCGGGCACGTTTTTCCGGCAGGACGATATGCAGGGGCTGTTCCAGCCCGAAGTATACGAATTACTCGCGCAGTACAAACCCTGGCGGGCCAAGGCCGAATACCTGGAATCGAGCGATCGGCACTGGCTTTCGAACCTGCAAAGCCTCGACATGAAGAACTATCTGCCCCTGGACATTCTCACGAAGGTGGACCGGATGAGTATGGCCCACTCGATTGAGACCCGCGTGCCGCTGCTCGATCACAAGCTGGTTGAATTTGCCGCGACCATTCCACCGGAGATGAACCTGCGCGGCGGAACAACCAAGTATGTTCTCAAGCGCGCCATGCGCGGCATTCTACCCGACAGCATCATCGACCGGCCCAAGCGCGGTTTTGCAGTGCCTCTGGGCTATTGGTTCCGCGGCAGACTGGGCGCTTATGTCCGCGACCTGCTGCTCGGTGACAGCAGCCGGCGCCGCGGATTCTTCAATGGCCGTTATATTGAAAAGCTGGTAGCCCGGCACGAACGGGGCGAGAACCTCGACCTGCAACTCTGGACTTTGATTTCGTTCGAGCTGTGGTCCAGAGCTTTCCTGGATCGCGGAGCGAGGAGAGAAACCTTCGCGGCTTGAATGGTTCGAGTATGCCCAACAGAATCAAACTGCTGAAGATGCTCACCAATTTCCAAATCGGCGGCACCGAGAGGCAAGTGGTGAACCTGGCCTTGGGGATCGACCCGGCGCGCTTTGATCTGCATCTGGCGTGCCTGCGATGTTCGGGCGCGCTGCTGGAGGAATTGAAAACCCTCCAGGTTCCCCGCCCGGAATTTCGGATCGGCAGATTCTACAATCCCGCGACCTTTTGGCAGGGAATGCGTCTGGCGCAGTACATCAGGAAGAACCGGATACAGATCGTGCATAGCTACGGCTTCTATTCCAATGTCTTTACGGTTCCTACCGCCTGGCTGGCCGGGAAATCATTCGTCGTCGCCTCGATCCGCGATACCGGAGACGTTTTGACGCGGGCGCAGAGACGGGTTCAAAGAATGGTCTGCCGGTTGGCCGATTGCGTATTAGTGAACGCGGAGGCGATCCGGGACAGGCTGGTCGAACAGGGATACGCTCCGGACAAGATTATCGTCATCCGCAACGGGATCACGCTCGCGAAATTTGGAAATAGGCAAAGGAACTCCCTGCTGCGACAGGAGCTGGCGTTGCCGCTCTCCGCCCCTCTGGTTGTGGTGTTTTCACGCCTGAATCAGATGAAAGGAATCCAATACTTCCTCGACGCCGCAGTCATTTTGGCGGCGCGGTTTCCGGACGTGCGCTTCCTCGTAGTCGGCGATGGAGAAAGCAGGAAGGAATTGGAAGAGTATACGCGTCGCCAGGGGCTTGGGCCGCGGACAGTATTTACCGGATTCCGAAACGATGTTGCGGAACTGCTGTCCGAGGCCGCGGTCTCCGTGCTCCCGTCTTTGAGCGAAGGTCTCTCGAATACCCTGCTCGAATCGATGGCTGCGGGCGTTCCCGTGGTGGCTACCAGCGTGGGAGGCAATCCGGAAGTCATCGAACACGGGGTCAGCGGCCTGCTCGTGCCGCTAAGGGATTCGGCCGCGCTGGCCGCCGCCGTCGGCCGCGTGCTCGAAGACGAAGAGCTGGCCGCAAGCTTCGCGCAGGCAGGTATGCGGCGGGTGACCGAACTTTTTTCCATGGAGCGGTCGGTTCGTGAGACCGAGCATCTTTACCAGCGATTGGTAGAGGCCGGCGGATGCGTATGAAAATCCTGCTGATCGGTCCGTATCCGCCGCCACATGGAGGAGTCTCGGTGCATGTGTCGGGGATCCACAGGCAATTGACGGCCACCGGGGTTCGCTGCCGCGTGCTGGACACGGGCCGCGATCGTCCCGGGCTGGCGTTCGGCATCGTGCTGCTACACCATGCCTGGCAAGGATGGACTCTGCACCTTCACACCAATGGGCACAATTTGAAGAGTTGGCTGGTGGCTCTGGGATGCGGACTCGCCGGACAATTTAGTGGAGGCTGCATATTGACGCTGCACTCGGGGATGGCGCCCGGCTACTTGCGTGCCGCTTCGCGTTGGCGCACGAGACTGGCGGCCTTTGTGTGCTCGCTGTATACGCGCGTCATCTGCGTGAGCGATGGGATACGGGACGCCCTACTTTCTGTCGGCTTACCGGCTGATCGCGTCGAGGTTGTGCCGGCCTGGCTACGGACGGAGCGCACCGTGGTTTCTCTCGACCCGTCGATCCTAGCGTGGATTGGACGGCACCAGCCGTTGCTTTCGACGGCGCTCTTCTTTCGACCGGAATACGGCTTCGATCTGCTCGCCACGGCTATCGCCCGGCTACGCCTGCGCTATCCGTCGGTTGGCTGCCTGGTGATGGGCACGGGCGAGCGACGGAACGAAGCCGACCGGCGGATCCGTGAAACCGGCCTCGAAGAAAACGTTCTGATGCTCGGGGACGTGCATCACGACGCCTGCCTGGCGTTGATGTCGGCTTCCGATGTGTTCGTTCGACCCACTCTCGAGGACGGTGATTCGATTTCTGTGCGCGAGGCGCTTTCGCTGGGCGTCCCGGTAGTGGCGAGCCGTACCGGCACGCGGCCGTCGGGCGCCATTCTGTTTCAGCCGGGCGACGTGGAAGAAATGCTCTCCCAGGTCGAACTGGCCATGACCGTAAAGAGAGACGGCGAAGCGCCCGCGGCAGGCTGCATGGATCGTTTGATGGAGATCTACCAGCAGGTGAGGGCTCCGAGGGAGGCCTATGTCGCCACTTGAAATGAGCCAGGCCATCCATAACCTGAAGAAGCTGGGCGCTATGGGGCCGTGCGAGTTAGCGCACAGATTCCGGGAGAAGGGTTATGCGGGGCTGGAGCGGATCGGCGTTGGTGCCAGCCGCCCGGAGGCGCCCGATGGCATGGGTTTCAGGAACTATCTGGCCGGTGCGCCCGCGCGCCGTTTCTATTTCAGTGACGGTGAAGGTCTCCGGAAATTCTTCGAGAAGAGTTTTCCGGCGTGGATCGAGCGGGCCGTCGCCGAAGCCGACAGACTCTGCCGTCATCAGGTCGAATTGTTCAGCCATGAAACTGTCGAACTCGGCCGCGAGATTGATTGGCACAAGGATCCGCTGACCGGGCGAATCTGGGAGCGGCGTTTTTGGACCGATTACCGGCCCGAGAACGATAGCGCGGGGCGCGATCCCAAGACGATCCACGAGTTGAACCGTCATCAGCACCTGCCGCGGCTGGCCAAGGCGTATCTTTTGACCGGAGAAGAGTGCTACGCCCGCGAAGCTGTGGCCCAGCTCAATAGCTGGATCGAACAGAACCCACCCGGCCTCGGCATCAACTGGCAATCCAGTCTGGAAATTGCAATCCGCGCGATGTCATGGTTGTGGACCCTCTTCCCCCTGCTTCCTTCCAGATCGCTCGACGAGCCTTCGGCCGAGCGGATCGGCGCCTCGCTCTTTGCTCAACTGGAGCATGTTCATCACTACCTGTCGGTCTACAGCAGCCCCAATACGCATTTAATCGGCGAGGCCGCTGCTCTTTTCATCGGCGGACTGGTGTTTGCAGATCGAAAGCGGCCCGCCGCCTGGCTCGAGCGGGGCGCCGCGCTGTTAGCCGGGGAGGCGGAGAAGCAGGTCCTGGACGACGGCGTGTACGGGGAGTTGTCTTCCTATTACCACTGCTATGCGCTGGACTTCTACCTGCAGGCGTTAACGTTAGCCCGGCGGAACCAGTTCCATTTTCCTGAAGGGGTACGCCACAAGGTTTGTGGAATGCTCCAGTTCCTGATGCACCTCACGCGGCCTGACGGCACGATTCCGTTGTTGGGAGATGACGATGGCGGCCGCGTACTGGCGCTTGAACAGAGGAGTTATCGCTCGTTCAATGATGGCTTATGCCTGGGGGCCGTCCTGTTCCGGAGGGAAGATTTCAAGCATCAGGCAGGCGCGTTTTTCGAAGAAACGCTCTGGCTGCTTGGCGAGGATGCCTGGAAGATCTATGGTTCATTGAAAAGCCAGCCGCCGGCGGAGATGCAGAGTTTTCATCCGCGCGCCGGCTACTCGATCCAGCGCTCCGGCTGGGGGCCGCTGGACCATCATCTGGTCTTCGACTGCGGCGGGCTTGGCATGCTGGCCGGCGGCCACGCCCACGCCGATGCCCTGTCGGTCGTACTGTTTGGCGGCGGCCGGGAACTGCTCGTGGACCCGGGTACGTTTGTCTACAACGGGGCGCAGGAGTGGCGCAATCATTTTCGCTCCACGCGAGCGCACAACACGGTGACAGTCGACGATGCCGATCAGGCGGTAACAGCAGGAACGTTTCGCTGGAAGACAAGATTGTCTTGTAGGGCGGCGAGCGTGCCGGCCTGGCCGGCGATCGAGTACGTAGAGGCGGAGCACGATGGGTACCTGCGGATGCCCGGAGGAGTGGTCCACAGGCGCCGGCTCCTGCGCGTCCCGCCCGGATACTGGGTCATGGTCGATGACTTCCGCGGATCCGGCCATCACACCTTCGATTTTCATTACCACTTCGCGCCCGGCGTCGAGGTGTCGAGTCTCAAAGGTGACGAGGATGAGTTTTTCGCTCAGGCCGAACAAGCAGGGCTGCTGCTCGGCCTGTACGCCTCCGGATCGGTGACGGCCGAACTCGTCCGCGGCCAGACATCGCCGATCGGAGGGTGGGCATCCGGTGGATATGGCGCGAAGAAACCCAGTTCGACGTTGCGCGCGAGGTTGGCCGGACAGGCACCGGCCGCCGCTATCACTCTCCTCGCACCGTTTCAAATGTCATTCTCAAATGGATCGCTGCCTAAGGCTCGGCGGCTCGAGATCGAAGAGGGGAGAGGAATCGCCTGCGCCTACCGGCATCATGGGTTCGAGGACATCGTCATTTTTTCGACGGGCAATGCAGAAATTCGAGCAGCGGGTTTTCGCATGCAAGGGGAGTTCTTCTGGCTGCGGACCGAAGATGGCATCTTGAAGCAGGTCGTGGCCATGCGAGCTTGCAGCTTGAGTCACGGCGGGAGAAATGTGTTCCAGAGATCCGAGCCGGGACCGTTTTTCAGCCAGTCGCCGGAATTCAAGCGTGCGGCGAGCGAAATCGATTCGGACGCAGGGGCCACCTGCGCGGAAGAAAAAAGTATATGTGCGGAATTTGCGGGATCGTAAACTTCGATCGGGCTGGACTCGCGGATCGGTCAGTGGTCGCGAAGATGACCGAAACCCTCGTTCACCGTGGTCCGGATGACGACGGATATTTCATCGAGGGCCCGGTAGGGCTTGGATTCCGGCGGCTGAGCATCATCGACTTGAGCGGCGGGAAGCAGCCCATATTTAACGAAGACGGGTCGGCGGCCATCATCTTCAACGGTGAGATCTACAACTATCGCGACCTGGCGGCCGAGTTGGCAACTGCCGGTCACAATTTCAAGACGCGATCCGATACCGAGACCATTCTGCACGCTTACGAAGAATATGGCGACGACTGCGTGCACCATCTCCGGGGCATGTTCGCCTTTGCCATCTGGGACCGCCGGAAACGCCGCCTTCTGCTGGCGCGGGACCGGCTAGGGGTGAAGCCGGTCTATTACTACCGCAACGATCGTTTTTTCGCCTTCGCCTCGGAGATCAAAGCTCTGCTCGAGATACCGTCGATCGCACGGGAGGTCGACCCCGAAGCCCTAGATCTCTACCTGTCGCTGCGTTACGTGCCCGGCCCCCGGACGATGTTCAAGAACATTTTCCGGCTGCAGCCTGGGCATGTCCTCGTTATCGACGGGGCCGGGGTTCAGACCAGGAAATACTGGGACATCAACTATTCGGCCCCGGGACCGCATTCGCCGCAGGACTCTCTCGACCGGTTCCGTGAGCTGCTCGAAGAGAGCGTCGGCATGCGGTTGATCGCCGAAGTGCCCCTGGGAGTCTTTCTCAGCGGGGGGCTCGACTCGAGTGCCATCCTGGCCCTGATGAGCAAGGTCGCCGGCGGTGACCGGGTGAAGACCTTCAGCGTCGGCTATGAGGCCTCGGGCGGCAAAGAGGAAAACGCGAATGAGTTCGAGTACGCGCGTCTTGCGACCAATGCGTTCGCCGCCGAGCACCATGAGTACCGCCTGTGCCCCAAAGAGTTTGAGGACTTTATACCCGATCTCGTCTGGCATCTGGATGAGCCGCTGGCCGATCCGAGCACAATCCCTCTCTATTTCATTTCCAAGCTGGCCCGGGAACACATCACGGTGGTCCTGTCGGGCGAAGGCGCGGATGAGATTCTGGCCGGCTACGGAATTTACGGGCGCATGCTGGCTCTCGAGCAGATCCGCCGGCGCTTGCCGCTGGCGGGCTCGCTCGCACGGTGGCTGGCCCGTCTCGCACCCTCGGAGGCGCTTCGCCATTATGCGCGGATGTCCGGCCAGCCTCTCGAAGCCCGCTACCGGGGCGTGTCGCGGGGCTTCGGCGCCGAAAGCAAACAGCAGCTCGTCGGCGAGGACCGGATGAATCGCTCCGAACGGCAATTGGAGGAAGTCTTCGGCGGCTATTTCAATGCCGTGGAGAAGGCTTCGCCGCTCAACCGGATGCTCTACGTGGATTCTAAAGTATGGTTACCGGACGACCTTCTGATCAAGGCCGACAAAATGACGATGGCCAATGGCCTCGAGCTGCGGGTCCCGTTCCTCGACCATAAGCTGGTGGAGTTTGCGGGGACGCTCCCGGACGATGCCAAGCTCGGCGGAAAGGGCGGAAAAACGCTCCTGCGCCGGGCCATGCGCGGCGTGCTACCCAACGCCATCATCGACCGGCCGAAGAAGGGCTTTCCCATCCCCATCGCCTCGTGGCTCCGCGGGCCTTTGCGGCAGTTCGCACGAGAAAATCTGCTGGCTTCAAATGCGGCTTGCAGCCGCTACATGGATGCGGGCGCCGTAATCCGTATCGTCGATGAGCACGAGCAGGGGCGGAAGGACCGATCCCAGGAGATTTGGGCCCTGCTGGTGTTCGAGTTCTGGCACCGGCATTTCATTGATCACCAACCCCGCCCTGCCGGCGATTTCACGGACCGGCTGTTGGCGCCGAGGCTGATGGAGACCCGCGCAGGATTGACATGCTAGAAGGAAACGACATCATCTGCTTCTGCAACGACTGGGACGGCGATCCCCTGAGCAAGAAACACATCGCCTTGAGGCTCGCCGGCAAGAACCGGGTGTTGTGGGTCAACTCCACCGGGAATCGAAACCCCACGGCTTCGGTTCGAGACCTCCGGCGAGTCTTAAAGAAACTGCGGCAGTTCTGCCGCGGGTGCCGGCGTGTCGAGAAGAATATTCACGTGCTCTCGCCGCTTGTCATTCCGTTTCACGGCAGCCTGTGGGCGCGACGGATCAACCGCTGGATGCTGGCGTGGAGCCTGCGCCGGGCCTGCAGGAAACTGAGCTTTCACAAACCCATCACATGGAGCTTTGTGCCCAGTTCAGGCGATGTTGCCGGATCGCTCGGTGAGCGGCTCGTCATCTATCACTGCGTGGACGAGTACGCGCAGTTTACCGGCACCGACCAAACCGCGATTCTCGACATGGAGCGCCGGCTGATGGAGAAATCCGACCTGGTCATCGTTTCTTCGAGCCGCCTGTACGAGACGAAACGCCGCTACAACCCAAACACATTTCTGGTGACACATGGCGTCGATGTCGCACACTTTCGAAACGCTTGCCTGCCGGCAACAGCGGCGCCTGAGGACTGCGCCGAGTTGCGGCATCCGGTGATCGGTTTTTTTGGCCTGATCGCCGACTGGGTGGATCTCGGGATCATTCGATACCTGGCGGCATCGAGACCGGAATGGTCGTTCCTTCTGATCGGAGAGGTTCAAACCGACACTTCGGCCTTGCAAGGGCTGCCCAATGTCCACCTCCTTGGAAGACGCAAGTATCAGTCTCTTCCCGCGTACTGCAAGATGTTTGATGTCGCTGTTATGCCGTTCGTGGTCAATGAGCTCACCCTGGCAGCCAATCCCCTGAAGGTGCGCGAGTACCTGGCGGCAGGCCTGCCGGTTGTCGCTACGCCGCTCCCGGAGGTTGTACGACTGAATAGTCTGTTGCGCACCGCCGGGACTCAGGAGGACTTTCTTAACCAGATTGAAGCCTGCCTGAACGAAGGCAGGCGGGGGCCGAACCTCGAAGTCTCCCGGCTGATGGAACCGGAGTCGTGGGACGAAAAGGTGGAAGAGCTGAGCAGGATCATCACTGATGTGAGCGACGGCGGACCGAAACGCGGCAGGACCTTGACCGCAGGATGGGCAGCCTGAAGAGACGCCGATGGGCTTCAAACTGTTCATCCTATTTACGACAGGGGCCACATTCTTGCATATCGCGCGAGCGTGGTGGACCACGCCGGAGCGGCGGGCGCTATATTGGACACCATACACCCAATTCCTCCAGCAGAACGGTTGGTTGACCCGGCTGGTCCTCCGGTATCACCATCAAGAGCATCCGGCTGATAATCCGGAAGGGAATGGAAGATGATGAGTACCTGGGGCTGCTCGCCAAGCTGGGCGGAGCGAAATGGGCCGACGAATTTGGGGAACGAATCGTGCAGAAGCCTTATCGTTGGGAATCGCGGCCGCAGAGCTTTTCTCAAGGTACGGCGGGAACCGGATGAGGCGCCGGATCGGCTGGCGCTAAGATCCGGCAAGGACATTAATGCGCAATGATGCCACAGGCCGAATGATTTTGGAAGTCAAGCAGCCGCTGCTCGAAGCTTTGAAATACTTGTCTTCCTATTCCGCGGAGATCCACGCGGCCTGGCGCAAACTGTTGCAGCATTACGAACCGTGCAGCCAATACGTGGCCCTGCTTTCGGGAATGCACCTCACGCCGCAGGTGCGGGATCTGCGCTCCCGCGACCCCCAAGCTTACAGGGAAAAGTCCGAGCGCCAGGGTCAGGACCTGGCACGCGGGAGGGTGCCTGCGGAGTGCGCCACGGTCGCCGTGGCGCTCTATATCGAAAGCTGCCTTCCCTACCTGATGGCTGCGGATCCCGGAAAAGCGGAATGGGCAAAGGCCTTTGCGCGGTGGGCTTCGATATACCAGTTCTTTCTTCTCTCGGGTTACGCCCGGCATGCGGAAGCCGAACGGCACTCGCTGGAGGAGAAGATCAGCCGGTCGGAACGGCGGTCGCAAGCGTTCTCCATCCAGCTTGGCGACGCCTACGAGAAAGAGAGGCGTCTGCTCGCGCAGGACCTCCACGACGAAATCGGAGGCGACCTTATTGTTCTGAAGCTCTACACCGAAGTCATCGCACTCGACTTGAGGAAGGGCGATATCGGCCAGTTGCGCGGGAAACTGAAAGAGTCGGTCACGCTGATAAAGCACGCCCTGAAAAGCGTCCGGCGCCTTACTTTTGATTTAGGGCCGGCCATCTGGAACCAGCAAGGTTTCGTGCCGGCGGTGAAACTATATGTGCGCCAGTTCGCGAAGAGAACCGGCATCAAGGTCCGGCTTGACGCCGTCCGGCTGCGCGCGAACTTGCCCACGGGTTACGAAGCAGCCCTGTATAAGGTGCTTCAGGGGGCGCTTTCCAATGTCGCCGCCCATGCCGATGCCCATCGCATAAGGATCACTCTGACGAGTGGAGGGGACTCGGTCACGATGAAAGTCGAGGATGACGGCAGGGGCTTCAATGTGGAGCGCAAGCTGCGCGCGTCGCCCCAGTCCTTTGGCCTCCGCGCCATGCGGGAGCGCGTTGAGCTCTTGGGAGGCGCCATTCATTTTGCGTCCCGCCCTGCGCGGCGGCGCGCGGCTTGCCGCGGCACCACCATTGAGCTTCGTCTGCCTTTGCGCGACACCGAGGCAGCATGAAGGGAAAGGTCAGAGTTCTGCTCTGCGACGATCAGACGCTGTTCCGCGAGGGCATCCGGGCGATCCTCAAGGACGAACTTTCGATCGAGATTGTAGGCGAAGCCGATAACGGGCGGCAGGCGGTCGTCGAAGCCCAGCGACTGCAGCCGGATATCGTCCTGATGGATATCGCGATGCCGGATCTAAGCGGCTTTGAGGCAACGTATCGCATTTTGCAGGCGAAGACTAAGACCAAGGTCCTCATCCTCACTATGTACGAAGAAGAAGAGGTGATCACGCGATGTCTCGATGCCGGCGCCTCCGGTTACGTTCTCAAGGATGCTCCGCGAGCGCATCTGATTCATGCGATAGACGTGGTCAACAGAGGCGGCCAGTACTTGAGCTCGCGAGCCCTCAAGAAAGTCGTTAAGCGGAATGTCAAAGGCGGCAAGAGCACGCCGGCGACCAGCTATGAGCGGCTGAGCGACCGCGAGAGGGAGGTCCTCAAGTTGCTTGCCGACGGCATGACGTTGAAAGAGATTGCGTCGCGCCTGGTCCTCAGCGTCAAGACGGTGGATGCCCACAAGACCAACCTGATGCGGAAGCTCGACCTGCACGATCGTTCGGAGGTGATCAAGTACGCCATTCAGCGGAAGCTGATCCGGCTACCGTCCATGAAAACAGACGCTGCGCCGCCGCCCTCCCCGGAAGTCGGCGACGAAACACCGAAACTCGAATCGCATGGCGCGGCAGAACCGCAGTCAGATTGACGACGGCTTGCATGGCGTGAATGATGGCTGGAGAAAATGGACTGGCGATGAGTCTGAAACTGAAGCAGCGTCAATTGCGCGTGTCGAAATGGTCGGTGCCCTGCTCGCTGGTTTTGCTTTGCAACACGTCTTTGATCCTGCCCACCAAGGCTCGCGGCATGAACGGTTTTTGCATGAAGTGCCAACCGTAGTTCAGAACCAGCAATCCGCCGTCGGGGTATCCGGACATCAGAATGATGCGCATTTCCGGCCTCTGCTCCTTCAGTTTTTTGGCGAGGTCAGGTCCGGACATGCCCGGCATCATCACATCACTAAGCAGCAGGTCTATGGTTCCCGCGAACTCTGCTTCGAGCCCAATCGCCTTTTTCGCGCTGCTAGCAGTGAGCACCGTGTAATGGGCGTCTTCCAGGATCTGCTTGATGAGCTTCAGAAGGAGCACATGGTCTTCTACGACGAGAATAGTCTCAGGGGTTTTCTTGCCATTTTGCTTTGCGTTACCGTTTTGCCCCACCTTGCCCTTATGGCTTACCTTGCCGTTTTGACTCACGAATTCACCTTGCACAGGTAAAATTCGTAGTCCCGAGCAGTTGCCTGTCGAAATTGAAGGGCAGCATTCTGGACGGTTACGAGTTTTAAATGTCAAATTAACTGTAGACGGAAAAGGCCATGCTTAGCTGAGCTATATTGCTCACTGCTTGCGCTTCCTTATGGCCCCGGTTCGGAATATACCTTGCGCGCGGGGGGCGTAGGCCAGCGCCACGCAAACGAGTGCTGGTGAGACTGGTAGTTTCTCAATGGAAAGGCCTAGCCGCCAAGGGCTGGGCCGATTTCCGCTCTGCGCGCTGCTTTAACGCCGCGCGACTCACCCACTCCGCTTGCCAAAAAATGGCGCCTACAGAGCCTCTATCTGGCATCTGCACCGCTGTTTACTTCCGCGCTTTCAAAGTGTCCGCGGGCCGGACCGTTCCCGGCGCGGCCCCGCGGTTGTGCATGATTAAGGCGTAATAATCAAAGCGTCCACCCAAACCCAACTCCCGCCGGACACCGCGTTGTGGGTTCCCGTAGCCTCAATCACCAGCGTATGAATTCCCTCAGTCAGACCGCTGGCCGTGTAGACGGCTGCTTGTGTCTGCGCTGAAGCGGCGTATGTGTCGATGGTGCCCTGAATCACGCCGTCTATAAATACCCGTGCCGTACCCGACCACGGGTCCCGATATCCGATCCAGCTTACGCCGGTCCCGGTAAAGGTCAGGCTGGCGCGAGCGTTCGGATCCATGGACATGGCGATCTTCCCGCCGCTGGCCCAAGCATAGGTCTTCGGGAACCAGGTACCCCCGCTGTAGACCACAGAGGAACTATCCTGCTCGATCCGAATCGGTGTTGACGATGTCGGCGTGGGTGCCGGTGCCGGCGCCGTCGCCGTTGTTGAAGAAACGATCGTCACATCAAAGGCGTCGACCCAGACCCACGCCCCGGTGGACTTACTGTCGTGTTGCCCTGTGGCCACAATCGCCAAGGTGTGAGTGGCGTTGGTAAGGCCGCTTACCGTATAGTCTGCCGCCTGAGACTGCGCGCTAGCCGAATACGTGTCGATCGTCGCCTTCAGGACGCCGTCCAGATAGACCTTCGCAATACCTGACCACGAATCGCGATAGCCAATCCACTTGACGCCCGTTCCGGTAAAAGTAAAATTGGCCCGGCTGCCGGTATCCATCGCCATGGTGGCAGACCCGCCGCTGTTGAAGCCCCCGCTATTCGGATACCAGGTTCCGGTGTAGCGGACCGCCGCATTGTTCTGCTGGTAGCGAACCACCGTAGTCGTGGCTGCCGGTGGAGGCTGTGTGGTTGTCGGCGGAGGCTGTGTGGCAGGAGGGGGCGTCGTAGACGTCGTGCTGCCCATCGCGAGGAGATAGGTGTCGGAATATTCTGCGGTGTACCTATCGATCACCTGCAAATCGAAGTCGCTGGCGTAGAGCAGCCGGGTGCCGTCACGGCTGACGGAGAGCTTCGGCTGCCAGTTATAGCTGTTCAGAGGCCGGCTGCGATGATGCGCCCAGCGGGTAACTCCCGAGCCGTCAAGCTTGATCTGCAAGATCTCGTTCGTATAGGGTACCCATGCGGCCGAGCCGGATGCGGGATTGCTGGGTGCCTCCGTATCGACAAAAACCGTCCCGTTACCGTCCGGGGCCGAGATGTGCACGGCGAGCGACCAGTCCAGTTGGGCCAGGCAGGTTTGTGTGCCGCTGGCCAGAAGGATCTTCACGATTCCGTTGTTGCAGCCCGGAATCGGCTGCGGATCGTTCGAGTTGGTCCAAATCAGCACTTCGCTCCCGTTGGTATCGCGGGTGACGTCCTTGTGACCGTCGGCGTGCCCAACCTGCCTCAAAAAGTTCATGTTGATGTCAAAAAGCTCCTGGCCGGTGTAACGGACCGTGCCGCTCGTTGTCCAGCTGACGATTACGTTATTGCCGGGCGTGATGTACTCGCTATCAAAGCTGCGCCCGGCGGTGTCGAACACGGGGAACTTCTTGTCGGTACTGATCTGGTAGACGAAAATATACCGGCTGTCGCCGCAGTACACAAAGTGATCTCCGTCAAAGGAAATGTCCATTTCGCCGTTGCCGCTGATGGACGAGTACTCGCTGAAGGTGTGCACCACCGCAATGGCGCCGGTCGAAATATTGTAGCTCTTGAGCATGTTGCCGGCATGGTAATAGAGCGTTACATTGTCTTTCCGTGACCACCGCGGCTCACTGGAGGAATTGATTTCAAACGGAAGGTCGTGGATGTAAAAGCCGGAACCATCGTACAGAGCGAAGTAGCTCTGGTGGACCAGAATGAACTTCGAATTGTCGGTATTGAATGGGCTCGCCGTAGGGTATTCATTCTCGATCCAGGTCAGATTGCCGCCGCCGTCCGCATTGGGTGTCCCCAAAGCATTCGATACGCGCTTGATCGTCGAGCCGAACACCGGATCGACGTAGGTTACGCCAACCGGAGGTGGCACGAAAGTATCATAGCTGGGCGCCAGTTCAATGCCCGTGGAAGTAAGCTGCGCAAAGACGGTCTCTATGGAACCGATTAGTAATAAGAACCCGGACAAAAGAATTGCCTGAAAAAGCTTTTGCATGATTTCTCCTTGTTTGGCTCCATTCCTTCCGTGGGCCGGAATGGAGCGCGTAAACCTTAAGGTGTTCAATTTCTTGAAGCAGCCGGCTTTTTGCGTTTCGAGAACGCCAAGGCCGTTCCCAAAAGTCGCCGGACCAATTTTTCCTGCTCCAGGCAGGCGTCGGCTCCGCACCTGCGGCCGACGGCCATGAAATCTTTTGCCGGACAGATCAGGATCAGCTTCGACGAAGGGCTCAAACGCTTGATGGAAGCGACGACCTGGTAAACCGCGGTCCTGACTGGCTTCACATTCGCCACAATCAGTTCCGGACAGAGCCGTCCCACCCGCTGCCCCACGTTTCTCAACCCGGTCAAACAGCCCACAACTTCGAATTCAGGCCGGTCGTGAAAGAGATATTCAATGACCTGAGACAGTGCTGGAGGGCTGACAATCAGGACCCTGACCTTGCGCACGGAACTCACTCCTTGAGGGCTTCTCCATACCCAGGCAGGCTCAGAGATTCGGAATGTGCTCTTTTGCACTATCACGTTTCCACTGTGGGGCCAGAAGGCCTGCGGCTCAATTAGGCGGGCACCCTAGGGTTTGGGCATTCGCACCCTAAGGTAGGGGAGCGGGGAGTGTTTTTGCGGCTGTTTTCTTAACAAGCAGAAAAAACGGCATTTATAGCTAAAGGCTGACGCGCGTGGTTCGATGGGGGTTCTTAGGGTGAGTGTCGATCTGAAACGGTCCTGGGGATCTCTAAGAGGTTGATTGCCGTGCGGAATCTGGATGGAAGGATGTTCTTCGAGAGAGCGGAGCGGGGCTGGGCCTGACGGCGGAAAACGGTTCCGGGCGGCCGCACGGTGAGGTTACCGAGGGCTTTGGGCAGTTACCACTTCGTGGAAAACGGGTGGCCTGATGGGTCGAGCCGGCCGATTGAACAGGCCGCCGATCGAGGCGGGGCTGTGCGTGCGCCGTTGATCCCGCCGACTACTGTCTCTCGCTCCCCTGCGACCTTACCCGCTCCAAGCGGAATCCGTACGGCTGGCACCCGGCATTGGAATGGAGGAAGTAATGATCGAAGAGCCGGGCCGCATAAATATTTCCGTAATCCTGATAGCCCATCCGGTAGCACGATTTCAGCGAGCCAAAGTTATTCCACTCCACGTAAGACACAATGCCTTTGAAGCCTCGTGCCAGGTACGCCTTGAGAGCCTGGGGTCATCCCGATGGCGTGGAGCCGTTGCCCGCGATAGTTCACATGCGTGAAACCCTTGTACATGTAAATAAACTGATCGTTAAAATGCAAAACCAGATCTGGCGGGTCAATCGCGGTCGGCTGATTGGAATACGTAGGAGGCCAGCTCGTCGCCGTTGAGGAAGCCGTAGCATTCGTCCCCCTTCGCTAGAGCCTCGCACAGAAACCTTTTGGATAAGTCATACTCGGGCCGCTCGGCAAACTTCCTCAGCATGCCCTCATTCAGAAACATCCCGCAGTACTTTTCGTCGCACTTGAGAAAGTCCGGATGGACGGCATCGATTTTGATGCCCTTCAGAATTTTGAAAAAAAAGCCGCGATTCAAGGCTCGCAGGGCGACATCCTCGAGCGCGTTAACGGCGCCGAACTGCTTGATGTTGCAATTGAACTCGATTAGGTCCATCGTTCAGCCGGAGGGCTTCCGGGTCAAAGTTCAACCGGTGGCACGCGATCCCCCGACCGTCGTTCGACGGGCCGAGTTAGTTTCATTGTACTACCTATGCCGAAATATGCCGTTCGGCCTTCATGTAGACCGTGGCGAGAAGCGGGACAAGAAGGAAAAGCACATTCCAGAAGGTATGATATATATTGCTGCGTGGGTGGATACGAATCGGTACTACAGAGGTGACAGTTCGATTGTCAACCTGTAAACGGCCTTCCACCGGCCAGGGGGCATCGTCGCGGGACTTCGCCCTAACCGCTCCCTCCCGTGCTCCAGCGTTGTTCGACACTCGTTGACGTGTTGGGGGTTCTGCACTGGCGAGTATAGTCCGGCGGAAATCGCGATGCCCCAGCGAGGCAGCGTGACGGCTCGCCAACCGCCCCATGAACATTCTTGGAATTAGCGGGTTCGAAAACGCCATGTCCTTCAAGAAGGCTCACTGGCCGGGCCTCGAAGAACGTGAGTACCGAATCTCGCAAGGGCATGACGCCGCCGCGGCTTTGATCGTTAATGGCGAACTGGTAGCCGCGGCCGCCGAGGAGCGTTTCAATCGCCAAAAGCACAGCGCGAAATTTCCAATCGAGGCCATTCGCTACTGTTTGTCCGAAGCGGGGCTTCCGCTTGCAGATGTTGATGAGCTCGCGCACGGGTTTGACTACTCACCCTATCGGAGGATTTACTCGCTGGACCCGATGTCGGTCCAACTGTACGCAGGCGTCTTTTCCAAGGAGGCGCTGCTCGCGCAGGTGGAGCGCGACATGTCCGGGTTTCCGCCGGAGCGCGTCCATCACGTGAGCCACCATCTGGCACACGCGGCGAGCGCCTTTTTCACCTCCGGCTGGGACGACTGCCTGGTCGGCGTGGTCGATGCCATGGGCGAGGCGCAGAGTGTTTCAATTTTTCACGGACACGGCGGCAGGCTCGACAAGTTGCGCGAAATTTCGGTACAGGACTCCATGGGCGTTCTCTATTCGCTGGTCACGCTCCACCTGGGTTTCGACTTCAACTCCGATGAATACAAAATCATGGGTCTCGCCCCGTATGGCAATCCGGAGCGCTTTCGCGCTTTCTTCCAGGAAGCCGTGCAACTGTTGCCGGATGGCTCCATCCGCATTCCTCTGCTGAGATTGAACCTCACGCGAGATGAACGCGAGAATTACACGGCTACGCGCAAGTATCTGGACGAGCACCTTGTGCAGGAACGCGGGCCGGAAGACGAAATCACCGGCGATCATCGGGACGTCGCAGCCGCTTTACAGGAATGCCTCGACAAAGTGATGCTGCATATATGCGGGCACTTCGGCGCCTCGACCGGATTACGGCGTTTGGCGCTGGCAGGTGGAGTGGCGCTCAATTGCACCGCCAATGGCCGGCTCATGAAGTCGGGGCTCTTCGATGAAATCTACATTCAACCGGCTGCTGGCGATGACGGCTCGGCGCTTGGCGCGGCCCTTTATCGGTCGGCTCTGGCCGGAGACGTTCGCAATGTACGCTGTCCGCCGCCGTTTCATGGCCCGGCGTATTCCATGGAGAAAATCGAGGCGGCGCTGGCCGAGTGTGGGGATCAAATTGACGTGGTCCGTTACGAAACGCTGGTCCAAGCTTGTGCGGAAGCTGCCAGGCTAATTGCGGAAGGCCGGGTTGTCGGATGGTATCGCGGGCGCATGGAGTTTGGACCGCGCGCGCTCGGGCATCGCAGCATCCTCGCCGACCCGGGGCGTCCGGAGATGCGCGACCGCATCAACGCCATGGTGAAGATGCGCGAGGCCTTTCGCCCGTTCGCCCCCGCCGTTTCTCTGGAGCAGGCTCACTTGTGGTTCGACGTGCCGCCGATGACTGAGCTTCCGTACATGATTACCAACGTTGACGTACGCAAGGAATACCGGGAGCAATTGCCGGCCATCACTCACGTCAACGGATCCGCCAGGGTACAGACTGTCTCCGCCAAAGACAACCCTGAGTTTCACGCCCTGCTGCAAGCGGTAGGAAGCGCCACGGGACGTGAAATGGTGCTGAATACGAGCTTCAATATCAAGGGACAACCGATCGTCAACACGCCGCGAGAGGCCCTCGATACTTTTCTCGGAACCGGTATCGACTTTCTCTTTCTGGAGAGTATTCTGGTGAGCCGCCGGGGGCGGTAGATCGAAATCGATCGTCTGCTAGTCCCACGTACGCGCGATGTTTTGCCTGATTAGTCGCTAACACCCTTCTGAAAGCGCATGCACCACTCACCCTCCAGGCGCGTCAGAAACGCATCGCCGCGATGGATAGCGTCCAGCAGTTCAGGTTGCTGGGAATGGATGAGGGTCCAGTAGCGGCGATGGTGCGACAACCCGCGCCGTGCCAGCAGTTCCGGCATAAGCCCGGGCTCCAGGCGGCCCCGAAGAGCGACGGCGCCGCTACGCCAAGCATGGTAGAAGAGGTGATCGAGCACCTCGGGGATCGCGGTTTTCTTCGATCCGATCTGCAGCACTTCGCCCATGCCGTCACGGTCAAGATAGTACAGGAACCAGCCGATCAACTCCCGTGCGGCGTTTCTCACGGCCACTTTCTGAAAGTTGCCATGACCGTTGGTTTCCGCCGCCCTTCCCAGCAGCCATTCAAGAGAACACCGGTCGTACTCGGGCCGGAGCGACTGGGGATGCCGGAATGCATCGGAGCACTTCATGAGCGTTTCGACGCCGGTATCCTCTCCCTCGCAGCGCGATCCTGTGCGGGGGAAAGGGTTGTGAGGCGCGCGCGCCGCAACCGCGTCGATGGCCTGGCAGAAAGGCTTGAACAGGAATGTCAAAGGCGCCGGCAGATTGCGCGGGCCCAATCGCAGCCGGACATGCTGGGCGGGCCGCAAGGTGCAGGTCCAATGGATGCTGTAGAGAAGCGCGGTCGAGCCCCCCAAACGCTCCCAAAGGGCGCGCGAGAAATCGTTCGCCTCATCGGCCAGCGACAAATCCTGCGGGCCGGATAAGAACGCCTTCAGCAGTTGCACACCCGCCAGCTTGGACCGGCTTTGCGGCTCGACGATGAATTGCGAGCTCACCGCCGCCCGGATCAGCCGGCCTTTCATCCACATCGGGCGGGGCATCACACCCAGAAAGCCCCCGATCTTCCCGTTCCCTTCCTCGTAAACGAGCGAGCACAGACTCTTGTCGTACCAGGGATTGAGCAAGAAAACTTCGCTGAAATAGGATCGGTAAAGCTCCGGCGACCATTTGTCGCTCATGCCGAATACCTTTTGGTGCAGTTCGGCGACCTGCGAAATATCATCGTGGATGAATGGCCGTACTTGTCCCATCGCCATGTTAGCCCCCTGCCGCCGCGGTCTTCTGATTGATTTTCGGGTGCATAGAAATCGCCGCGCTAAGCGGTCCTTTCGAGGCGGTCGTGAGCCGCCACAAAAGCGGCGATCTTCTCGACCGAACGGAAATTGTCGGGTTCCATCTCATCCGTTGAAATCCGGATGTCAAACTGCTGCTCCAGATGCATGACCAGGTCCACGAAGGCCATCGAATCCAACACTCCCGTTTCAAACAGATCTTCGGCGGGGGACGAGACGGTGAGATGCAAGCGCCCGGAAAAAAAAGAGGCGATTTGATCGTACAGTGCCTGATCCGGCATACCTAGACGAACTCCGCCGATGGAAACTGCTCTTTCACCAGGCGGGTGTCAATCTTGCCGTTAGCATTTTTGGGAAGTTCGTGCATCGCCATCCACCGGGTGGGCAACATATAGCGAGGTAGTACCTTACTTAACTCGCTTCGCAACGCGGCGGCGCTGACGTCGCGATTGGGCAGGGCCACGTACGCGCAGCAGATGATCACGCCTTCAAACCCGCTGGTGGGAATGGCAACCACCGCCGATTCCCGCAGAAATTCCAGCGCAGCCAGAGCGGTGGAGACTTCGCCCAGCTCGATTCGGTGACCGCGGCTTTTGATTTGCGAGTCGGCCCGTCCGAGAAAATATACCAGGCCGTCTTCCCCTACTTTTGCTAAATCGCCGGTCTTATAAAGGCGATCGGAAGGATCGGAGCCGAACGGGTTCCGTAAGAAGACTTCGCGGGTCTTCTGAGGATCGTTGTAGTATCCCGGGCTGAGTCCTGCGCCTTGAATGTAGAGGTCTCCCGTCTCACCCGGCGCAACCGGCTGCAGTTTCACGTCAAGCACGAACAGTTTCTCTCCACCGCACGGCCTGCCGATTGGAACCGCTGCCCTCTCGTCCGCGGGGCAATCGGGCATGGCGTAATAACTGCTGGCAATGGTCGCTTCGGTGGGTCCATAAAGATTGGTGAAGCTGACCTGGGGCAATCGCTTCATGAAATACGCCAAGGCCGGCACCGGAAGCACTTCGCCGCACCACAGCAAGCGTTTCAGCGCCGGGAAATCGTTCGCCTTCACCACGTCGAATTTCGCCATGTAGTTGAGAACCGACGGTACCGAAAACCATTGCGTCAGTTTCGAATCGCGAATGAAGTCAGCCAGCTTATTGGGCAGAACATTCAACTCCGGAGTGACCAGATGCAGCTCGGCGCCGGCCGCGAAGGCACCAAAGATGTCAAAAACGGAAAGATCGAAATGCAGCGGCGAATGGCAGGAAAGGCGGTCCGTCTCGTTGATGCCGAAGTGAGGGACGGCCCATTCAATGAAATGGATTACATTCGCGTGCGTGATGACCACGCCCTTGGGGCTGCCCGTCGAGCCGGACGTGAACATGATATAGGCGGGATCACGCGAAGTGTTGCCCGAATCGAGCGGTTCGCCGGAAAATGTACTCAGATCGGCGAATGAAAATGCCGGTTTGCAATTCTCCCCGGCTCTCCCGTCCTCGTCCAGCCAGCCTATGCGCATGGCAGATCCCGGGCGGTAATTGCCGGCAAGCTCATTCAGCACCCGGCCCGCGGATCCCCCAGCCAGTATCCAGCGGTTTTGACACGTCTCGACAATCTTGGCCAGGCGGGCCGCCGGACAAGAAGGGTCCAGGGGGACATAGATACAGTCCGCTTTCAAGACCCCGAGAATAGCGGCTATGGCCGCGGGCGATTTCGGCAGAAGCAGGCAGACGCGGTCTCCGCGCTTGCAGCCGCTTTTGATGAGTATCCTGGCCAGCTGGTTTGAGATCTCTTCCAGCCGGCCGTAGCTCATACTCTCGCCCTTCAGAACCATGGCGGTCGCCTTAGGCCGCTGTTGGGCCTGCGCGGCGACCCAGCTCTGGAGTCTTTCGATCACACGATGGCCCGTCTCAGCGACTGCTTGAAAACCAAGCCGATGTGCGATAGTTCTTCCTGCGTTGGCGGGATATCCAGAATAAACGTTTTATAGCCCGCCTCTACGTACCTCACTACTTGTTCCGCAATGCGCTCATAGCTGCCCACCAGGTAGGGACAGAATGTCTTGTAGTTGTGAAATGGCACCAGCCAATAGGGATTATTGTCGGGTCCCTCTTCCAGACAGGAAAGTTGCTTATGCCAGACGGAATCGGACGTCTTCATTGCCAACTGCTGGGTAAGTTGGCCCTTGCGGTCTTCTGGAAAGCGCGCGCGCGCCACGCACCATGCTTCGGCATCCGTCTCACGGGTGATGATTCCGACGCGAATCCCGTAATCGATGCCGTCATTGGGTACGGTAACCTCTTCCCCGGCCGGCTTGGGATATTTGACGGCGGTGGCCCCGATGGCTCTCGCAGCCGCCAGTCCCGCATCCGACGAGCCGGAGACAAAAATCCCTGGAAAGAGATCCCGGTCTAGCGGCGGCGTCAATCGCAATTTATCCACTCTATAGAATTCGCCGTCGCGGCTAACAGCAGACTCCCCTGCCAGAAGCTCTTTAATGATGAGGGTGTATTCGATCAGCCGCGCATATCGCTTATCGTGAGGAGTCGTGTCGTTCAATGCCAGCAGATCGTTCGTGAAGCCCCCAGCGATCATATTCAAACAGATGCGGCGCCCGTAGAGACAGGCAAGGGTGGTGACCAATTTGGCAATCGAATAGGGATGCATGTAAACCGGTTGGATCGCCGGCAGCGGGCAAAGGTGCTGGGTGTTCTGGAGGATGATCTGACAGAGCATCCACGGATCTACGAGGCTGTTGTCCGCATAGACCAGAATTCCCTTGCATCCGGCTTCCTCGCTCCAGCGGGCGACGTTGATGACATTTTGCAGAAATGTCCCCCTGTCTGCGCCGCCCGGGACCGGGCAGGTGGAAAATACATCGATGGCGTGCTCTGTCGACGTGGTTTCCATACACGCCAAGGAGTTATGGGGCAATGCCTTTCTTTATGCACGCGCCGTACCACGCCAGCTCGGACCACGCATACTCCCATGAGAATGTTTTATTACCTCAAATGATCGGCAGGAGCTGCTGCCGGACCCAACACGTTGCTAGAGAGCTAGTCCTGCAAGCTGCCCGATGGCGCGATTGGCTATTAATACTTTCGAATCAATAAGATTACGCCGAATCGCGGCCCGGTGGGAGCGGTTTGCCGGCTTTTTCGGCACCCTGACCGGCATAGTTGCTGGAATATGGGGGGTCGCTGAGCCCAGGCACCGCCAACCCCAACTTTCCGGCCGGATACTTGGGGGTTTAGCCAAGCGTAAAGCAAATGCAGAATACGCCGGCCGTAGTGCAGATTTTGCTCTTCGGCAAAGCCATCCGGAGGAGACGGTGCTGCCGCGGTCTTCCGCCGCGAGTCCCAGTCCTCAGCGACTGCTGCGGGAAAAATACGCACGCAGGACCTCAAGCGAACGCGCAGCCGCGTTTCCATCCCAATACTGCGGAATGCGGCCCGCCTTCGGTGTCCGCTTCATCTCGGCCCACGCAGCCAGAATGCTGTTCTTGCTGGTACCGGCAAGCATGTTAGTCCCTTCCTCGATGGTCACAGGGCGCTCGGTGTTATCGCGCAAGGTGAGACATGGGATGCCTAGGGCAGTAGTCTCCTCCTGAATACCGCCCGAGTCAGTCAGGACCACCGAACTATCGGACATCAAGCGAAGAAAGTCCAGGTACCCCAGAGGATCGATCAACTGAATGCGCGCGGGGACATCGATGGTGTGGTCTTTCAAGCGGGCGCGTGTCCTTGGATGCACCGGAAAGTACAACGGAACTTCGCTCGCGATGGTTGAAAGCGTTTCGATGACCTCGGCGAGCTGAGCCGGATCATCGACGTTCGACGGCCGGTGCAAAGTAATCAGGCCGTAGGATTTCGCCCCGGCTCCCAGGCGCGCCAGAATGTCGGATTGCCCGGCCTTCTGGACGTTGATCCGCAGTGAATCGATCATCAGGTTGCCCACCAGATGAATGCGGTCCGGCGGAATGCCTTCGGCCAGCAGATTCCGGCGTCCGCTGTCCTCGGTGACGAGCAGAAGATCAGAAACAGCGTCGGTCACCACGCGGTTGATCTCCTCGGGCATGGCCCGATCGAAACTGCGCAGGCCGGATTCGACGTGAATGACGGGAATCTGCAGCTTTTTGGCCACCAGGGCGCAGGCCATGGTGGAGTTGACGTCGCCGACTACGAGCACGGCATCCGGCCGCTCCTCGATCACCACGGGCTCGAAACGCTTCATGATCTCGGCGGTCTGCTGCGCGTGCGAGCCTAAACCGACCTGGAGATTGAATTTGGGAGCGGGCATCGCCAGATCGCGGAAAAACTGGCCGGACATCTGGTCGTCGTAGTGCTGCCCGGTATGTACGATGAACGGCGAGAAATCAGGATCTCGTTCGAGGGCGGCAACCAGTGGCGCCAATTTCATGAAGTTGGGGCGCGCGCCGGCCACGCAAAGAATTCGGGCTTTCATTATCTATCGGTGACGCAGCTCAACGGATGCGTACGATTGCGGCGTGTGATGCGCATGCCGTCCCAATGTATCAAAATGGAGATGGGGAAGGATAAATCGTCTTCAACCTGTGGTCTCCGGCTACGCTCGGTTGTGCGCCACAGCATTGGAAGCCAAAAAGTATTAGGTCCTGGTTTGGGGACATCCAATGTCGATTGATCTGTTGGCCGGCGCGAAACAGCCCTGATCTTCTCTGCGCTTGGCCAGAAGATCGGATTTGATGAGAGCTGCTGTCCACCGTAGGCGCACCTACCGACGTGTTTTGGGTACCTAAATTGTTAATTCCGGCGAAAATTTCCGTGTAATTAAGGGGTTCTTGAGTTCACGATTCAGGATTTTTCGCACACCGAAGATGGTCGGTTATGCAATTTTTGTAACCAGCCTCGACCCCATAGGCAACGACCAAGAATGCATGGCAGCCTCCTTGAATCCGATTGGCCTTCTATGTGCACTCTGTTCAGTATGCGGCCTAATTCATTGCTTCTTTTGCTTTTGCTGCCCGGCGCTGCGGCGCAGGCTGCCGACGTATGTAATCCCACCAAACTGGTTGGGTCTTATGCGTTCCAGTTGTCGGGGGCGACGACCATTTCCGGGACGTCGAAACCGACGGCCAGCCTGGGCCGGATCACCTTCGATGGGAGCGGCAATCTGAGCGGAACGGCGTCCGCCACCTTCAGCGGCGTGCTGCTGGGGAACCCGGTCACGGGAACGTATGAGTCCAAATCAGATTGTTCGGTCACCTGGAAGCTGCAAGACGATTCCGGCGCTTTCCAGAATTTCAGCGGAACCCTTTCTCCCGATGGCACGCGCGCGCAGTTCCGGCAGACCGACCCTGGGGGCGCCCAGCGCGGCATCATGCAGAAAATCTCCGATAGTTGCTCCGCGGCCGATCTCCAGAAGAAATACACATTCACAGTCTCCGGCAACACTACGCCGGTGCAGCCGGGCGAGGTTCCGCATACGATTTCCGCCGAAGGGACGCTCGACGTTGCCGAGAACGGCACCTTTCAGGTTGACAGCGACTGCTCGATACACTTCGTATTGATGCTTCCGCCCGGACCTTCGCCAACGACCATTTCGCCCATGACCATGCGCGGATTTCTGGTTAATGGAGGCAAGGAAATTCTCGCCTTCCAGACGGATCCGGGCGCTATGGTGGCGGCGCGCTTCAGGCCAACGCAAAGTAACTAAACTGGTGCGTTCCGTTCGCCGGTGCCCGGCCTGACCCTCCGATAACTGCCCGGTGGACTCGTCGCCCTCGAGTAACGTCTTGGGTGCACGAGCGAAATCCGGCTTGCGTCTGACTGCTGGCTATCAGCGTTCGCGAATCCGTAGACGCTTGGGAGTCAGCTCCACGGACTCTCGCGCGGCAACGGAACGCAACCGTGGGAGCCGTTGCCGTTAACAGCCATGTGCTTTGCGATGATCTTCCAAGTCGCGCCGGGCATTTTCGTAGGTGGTGCGGACTTTCTGCGTTTTGTTCAAGGCATCGAGAAATTCGGGCCCGTATTGTACCCGCCGGAAGGACGTGGTGGCTTCGACAAGCTCATTCAGTGCCGCGGTGTACGCCTTCCTCAGCCGGTCCTTCTCCTCACAGGGGCGTGGCACGTTTCAATAATGCTACAACGCGACGCGGGCGGGCAGCGCATTATGCTTCAGTCCGGCATGCGAGGTGACAGAAAAGCCCCGGCCTTTCGGCCGGGGCTTTGGAGAACGCAACTGTAGACCGTGCTAGAACTCGATGCGCGCGTCGACCTGAATCCTCCGAGGGCCACCACCAGCATAAAGCTGGCCGAAATTGGAATCTCCGACCGTAAGAGACTGGAAATACCGGCTGTGACGGTTGAATGCGTTTGTCCAGGTCGAGCCGATCTGGAAGAACCGTTTTTCGCCCCACAGCGGGAATCGCTTGCTTATGCGGAAATCCTCGCTTAACTGCATTGGACCGCGGACATTGGACAGGAATCTAGGAGCCGTTCCCACTCGCAGTGGTGTACCATTCACCGTCAGTGGACTTGTGGCGAAAGCACTAGGGTTTAGGTATGGGGTGCCATTGAACACATCCACCTTACTGGGCACACCGCCGTGTTTCTCATCGCTGCTGATCACATCCGGCCGGATGTTGCCTGCGAAACCGGGAGGAGCATTGACGCCCGACTCGCCGAGCTGAAGGGCCCCTCCAGAAAGGTAATTATGTATCGCAGCAAGCTTCCACCCTCCCACGATGTAGTTCGCCCAGCCCAAATCGAACTTCTTGCCCTTGCCTACGGGAAGGTCGTAGACCCAGGTCAATTTGAATGTTTGCGGCAGGTTGAACGAGGTCACTGAACGCTCCAGGCCACGATTGTAATAATCCTGCACGGTCGCATAGTACGCGGCTACGCCGTTCTGATCTACATAGCCAATGGCTTTGGACCAGGTATACGCCGCGAGGAACCCGAGATCCCTGGTGAGGTGCCTTGTGACAGTTACTTGCAGGGAATTGTAATTCGAGTTCTGGTTGTATGGATATTGCTCGTTTACGGCGAAGAACTGCGGGAATTTCCGCAGCGCTTGAGAGACGGTGTTCGTGTCGTCGAATCCCGCGTAAGGCAGGTACTGCGGATGATCGCTTACGGGTTCGTTCAAAATATCTCCCATGGAGAGCATGCTGGAGGGAAGACCGTTCAACTCGCCAAAGACATAGTGCGCTCCCCAGAGGCGCGTGCCTTTGTTGCCGACGTACGCGACTTCCAGCACGGTATCGCTCGGCAGTTGATATTGGATCGTGAAATTCCAGTTCTGTACGTAACCGGGACGATTCGCATCCCTGGCCGTGGTGAATACATCGTTTCCGTTAAAACCTGATGGGTTGGTATCGGGCAACGCGCCGGCGAGGCTCGGGACCGGCTGACTCAGGTACATAGCTGGGTCGTCGACGAAACCGGTCGGGCTTGATCCCGCGCGAACATTGACGCTGCCGTTGAAACCGTTCAGGAAGCTGCCATAGCCCCAGTCTTGCGCGATAGGCGGCGTATTCATCATCGCGTAGCCCGCGCGGATTACCGTCTTGTTGTTGAGCTGGTAAGCTACGCCGAGACGCGGACCAAATTCCTTCCAATAGGTGTCGCTAAAGCGATTACGCCCAGAACCGGCAAACACCAGCGCGCCGGGCAGGTTGCCGGCATCGGGATTGGGAGTGTTCAGGTCAACTTCGGACATGCGCCCGGTGACTTCGTAAAACGGAGTGATCACTTCCCATCGCAATCCGATATTCATGGTGAGCTTGGGCGTGAGCTTCCAGTCATCCATAGCGTAAAAAGAGTGGAACGGTTGCCGGAAGCCGGCGTTTCCGATCCCATTGACGCCATGCGTGGCGTTCCGTACCGCCCCCAACATAAAGCTGGCGAAGGAGTGCCCGGTATCAGAAATGTTACCCGGCAGGTCCGTCTGCTTGGGGCTGAACCGGAAGGCCCCGGAATCCGACTGGCCGTTATCATTGTAAAAGTAGCGTGAGTATTGATACCCAAAACGGAAGCTATGCTTGCCGTGAATCCACGTCAGGTCGTCCTGGTAAATGTAGCTGCCATTTGCGCTGTGATCCACAAAGCCTACGCCCATTCGCCCGATGTCTTTGCCTTGATAATCGGCGGCTCCATCGTTGTTAAAAGAAAAGGTCGGGAACATGTTCGGCGAGGTATTTTGAATGCCAATCTGGCCCGCCAGATCCTTGCCGACCGTATACGGCAGGGCGCCGTTGTCGTTGACGAACCGGTTGTAGCCTGCCGCCACGCGATTCAAAATCGTCGGGGTGATCGTCGAATTGAGCGACAAGCGCACCATGTTGCCCGGCGTAGTCTGCTGCTGCCAACTGCTGGTCGGCGGTCCAGGGAACGGCAGATAACGCGAAGAGCCGTTGTTGTTGCGGTTCCGGTAGCTCTGGTTGTAGTAGCCGGAGATGTGGTGCTTGTCCCCGATATTCTCGTCGACCTTCAGGCCAAAAATGTGTAAATCGAAGAACGGGCAACAAGTCCCCACATTGGGAATGTTACTCTTCATCGTGGCGAGCAACGGATCCTGAATGCCTATCTTGTTGACGATGTTGGCGGCGACCGGGTCAATGCGGGATGGCGGAATGATGTTGCCCGGGAATGCGTCGCGGATCGGATTACCGTCGGGCCCGACCCTGGTGCTCTTCGGATCGTAAATCGTCCCGAAAATGATGGGCCGGCCCAGCGCGTCGGTTCCGACCTGTGTGCCGGATTGCGCGTTGCCCGTGAAGGCCGGATTAAGTAGTTGCGAGAAATCACCCGTCTTGAAGGCAGGAGTAGGTAGGGTAGTGAATCCGCTTGAACTGAGCTCGCTGTAGTGGTCCTTTTCGTAATTGACAAACCAGAAAGTCTTATTCCGACCGTGGTAGACCTTGGGTATGTAAACTGGACCGCCTAAAGAGAAACCCTCGTTGTTCTCACGATGGATCGGCTTCTTATCGCCCTGCGCCTTGTCCTGAATGCTCTCGGCATTAAAGGCCTCGTTCTGCCCATACCAAAAGGCCGTTCCGTGCAAATCGTTGGTGCCGGACTTGATGTTGAAGTTGGCCACCGCGGTCTGCCCGCCGTTATATTGAGCGCTTACAGCGCCAGTCTGTAACTTGAACTCGCTGATCGCCTCGGCCGATGGACTGAATTCGTTATTGTTGCCGCCGGAGAGGTCGGAGCGGCCAACCGGAATGCCTTCAATTAGAATCTCATGCGAGTATTCCTGGCCACCGTTGATCGATCCTTCGAAGGTTCCGCCGGTAGTGCCCGGAAGGCTGCTAAAAATGAAACTCTGAATCTGCCGCTGTCCGTCGTCCACGAAGATGGGCCAGCTTTTGTATTCCTCGACTGAAATATAGCGCCCGATTTCCGCAGTGCCCGACTCCAGTAGTGGCGGCTTGTCACTCACAGTCACCTGCTCGCTAACAGCGCCGACTTCGAGCGTGACGTTCACCGTCAGGGTCTGTGCGATGCGCACGATCACATTGTCGGCTTCCGATGTACGGAACCCCGGTGCCGTAACCCGCAACTGGTACGTACCAGAAGGAACATACGGGAGAGTGTACGCGCCAGCCGAAGTGCTGGTGGTCTTGTGCTCTTCGCCAGTCGCCTTGTTCACCAGAACCACGCTGGCGCCTGGAACGACCGCGCCGGCAGGATCGAGGACGGTTCCATTGAGCGTGCCCTGCGAGCCTTGGCCCCACAACGCGGGCATAGTTGCGATCAGAAACAAAGTAGCGGCGATTATCTTTACACTGCGGGACATTCTTGGTCCTCCACGTTTTTCACGTTTGCCTCGCGAGCCAGCGGTTCGCGGTCAAAACCCCAAAAGCTAGCGTATTCCTGTTAATGCTGATTAGTGCATATGTACTGCAAAATCAATGGCCTTGTCAAGTAAAATCTCATTCGCATTACAGGGGTCTGTATTGGGCAAAACGTTCAGAGTCCTCTATCCTGAGAGGTGGGGGGGTTCCGTATTGGCAGGCGGAAAGTGTGTTTTCGGATGCGCTTCGATACCACCCTCGCGCGAGTGGGTGTTACGGTTTTTCTCAACTAATTTGAGCCTTTGATGATTGAAGATCTGGTCCAGATCCGGCTGCTGGGTGAGAAGAAGAGGCCGGAGAACGAGCGCTTCCGCCGCTATCTAAAGTCGCACGACCATTCGGACCGGCGGCTGCGGCGAATGGCGGAAGAAATCGAAGAACAGATCGACTGCACGAAGTGCGCAAACTGTTGCCGCGTGGCCACCACACAGGTCAACGAACGGGATGTCGAGCGGCTATCGCGGCACCTGGGCACGTCGCCGGAACGGTTCATGGCGGATTACACCACCATGAGCGACGATGAAGGGCTGATCCTGAAGCGAAGCGAGACTGGCTGCGTTTTTCTGGAAGGCAATTTATGCAGCGTCTACGAGGCGCGGCCGGACACCTGCTCGCGCTTTCCGCACATGGTGCGCGGCAGCGGGTCCATCGTGAGCCGGATGTGGCAGTTTATCGACCGCGCATGCTACTGCCCCATCGTGTACAACGCGCTCGAGACGTTTAAGGAAGACGCCGGATTCACGCGGTAGGGCCTCGGCGGCGCTACTTCATCCGCACACGGCCGCTACTTCATCCGCACACGGCCGCGGTGCTGGTAGACACGCACGTAATCCACAAGCATCTGTTGGGGAAACACCATGGTGGCGTCCGGATTACCGGGCCAGGAGCCGCCGACGGCTACATTCAACAGCAAGAAGAACGGATGTTGGAACACCCAGTCCGCGCCATCAGGCAACGACGCCGGGGTTACCGTGTGGTAGAGGTGGCCGTCGACGAAGAATTGGATGCTGTTCTCTGACCATTCGGTGGCGTAGACGTGGTAATCGGCGGCAAACGGCTGCGCATCGGGCAGAGTGTAGTTCCCGGTGATGCCGCCTGCGCCGGAATAGCCCGGCCCATGAATCGTTGCATGAACCAAGGAAGGCTCACGCCCGATGTTCTCCATGATGTCGATTTCTCCGCATTGCGGCCAGCCGGCGCTTGCAGCGTCGACACCCATCATCCAGAACGCGGGCCAGATGCCCTGGCCGGCTGGGAGCTTTATGCGGGCTTCGATTCGGCCGTACTTGACCGCGAACTTAGACAGCGTTTTGAGACGCGCGGAAGTGTATTGGCCGGGCGCGGCCGCGCGCGCTACGATGACCAGGTTTCCGGCGCCATCAAAATATGAGTTCTCGCGGCCGCTGGTGTAAGTCTCGAGCTCCTGATTGCCCCATCCACCGGCGCCGAGGTCGAAGAGCCACTTGTTGGAGTCTGGCGCAGTGCCGGCGGGTCCGTCAAACTCATCGCTCCAGACCAGAGTCCAGTACGGAGGGACGGCGACGGCCGGTTTCACCAGCAACAGCAGAGAGATCAAGCTGGCGAAGCGTGTCGTCATGGCGGCGTGATAAAACCTCCCTCGTCCATTTTCTTTCGTTCCACCGATGATGTGCGGGCCGCCTGATAGTCCCTCAAAGCCTGGCGGGCGAGGCCGGTTTGGCGGGTCAACTGGTAGGCGCGCAGCAGTTGGAAATGCATGGTGGCGTCTTCATCAGAGGGCAGAGCCGCTTGCAGATGCGGAATGGCATCGGTGGCTTTCCCTGACAGGAGCAATGCGTGGCCCAGCGCGGCCTGGGCGGGAAGGAACCGCGGGTCGAGCCTGGCTGCCGTTTCGAGATACGGGATAGCCTTCTCAGGGTGATCGAGGTTGAGCAGGCTGGCGCCGCACAGGAAATGCAGATCGCGCGAGTCAGGTCTGCTCTTGATCAGCTCCGTAAGGAGGGAGAGCGCGGCCGAGAAGTCGCCCCCGCGGTAAAGTGACCACGCCAGGCCTGTCTGCGCCTCGACGTCAGCGGGCGCCAGTTTCAGGGCCTGGCGCCATTCAGCTGCAGCTTGCTGGTAGAGACCGTCCGCATCGTACGTCATGGCGCCGTGAAGGTGGGTCTGGAGAGAGGGAGGCAGTTGCGCCAGACGATCATAGGCTTGGTGCGCGAGTTCGGAATAGGATTTCGACGCCCAATAGAGAGACTCCGGCGTTTGGCCGGCGGAGTCGGCGATCTCGCGATAATGCCCCGCGGCGAAGTCGCAAGCCAGCTTCGATGGGCCGCAATCCGGCGGCGGAATTTCGCGCTCGCGTTGTTCTTCGATCGAAGCCCAGTCGGCATGGCCGGTCCGCTTGTAGATCACGGCCAGGCCTGCGTGAATACCGCGCAGCGTCGACGATGTCGCGAGCGCACGCCGATAGGAATCGAACGCGCTTCCGTACCGCCGCTTCTTGAGATAGGTCTCCGCAGCCAGAGCATGCCAGTACGCCGAGTCCGGGCCGGCGATTTCCAGTTGCTCAAGAGCGCGCTCCCCTAGCGCTTCGAGGGCGCGGCCGAGCCCGTACCAGACACCTGAATTATCTGGTGCAAGTTCGGACGCCCGGCGAAACTGCAGGGCGGCTTCGTCGTACCGTTCCAGAGCCAGGAGCGCTTCGGCCAGCATCGTACAGGCATTACGATCATTGGGCTGGGCCGCGATCACTTTCTCGAGCGGCGGCACGGCGCGGGCGTTCTCGCCGAGCTGTGAGTAGCTGGCGCCGAGAAACAAGTTCGCGGCGAGCGAATCCGGCTGCAATCTCAATGCGGCTTCGGCGTGTCCGGCGGCATCGCGGAACCGCCCGGCTTTGAACTCCGCGATCGAAAGGTTTACCAATATCCCGGCATCATTGGGCGCCGCATACGCCAGTTCCAGATAAATCGGAATGGCTTCCTCGGCTTTGCCGGCGACGACGAGTTCGCGTGCTTTCTGGGCTTTTTGAGCCGGATCGCCTGGCTGGGCACGCAGAACAGCGGCGGCCAGCAGAAGAAGAATCAAGCTCATCAGAATGCCGTGTGCAATTTGCGCCGCAGCGCCAGCGCGGTGACCGCGGAAATCGCGAAGAACCAGACGAGCCAGTGAAGACCGAGGACAGTCGCCGCGGGGTAACGCACTTCGATCCAGTCGATCTCACTGTCCGAAAACGGCGGTTCGGTTGGACGCAGCAACAGACTTGCGAGCGAGCCGCGGCGCTCGGAAAGGTAGCGTATACCGGAGCCGGCGGAGACGCTTTTGGCAATGGCTCGGTCCGTGCGCACCAGCTCCAACTCGGCGTTCGCAGCGCGCAATGGCCGGATGCGCCAGCTCACCTGATGTTCGGCGGCAACATGAACCGGCGGACTCTCGAGCGCGATCCCGTCGGGCGACTTCAGCGAGAGCGATACATCCTCGTGCTTCACATGGGCGGTGACGATAGCCGGATCACCGATGCGAAGCGGTGCATGGCCGTAAAAGGCCTCCATCGCCGCAAGCAGCAGCACTACGGGCAGTGTGAGCACCACTACCGGCGCCAGCATCAACTTCAGGAACCGCGCATTGGCCACGATCAGATCGCGCTGAGCTTTCAATATCAATCTCGGCTCATCCATGAACAGCCGGAATTCGAGCAGATGAGCGGTGACCAGTCCCTTGGCGCGGCGGACGGCGGCTTGATCCGAGGAGCGGCGAAACACCACCAGCATCCCAATACCGGTGAGAATGCTGATGGGAACCAGGCTTGCGAGAGCGGGCATGCCGAGATCGATCTCCGTCACTCCAGATAACCAAGACCTTTGAGTTTCTTGATGACGTCTTCCTTCGAATCCGATTCTTCGAAGTGCGCCAGCTCCTTTTCGAGTACGTGCTCGATGAATTCCTCGGTCGAGCTGTAGCCGGCCTGGCGGGCGATGCGTGCGGCGCGCTCGCAGAGGATCTTGTGCAGTTTCACGGTTGTTTTCGATGCCACATCGGCTCCCAAATCCGCAGGTCCCCGCAGATGCTGGAGATCCTGCGCTACAGGATATCGCGGCCGGACATTCCGTGGCCTGGGCCAATACCGAACATGCGCAGGAGAGACACCGTTATGTCCTTGAGCCGCGGATCTTCGAGGCGCACTCGCCCGGCGCTGAACAGCACGCCTGGTACATCAGCCCCATTAATACAATGATCGCCCACCCACGCATCGGTGTTGTCTTCGACCAACTCCGGCGGCACGCCGCCTAGAGCGGTCTGCCACGAGGCGCGATAGGCCCGTGCGTAGCCCACGATCAGGTCGGGCGCGACGTCGGACTGTTCCGGTGAAAACACGGTTTCGACAACCTGCCTGCCGCCTGTGGGATCGCGAAACGCGATGAGGTCTTGGCCAATCTTGCGCAGGAGAGCCTGGCGTTCGGCGCCTGGCGCTACAATTCCCTGCTTCTCGCGGCCCGCGAGGTTCAGATAGAGGCCATTTAGCCCGATGGCATAAGCCTGCGTTTTCGACCAATCGACGCGCGCGAACGGCACATCGTCTTCGCCGGGACCGCCATCGAGCGCGAGATAGCCGTTCTTCCAAAGCCAGGTGTTCAGGTTGAAAGCGCGCTCGAACGTCGTGAAGCCGTGGTCGGACATCACGATCAGATCGGCGCCGTGCGCGCCCTCGATCACTTCGCCGATGGCCGCGTCCACCGCGCGATATGTATCGAGCAGTTCCGGCTCATGCTTCCCCCAAAGCATGTGGGAATTCTGATCGATGCTGGAGAAATAGACGAAGAGCAGCCCTTCCCGAAAGTTGGCAAGGGCATAGCGGAGCAGCTTGTGCTCGTCTTCGAAAACCAGGCGGCTCTGAGCAAGATAATCGGCAAGGCCGAACACGCCCTGGCGCATGGCGGCTGTATCCTCGGCGATTCCCTGCGTATAGAACGGCCCCGTAGTGCGAGCGATCTCGCGGCTGTAATTGGCGGGTGCGGAAATGGGCAGCTCGGGCGCTTCGGGATCGATGTTGACGGGCGATGTGTAAAGCTCGAAGCGCGGATGCAACTGCCTGGCGTAGACGCGGAACATGCCGGTGGCGCTGGCGAGCCCCGGAATCAGCGGAAATTCGGCGCGCAGCCAGCCCGACCACTCGCCCTGCCGCACGATGGCGAGCGAATCGCCAACGGCCAGTCGGGCGGCGGGCTCCTTCGGATCGACGTCGACCGTCAGCTCAACCGATGACGAACGATGATCCTTTCGCAGCGAGTTGACCGGGCCTTCGATCTGGAGCATCGCGCGGCGCTGGAACATCGGCACCTTGACGATGCGGCCACCGGACACACCGCGCGAGATCTCCTCGGGGTCATCGGTATAGAACGTGAACGTGCCAAAGGTGCCGCGCAGATCGGGCGTGCCCATGCCGGCAATCGCCTTTCCGGCTTCGAGCGGCGGATAGTTCGTGGGCATGCGGATCATCGTGACCGGAATATTGTGCTCCGCCAGAATCTGCCAGAAAGCTTTTCCCCGGCGAAGCGTGATCACCTGACCTTTGGAGAGTGGAAATAGGTAAGGGCCGAGCGAAAGCGTGTGGCGCGGCTCCTCAGTCTTGCTCATGGACGAAAACGGCAGATAGGTCTTGGGATCGCGGTGGACGAAGTCGTAGATGCCGTGGCCGCTGGGATCCATGCCGGTAATAAACGTGGACCAAGCCACTGGGCTTTGCGGCGGCGTCGAAGTCTTCAGCGGCCTAAAGGTGCCCTGGCGCCGGAGACGGTCGAGATGGGGAAGAGCACTCCAGTGCTGCTGGACAAACTGCGGGTCCATGCCGTCCACGCCGAGCACAATGACGCGCGGGATATTTTTCTGTGAACCGGAGACACCGCAGCCTGCGAGGAACGTGAAAAAAAAGAGTGCAGCGCAGAATCGCATCAGCGACGGCTCACGCAAAGCGGAAAACAGATTTCCCTTCCATCCAAGCCGGCGGCTGAACGCCGAACAGCTCGAGCGCCGTCGGGGCCATGTCTTCAATGCCCGGATCTTGCGCGTCCACTTTGCGATTTGAAAAAAGCACGCCGGGAACCAGCAGCGGATCGACGCAGTGATCGCCGCTCCAGGCCTTAGTGTTGTCCTCGAACACGCGTGTGCTGACTTTGCCGACGGTGGACTCCCAGGACGTGCGATAGCCTGCGGCGTAACCCACGATCAGATCGGGAGCGGCATCCAGATACGGGCCTTTGTAGAGCGCGCCCGCGGCGTAAACATTACGGATGCCAATCTGGCCCTTTTCCTCATCGCGCAGGCCGGCAAGTTTCTTGATCAGTTCCTTTCTGAGCGGTCCCGCGTCCGCCTGGCTCACGATCCCGCCCGCTTCGCGGCCTTTGACATTCAGATAGAGTCCGCCAAGTCCGAACGTATAAGCCCGCGTGCGGCTCCAGTCCACGCCTTCGAAGTAATCGCCGCTCTGCTCGGCGCCATTGAGCAACGCCAGGTAGCCGTTTTGGTGAAGCCAAGCGTTGAGATTCACACCACGACGAAACGAACAGAAGCCGTGATCGGAGAGAACGAACAGCGCCGTATCACGATCCACGTGTTTCCAGGTTTCGCCTACCAGGCGATCCATATCGCGGTATAGCGCTTCGATCACGCGGCCGTCGCCCGCGTCCAGATAGCGGTAAAACATATGCTGCACGCGATCGGTGGTATCGAAAACACATGCCACCACGCCGCGCCGCGTGCGGTCGAGCGCGCTGAAGAACATGGCTTCGCGCTCACGCTTGATCGTGTCGGCCTGCTCGAGAAACGCGTCGTCATCGATGGCGCCCTCATTGAGGGCCCAGGTGTCCTCGGCCATGCCAAGCGTTGCGAATGAGCCGAGCAGTTTCGAAAGATAAATGGCGTAATAGGACGGCTGGCTGATGGGCAGCGCCGGACTTTCGGGGTCGATTTGAATCGGCGTGACGTAGAGCAAGCACTCGGGCGAGCTTTGCGTCAGCAGAAACCGGGCGATGCCTTGCACCGAGACACCGATGCCGCCATGAAAGCGGAGCCGGATCCACGGCGTATATTCGCCCTTCCGCAGAGAGTAAGACTCGCCTTGAATCTCCAGAGTGGCGTGCCCGGGATCGTTCGCATGAGTGATCCGGAACGGAATGTGCATCGCGCGGCGGCCTTCCACGAACGCATTTTCCGGACCTTCGAGATCGCCTTCGACGGCGCCGTCGACGCGGCGCAGTGGGTAGCGGTTGCCGCCTTCGACGCGTCCAACCTGCATGCGCGTCGAAAAGTGCGAAAAGCTCCCCTGAGTCCCGCGCAAGTCGGGCGTACACATCGCCGAGAGCATGCGGCCTTTGAAGTCATCCGGCGGGAAGGTAATGGGCACGCGCAGAATGGTGCAGCCGATGGCGTGCCGGCCTAGAATTTTCCAGAACGGCTCGCTCTTGCGCCGCATCTCGACTGATGGCCGCGATAGCGGGATGCGCAGCTTGCCCAGCTTCAAAATCCGGTGCGGCGGCCGGACTTTGGACGAAGACAGCTCGGGCACGTACGTCTTCAGGTCGCGATTCAGAAAATCGAAAATGTTGTGTTTCGCGGGATTCACGCCGGTGGCGAACGTTGACCACGCAACCGGAGAGAGCGCGGGAAACGTCGTGCGCAGTTTCGAGTAGGAGCCCTGCTCTTTAAGACGGCTCAGGTTCGGAAGTTTGCCTTCGGACATGTAACGCTCGGCCAAGCCGGGATCGAAACCATCGAGGCCGAGAAAGATAAGCTTCTTGATGCGGGCCTTGCGAAACCCCTGGCGCCGGCTAACCAGCAGCCAGGTCATGCGGAACGGCCACGCGAGCAGCGAAAGGACACTGAGCACCAGAGACGTGATCAGGGTGAGAAATGAGCCGAGAAACGCGAAGCCCGCGCCGGGACCGATATAGGCGAGTTGCCCATCGCCGGGGGAATTCGCGTGGCCCGCAAATACCAGAAAGGCGGCCGTACAAAGGAACAGAAAAAGGTCGCGCCGCTTCATCGGATCTTACCCTCGACGAACGGTACTTCGAGAACCTTTTCATGCTGGATGGGCCCGTGTCCGAAGTAACCCTCTTCGCCGAATAGCTCGCCATGATCCGACGTAATGGTAACGTACGTATTTTTGGGGACCAGATCGAAGAACTCCTCGACCACGGCGTCCAGATATTTCACGGCTTCGATTTGACGGTCGCGCAATTTGGCGAGCTTGCGTTGATCAAACATCTTCGTCCGTCCGCGCCGCAGCTTGCCACCGACGATCGCCTCGTCGAGATGCTTGAAGACGCCGTGCACCCCGCTGATGCGCGGCCATTGGTCCTCGGGCTCATCCGGCAGCGCATACGGATAGTGCGTCTCGCCCACATTAAGGAGGTGGAACGACGGCTGATCTTCCGGAAAATGCATCTGGCGGACCATGGCCCGCATATCGTTGTGCTTCGGCATCAGGCGGTAGCTGTCGAAACCGCTGTTCAGCATGGTGGCCGGATTGAGCACAGGCAATGAAACCATGGCGCTAGTGCGATAGCCGAGATTCCGTAGGAGCACCGGCAGATTGAGGCGCGGCACAAAACTGCGGAACTCGATGCCGCCCGCGCCCAGACGCTCGTTGAATTTGAAAAAATCTTTTTTGTAGTACTCCGACGCGTAGACGTTGCGGGGGCTCGTGTGCGGCATCAACCCCATCAGCAGGTTGAAATGCGATGGCGCCGTCCAGGACGCATACGACCAACGCTGCTCCACTTTCCCCAGCTTGCTTATGGTTCGCGGGCGCGCGCTCACGAAAGAATCGTACCGGCAGCTATCAAATACGATCAGGACGTAGTGGTTGCGGACGCCACGACTTGCGTGGCTTCTTGCGGCCATCTCCCAGCCAGTTTAGCGTGGCGGCTCTTGCATTTGTTAAGCTGTCCGGTTCACACTCAACAAAATGAAAATTGTTCGAGCAATTGCGATTATCCTGTTGGGCTTCGTAACTCGCGCCGTTTCGACGGCCGCGGAGATTCCGAAAGCTCCTCCCGCCCCAGGTCCGGATGAGCGCTACAAGGCCGACATCCTGCTGATCGTGGCGCATCCCGACGACGAGACGGCCGTCACCGGTTATCTGGCCAAAGCCATTTTCGACGAGCACCGTCGCGTGGCGGTGATCTTCGGGACACGTGGCGATGGCGGCGGGGACGCCATGGGGAATGCACAGGCAGCCGCCCTCGGCGCAGAGCGCGAGATTGAAGCGCGCCGCGCGCTGGCGTACTTCGGCGTGATGAACGTGTGGTTTCTAAACGGGCCCGATACGCCTGGACAAGACGTCCTGCGCTCGCTCGAAACCTGGAACCATGGCGCATCGCTCGGGCAAACCGTCCGCCTGGTCCGCCTCACGCGGCCCGAAGTGATCCTGACATGGTTACCTGCGTACGTTGCGGGAGAGAATCACGACGATCATCAGGCGGCCGGGGTGCTCGCCACCGAGGCGTTCGACCTCGCGGGTGACGTCACGGCATTTCCGGAACAGGTCTCCGCGCCGCGCGACCGGCAGACGATCAGCAACCTGACCGAAGGCCTGTTGCCATGGCAGCCGAAGAAGCTCTACTACTTTTCTGACGCGTCGCATTCCGATTTCCAGGAAGGCAAAGGGCCAAAGTACGCGACGGACGCCGTGTCGCCCGCGCGCAAGCTGCCCTACTACCGGTTCGCCGCCGAGGAAATGGCCTTTCATCTGACGCAAGGCGATACCGGGCAGGCTGCGAAAGAAGCGCTGGCCAAGGGCGATTTCAAATATTTTCTGGACCCGATCCGGCTGGTCTTCGGAAAATCGCTTGTTAAAAGCACTGTCACCGGAGACATTTTCGAAGGTGTCGAGCCCTCGCCCATTCCATTTGCGCGCGTTCGCGGTTATGAGGCGCCGCAGCGGGCAGGGGTCTCAGTGGAGTTGGGCGGGCCCTGGGCCTTTTACCAGCAGTTCTGCCCGGCGCACAATGTTGGGCATGTCGCTCATCTGCTCAGCCCCGAGGTGGCGATTGCACCAGGCGAAAGGCTGCACGTGCCACTGCTGATTCACAACGACACCGGCGAAGCGCAGGAGGTCCAGTTGACGGTTGCACTGCCAGCCGGATGGACCGATACGGCCGGAACCGCCATCTACTCGGTCCGGGCGCACGAGAGTTATCCGGTTCAGGTGTTTCTCGGGTCGCCGCAGAAAGACGCGCCGGCATGGCAGGAAATTACCTGGAAAGCTGAGAGCCGTGGCCAAAACGTCGGCTCGATTGTATTGCGCGTGAATACGGCGAATGGCGGCCTTCCGCAGTAACGGAAGGACTACGCGAGGATTTCCTTGACCACGCGCGCTTCGAATACCGACGTCAGCTTTTCCTTCAACCCGTTCTGATCGAAGACCAGCCGTTCGTAATCGAGGCCCAGCAAGTGCAGAATCGTCGCGTGCCAGTCGGTGACGCTGACTTTGTTCTCGACGGCTTCATAGCCCAGATCGTCGGTTGCGCCGTACGTCATGCCGGGCTTCACGCCGCCACCCGCCATCCACAAGGAGAATCCGCGCGGATTGTGATCGCGGCCCGATTCCCGCGGGTTGCCGCCCAACTGAGCGATCGGCATGCGGCCGAATTCCCCGCCCCAGACGACGAGCGTGTCTTTCAGCAAGCCGCGGCGGTCGAGATCCTGGAGCAGCGCGGCAACCGGCTTATCGGTGCGAGCGCTCGCGGCGCGCATGCCGTCTTCAAGGTTGGTGTGCGTGTCCCAGATCTGGCTGTTGATGTAAAGCTGAACGAAGCGTACGCCGCGTTCGACTAAGCGCCGCGCCATCAGGCAGCGGCGGCCGTACGAATCGGTCGGCTCCTCGCCCACACCGTAGAGCGCGCGCGTGGCTTCGTCTTCCTTCATGACATCGAGCGCATCCGAGGCCGATAATTGCAGCCGAGCAGCCAGTTCGTAGCTCGAAATACGCGCGTCCAGCTCCATCTGGCCTGGATGATTGCGCTTGTGGATGTTGTCGAGCCGGCTCAGCAGATCGTGGCTCACTTCGACGAACTCGGAAGGTTGCTGATACTCAGGGCGCAGGTTCAAGATGGGCGAACCCACCGAGCGGATGCGCGTGCCCTGATACACCGGCGGCAGGAATCCCGCCTGCCAGTTCTGGGTACCGTTGATCGGCAAGCCCAGCGGATCGTCCAGTACCACGTAAGCGGGTAGATTCTGGTTATCGCTGCCGAGGCCGAAGATAGTCCACGATCCGAGCGACGGCCGCCCCGGGAGGACCCGGCCCGAATGGATTACAAACAGCGCCGGCTCGTGATTGGGGTGCACCGTGAACATGGAACGGATCACGCAGAGCCTGTCTGCCTGTTCCGCGAGACGCGGCATGAGATCCGAGATCCACATGCCGGATTTGCCGTGTTGCGCAAACTGGAACGGGCTGCGCAGCAAGCCGCCGGCTTGCTCGGGTCCGGTGAGGTCGGCGGCGACCTTGTCGAAATAGGCTTCGCCATTGTGTTTTTCAAGCACCGGCTTAGGATCGAACAGATCCATCTGGCTTGGCCCGCCGTTCATGAACAGGTGAATCACGGCCTTCGCCTTGGGCGCGAAGTGGGGCGCCCGCGGCTTCAGATCGTATATGCGGCGGTGGCCTTCGGGCAGTCCGTCCGAGGAATCGATGCTGGCGCCGTAGACGTCCCGGGTCAGCAGCGTCGCCAGAGCGGTACCGCAGATGCCGTCAGAGAACCTTTCGAAAAAGTTGCGCCGCGTCAACCGCTGCGCGAGTCCGTAGTGATCCGAACGTGACATAGGAACCTCAATCGATGTACAGAAACGCCGCCGAGTTCAGCATGGTGTGACAGAAGGCCGTCAGGGCCTTGTGTCCGGCATCGGCGCTTTTCGCCTTTACCGCAGCCTGTTGCAGCTTCGACAAATCTTCGCTTGCGACCCGCATCTCATCCGAGCTGGGCGCGCGGGAGAGCGCGATCCAGTAGGCTTGTTCGATCTGGCGGCGCGCGTCAGAGCCAGCCTCTTGTTCAAGCCGCTTCGCGAAATAGTCTGCCAGCTCGTAGACCGTAGCATTATTCAACAGGTGCAGCGCTTGTGGCGCGACGTTCGATTGCGTGCGTGCCAGGCATGCCGGGCTCAACTGCGGAAAGTCGAAGTTGTCCAGGATGGTCGGCAAATTGGAGCGCCGCTGATTCACATAGACGCTGCGCCGCCAGCCGGTCTCGGACTCAATCGGCGTCACCAGGCCATCCTCGCGCACCAGCACGGGATCGGGCGGGCCAAACATGTGCGTATCGAGGCGCCCGGCAACTTGTAGCATGGTGTCGCTCAGGACCTCGGCGTCCATGCGCCGGAGCGGCATGCGCGACACGAGCACATTGTCGGGGTCGGCTTTCTCCAGCGCCGGCGTCACCGTGGAGCTTTGCCGGTACGCGGAGGAAGTCATCATGAGGCGGTGCATGGCCTTCATGCTCCACTGCTGCTTGACGAATTCGACCGCCAGCCAATCGAGCAGCGGCTGGTTCGAAGGCGCCGCGCCGGTATGCCCGAAATTGCCGAGTGATTTGACGATGCCGTCGCCAAAGTGCCGCGCCCAAATACGATTCACCATCACGCGCGAGGTAAGCGGATGGTTCGGCTGCACCAGCCAATTCGCCAACGCCAGGCGTCGCCCGGTTTTGTGCGCGCCCGGCCAGGGCTCCCGGATCTCATAGGGTTTCAGGCCGCTGATCAGCGCTGATGGAATACCAGGATCGACCAACGGGCCGAAGCTCGAAGGGCTGCCACGCCGCAGGATGTAGGTGGGTGACGGCTCGCCGCGGTCCCAAAGCGCCTGGATCTTCGGATCGGGAATCTTCTTCGCTTCGAGCAGCTTGGCCTGGCTCTCGAATTTTTCTTCGTCTCGGGCGTACGCCGGATCGGCGGCTTTCAAGTCGCTCGAACCTACTTTCAGCGTGGCGGCGAACTTCTCGGCCAGATACTTCTGCACCTCGGTGCGGCCTTCGGGTGCTGTCGCGGCCACCGCGCGCAGATCGTCCTGCAGGGATTTAGGCAGCTTGCTCAGCCGTTCATCCAGAACTTTCTTCTTGAGGGGCGCGGTCTTCTCTTCCCAGGCTGATTTGGCCGTCGCGAGCTGACGGTCAATCTCTCCATTGAAATCCTCGCGGTTACGCTCTTCTTCAGCCAGTTCGTACGGCGTTTTGCCGGGCGTCACAAACGGCAGCAGGCGACCCTGGGTCTTGGTGCGGATGACAGTGGTTTCTTTAATGTAGAGCGGCTGCAGCCAATCGTGCTCGTCATACGCGCCTTTGAACACGGCGGCCAGCCGGTAATAGTCGCGCTGCGGCAGCGGATCGTACTTGTGAGTGTGGCAGTGCGCGCACTTCATCGTGAGGCCAAGGACGGTCGAGCTGAACACATCGATTTCGTCGGCCACCACATCCAGCCGGTCGTCGGCAAAATTCACTTCGCGCTCGCTGGTGGAATCAGGCGCCATGCGCAGGAACGCGGTGGCGACCAGGTTATCCATCATCTGTTTCGTGATCACGGGCGCATGCTCGTAATCGACCATCTCGTCGCCGGCAATCTGCTCCTTCAGGAATTGGTCGTACGGCTTGTCCTGGTTGAACGACTGGATCACATAGTCGCGATAGCGCCACGCGTAGAGGCGCGGATGATCGGCGTCCAGCTTGCCGCCTTCGGAATCGGCGTAACCGGCGGCATCCAGCCAGTAGCGTCCCCAGCGCTCGCCGTAGTGCGGCGATGCCAGCAGGCGGTCGATCAGCTTCTCGTAAGCCTCCGCACTCTTGTCGGCGAGGTATGCCTGAATCTCCTCAGGCGCGGGCGGTAGGCCGATCAGGTCCAGATACGCGCGGCGCATCAGCGTCAGTTTGTCCGCCTCGGTTGAAAACGAAAGGCCCTTTTGCTCGAGCTTGCTCAAGAGAAACGCATCGATGGGATTGCGCACGCGATCCGCATGTTGCACCGCAGGTGGCGCTGCGGCTTGGGGCGGCTGGAACGACCAGAAGTGCCTGTCTTTCTCCGAAACCAGCGGGTCGGCAGCCGTGGCCGCAAGATCGGGCGGCTCCACTTCAATCGGCGCGCCCAGCTCAATCCAGCGCGCGATCTTATCGAGCTCTGCCGGAGCCATCGGTTTCACACCGACCTGAATCAGCCGCTTCTTGGGCGGCATTTCGCCAGCGCGAACTCTTTTAACCAGCAGACTCTCGTCAGGCTTTCCAAGCACGATAGCGGGGCCGGATTTGCCGCCTTTCAACATCGATTCTTTGCTGCGCAGATCGAGACCGGCTTCCTGCCGCCGCAAACCGTGGCAGACGGTACAGCGGAGCAGCATGAGCGGAATTACATCGTCCTGCGTGACTTTGGAGAGCGCCGCCTCGGCGTGAGGCTCGGCGGCCGATTTGGCGCCGCCTTCGATCCAACCGCGAATCGCGCCGATCTCTTCGTCCGACAGATGAATCTTGCCGCCAGGAGGCATGAGCCCCTCTTTGACCATGTGGAACAGGCGGCTCTCCTCGGGTTTTCCCGGCACAATGACGGGACCGGACTCACTTCCCTGAAGCGTCGTCTGATAGGTGCTGAGGTTCAGC